>OGOH01002780.1_pt1 | contig 10539 bp, 6 predicted proteins | sample 1552571 | NCBI WGS metagenome assembly OGOH01 (sample SAMEA2580170, study PRJEB22360) | human gut metagenome | biome: human gut; feature: human-associated habitat; material: faeces | place: Denmark | collected 2008/2010
TGATGGCAGAGGGCACCTTGAACCATGCCATGCCGGTGGCCATACCGGCGGCCATGTCGGTGGAGCCAACGCCGGTGGAGAAGGCACCCAGTGCACCGTAGGTGCAGGTGTGGCTGTCCGCACCGATGACGCAGTCACCGGCGGTCACGATGCCTTTTTCGGGCAGCAGGGCGTGCTCGATGCCCATCTGGCCCACATCGTAGAAGTTGAGGATATCGTATTTGTTGGCGAACTCGCGGCACTGCTTGGACTGGGTGGCACTCTTGATGTCCTTGTTGGGCACAAAGTGGTCCAGCACGATGGCGATGTGCTCTTTGTCGAACACGCTGTCGAAACCGGCGCGCTCAAACTCGTTGATGGCGACGGGGGTGGTGATGTCGTTGCCCAGCACGATGTCCAGCTTTGCGTTGATGAGCTGGCCTGCCTTGACCTCGGCAAGCCCGGCATGTGCGGCAAGGATCTTCTGCGTCAGGGTCATTCCCATGGTGGTACTCTCCTTTTAAAAAAGCCTTTTTACTTATTGTTGATCGCGCTCACCAGTGCCTTGACACCGGCCACGATGATATCCGTGTCAGTACCGGCACCCCAAGTGACGGTGCCGTCGCCCCAGGTCAGGCCCACATAGGAGGCGGCACGGGAGGTGGAGCCCTCGTCCAGGCTGTGCTCGGAGTAGTTCTCCAGATGGAACTCCATGCCGGTAGCGCTCTGGATGGCGTTGGCCACGGCGTCCAGACGGCCGTTGCCCACCGAGGTGACCACCTTGCGCTGGCCGTTCAGGTCCAGCGTGACCGTGGCGGTGATGCCGTTGACCTGAGCAAAGTGTGCCTCGATGACATTGAGGGGCTTGCGGCGGTTGAGGAAGGTGTCCTCGAAGATGTGCAGCACCTCTCCGGCACTCAGCTCCTTGTGGCTGTGGTCGGACACGCTCTTGACCTTGTAACCCAGAGCTTCGCGCATCTTGGGGGGCAGGTTGTAGCCGTAGTTCTGTTCCAGCACAAAGCCGATGCCGCCCTTACCGCTCTGGCTGTTGATGCGGATGACGTCGGCGTCATAGGTGCGGCCGATGTCGTGGGGGTCCACCGGGATATAGGGGCAGGTCCAGCGGTGCTCGTTGTGCTCCTTGCGGTAGGCCATGCCCTTTGCAATGGCGTCCTGATGGCTGCCGGAGAAGGCGGCGAACACCAGCTGACCGGCGTAGGGGGTGCGCTCGTAAATGTGCATCCGGGTCACCCGCTCGTAGGTGGCGCAGATGTCCGGCATATCGGAGAAGTCCAGCTTGGGGTCCACGCCGTGGCTGTACATGTTCATGGCCAGCGTCACCGCGTCCACGTTGCCGGTGCGCTCGCCGTTGCCGAACAGGCAGCACTCCACCCGCTGTGCACCCGCCAGCACGGCCAGCTCTGCGCAGGCCACGCCGGTGCCGCGGTCGTTGTGGGGGTGGGTGGAGATGATGACGCTGTCGCGGTACTTCAGGTGCTTGTCGCAGTACTCGATCTGGTTGGCGTAAACATGGGGCATACTCATCTCCACCGTGACCGGCAGGTTGATGATCATGGGGCGGTCAGGGGTGGGCTGCATGATGTCCAGCACCGCATTGCAGACCTCCACAGCGTAGTCCACCTCGGTACCCGTGAAGCTCTCGGGGCTGTACTCGAAGAGGAAATTGCCCTCGTACTCCTCGCTCAGCTGCTTGACCAGCTTTGCGCCGTCCACGGCGATCTGCTTGATCTCCTCCTTGGACTTATGGAACACCTGCTCACGCTGGGCGACAGAGGTAGAGTTGTAGAAGTGGATGACGGCCCGGGGTGCGCCCTTGACCGCCTCGAAGGTGCGGCGGATGATGTGGTCACGGCACTGGGTCAGCACCTGCACGGTGACGTCCTCGGGGATCATGTTTTTCTCGATGAGGGTGCGGAGGAACTCGTACTCCGTCTCGCTGGCGGCGGGGAAGCCCACCTCGATCTCCTTGAAGCCGATCTTCACCAGCATCTGGAAAAACTCCAGCTTTTCTTCCAGGCTCATGGGCACGATCAGCGCCTGATTGCCATCGCGCAGGTCCACACTGCACCAGGCGGGAGCCTTTTCAATGTGATCCTTCTTGACCCAGCTGTCATAGCCGGCGGGTACCGGGTAGTAACCCGGAGCGTACTTGGTAGCGTCCATCATCGTTTTGTCCTCCTGATACTTCTTACACTTTTTTGTACAAGAAAAGGCTCCCGTCTTTCAAGGCGAAAACCTTGAGAGACGAGAGCCTGTAAGTTTTATCACAGGGCACCCGTGGTACCACTCTCTTTGCTGCACCTTTTGTGGATGCAGCCACTTTGCACGATCGGCCCTTTGCGGCGAATCGCTGCCCTTGTAACGGTGGGCGTCCGTCAGAACCTACTGCATCGTTCGGCTCTGCCGCTCAGGGGCCAGTAACCGAGACCCTCTGCACCCGCCTTGCACCATCCGGCGGCTCTCTGCACGCAGAAGAAAATCGTTTTATCCCCGTCAACGCATTTGTGCTTTTTTCAAAGTGAGATAAGTTTAGCATGGTTTCCAGAACCTGTCAAGAAGATTGGCTCACTGTTTGGATGAAACAAATTCACAAATCCGTGGGCAGAATTTGCCGGAATTTACGAAGGACGTTTGTTAAAAAACTGCTAAGTTTTTGGAAACAAGCCCTCAAGCTGCTTGTTAAGCTGTTTTGGGCAGTGCTATACTACGATCAATGAGATGCAGACACACTCAGATACCGATATGAAGGAGGAAAACCCTATGAAGGAAGTCAAACCTTCCAAAAAGCCGTTGGCTATTTATTACGCCATCGTGCTGCTGGTGCTGCTGGTGCTCAACCTTGTTTTTGTGCCCTGGCTCACCGAACGTCAGGTCAAAGAAGTGGACTATGGCACCTTTATGTCCATGACTGAAGAAAAGGATATCGGCAAGGTGGACATCCAGTCCAACCAGATCATTTTTACCGATAAGGACGAGAAGCAGGTGTACAAGACCGGTCTCATGGATGACCCCGGCCTGACCGAGCGCCTGTATGACGCCGGGGCCCAGTTCTCCAGCGAGATCGTGGAGCAGGGCTCTCCGGTGCTGAGCTTTTTGATCTGGTTTGCCCTGCCCATCCTGCTGTTCAGTTTTATCGGCAACCAGATGAACAAAAAGCTCATGGAAAAGGCAGGCGGCGGCCCCGGTGCCATGATGTTTGGCGGCGCAGGCAAGTCCAACGCCAAGGTCTATGTGCAGTCCACCCACGGCATCCGCTTTGCAGATGTGGCCGGAGAGGACGAGGCCAAGGAGAACCTGCAGGAGATCGTCAACTACCTCCACGACCCCAAGCAGTACGAGGAGATCGGTGCTTCCATGCCCAAGGGCATCCTGCTGGTAGGCCCTCCGGGCACCGGCAAGACCATGCTGGCCAAGGCTGTGGCAGGCGAGTCCAACGTGCCTTTCTTTTCCATCTCCGGCTCCGAGTTTGTGGAGATGTTTGTGGGCATGGGTGCCTCCAAGGTCCGGGACCTGTTCAAGCAGGCCAAGGAAAAGGCCCCCTGCATCGTGTTTATCGACGAGATCGACGCCATTGGCCAGAAGCGCAACAGCGGCAATCTGGGGGGTAACGATGAGCGGGAGCAGACCCTGAACCAGCTGCTGACGGAGATGGACGGCTTTGAGGGCAACACGGGGGTCATCATCCTGGCAGCCACCAACCGCCCGGATTCCCTGGACCCGGCTCTGACCCGTCCCGGCCGCTTTGACCGCCGGGTGCCGGTGGAGCTGCCGGACCTGAAGGGCCGGGAGGAGATCCTGAAGGTCCACGCCAAAAAGGTAAAAATCGCCCCGGGGGTGGACTTTAACACTGTGGCCCGCATGGCCTCCGGTGCCTCCGGTGCCGAGCTGGCCAACATCGTCAACGAGGCCGCTCTGCGGGCGGTACGGGCCGGGCGCAAGAGCGTGACCCAGGCAGACCTGGAGGAGAGCATCGAGGTGGTCATTGCAGGCTACCAGAAAAAGAACTCCATCCTGACGGATCAGGAAAAGTGCATCGTGGCCTACCACGAGATCGGCCACGCCCTGGTGGCAGCCAAGCAGTCCCACTCGGCTCCGGTGCAAAAGATCACCATCATCCCTCGCACCTCCGGTGCCCTGGGCTACACCATGCAGGTGGACGAGGGCAACCACTACCTGATGAACCAGACGGAGCTGGAAAACAAGATCGCCACCTTTACCGGAGGCCGTGCCGCCGAGGAGCTGGTGTTCCACTCTGTTACCACCGGAGCCTCCAACGACATCGAGCAGGCCACCAAGCTGGCCCGGGCCATGATCACCCGGTACGGCATGAGCCAGGACTTTGACATGGTGGCCCTGGAAACGGTGAACAACCAGTACCTGGGAGGGGACACCTCCCTGGCCTGCTCTGCCCAGACCCAGCGGGAGATCGACCAGAAGGTGGTGGAGCTGGTAAAGGCCCAGCACGCCAAGGCTCTGCAGATCCTTACCGAGAACCGGGACAAGCTGGACCAGCTGGCCAAGTTCCTCTACGAAAAGGAGACCATCACCGGGGAGGAATTTATGGCCATTCTGAACGGAGAAGAAAAAACTGAATAATTTTTTGCATTCCCTGCAATAATCCAGCCGCCGCATTCGTTTACAAGACAGATGCGGCGGTTCTGGTTCAGAGCCCCGCAGAAAAAACCATGGTTGATAGAACATGAAAAACACAGCCGGATCCCGGCTGCAAAAACAGGAGGATTTTCTTATGAAACTGCAGAATCATAAAGTTGCCCGTACCCTGGCTGCCGCTGCGGTGGCTACCTGTGCCGTTGCCATGCTCAGCGTAGGCGCATTTGCTGCCGACGTGGCCATTGGCGAAAAGGACCCCACCTACGGCGGCTACGGTGCCCCGGAAGGCCCTGCCATCCAGGGCAACATCATGCTCATTGGCGCCGACGGTGCTGAGAGCGACACCCTGAAGCTGAACTACAGCGTCAAGGGCCTGCTTGGCCGCCAGGTGCTGTACACTGCCCGGCAGAACGGCACGGTGCTGACCCTGGATGTGCCTGCCAGCGTGGCTACCTTCCGCTGCACCATGGAGGACCTGACCACCATGATGAACAACGGTATCAACACCCTGGTGTTCAAGACCGAAAAGACCTCCACCACCCTGAACCTGAGCCTGCTGACGGAGGGCTATGATGCCGACGCCAAGGTCAAACTGCACCAGTGCGGCAGCACCGTCCGCCTCAGCGTCAATGGCCGGGGCCGCCGGGATCTGCTGATCGGCCGTTGAGCCCCAGCTCCCTGAAATTCCATAAGCATCCAAAAGCTCCCACTGCTACTGCTGCGGTGGGAGTTTTTCTGTTAAGTTTTTGAAAATTTGCCCGGCAGAGGGTGCAACCTTTGCCGGGTTGTGTTATAGTTAGGATGGATAAAATTACATGGTTGCAAAGGAGAAAACGCCATGGATCATTTTGTGGAGTTTGAGGACGTCTGCAAATATTACCAGACCGGAAGTGTGAAGATCGCCGCCGCCGACCACATGAACTTTTATGTGGACAAGGGGGAGTTCTGCATCATCGTAGGCCCCTCCGGTGCCGGCAAGACCACCTTGCTGAACATTCTGGGCGGCATGGACAGCTGCGATGAGGGTCATGTCTGGCTGGACGGCCGGGACGTGAGCCGCTTTTCAGAAAAGGCTCTTACCACCTACCGTCGGTACGACGTGGGCTTTGTGTTCCAGTTCTACAACCTGGTGCAGAACCTGACGGCGTTGGAAAATGTGGAGCTGGCCAGCGAGATCTGCCGTGATCCGCTGGACCCCGCCGCCACGCTGGAAAGCGTGGGTCTGGGCGAGCGGCTCAACAATTTCCCTGCCCAGCTTTCGGGCGGCGAGCAGCAGCGTGTCTCCATTGCCCGGGCGCTGGCCAAGAACCCCAAGCTCCTGCTCTGCGATGAGCCCACCGGTGCGCTGGACTACAAGACCGGCAAGCAGGTGCTGGCCCTGCTCCAGCGCACCTGCCGCGAAACAGGGCGCACCGTCATCGTCATTACCCACAACACGGCCCTGACGGCCATGGCGGACCGGATCATCCAGGTCAAGAGCGGACAGATCCTGTCCAACAAGGTCAACGAACACCCGGTGCCGGTGGAACAGATCGAGTGGTGACCGCTATGCAGAAAAGCTATCGTAAAAATATCCGGCGTGACTTCCGGAGCAACCTGAACCGGTTTCTTTCCCTGTTTGGCATCGTGGCGCTGGGCGTGATGATGCTGACGGGTCTGGTCAGCTTTGCCCCCAGTATGCGCACCGCCGGGCAGAAGTACTATGTCCAGCAAAATGTGTTCGATTTGCGGGTGCTCTCCACGCTGGGCCTTTCGGACTCAGATCTCTCCGCCATTGCCGCCACGGATGGCGTAAGCGCCGTGATGCCCGTGAAGTATCTGGACACCGAGGGCCGCTGGTCAAGCTCTACTGACGGAGCTGTACTGCGGGTGCAGCAGCTTCCCGCCGACCCGGCTGCGGATACCGAGGCCAATATGAACCGCCTGATCCTGCTGGAGGGCCGGATGCCCGAAACCGCCAACGAGTGTGTGGTACAGGTTCTGGGCCACGCTGACCCTGTCCCGCTGGGCACCGTGGTCACCCTGCCCGAGGACACCGAGGACATCCGCCGCACCGAATATACCGTGGTGGGCCAGGTGCAGGACCCCCAATATTTTTCTGCCACCCAGGAGACCAGCACCGTCGGTGATGGCATCCTGGATGCTCTTGTGTTCGTGCAGGACGGTGAATTGACCGCAGATTATTATACCGTCTGTTATCTCAAGGTAGCAGATGCCGCACGGTATGATAATTACAGCGATGAATACCAGACCGCTGTGGATACTGTGGCTGACCGGCTGGATGCCATCAGCAAGGAGCACTGTGTGGCCCGCCGGGCCCAGCTTATCGAGGATGCCACTACCCAGCTGGACGATGCCAAACAGACCTACAGCGAGCAGAAGGCCGAAGCCGAGCGCCAGTTTGCACAAGCCGAGCAGAAGCTGACCGACGCGCAGCGGGAGCTGGATGCCGCCAAGGCCCAGCTGGACGCAGGCGAAGCCGAGCTTGCCGCCCAGAAGGCCGCCCTGCCCGATACCATGCAGAGCGGTGCCGCCACGCTGGTGAGCAGCGAAGATCAGGTATTGGAATTTGAGGATCAGCTTCAGCAAATCCAGCTGCTGGTCAACCTGAAACAGGTGGCTGACCCCCTGCTGGGCTATGCCGAGACCGCTCTGAACAATGCCCAAAAGGCGCTGGATGAGGCCGAGCCCGAAGACGAGGAATACACCGAGCTGCGGGACGCGCTTGCCAAGGCACAGGCAGCCTACGATAACATCAAGGGCCAGCTGGACGGTTATCAGGCCCAGCTGGATGCCGGCAAGCAGCAGATGTACGCCAAAGGGCTCATCTCCTCGCCCAACCTCTCCAATACCGACCTTGTCACCGAAGCCAAAGCCGCCCTGCGCAGCATGAAAGTACAGCTGCTGCAGGGCCAGCTCCAGCTGAGCACCGGTACTGCCACCGCCTACACCCAGTTTGAGGCCGCCCGCGCCCAGCTGGACGAGGGCTGGGCACAGTACCAGTCCGGGCAGGAGCAGCTGGACGCTTCCCGCACCGAATACGAGACCCAGAAGGCCGATGCGGAGCAGAAACTCGCCGAAGGCCAGCAGCAGATCAACGATGCGGAAGAGAAGATCGCGGACATCCAGAACGGCGAGTGGTATGTTCTGGACCGAGGCAGCACCCTGAGCCTTGTCACGCTGGAACAGTACGCTGACCGGATGGCTGCCATTGCCCGGGTGTTCCCGGTGTTCTTCTTCCTGGTGGCGGCGCTGGTGGCTTCCACCACCATGACCCGCATGGTAGACGAGAACCGCCTGCAGATGGGCACTCTCAAGGCGCTGGGCTACTCCAACGCCAGCATTGCAGGCAAGTACTTACTCTATGGCATTGCCGCCAGCGTTCTGGGCAGCATCGTGGGCATTGCCGTGGGCTTTGTGGTATTCCCCACCATCTTCTGGTACGCCTACCGCACCATGATGTTCTCCCTCCCCACCTTTACCCTGCACTTCTACCCGGGCCTGGCACTGGGCAGCATGGCCCTCAGCGCGGCGGTCATCGGCCTTGCCACCCTGCAGGCCTGCCGCGCCAGCCTCAAGGAAAAATCCGCCGCCCTGCTGCTGCCCCGTGCGCCTGCAGCGGGCAAGCGCATCCTCCTTGAATATCTCACCCCATTGTGGAAGCGGATGAGCTTCTCCCAGAAAACCACCGCCCGCAATCTGTTCCGCTATAAAAAGCGCTTCTTTATGACCGTTCTGGGCGTGGCGGGCTGCACAGCCCTGCTCCTCATCGGCTTCGGCATCCAGGATTCCCTGCTGCCCATGCTGACCAAGCAGACCACTGAGCTGACCCACGCCGACCTGACCATCTCCCTGAGCGACGAAAAGGCGCTGACCATGGAGAACGGTCTGGCCGACCTGCTGGATTCCAGCAGCGGGATCACCAGCTGGGGCCGCTATTACACCAAGAGCGTCACCCTTTACAACGCCGCGGGTGAAAAAGAGACCGTCAGTCTGGTTGCCGCCGCAGACGAAAGCCAGATGACCGAATACTTCACCTTCCGCACCCGGCAGGGCCACAAGGCCATTGCCTTTGACGATTCCAGCGTCATCCTGACCGAAAAGACCGCTGAAAAGCTGGGGCTTTCAGTGGGCGACAGCTTTGAGGTGGAGACTGCTGACGGCGGGCGCAGGTCCCTGACCCTGACCGGCATCACCGAAAACTATGTCTTTACCCGGCTGTACCTCTCGCAGGCGCAGCTCAAAACGCTGAACGGCGGTGCTCTGCCCGCCTGGAACGCCGTTTACGGTCAGACCGACTGCCCCACCGATGCAGCCCGCGCCTCCCTCTCCTCCGCCATTCTGGCCTGCAACTATGTCAGCTCCGTCTCCTTCATCGAGGACACCACTCAGATGTTCGATGGCCTGATCGGCTGCCTGAACTATGTGGTCATGCTGGTCATCGTCTGCGCTGCCGCATTGGCCGCCGTGGTGCTCTACAACCTCATCAGCGTCAACCTGGGCGAGCGCAAAAAGGAGCTTGCCACCATCAAGGTGCTGGGCTTCTATGACAAGGAGGTCTACCGCTATATCTTCCGGGAGATCGACCTGCTCTCTCTCATCGGCTCCCTGGTGGGTCTGGTGGTGGGCATTCCCCTGCACCAGTTCATCATCCGCACTGTGGAAATGGACCAGATGATGTTCATCCGTTCCATCGCCCCCCGCAGCTTTGTGTTCAGCGTGGCGCTCACCATGCTCTTCAACTTTGCCGTCTGCCTGCTCATGCGCCGCCATGTCCGCCAGATCAGCATGGTGGAAAGCATGAAAGCGCCGGAATAATTCCCTTACAGACAGAACAACGCCCACCGGGTGTGGTACTTCTCGTACCGCCCGGCGGGCGTATTGTTTTTGCGTTCTATCCAGCTGCGGTCTCAGCCGCCCAGATAAGCGTTGCGGACGCGCTCATTGGTCAGCAGCTCTGCACCGGTGCCATCCATGACCACGTGGCCTGTCTCAAGAACATAGGCGCGGTCGGCCACGGAAAGGGCCATCTGTGCGTTCTGCTCCACCAGCAGGATGGTCATGCCCTCCTTGTGGATGTTCCGGATGATGTCGAAGATCTCCTGCACCAGCAGGGGGGACAGGCCCATGGAAGGCTCGTCCAGCATCAGCATGGAGGCGTTGCTCATCAGGGCGCGGCCCATGGCCAGCATCTGCTGCTCGCCGCCGGACATGGTCCCGGCCAGCTGCTTGCGGCGCTCCTTCAGGCGGGGGAACAGCTCGAAGACCTTTTCCTTGTTGGGGGCGATGGTGGAGTTGGGCTGGGTGTAAGCGCCCATGTCCAGATTCTCCTCCACGGTCATATGCAGGAAGACGTGGCGGCCCTCCGGCACCTGTGCCAGACCGGCCTCGACGATCTTATGGGCGCGGACGCCCTTGATGCTCTTGCCCTTATAGAGCACATCGCCGGTCTTGGGGTGGAGCAGGCCGGACACCGTCTTCAGGGTGGTGGACTTGCCTGCGCCGTTGGCGCCGATGAGGGTGACGATCTCGCCCTCGTTCACCTCGAAGGAAACATCCTTGACTGCGTGGATGTTGCCGTAAAAGACGTTGATGTTATCAACCTTCAGTAAAGTCTGTGCCATCGCTCAGCCCTCCTTCTTGCCCAGATAGGCTTCAATGACCTGCGGGTTATTGCGGATCTCGTCCGGCGTGCCCTTGGCGATGATACGGCCAAAGTTCAGCACGGCGATGCCCTCGCAGATGCCCATGACAAGGCTCATATCGTGCTCGATGAGCAGGACAGCGATGTTGAACTCGTCGCGGATGCGGCGGATGGTCTCGGTCAGCTCCGCAGTCTCCGAGGGGTTCATACCGGCGGCAGGCTCGTCCAGCAGCAGCAGTTTGGGGCTGGTAGCCAGTGCACGCATGATCTCCAGACGGCGCTGT
>OGOH01002781.1_pt1 | contig 10535 bp, 6 predicted proteins | sample 1552571 | NCBI WGS metagenome assembly OGOH01 (sample SAMEA2580170, study PRJEB22360) | human gut metagenome | biome: human gut; feature: human-associated habitat; material: faeces | place: Denmark | collected 2008/2010
CTATACTGTCGGCTTCGGAATTGCACCGAATCATGCCTTGCGGCTCGTGGGCTATACCACCGGTAGGGAATCACACCCTGCCCTGAAGATCATATTCTATTTTTATGTGTCTGAGTATAACACGCTTTCTTAAAATGTCAATACTGTTTTTCAGACCAAATTTTACTGCAGCATATAAATAAGTCCAAAACAGCCGGCTCCACAGTTACTTGTAATCGCTGCTGATGCCTCCTGCATGTAGATCTGATCAAATTTTTTATACTTTTGCACTTCCTCTAAAATCATATCTTTCGTCTCTTTCGAACAACCCGCAGATGTTATAAATAAGACTTTCTGATCAATCGGCGACCATCGCGCCATCTGCGCATGTATATATTTTTTATAAACATCCTGTGTATTTCCAAAAAAGATCGCTGCCGGTACAATTTTCTTTTTGTGCAATGCCAGAACCGGATGACACTGCAGCATCTCTGTCATTTTCCATACCTGCTTATTTAAAAGTCCACTGCGGTAAAGCTGTTTTGAACTGTCTAAAATAAAGCTTGTCTGTATTTTAGGCTGTATTGCTTCCAGACTCTGTAATATTTCATCCAGATCCTTATTTTTCAGCACCATATTGGCTGCATGCATAACCATCAGGCCTGTACCGCTCGACAAATGACCGGAATCAAACACCTGCACATGGGAAAATCCGGCTGCCGCCTGGCTTGCATTCTCAAATCCCTTTCCGGATTCTGAAGCAATACTGATATGCAGTACCTGTTCCGCCTCCTCAAGCAGATTTCCAAAAAATGTCTCATATTCCCCGACTGTCGGTGCTTCCGACTTGGCATACTGATCTTTTTCAATATAAGAAAGCAGACTGTCTGAATGGATTTCCACCATATCCTCGTAATGCCCGTATTCCGTATTTACAAAATAATGCATAACCGGTATTCCAAGCTGCCGGATCACATCATTCGGCAGATCCACAACATTGTCCGTGCTGACGATCAGCCTTTGCTTTTTCTTCTGCCCTAAGATACGGAATCCGTCCATCTCACTGATTTCATCCGGATCGATCATATATTCAATGCGCTCTTTCGGCAGATAACGGAGCAGCATTGCCTCAAAAAGGATTCCATTGATCGGTTTCGCCAGATAATCAGAAAATCCCATTTTACGATACTTTTCTTCCGCACCTGACATTGCATTTGCCGTCAATGCAATAATCGGCGTTTTGCGGCAGAATCCACCCTGCTGGTTGCGCACCAGATCCATGGTTTTTTCACCATCCATCTCTGGCATCATGTGATCCATAAAAATCACATCGTAATTATTTTTTGCCGTCAGCTTCAGACATTCCATTCCACTATGCGCCAATGCAAGCTGGACTTTGGTTTCCCGAAGCAGTTTTTTAGCGACAAGCAGATTCATATCATTGTCATCCACAACAAGAACTTTTGCTTCCGGTGCTTCGAAACTCTTTTTATAGGAGGATCTCTGATGTCTTGAGGAACTGTTGTAATTGAGATTTCCAAGCGGCGTGGCATTTACAATTTTCTGTGGAATCGTAACCGTAAATGTAGAACCTTTCTGATAAATACTGTCAACCGTGATCTGACCACCCATCAGATTTACAAGCTGGCTGCAGATAGAAAGTCCAAGACCTGTTCCCTCGATTCCTTTTGTACTGCCTTCATTGACCCGTTTAAAACTGTCAAACAGGTATTTCATATCATCCTGACGGATTCCCATACCGGTATCGATCACAGCCATTTTTAAAAGGATTTCGTCCGCTCCCGTCTGCTCACTCTCCACAAACAGCGTGACGGATCCCTTTTGCGTATACTTGATCGCATTACTTAAAATATTGGTTAAAACCTGTTTGATCCTCATCTCGTCGCCATAAAGCATGGATGGCAGTTTTTCAGATACATTGACACAAAATTCCAGATTTTTCTCATGTGCACGGATCCAGGTCGTGTTTACAATTTCACTGAATAATTCTCCTGTCTCATAACGCGCCGGAACAACTTCCATTTTTCCCGCCTCAATTTTGGACAGGTCTAAAATATCATTGATCAGGGACAAAAGCATCTTACTTGCACTCTGGATATTATTGGCATTCTCAATAATATCGTCTGACAGATTCTCCTCCCGAAGTGTCATTTCATTTAATCCTATGATCGTATTGATCGGCGTTCGGATTTCATGGCTCATATTTGCAAGGAAACGGCTCTGTGTATTCATTGCGGCAACTAACTCCGCCTGCTGCTTTTCATTTTCTTTTCTCTGATATTCAGAGAGTGTGATCTGGATAAACATAAACGCACAGGTCAGAAAGATGGTTATGACCGCACTCACGATAATATCCCCATAAACTACAGATTCCGATTCCATATAAGTGATCCGTTCCGGATGAACATATGCAGTGTAAAAACAATACGCATCCGCAATGATCGTTATAACAGTTCCCGCGGCAAGACTTTTCCCCCGCAGCAGGAAAAAAAGCGAGATGAAACCAAGAACAAACCAAAGCGGCATACCGCTTTTTAAGCCTCCGGAGCGCAGAAACGTAACTGGAAGAAAAATTCCATTCAGCCCTGACATCAGAATGAAAGAACAGAGATCATATTGCTGGAATTTATTTCCTGCCCAGAAAAGCATGCCCATAAAAAGCGCCCCGGCAAATAATGCTGCGACATTTTTTATCTCCATTCCCTCGGCAAGCGTATAAACTCCCCCCACTGCCATCGCGATCGTTCCAAGCAGCGACATAAAGCGGAATAACTGTGCATGAATTGAAATATCTTTCCGGATCAGTACCTGGATAATTCTGTCACTCAGCTTACTCATTGTCCGCACCTCCCCATTTTTTTAATGTTTCCGCAGCACTGATAAAATCAAACAGTTCAATCTGGGCTTCCATATCAGCGATCAACTGTGCATCCGAATCCGCCATCGAACTGCCCGTCTCATTTTTTATCATCTCTAACAGCTTCATTGCCTCTGCCTGGTCAAAATTGTCGATTGCTGCCGATAGTTTCTGCACTGGATTTTTTTCTTCCCCCACCGTCACATACTTAGACAGCCCATCAAGGATCGAACAGTAGTCTGCGATCAGCTCCGTATGGTTTTGTATAATATAATTTTCATCCCCATGCTCACATGCCTCCTGCATCCTCTTTGCCCTTTTTGAAAGCTCTTTTGCACCGATCGTAAGACTTTGTCCTTTCAGGGAATGTACATTGATCTTATAATTTTCCCAGTCTTTTTTATCATACAGCTCCTGTAATGTCTGGATCTGACTTCTTCCCTGTTCATAAAAACACTGCACGATCTCCATATAATCCGCTTCATTATTGTCAAAGTAGGAAAGCCCAAGCCGGCGGTCAATTCCTGCAGCCTCAAATTCTTTCCTTCCTTCTTTGAATTGTCCGGATAACCCACTGCTTTCTTCTGTCTCGCAGGTAACCTGTTCCTCTCCCGTATCTTTTTCAATAAACATGCTTAAATATTTGCGAAGGACACGTTCCATCGCAGATTTTTCAATCGGTTTCGCAACAAAATCATCGAATCCTTCCCTGATCAGCATCTCTCTGGCTCCGCCTATGGCGTTGGCTGTCAGTGCAATGATCGGTATTTTCCGTTCACGGAACCGCGGTAATTCATGAATCCTGTGCATACATTCCACGCCATCCATTTCCGGCATCATATGATCCATAAACACGAGATCATAACTTCTGTCACTGATTTTATCAATTGCCTCACTACCGCTCAATGCCGTATCGATCGTGATGCCATAATGGCTTAACAGACTTGAAACAACTTTTAAATTCATGGCACTGTCATCCACTGCAAGAATTTTGGCTCCTTTTACACGGAATCTGTCATGATGCCACCGTTCGTCGTATGCGTCCTGCTGAAGTTTTTCTCCATTCAAAATGGTTGCAACCGAGAATACATGCATCGGGCGATAGATAAGCAGAACTTCCGGTCCGATTTTTTGCAGATCACAATCCCTGTTTGCCATGACAACAACTTTCATTTTTGCAGTCAGGCTGTCAAAATAACTTTGATCTATAAAATATTCGACATCCGCAACAAACAAAAACTGATAATTTTCATGATCGATGCGGTTTTTTAGTTCATGCATGGTCGAACAGCGCACGGCATCTACATGAAGCTGATCGACCATCCTCTGGATACATTCAAGATATCCGTCACGAAGCTGTCCGAAACGGTATCTCTCGAGATCCATATAAAAAATGATCTTTTTATCTCCGGCATCACGCACGGATACAAGCGGCATATCCGTCAGTACTCTCTGTGGAATGATAATAGAAACCGTCGTCCCTGCATCAGGAACACTCTCAATATGCATATGTCCATTCATTTTTGCAATCATTTTGCGTGAGATTGCAAGACCTAAGCCAATGCCCCCCGCACGCCGGTCACGGGTCGTATCTACCTGATTGTATGTGTTTTCCAGTGCATCTATATTTTTTTCGCTCATCCCGATTCCGGTATCTTTCACCTTTACCATAAGATTGATGCCGTATGATTCCTTGCGGGCGCCGACAAACAAAATGACACCACCGGCATCTGTAAATTTGATCGCATTGTTGATGAGATTTAAGATAATGCGATATATTTTCTGACTGTCTCCAAGCAGGTTATTCGGAATATCCGCCTCACAATCCACAATGATCTCAAGATTCTTTTCTTTATTCCACACATGTGCCATGTTAACCACATCATTGATCACAGACGTAATGTTATATGGTTCTTCCACCAGCTCCATCGTGTCATTTTCAAGTTCTGAAAAATCCAGGATATCTGATACCAAAGACATCAGATTCCTGCCCGCAACTGTAATATCATACAGCTGTTCCTTTGTCGTATCATCCACTTTCGCATCCAGTAATTCTGATCCGATTCCGATGATAGAATTTAACGGTGTACGGATCTCATGCGAAATATTTGCCATAAAATCATCTTTTGCCTGTTTGGCATCCTCGAGTTCACGCATTGTCTCATTGAATTCCATATCATGCTGTATACGGTTTTTTAACTGTTTATTTTCCATTATCTCAAGGATAATAATTGCAAGAAACTGCATAAAAAATTCCATTTCCCGTATCGGATTATCATAATTTACTTTATCTAACAGGAATGTATCAAGACAAAACAAAAAGATCGTTGCTACCAACGAAATATAATTGATCTCGATCAGATCAAAAAGAGACAACATCACAACACTTGCTGCTACTGTTGCCATGGTAAGAGACGAACCGTCCGTGAATACCGTATATAAAATAATATTCATCCATATCATAACAGAACAAAATAACTTCGCCAGTCTGCTGTACCGTCCTGTCAGCATCCGAAGTCCGATACTCGCCAAAAGCCCACAAATTATCACCGCAGCTACCCAGCTTGGCCATTTTAAATAAACTGCTGCCACTACCATATGAAATAAAGTACATACGGGATCACTCCCGCCCTGTCCTTTTTGATTTCTCTTATCATAACGTCCCCTCTCATTCACTTATGTCTGTAATTTCCCGCTGCAATTCCAGAAATATCTCTGTAAGGTTCGGATCAAACTGAGAGCCGCTATTTTCCTTTATAATTTCAAACACCTTAGATGCGGGACGGATTGCTTTCTTATAACACCGGTCCTGATATAATGCATCAAAAACATCAGCAAGTGCCATGATCCTTGCACATAACGGAATCTCCTCCCCGGATAATCCATCCGGATAGCCCGTACCGTCCCATCTTTCATGATGATATCGTGCTATTTTTCTGGCAATATCCACATATTCCTCATGTTCCACATTTCCGATGATCCGGTCAATGATCTCACACCCGGCTACCGTATGCTGTTTCATGACTTCAAACTCTTCGTCCGCCAGCCGTCCCGGTTTTAAAAGAATCGCATCTGGTGTTTTTATTTTTCCAATATCGTGAAGTACCGATGCCTTTACTGTATTGAGCTCATAATTATGATCAAGGATATCCGGATACATCCCCTTTTCCCTCAACGCTTTTGTCAGTATCTGTACATAATTCTGGGTATTTTTTACATGAAGTCCCGTACTGCCATCACGGCTCTCGATCAGGTTGGCGATACCGGTAATCACTTCATCCTGCATACGCGTCATTTCCGCAACCTGCGAGGCGACCATCTCTTCTAAATGATTCTGGTACTGTCTGTTCTCTAAAATTCGTTTCACACGGCTGACTAATACCTGGGAAACAAACGGCTTCCCGACAAAATCCATAGCCCCTGCCTCAAAACATTTTGTTTCTGTTTCAGCATCATTATCACCGGTCAGAAACACAACCGGTATCATAGATCCATTTTCAAGTTCCCGAATCTTTTTCAGTGTTTCAAATCCGTTCATTTCCGGCATATTTACATCCAAAAGGATCAGATCCGGTGTCACTTTTGAAAGAAGTGACAATGCCATTTTCCCAGATGTAGTCGCAGAAATACGAAATTCTTCCCCCAGAATCGTCTGTGCTCTTTTGAGATTGCCCGGATCATCATCTACCAGCAGGATCAGTTCTTTGTTACTTGTCTGCATACGTTTCTCCTTTGTAAAAATCTGAATTGCCCGACTCCTTTACACGTAGGAATGATCTACTTTGATAACCACGTAATAATTATTTCCAAGACGTTCCCTTACCTGTGATGTAATACGTGCTGCCAGCTCATCATCCTGTATCTGAAACTTATACGGTATCAGGACATCAAATATAATATTCGTATGTGTCGGTCCCGTTACAACGCGGAAATCATGCATATTGATCCGCTCATCAATTCCCTTGATAATAGATATTACCGCTGCTTTCATCTCACTGACATGTTCATCCGATGTCACGATCGGATCCATATGTATCGTCGCATCACAGCCTAACTTTTCTTTTAATTCATTTTCAACATTATCAATAATATCATGGATCTCTAAGATATTGCCCTCCGCAGGTACTTCCGCATGCAGTGATACCATCTGTCTTCCCGGACCATAATCGTGTACGATCAGGTCATGGATTCCACAGATCTCCTCATGTGCCATTACGATCTGATCGATCTTCTGCACAAATTCCTCCTCCGGCGGCTGCCCTAAAAGCGGATTTAAGGTATCTTTCGCAGCTCCGATGCCCGCAAACATGATAAATACACCAACTAATGCACCACAATAGCCATCCACATAGATTCCGGTAAAATGTCCGATCAAAGCTGCCACAAGTACCACTGCTGTTGCGCAGGTATCGCTCAGACTGTCGGTTGCCGTTGCCTTCATGGCAGCAGAATCAATTTTTTTTGCAACCCCACTGTTATAAAGATACATATACAGTTTTACAAGAATCGAAATAATGAGGATCACAACCACCATTACGGAAAACTCTGTTTCTTCCGGATGAATGATCTTTATAATAGAATCCCTGATCAGTTCATACGCCATCAGAAGGATTGCTGCCGCAACGATCAATCCCGATACATATTCGATCCGTCCGTGGCCAAACGGATGCTCCGAGTCCGGTTTTGCTCCTGCCAGCTTAAATCCGATCAGCGTAACAGCGGAAGATCCTGCATCTGACAGGTTGTTGAATGCATCCGCAGTCACAGCGATCGAATGGCTGATCGTTCCTGCAAAAAATTTGCCACAGAAAAGCAGAATATTTAAAAAGATTCCGACCATACCGCAGAGAATACCATACTCCTGTCTGATCTTTCCTTTATCCTCTTTTTCTTTAATAAAAAACTTTGAAAGAAATGTTATCATGTCTGATCCCCCTGTGTCCGATCTCATACAATGCCTGTTTCCAAACACTTCCATTTAAAATCTATGCATTTTTGATTGCTATCTGATTTTTCCGATGTCCTGCAGCGGCCAGTAAATGACCTCTCCTTTACCGAGGATTTTATCGATACTTACATATTTGTTATCCCAGTAACGCGCGTCCCAGGAGTCATTCCGGTTATCCCCTAATACCAGATAACAGTCATCCGGTACTTCAAATAAATATGGTCCTGTTGCCACCGTCCATTCTTCCTTCAAATAATCTTCCTCCAGCGGCGTTTCACTTCCATCAATATAAATCTTTCCATCGTCAATGCGGACTTCCTCCCCCGGCAGTCCGATCACTCTTTTTACATAAAGTTCTTCCTCATCATCCGGATAATGGAAAATCACAACATCCCCGCGCTCCGGTGTATCCTTTAAAAATGCGAGACGATTTCCGATCAGGCGGTCCCCCGGCATGATCGTATTTTCCATGGAGCCTGTCGGCACATCTGCGTTGATGATCAGATAATTCTTGATCAGAAATGCTGCCCCGATCGCCAGGGCAAATGTAAGTACCCAGCTTAAAATCTCGCGGACCGCACTGGTGCTTTTCTGCGTTTCTTCTTTTTTATTTTCATCTATATCCATCCCGATATCCTGTCTTTTCGCTTCCATCTGTGTCCTCACTTTATGCCATAATGATTTCTTTTATGTTAAAAGATTATAATGTATTAAATGTAATTTTAGCACACTTGCCACAAAATAAAAAGTGCCACACCATACGATGTGACACTTTTTTGCCTGTTTTTGTCTATGATTTATTTTTAAGGCTATTACCTGTTTTTCAGGCGATACGCTTTCTTTAGTCTGCGAATAATGCTGTGGAGTAATAACGGTCACCACTGTCCGGAAGAAGGGCAACGATTGTTTTTCCTTTGTTTTCCGGGCGTTTTGCAAGCTCGATTGCAGCATATAAAGCTGCACCGGAGGAAATTCCGACTAATACACCCTCTGCTTTTGCAAGCTCTTTTCCGGTTGTAAATGCATCCTCGTTTGCTACCGGAAATACCTCATCATAAATCCTGGTATCTAATACCTCCGGAACAAATCCTGCACCGATTCCCTGGATCTTGTGAGGACCTGCTGTTCCTTTGGAAAGAACAGGAGAAGTCTCCGGCTCAACTGCAACAACTTTTACATCTTTGTTCTGTGATTTTAAGTACTGTCCGACACCGGTAACTGTTCCGCCGGTACCAACACCTGCAACAAAGATATCTACCTTACCGTCTGTATCTGCCCAGATCTCCGGTCCTGTTGTCTCGAAATGGGCCTGTACGTTTGCCGGGTTGGTAAACTGGGATGGGATAAAGCTTCCCGGGATTTCTTTTGCAAGCTCTTCTGCTTTTGCAATCGCACCTTTCATTCCCTTTGCACCCTCTGTTAAAACGATCTCTGCACCGTATGCTTTTAAGATGTTACGACGCTCAACACTCATGGTCTCCGGCATTGTTAAGATGATACGGTATCCTTTTGCTGCTGCGATAGAAGCAAGACCGATACCTGTGTTTCCGGAAGTCGGCTCAATGATCACGGAACCTTCCTTTAAAAGACCTTTCTCCTCTGCATCTTTTACCATGTAATATGCAGCACGGTCTTTTACACTTCCTGATGTGTTAAAATACTCAAGTTTTATAAGAACTTTTGCCTCAAGTCCTTTGCTTTTCTCTAATTTTGTTACCTCTAATAAAGGTGTGTTTCCAATCAAATCTGTTGCACTCTGATAAACTTTTGCCATGATATTCCTCTCCTATTCTGAAATTTTTCATTTCTGAAGTCTGCAATGCTTTTTGCAGACTTCAAAGTAAAAATAAGGAACTTATTTCTACTTTACTGCCTTAAATGCTTCATCAAGATCCTCAATGATGTCCCTGATATTCTCTGTTCCGATGGAAAGACGGATCGTGTTCGGGTAGATTCCCTGCTCTGCCAGCTCTGCCTCATTTAACTGTGCATGTGTGGTAGAAGCCGGATGAATGACAAGTGATTTCACATCTGCCACGTTTGCAAGTAAGGAAAAGATCTCAAGATTATCAATAAAATCTTTTGCCTTCTGCTCATCCCCTTTGATCTCAAAGGTAAAGATTGAACCGCCGCCGTTCGGGAAGTATTTTTTGTATAATTCCTGCTGTTCTTTATCCTCTGTAACGGATGGGTGATGTACTTTTTCCACCTGTGGATGATTGTTTAAATACTCTACAACCTTTAATGCATTTTCCACATGACGTTCTACACGCAGGGACAATGTTTCAAGTCCCTGTAAAAACATAAATGCGTGGAACGGTGAAATCGTTGCTCCGGTGTCACGGAGTAAGATTGCACGGATTCTTGTGACAAATGCTGCAGGACCTGCTGCCTGTGAAAAACTGATTCCGTGATAGCTCGGGTTCGGTTCCGTGATGGCAGGGAACTTACCGGATGCCTCCCAGTCAAATTTTCCACTGTCGACGATGACACCGCCGATTGCGGTTCCATGTCCGCCAATGAATTTTGTTGCAGAATGAACAACAATGTCTGCGCCGTATTCGATCGGCCTGAGCAGATACGGGGTTGCAAATGTATTGTCCACAACAAGTGGAATTTTATGCGCATGGGCGATCTTTGCGATTGCCTCAATGTCGCTGACATCTGAGTTTGGATTTCCAAATGTCTCTATGTAAAGAGCCTTGGTGTTGTCCTGGATCGCTTTTTCAA
>OGOH01002787.1_pt1 | contig 10522 bp, 5 predicted proteins | sample 1552571 | NCBI WGS metagenome assembly OGOH01 (sample SAMEA2580170, study PRJEB22360) | human gut metagenome | biome: human gut; feature: human-associated habitat; material: faeces | place: Denmark | collected 2008/2010
TGAAAGGTCAGGAAGGTGTCGATGCGGGCTTTTACTTCATCGAGGTATTCGGGGTTGGTCGTAGCCTTGTTGCTGCCGCCCGAACCGCTCCCGTTGTACTCGACCGCCGAAGGACGGCCCCAGAAATAGGTCGCTTTCGTAAACGATTGTCCGACGTTTGCCGCTCCGACGATCCGGCCGTTTTCGGTAACGACGGCCGCCCGGCCGCCGTTCGGCCCGGCTATGCTGCCGACTCCCCACAGGATCAGGACGTAACCCACGCCCAGCAGCGCGCAGAACGCGAGCGTTATTTTGATGGATTTCCAGAATGTTTTCATGATTTTCTTTTTTACGGGTTAGAAAAATACGCTGATCAGCAGGTCGATCAGTTTGATTCCGACGAACGGGACGAGTACGCCGCCCAGGCCGTAGATGAACAGGTTGCGCCGCAGCAGCGCCGATGCGCCGATCGGTTTGTACCGCACGCCGCGCAGGGCCAGCGGAATCAGCAGCGGGATGATGACCGCGTTGAAGATTACGGCCGACAGGATCGCGCTTTGCGGCGAGTGCAGGTGCATGACGTTCAGCGCTTCGAGCGACGGGATCGAGGCGATGAACAGCGCCGGGACGATTGCGAAGTATTTGGCTACGTCGTTGGCGATGCTGAATGTCGTCAGCGTGCCGCGCGTCATCAGCAGTTGTTTGCCGATCTCGACGATCTCGATCAGTTTGGTCGGGTCGTTGTCCAGATCGACCATGTTGCCGGCTTCTTTGGCAGCCTGCGTGCCGCTGTTCATCGCTACGCCCACGTCGGCTTGCGCCAGCGCCGGCGCGTCGTTCGTGCCGTCGCCCATCATGGCGACCAGCTTGCCGCTCTGCTGCTCGCGGCGGATGTACTCCATTTTGTCTTCGGGTTTGGCTTCGGCGATGAAGTCGTCCACGCCGGCCTTTTCGGCGATGTATTTTGCCGTCAGCGGGTTGTCGCCGGTAACCATGACGGTCTTGACGCCCATCTTGCGCAGGCGTTCGAACCGTTCGCGGATGCCCGTCTTGATGATGTCCTGCAACTCGATGACGCCCGTGATCCGTTCGTTTTCGCAGACTACGAGCGGTGTGCCGCCGTTCTCGGAGATGGTGCGCACGGTGGCTGCGATTCCGGCCGGGCAGGGGTTTTCGTGCTCGGCGGCGATGCGGAAGATCGCTTCGGCGGCTCCCTTGCGGATGCGGCGTCCGTCGGGCATGTCGACGCCCGAACACTTGGTTTCGGCGGTGAATTTCACCATCCGCACGCCGACCATCGCCACCGGGTCGGTGCGGACCCCTTCGGCGGTGCCCAGCTCGACGACGGATTTGCCTTCGGGGGTCGGGTCGGCGACGGACGAGAGCACGCACATGCGCACGAAAGCCTTGGGGGCGATGCCGTCGGCGGGATGGAAGCGCGTGGCCTTGCGGTTGCCGATGGTGATGGTGCCGGTCTTGTCCAGGAGCAGCGTGTCGATGTCGCCGGCGGTCTCGACGGCCTTGCCCGACTTGGTGATGACGTTGGCCCGCAGGGCGCGGTCCATGCCGGCGATGCCGATGGCCGACAGCAGGCCGCCGATGGTGGTCGGGATCAGGCAGACGAACAGCGAAATGAACGCGGCGATCGTGATGTTGGCCCCCACGTAGTCGGCGAAGGGTTTCAGCGTGGCGCAAACGATCACGAATACCAACGTGAACCCGGCCAGCAGGATCGTCAGCGCGATTTCGTTGGGCGTCTTCTGGCGCGAGGAGCCTTCGACCAGGGCGATCATCCGGTCGAGGAAACTCTCGCCGGGCCGTGCGGTGACTTTCACGAGAATGCGGTCGGAGAGGACCTTCGTGCCGCCCGTGACGGAGCTTTTGCCGCCGCCGGCCTCGCGGATCACCGGCGCGCTTTCGCCGGTAATGGCGCTTTCGTCGATCGAGGCGAGCCCCTCGATGATCTCGCCGTCGGCCGGGACGATATCGCCCGCCTCACATTCGAAGATATCGTTTTTTTTCAGCGCGTTGCTGCTGACGATACGAACGGTATTGCCGTTGACCAGTTTGGCCGGGGTCTCCTCGCGCGTTTTGCGCAGCGAATCGGCCTGCGCTTTGCCGCGCGCTTCGGCGATCGCCTCTGCGAAATTGGCGAACAGCAGCGTAATGAACAGCACGACGAAGACGACGAGGTTGTATCCGAACGACCCCTGGGTCGTATCCCCCGAAATGAGGATGTAGAACAGCAGGACGAACATGACGGCCGTGACGATCTCGACGGTGAACATGATCGGGTTTTTAATCATCGTCCTCGGATCGAGTTTGCGTACCGATGCACCGAGACTCTCTTTGATGAGCTGTTTATCGAACAGCGAATTGGACTTATTCATGGTTTTCAATCGTTTATTTGCTTAAATAATCGGCGATCGGACCCAGTGCCTGCGCCGGGAAAAATGCCAGGGCGGCCACGATGACGATCACGGCGAAGGTCATCAGCGCGAAGGTTGCCGTATCGGTTTTCAGTGTTCCGGCGCTTTCGGGTATGTATTTTTTCGAAGCCAGCAGTCCGGCGATCGCCACTTGTCCGACGATCGGGAAGTAGCGGCCGAGGATCAACACGATCCCGCAGGTGATGTTCCAGAACGGCGTGTTGTCGCTGAGTCCCTCGAAACCGGAGCCGTTATTGGCTGCGCAAGAGGTATACTCGTAGAGCATTTCGCTGAATCCGTGAAACGACGGATTGTTGAGCCAAGCGCCGGCCAGTTCCGGATTTTGCGCCGCCAGGTGGGAGGCCAGCGCCGTGCCGACCAGGATAATCAATGGATGCATCAGTACGACCATCGTCGCGATCTTCATCTCCCGCGCTTCGATCTTCTTACCGAGGAATTCCGGCGTGCGGCCGACCATCAGCCCGCTGATAAAGACGGCGATGATGATGAAGGCGTAATAGTTCATAAAGCCGACGCCCACGCCGCCGAACCAGCAGTTGATCTGCATGTTCAGCATTTGCAGCATACCGCTTAGCGGGGTCTGGCTGTCGTGCATGCTGTTGACCGAGCCGTTCGACGTGACCGTCGTGGTCATGCCCCACATCGCCGATGCGGCCGACCCGATCCGGATCTCCTTGCCCTCCATGCTGCCCATATCCTGCCGGATCTCCATAGCTGCGATTTGTTTGCTGCCGCCCATCTCCTGGTCGACCGATACGGCGATCCCGACCACGTAGGCGAACAGCATCACGCCGAAGATGCTCCAGGCCAGCTTACGGCGTTTCAGGTAGAAACCCAGCGCGAAGACCATCGCCATCGGAAGGATCAGGATCGACCAGCACTCGAGGATGTTGGTAAAGGCATTGGGGTTTTCGAGCGGGTGTGCCGAGTTGGTGCCGAAATAGCCGCCACCGTTGGTGCCCAGTTGTTTGATAGGCACGATGGCTGCGGTGGGACCCTGCGAGATGACCTGCTCCTGGCCTTCGAGCGTAGTGATGGTCTGTTTGCCGTCGAACGACATCGGGGTTCCGTTGATGACGAGCAGGATACCCACGACGAGCGACAACGGCATCAGAATACGGGTTACGCTCTTGGTAAGGAACACCCAGAAGTTGCCGATGGTCTTCTTCGTTTTGCCCGCCAGCGCCTTCATCATTCCGGCCATGGCGGCCATGCCGCAGGCGGCGGTGACGAACTGGAAGAGCATGATGACGAACAGCTGCGTGAAGTAGGACAGGCCCGTCTCGCCGCTGTAATGCTGGAGGTTGCAGTTGACCATGAACGAGATGCAGGTGTTGAACGCCAGGTCGGGCGACTGTCCCGGGTTGCCGTCGGGGTTGAGCGGCAGCCAGCCCTGGAAAACCAGCAGCAGCATGCCCCAGAAGAACCAGAAGAGGTTGACCGTCAGGAGCGCTTTGAGGAACTGTTTCCAGTTCATCTCCACGGCCGGGTCGATGCCGCAGAAGCGGTAGATGCCCCGTTCGACGGGAGCCATGAAGTCGAGCCACGTGCGTTCGCCGCGGTAGACTTTGGCAATGTAACGCCCCAGCGGGTAGCAGAGCGTCACCAGAAGGGTCCATTGCAGGATTACGCCTGAAATTTCGGTATTCATCGGTTCAGAATTTTTCGGGTTTGACGAGCACGTACATCAGATAGACGAATCCGAGGATGCTCAGGATAAGGAGACTTGTAAACATAGGGCGTCAGATCTTTTCGAACCAATCCACACATTTGAAATAGAATCCGTAGCACAGCGCACCCAGGGCGCAGAGCAGCAGGAACAGCATGATTTCATTCATCTCTTCGTTTTTTTGAATTAGACATTTTTTTCACGAACCCGCACAGCATCAGGTCCAGCAGCAGCATTGCGCCGCAGAAAATCAGTAGGAGGATAACGATTGCCATTTTGCCGTCGGGGTTTGTTGCCCGTAAGCATACGAAGGGGATGCCGGAATTTATGCTCCGGATTCAATGCGTTGACAGGCAGTTGTTTGACGGATAGGTATGGGCGCCGAAAAAGAGGGCCGCCTTATCATTTTGATAGGGCGGCCCTCTCGGAATGAGACGGTGAGGGGCTTATTTCACCCCGTAGCCGTCGAGTTTGCGGTATAGCGTGGCGATGCCGATGCCCAGCAGGCGGGCGGCTTCGGCCTTGTTGCCCCGGGTGTGTTCCAGCACCCGGAGAATGTGGCGGCGTTCGAGGTCGTCGAGCGCCAGCGAATCGGGGTCGGCGGAGCCGGCCGCCGCGTGGAATTCGGGCGCGAGGCAGTCGGCCGTGAGCCGGTTGCCGTCGGCCATGATCATGCTGCGCTCCACGGCGTTGCGCAGTTCGCGGACGTTGCCGTGCCACGTGTGGCGTTCGAGAGCGGCGATGTAGTCGGCGTCGATCGAGTCGATGCGACGTCCCATTTTGTCGGCGAACTGCGCCGCGAAGACGCGGATATATCCGGCGATGTCGCCGGGCCGCTCGCGCAGCGAGGGAAGGTGGATGCGGAACACCGAGAGGCGGAAATAGAGGTCCTCGCGGAAATTCCCGGCGGCGATCTCCTTTTCGAGGTCGCGGTTCGTGGCGGCGATCAGGCGCACGTCAACCCGTGTGGGGCGTGTTTCGCCGATCTTGATGAATTCGCCGCTTTCGAGCACGCGGAGCAGTTTGGCCTGCAATTCGACGGGCATCTCCCCGATCTCGTCGAGGAATAGCGTGCCTTTGTCGGCCTCCTCGAAAAGGCCCTTCTTGTCCTTGGCGGCGCCCGTGAAACTGCCGGCCCGGTGGCCGAACAGTTCGCTTTCGAGCAGATCTTTGGCGAATGCCGAGCAGTTGACCGCCACGAACGCTTTCCCCCTGCGGCCGCCTTCCCGGTGGATGGCCTGTGCGAAAACCTCTTTGCCGGTGCCCGTTTCGCCGGTGAGCAGTACCGAGGTGTCTGTGGCCGCGACCTTGCGGGCCAATTCAACGGCGTCTCGCATCGCTTTCGACGAGCCGATGACCGCCTCGAACGACGGAGCTGTTTCCGGCTGCCGTCCGGCGGCGGATTTCCGTTGCGCTTTGGCTTTTTCCATCGCGCGGCTCAGCAACGGGATGATCTTCGGATTGTCGTCGCCTTTGGTGATGTAGTCGAATGCGCCGTTCTTGATCGCCTGCACGCCGTCCGGAATGTTGCCGTAGGCGGTCAGCAGGATCACTTCGGCATCGGGCGCGATCGCCTTGATCCGGCCGACCAGGTCGACTCCGTTGCCGTCCGGCAGTTTGACGTCGCACAACACGACCTCGGGGCGCGTGCGTTCCAGTTGGCGGAGTCCCGCCGCACAGTTTTCGGCCTGAATCACTTCGTATCCTTCCAGGCCGATGATGCGCGCCAGCAGGCCGCGCAACTGCCGTTCGTCGTCGATGATAAGTACCTTGTCCATATGCCGGATCGGATTTATTTTTTCGCAAAGGTAAAAAAAAGGAGGAACTATTTTCCGGCCGGAATCCGTTGGCGCGCATTTAGAGTCGTTCGTTTTTGTTAATACGTTGATATGTAGTGTTATATGCTGAAATGAAATCCGGCGGGGCGATTCCGGAGGCTCCGGTATGTCCGGCGCTCGGGCTGCGATCCTCCGGATTCCGGTTGCCGGACCGCCGAAAAAAGTGGCCGTCACAGACTTAATAATTCGAAAAAACGCCGTACATTTACGAAATTTTTAGGTCGACTTTAAACATCTTTAACCTATGTCAGTAAACAAAGAAATCAAAAAAGTCATTGTGCTCGGCTCGGGAGCATTGAAAATCGGACAGGCGGGAGAATTCGATTACTCCGGTTCGCAGGCGTTGAAGGCGCTGAAAGCCGAAGGAATTTCAACGGTGTTGATCAACCCGAACATCGCTACGATCCAGACTTCGGACGGAGTCGCCGATCGGGTTTATTTCCTGCCCGTAACTCCTTATTTTGTCGAGGAGATTATCAAAAAAGAGCGTCCCGACGGCATTTTGCTGGCATTCGGCGGACAGACGGCGCTGAACTGCGGAACGGAATTATTCCTCAGCGGCACGTTGGAGAAATACGGCGTGCAGGTGCTCGGAACGTCGGTCGAAGCGATCATGACGACCGAAGACCGCGACTTGTTCGTAAAGAAACTGAACCAGATCGAAGTCAAGACCCCGGTCAGCCAGGCTGTCGAAAGCATGGAGGCGGCCATCGAGGCGGCCAACCGGATCGGGTTCCCGGTGATGGTACGTTCGGCCTATGCGCTGGGCGGCCTGGGCAGCGGCATATGCAGCAACCTCGATGAGTTCAGGACGCTGTGCGAAAGCTCGTTCGCCTATTCGAAGCAAATACTGGTCGAGGAGTCGCTGAAGGGATGGAAGGAGATCGAATTCGAAGTGATCCGCGATAAGAACGACCACTGCTTCACGGTGGCCAGTATGGAGAACTTCGATCCGCTGGGAATCCACACCGGCGAGAGCATTGTGGTGGCCCCGACCTGTTCGCTGGACGACCAGGAACTGGCCTTGTTGCAGGAACTTTCCAAAAAGGTGATCCGCCACATCGGGATCGTCGGCGAATGCAATATCCAGTACGCGTTTAACTCCGAGACGGACGACTACCGCGTGATCGAGGTGAACGCCCGGCTGAGCCGTTCGTCGGCGCTGGCGTCCAAAGCGACCGGTTATCCGCTGGCCTTCATCGCGGCGAAACTGGGCCTCGGATACGGCCTGCACGAGCTGAAAAACAACGTCACCAAGAGCACGACCGCCTGCTTCGAACCGGCGCTCGACTACATCGTTTGCAAAATCCCGCGCTGGGACCTCGGCAAGTTCAAAGGCGTTTCGCGCGAGTTGGGTTCGAGCATGAAATCGGTCGGCGAAGTGATGGCCATCGGCCGCAACTTCGAAGAAGTAATCCAGAAAGGGTTGCGGATGATCGGACAAGGTATGCACGGTTTCGTCGCGAACAAAGAGTTCGAAGTGAACGACATCGACGCCGCGCTGAGCCATCCGACCGACAAACGGATCTTCGTGATCGCTCATGCGCTGAAAAAGGGATACACCGTCGAACGCATCCACGAACTGACCCGGATCGACCGCTGGTTTCTCGAAAAACTCGAAAACATCATCCGGATCGAAAACGAACTGGAGCAGCACAATAACATCGCCAACGTGCCGGACGACCTGTTGCTGGAGGCTAAGCAGCGCGGTTTTTCGGACTTTCAGTTAGCGCGCATGGTGAGCAAAAGTACCGCAAAAAACATCGAGGCCGATATGCTGACGATCCGCAAATACAGGAAAATGCGCGGCATCACGCCGTACGTCAAGCAGATCGACACGCTGGCGGCCGAATACCCGGCGATGACCAACTACCTGTACGTCACGTACAACGGCACGTCGCACGACATCGAATTCGCGCACGACAAGCGTTCGGTGATCGTGCTCGGATCGGGGGCCTACCGGATCGGCAGCTCGGTGGAATTCGACTGGTGTAGCGTCAATGCGCTGAACACGATCCGCCGGCAGGGGCTGCGTTCGGTAATGATCAACTACAATCCCGAAACCGTTTCGACCGACTACGATACCTGCGACCGCCTCTACTTCGACGAGCTGACGCTCGAACGGGTGCTCGACATCACCGACCTCGAAACGCCCAAAGGCGTGATCGTCTCGACCGGCGGACAGATCCCGAACAACCTGGCCCTGCGGTTGCAGAATGAGCACGTCCCGATCCTCGGCACTTCGGCCGAAGAAATCGACCACGCCGAAGACCGCCACAAATTTTCGGCGATGCTCGACAGGATCGGCGTCGACCAGCCGCGATGGAGGGAACTGACCACGATGGACGACATCTACCGTTTCGTCGACGAAGTGGGCTTCCCGGTGCTGATCCGGCCGAGCTACGTGCTCTCCGGCGCCGCGATGAACGTCGTGTCGAACCGCGAAGAACTCGAACACTTTTTGACCCTGGCGACCAACGTGTCGAAACAATACCCGGTGGTGGTGACCGAATTCATCGAACATGCCAAGGAAATCGAAATCGACGCGGTGGCGAAAAACGGCGAAATGCTGATCTACGCGATCTCCGAGCACGTCGAATTCGCCGGCGTGCATTCGGGCGACGCGACGATGGTTTTCCCGCCGCAGAAAATGTACGTCGAAACGATGCGGCGGATCAAGAAGATCGCCCGCGAAGTGGCGCGGATGCTGAACATATCCGGGCCGTTCAACATGCAGTTGATGGCCAAGGACAACGAGATCAAGGTGATCGAATGCAATCTGCGCGCATCGCGGAGCTTCCCGTTCGTATCGAAGGTGCTGAAGGTGAATTTCATCGATATCGCGACCAAAGTGATGCTCGGCGTCGATCCCGAAGTGCCGCATAAATCGGCGTTCGAACTCGACTACGTCGGTATCAAGGCGCCGCAGTTCTCGTTCTCGCGGTTGCAGAAAGCCGACCCGGTGCTCGGCGTCGAGATGGCGTCGACCGGCGAGGTGGGCTGCCTCGGCGAAGATTTCCACGAGGCGATCCTCAAAGCGATGCTGTCGGTCGGCTATACGATTCCGAAAAAAAACATCCTCCTGTCGACCGGCGATTCGCGGTCGAAAATGGACATGCTGTCGGCAGCCAAGGCACTACAAGCCAAAGGATACGACATTTTCGCTACGCGCGGAACGGCCGTCTTCCTCGAAACGAACGGCGTACACGCCACGGTGCTGCACTGGCCCGATCAGGACGAACAGCCCAACACGCTTACTTATATCAAGGAAAAGAAGATCGATCTGGTGGTCAATATCCCGAAAAATCTGTCGAAGGACGAACTGAACAACGACTACACGATCCGGCGTAGCGCGATCGACTTCAACATTCCGCTGATTACCAACGCCCGGCTCGCCAGCGCATTCATCAATGCGTTCTGCCGGCTGAGCAAAGAAGACGTGCGGATCAAAAGCTGGAACGAATATTAGCCGGGAACTTTCCGGAATACCTCTCCAAACGCCGGAACAATTGTAATTCCGGCGTTTTTACTTATTTTTGTGTTCCTACCCTAAACCCGAAAAACCATGCGCCCGCTATTCGCACTTTTACTACTTTTGCCACACCTTTTTACCGGCGCGTTGTCCGCCCGCTCGCACCCGAACGCTGCGACCGTACCGGACGGCTACCCGTTCCTGTTCGGGGCCCAATACTACCGCGCCCCGACGCCCGAAACGGAGTGCTGGGAAACGGATCTGAGTCGCATGAAAGAACTGGGATTCACCGACGTTAAATTCTGGGTGCAATGGCGCTGGAACAACCGCAGAGAAAACGAATACGATTTCGGCGACCTGGATCGTCTGACAGACCTCGCCGAAAAAAACGGACTGCGAGTAACGTTCAACACCATTTTCGACGTGGCCCCCGTCTGGCTTTATGAAAAATACCCCGACGCGAAACAGCTCGCCAACGACGGACGGAGGATCGAACCCTATACGGTGGGGCATCGTCAGGGCGGCGGCCAACCGGGCCCCTGTTACAACCATCCCGGAGCGCTCGAAGCCCGCAAAGCGTTCATGCGGCAGGCGATCCTGCATTTCCGCGACCGCAAAGGAGTCCGTTTCTGGGACGTCTGGAACGAACCGGAACTTTCGTTCCCGCAGCGCGACGCGCAGCTCGACCGCCTGGTCTGCTACTGCGACCTGCCGGGCGGAATTCATCGGCTGGCTGCAACGGAAATACCGCGACATCGAAACCCTCAACCGGATCTGGGGCCGTTGCTACAACGACTGGGAAGAAGTCGAACTGCCCCGCAACACGGAAACGATCAAGGACTTCATCGACTGGCGGCTTTTCCACAGCTACACGATGACCCGCGAAGCTCAATGGCGGTTGGAAATGGTGCGCGAGCTTGCGCCCGAACAAGCGGCCTACCTGCACGTAGTCCCCAACACGATGCAACCGTTTAATGCGGTAAGCACCTGCACGGACGATTTCGCAGTAGCCGAAATGTGCGACGTTTTCGCCGCCACGATGAACAACGGGCCGTTTTTCACGCCGCAGGTGCTGTCGGCCGGCCGGGGTAAGATCTGTTACAACGTCGAAAGC
>OGOH01002789.1_pt1 | contig 10516 bp, 9 predicted proteins | sample 1552571 | NCBI WGS metagenome assembly OGOH01 (sample SAMEA2580170, study PRJEB22360) | human gut metagenome | biome: human gut; feature: human-associated habitat; material: faeces | place: Denmark | collected 2008/2010
TGGAGAAATATTTTAATGTGACGGTGATTACCCAGAATGTAGATAATCTGCATGAACGTGCGGGTAGTACGCACATTGTACACCTGCACGGTGAATTGACAAAAGTTTGTTCCAGCCGTGATCCCAACAATCCTCATTATATAAAAGAACTTCAGCCGGAGGAATATGAAGTCCGGATGGGAGACCGTGCCGGTGACGGTTCGCAGTTTCGTCCGTTCATTGTATGGTTCGGCGAATCGGTACCGGAGATAGAGACGGCTATTGATTTCGTGGAGAAGGCCGACATATTCGTTATCATCGGCACATCGATGAATGTCTATCCGGCTGCCGGTCTGCTGAACTATGTGCCCCGTGGTGCTGAAGTTTACCTGATTGATCCGAAGCCGGTGGATACGCATACTTCCCGCCCGATACATGTGATTCGGAAGGGGGCTTCGGAGGGAGTAGCGGAATTGCAGAAGCTATTGGGCGTATGATTCTTTTGAATTGATTTCTGTCAAGAGCATCTTTATGTATTCTTAACAGGAAAGCGGCTTTTGAAGAAGATAATTCCTGTTGCGTCGGCACATGGTGGGAAAGGGATCGCGACAAGTAATGAAACTCATCGTCACGTGCCGTGTTATTCATCGTCACATGCCGTGTTATTTTCGGTAACTACCGTTGGGAAGATGGTTGACGACCGTGCTTAGATGCCCTTTTTACGTTATTTGAAAAAGAAAGGAGAGGGCTGCTGCTCTCTCCTTGTATCGGGTGGATTAACTGAATCTAATTCATGATTACTTTCGCAAAGATACGATAATAAAATCCGGAAGCCAAGTAAAGGTCTGTTTTATTTCTTGATGATTGCACGAAATATAAACCAGATATGATGGAGAACGGTACTGGCTGTTCCATAGTGGTGCGCCATAATACGGAAGCGTTCGCGAAGCGATGCTTTGTGGTTCCGGGTGGTCATTCCCTCGTCCAGATAGTCGATAAGTATCAAGTGGGTATTATGCAAGGTCCGTGCTTTCTTCATTACACGGATACACCAGTCGAAATCGGCGGAAAAGCGGTACTGCAAGTCATAAGGTTCTACCACTGTATGCCGTGCAAGAAAAGCCTGATGACATACGAGCATTCCTTGTTTGAAACTCTTCCATGTCAGTTTTTCCGGAGCGGAAAGGCGGCGCATGTGCAGGAAGTGGCGGTCCTTATCTACAATCGCGGTTTCACCGTACAGCACGTCCGGCAGTTCGCTTCCGTTGATCGAGTGTACCATTTGTTGCAAAGTGTCATCTTCATGGAAACTGTCGCCTGCATTGAGGAAGCAGAGATAATCTCCCGTGGCGAGTGAAATCCCCTTGTTCATTGCATCATACAATCCTTTGTCGGGTTCGCTGATAATCTTATGGATTCGTTCCCGATACCGGTTTGCGATAGCCATTGTATGGTCTCTCGATGCACCGTCCACAAGGATATATTCCACGTGATGGTACGTTTGTGAGATGACACTTTGTATGGTATCCTCTAATACTTCCCCGGCATTGTAGGTTACGGTGATAACCGATATTTTGGGCGTATGGCGGTTGCTATGCATATCTCCCCGTGATTTTATTGTAAACCTCGATGTATCTTTTGGCTATATGGCTTTCCGAATAGCTGGAGACGGCTTTCCGGCAGGCCTGTTCTGACAGAACCGGGTATTCCGATTCTTCCAATGCCCAATAAATGCCATTGGCAAAGTCTGCAGACGATTTGTATTGTGCCACGTACCCATTGTGCAGATGATCTATCATTTCCGGTATCCCCCCTACATTAAAACCTACACACGGAATGCCGCACGCCATTGCTTCCATAATCGTATTCGGCAGGTTTTCTTCCAGAGAAGGGGTCACAAACAAGTCGACGGCATTGTATATATTCACTAAGTCGTGTTCATTGCTGACGTATTCGAGGGCATAAACAGGGAAAGGAAGCAGGTGGGACAGTTGTTGCGACTGGTTGCCAAATGCTACGACTCCTAATGATGCTTTCAGCTCCGGATGTTTCTCGGCGAGCAATTTGCACGATTCGATCAGGTAGTCTATCCCCTTGCGCTTGTCGGTGATCTTGACAGAACCGAACAGGATCAGTTTTCCTTCCTGTGGCAGTTTGCAATGTGCACGGGCTTCTTTCTTGTTGCGTGGTTTGAAGAGGTTGGTGTTGATCGGGTTGGGAATGCTTATGACGGTCTGGTTGCGTAACAAGGCGCTGCTTTTTGCCCTTTCTTCCAACCAATGGCTACAAGTGACAAATGTAATGGGAGCTTGTTGGTAAAGCGCCTTTTTTTTGTTGAATATCCGGGTGGACAGATCTTTCTTGCCGCCTCCGGTGTATAGAAACTGGCAGTGATGGCATTCTTGCTGATAGTGGGTGCATTCACGGGCGTGGTGGCAGATGCCGGTAGAAGGCCACATGTCGTGCATGGTCCATACCACCGGTTTGCCCGATTCCAATATCCGGTGTATGTCTTTCAGTGAGAGCATTCCCTGGTTGATCCAGTGTAAATGGATGATATCTGCCTGTGTAAACTCGGGCAGAGTGGTGATATCCGTTCCGGTATTGGCTATATCTACTGCAAAAAGATTGTTTTTTCGGAAATGGTTGGCTTTCCAGATGACGATACGTTCCCACATAAATTTCCATACTGTCAGCCAGTTGCGTTCAAGGCGAACGACGCTTATTTGATTGGTTTGTTTGTCACGTACCAGCATTTTCGCTTTAATCCCGTTATTCTTCAGGGATTCCATAAGCCGGCTGGCGGCCACGGCTGCCCCGCCGATACGTTCGGATGTATTAATGATCAATACTCTCATGTGCCTGAATGTTTTGGCAAAAGTAGCGGTTTTCTGTGAGAATTCGTATAAAGTCGTGGATTATTTGTACTTTTGCGGCACTATATTAAATAGGTTTTGACATGAAAAAAGTTCTGTTTTTGGGCTTGGGTTATATTGGCCTTCCTACGGCGGCAGTTGCTGCAACCCACGGTTATCAGGTGATTGGAGTAGACGTAAATCCGGTGGTGGTAGATACCATCAATCAAGGGCGGATACATATCGTGGAGCCCGATTTGGCCAAAGTAGTGAAGGAAGCGGTTTGCAACGGCGCCCTCCGGGCAACGACGAAACCCGAGCAGGCGGATGCTTTCTTTGTGGTAGTGCCTACCCCTTTCAAGCAGAACCACCGGGCGGATATCACGTATGTGGAGTCCGCGACGCGTTCGGTAATTCCTTTTCTTAAGAAGGGAGATTTGTTTGTCATCGAGTCTACCTCCCCGGTGTTTACTACCGAACGGATGGCGGAGGTCATCTATAAGGAACGTCCGGAACTGAAAGATAAACTGTACATAGCCTATTGTCCCGAACGGGTGTTGCCCGGAAACACGCTTTACGAGTTGGTGCACAACGACCGGGTGATCGGTGGTATCAATCCGGAATCTACCGGGAAAGCAATCGAATTTTATTCCGCTTTTGTGAAGGGAACACTCCACCGAACCAATGCCCGCACGGCCGAGATGTGCAAGCTGACCGAGAACTCTTCGCGCGACTCCCAGATTGCTTTTGCCAATGAACTTTCCATGATCTGCGACAAGGCGGGCGTAAATGTATGGGAGCTGATAGAACTGGCCAATAAGCATCCACGCGTCAATATCCTGCAACCGGGATGTGGAGTGGGCGGACACTGTATTGCGGTGGACCCCTGGTTCATCGTTTCCGATTATCCGGAACAGGCGCAGCTCATCAAGCGTGCCCGCGAAACAAACGATTACAAGGCGGACTGGTGTGCCAACAAGGTGATGGAGGCCTGCCAGGCCTTTGTGGAAAAGAACGACCGGGAACCGGTGGTGGCTTGCATGGGGTTAGCTTTCAAACCCAACATCGATGACCTGCGGGAATCCCCTGCCAAATATATCGCTTCCCGTATCATCTCCGAATCGAGAGCGGATGTGCTGATTGTGGAGCCGAATATTACTTCGCACCCCAGCTTCCACCTCACCGATTACCGGGAAGCATATGCGAAAGCTGATATTGTGGTGTGGCTTGTTCGCCACGCTCCTTTTGTGGAGATGCCGCGTGCAAAGGATAAATTGGAGTTGGACTTCTGCGGGGTAAGAAAGTAAAGATGAAGAAAATTCTATTAGTGTTCGGTACTCGCCCCGAAGCCATCAAGATGGCACCGTTGGTGAAAGAGTTTCAGAAGGATACAGAGCATTTCGAAACAAAAGTATGTGTAACGGCACAACATCGGCAGATGCTCGACCAAGTGTTGGAAGTGTTTGGCATTACGCCCGATTATGACCTGAACATCATGGCTCCCAATCAGGACTTATACGACATTACCTCGAAAGTGCTGTTAGGGCTGCGGGACGTATTGAAGGATTTTGCGCCCGATGTGGTGCTGGTGCACGGTGATACTACCACCTCGATGGCGGCTTCATTGGCTGCCTTTTACCGGCAGATTGCAGTGGCGCATGTGGAAGCGGGGCTGCGCACATACGACATGCTGTCGCCCTGGCCCGAGGAGATGAACCGCCAGGTGACGGACCGCATCTGCACGTATTATTTTGCGCCTACCGGGCAATCCCGGCAGAATCTTCTGCGGGAGAACATAGAAGAGAAGAAAATCTTCGTTACCGGCAATACGGTGATAGACGCTTTGCTGATGGCGGTCGACATCATTGCTACGAAGACGGGGATGGAAGAACAGATACATAAGGAGATCCAAGAGAAAGGTTACACTGTGGGCGAACGTGATTATATCCTCGTTACCGGCCACCGCCGTGAGAATTTCGGCGAAGGGTTTCTGCACATCTGTAAGGCTATCAGGGAGTTGGCTTCGCAGTATCCCGATATAGATATCGTCTACCCTGTGCATCTGAACCCGAATGTGCAGAAACCGGTTTATGAGCTGCTGTCCGGACTGGATAACGTTTTTCTGATCTCTCCGCTGGACTACCTGCCCTTTATTTATGCCATGCAGCACTCCATTTTGTTGCTGACCGATAGCGGGGGCGTACAGGAAGAGGCGCCTTCATTGGGCAAACCGGTGCTTGTGATGCGCAACACCACCGAACGTCCCGAAGCGGTGGAAGCTGGAACAGTGAAACTGGTGGGCACGGATGCCGAGACCATTGTGGGCAACGTAGTGGAATTGTTGCGTAACAAAGAACTTTACAAGCGTATGTCCGAGACGCACAATCCTTACGGTGATGGTCAGGCTTGCGAAAGAATCGTGAACGCTCTCAAGTAGCGTGCACTGACTGTTTCGATATTTATCTTTTCACGAATGATCCGTTCGGATTCTTTTCCCATCTTTTTGCATAGTGCAGGAGAAGAGAACAATTCGCTGATCTTTTCGGCCAGACTGTCCGCATCACCCTCTTTGAAAAAGAAGCCGTTCTTGCCATCGATCACCAGGTCACGTTCTGTGCCGTCACATACCGAGCAGAGCACCGGCATGCCGTAGGTCATGGCGTCGTTGATGGAAAGTCCGCCCATACCGGCCAGTACATATACGGTAGATTCGTTCATATAAGCACCCAGCTTTTCCGGGTCGTAGACTGCGCCGATGAACCGGATGGAATCTGTCAACCCCGATTCGGCTGCTTGTTGTTTCAGATGTTTTAGTTCCGGTCCGTCGCCGACAATCACCAACTCGGCATCGGGGAAAGAGTGGATCGTCCGGTGGAAAGCGTTGATCAGTAAATCCACCCGTTTCCATTTCACTAAGCGTCCGATGTGTAGAAGCCGCCTTTCGGAGGGCGGGAGCAGCGGGGTGGAGTTTACTACGGTTTCTTTTTCTTTCAATAAGGCTTCCGTATCTGTGGAGTTGTATGTGACGTGTATCTGTTCTCTTTTTACTCCGTAAGAGGGGAGGATCTCGTAGGCCACTGTAGAGTAGTTCAATGTTCCTGCCGTCCGAGCATAGCAGTATTTACGAATCCGGGCTGTGAACCATTGTTTCAGATAGAACCCTGGACCGGTGCTAAGCAGGCGCATATTCTCGTCGTACATCGGGTTGGCACGGAAGTATTCTTTTATTTTTCCATAGGGTGGGGTTTGGAAGGGGATCTCCCGGATTACCAGTTGGGTGTTGCACTCTTTCATTACCCGCCGGAGCTTGGGCTGAAAGAATATTTGCAGGAAGTAGGGCCAGCCCATGACAAGTATGTCGGGCTTTTCTTTGCGTACGATGTCCGGCAATGCGGGATAAGCGCTTTTGCCGTAGAACATCTTTTTCTCCTCTGTCGTGAGGTGCTTATAGGTACCGCCTTCCACCATTTTTACTCCTTTGCCGATGGTGGCGTTTCCTTTTTGGGGAGTGACTACGGTGATTTCTACTCCTTTAGTGCACAGCTTGTTGAGCATGGCGCTGAGGTAATGCGGTATTCCTCCGAAGGTATAAAGTACTTTCATTATTGTAGATAATTAGCGTTTCTCAGTTTGCTTTGTTTCCGGAACTTTCTGACTTCGGCAGTTCGTTTCAGCAATCGTGTAGTTATGATGACGTATGTACCAGCCGTTTTTGCTTTTCCTTTGACAAGAGCTATTAAGGATTTTTTGACACATGCCAGTACGCTGTAGCCAAATGCTTTCTTAAAAGAATAATTAATATTGGCATATTCCGTCAGATGGTAGATTTGTTCGGAACGTAGGAAGACCTCATGGCTGATTGTTCTGTTTTCACGGTCGTGGCAACCGAATACTTTAGGGGAATAGCCGATGAGATAACCGTGATGTTTGATGCGATTAGCGTAGTCCACGTCTTCGCCGTAATGATAGAAAAGTGGAGAAAAACCACCTACGGTTCGCAACACATTGCACGGAATCATCCAGAAAGCGGCATTGACGAAAGGCAGAGGGATGAGTCCGGACTGTCCGTTTGTTTCTTGCCGGATTTTCAGTTCTTGCTTTTTCACCTCTTCCAGATTGTTGAGATTGGAGTAACCGGCAAAGCCTTGTTCCAACTTCTCTCCCGAACCGGTCAGATGTATGGGCGAGAGAATGCCGTAGCGGGGATGGCTCCGACTTAGTTCACTCAGTTCTCCAAGTACTTTGGCATCGATCCAGGCGTCTTGGTTCAAGAGGAAAACAGCATCGTATCCTTCTTTTAGGGCGATTTTCATGCCGATGTTGTTGGCGCGTCCGAAACCGAGATTCTCTTTGCTCTTGATAAGGCGGACTTCGGGATAACGGCTCTCGATGAGTGAAACGGTACGGTCTTGCGAAGCATTGTCTATCACAACGACATCCGCTTGCTGCTCGGATTGGCGAAGGCTGTTCAGGCAACGGTCTATCCAGCGTTCAAAGTTATAGGATACGATGATGACTAATATTTTCATGAAATTTCCTGTTTTCGTTCTGTTTCAATGGTTTTAACGAGAGAGTCCGATGCACCGCTTACCACTTTCCGGCAAAACATCTTGCCGGATTGTTGCAGTGCGCTCCAATCTTCCAAAGTCAGCACTTTGATGGATTTCCCATATATAATATAATGTAGGGGTGTCAGGGCAGAGAGTCCTGTATATCCTCCTTCAACGGATAATGCGCGGGCGGCAAAGGGAGAATTGAATACAAGCGTCTGTATGCACAATTCGCTGGGCACGAAACTTGTTTTGAAATAACGTACCAACTCTTTTTCGGTACAAAGTTTTTCATAAACATATTGTGCGCAAGGCAGGGTGATACCCCAATAATCCGAGCCGCAATATATGTCACTTTCCTTATCCGTACGATAGGGGCTTTTCGTATGGGAAGCCACTTCATCAGGTGGCGTGATGCCACAATAAATTTATTCTTTAGCCAAAGATTCTCCCATTTCAGGTCGCGGAAAAAGTGATAGTACACTATTTTGGCGATTTGCCGTTTGTCGGCGGAGCGGGTCAGGTTCATTCCCATGATAAATTCCGTATCCCGATGTTCTTCAAAATACCGGTGGATTTTTCTGTTCGGCCATAAAGGGTAGTCTTGACCGCTTAAGCATACGATACGCGTATACCCTATGCCACTGTGTAGTACGGCAGCTAACAGCTCCTTCTGATATTCCACTTGTTCCCAGCCTCCCCAGCTCACCCAATGGCTTTGTACAAAGGTGACCTTGCCTTCCGGCAACAGTTCTTTGAACGGACGGCTGTCTGCTTTCCGGTCAATATGTACGTAGAAATCAGCATCTTCATCCAATGCTTTAATGAGACGCGACAGATGCGGAGCATCTTTGTATGCTGAAATAATATAGGCGATCCGGCTCATTTCTTTTGTTTTTGAAAGATGGACTGATTGATGTCGTATAGATCCCGATGAGTACATAAGGCATATAGAGTGGCCAACAGCGCTGTATACAGCTTCTTTTGAAAAGGAAATATGCGCATGGCGATGAAGAATTCTCTTATAGCCAGCCTGTAGCGGTGCGCAAAGAAAGCGCCTACCATTCTTCCCTTGTGCCAGGAAGAAACGTAACGGCGTACTCCTTTTCTGTGGGCGGCAGTGCGGAGCAGTTCGTCGAACATCTGGTCGATCGGATTGTGCCACAGTATGGGACGTATCTTTTTCCCTTCGCTCGGATTGAGGTAGTAAATGGAAGTGGGATGCTTGGAGTAAGCAATGTCACAAGTAGCGTGCAGCCGTGCCAGTGTGATGATATCCTCTCCGGCAGGGATACCGGTGGGGAATCCGCCGAAGGCTTCTATGCTTTGTTTCCGTACGGCATATGAACTCATGTGTAGGGGTGGATTGACGCCCGATGCCATCTCAAAGTAATTGTCAAGAATCGTATCCGTCCCGTCGAAGGCGAACCGGTCGGGTAGTACAGGGAGAAACGGTTTCTTGCCGGGGCGGCAGAAATAATAAGAAGTTCCGAATACTCCGCATCGGGGATATTTCTTTATCAGGCCGGCAATAATTTCCAGGTGATTGTCCGTCCATTGGTCGTCTGCATCCAGAAAAGCTACATATTCATATCGTGACTCGGAAATACCCTTGTTGCGGGCAGCCGATGAGGCGTACCAACGGATAGTTTTTTTGCATTACCAGAGCAGCCCCATTGTCTGTAGAGCCGTCATCGATCACTAATATTTCTGCCGGAAGTACGGTTTGTGCCAATACCGAGTGGATGGAACGCTCTATATAGGCCGCTCCGTTATATAGCGGTATCACGACACTGATAGCGGCATGTGCCGGTTTTCCGCATTCTGTTTGGTTATTATTCCTTTCTTCCTGCTTCATATTATTTCTTTTTCCCGGGCAGTTTTTTGCCGATGAACTGAAGGCTTTCTTTGAAAATGGAGACACGGCTTCCCCACATCAGCAAGCAATAAAGTGCGGCACTGATTCCTATTTTGGCGGCAAACAAGAGATATAAGTTAGAAACTCCGCATGTCACATACCAGGTGATTGCCATTGTTGCCGATGCGATGATGGCAAACGGGAGTATGTCCTTCAGTGCCATCCAAAAGCTTAAGCGTATTTCTCTCCAGACAAAATACTGCCATATGGGTAACCAGAGAATATTGAGACAGACAAAACATTGTATCATTACGGCAATACCGTAAGGATAGCTCACAAGCATTGCAGTTAGTTGCAGCAGGCTCAATACGATGGTGTTCCACATGTAAATGTTGGATTTTCCCTTACTGATGACCAGATTGGAATACAGGGTGATGATGGGCATGAATGCCCCCCAGATACAGAGCATTTGCAGCATAGGGACACAAGGAAGCCATTTTTCCGTAATGGTGATAACGATAAATTCGCGGGCTATGAATGCCAGTCCCAACATGGCCGGAAAGGATAGGAATGCGGTAAAACGGAGCATTTTCCGCAGGACGCCCAACTGGCGTGCCGGGTCATTGGAGACTTCTGTCAGGACGGGTTGTGCTACGCTGCTTACCGTACCGCTGATGAAAGAGTATCCCATAGTGTTCCATTTGTTGGACTGGGTGTAGTAGCCCACTTCCTGTTCCGTGAAGAAACGGCCTAACAGGGTAGACAGAATGTTATTATTGGCTTGTGTAAAGATGTTGGTCACCAATATTTTGCTGCTGAAGCCGAACATCGATTTCAGTGGACGGAAGTTAATGTGAAAGGTCGGTCTCCACGGAGAGAAGTACCAGAATGAGAGATTCACGACAGTGATAAATGTCAGGGTTTGTGTGGCTATGCCCCAATAAGACATTCCGTTGTATGCCATGAGGACGCCTACCGTCCCCGACAACAGCAATGCGGGTATCTGTGCCATTGTCTTCTGTTTTACCATCAGGTTCCGGAAGAGATAAGCGTTGTGGGCTGTTGCCGTACTGGATATTAGGAAACCGAGAAAAACATAACGTGCCAGCGGTGTGAGATCGGGGTTATTGTAAAAGTCGGCAATGAATGGGGCACAGAAAAAGAGAAGGATGTATATTCCGACTCCCGTGAGTGTGCTGAACCAGAATACGGCATTATAGTCTTCGTGGCTCACTTTCTGTTTATTGGCCAGTGCCACGGTAAACCCGCTTTCC
>OGOH01002800.1_pt1 | contig 10485 bp, 10 predicted proteins | sample 1552571 | NCBI WGS metagenome assembly OGOH01 (sample SAMEA2580170, study PRJEB22360) | human gut metagenome | biome: human gut; feature: human-associated habitat; material: faeces | place: Denmark | collected 2008/2010
GGCATCCGGGTCAGCCGCATCGTCGCGGTTCTGCACCAGATTGAGCACACCGGTCAGCTCCATGAACAGATCATGCGCTGCGGTCAGGAATGCCTTAGTTGCGTCCTGATGCGAGCCGTTGTACGCGTTGATCTCGCGGGTCAGCTCGAAGATGGCGGACAGTGCGTCTGCGGTGTTCAGGTCGTCGTCCATTGCATCGATGAACTTCTGCTTGTAGCCCTTCAGAGCCTCCAGCTTCTCGGTCTCCTCGGCGGTCATGGTGTCGCCCTCCGCCTTCTCGATGCGGAACTCCATATTATTGCGGGCCTCGTACAGACGGGCAAGGGAGGCCTTGTTCATCTCAAGCGACTCAGCAGAGTAGTTAAGCGGAGTGCGGTAGTGCGCGCTCAGCATAAACATGCGGATGGTTTCATAGCCGAACTGCTTGGCGGCATCGCGCACCATGAAGAAGTTGCCCTTGGACTTGGACATTTTCTCATTGTCGATGGTCAGGAAGCCGTTGTGCAGCCAGTAATGCGCGAAGGTGCAGCCGTTTGCGCACTCGGACTGCGCGATTTCATTCTCGTGGTGCGGGAAAATCAGGTCAAGACCGCCGGAATGGATGTCGATGGTCTTGCCGAGGTACTTGTTCGCCATAGCCGAGCACTCGATGTGCCAGCCCGGACGGCCCTCGCCCCAGGGGGATTCCCACGCCGGCTCGCCGGGCTTGGCCGCCTTCCACAGGGCGAAGTCCAGCTCGTCGCGCTTGCGCTCCTCCAGGCCCTGGCCGTCGGCGCGCAGCTCGCGGTGGCCGCTTTCCGCCTCGTCCACATCGCGGCCCGAAAGCTGCCCGTAGCCCGGGTAGGAGCGCACGTCGAAGTACACGTCGCCCTCCGACACGTAGGCGTGGCCGCGCTCTATCAAGCGCTCAATGAGGGCGATCATGGTGCCGATCTCCTCCGTGGCCTTCGGGCGGATGTCCGGATCCTGCACGTCGGCCGCATGCATGTCCTCGATGAACAGACGCGTGTACTCCTCGGCCACTTCGGCGGCCGTGCGCGCCTCCTCGGCAGCGCGGCGGATGATCTTGTCGTCCACGTCCGTCACGTTCTGCACGAAGGTGACGTCGAAGCCGCGCCAGCTGAGGTAGCGGCGAATCATGTCGAAGGAGATGAACGTGCGCGCGTTGCCGATGTGGATGCGGTTGTACACCGTCGGCCCGCAGACGTACATGGAGACCTTCCCGGGCTCGACAGGTTCGAAATCCACCTTCTGGCGGCGGCGCGTATCGTACAGCTTGATCATAAAAGCTCCTTCGGGCGTTCATTCAGAATGAGAGCCATTGTAGCGCAAGAAAGCACCCTCACCTTTGCGACACAGGCGATTAAAGCACGAACATCAGCTCAACAAGCCAACGGCCTTTAGCATGACGTCCTTGCGCTTGGCTGCGCCCTCTACGATGCGTTGCGCCATGGCGTAGGCGTCGTTGTTCGCGCCAAACTTCGCCGATTCGGCAGCAGCCGCATCTAATGCTGCTTCCAACGAACCGGCCAATTCCTCAAGAATCGTTGTAGCTACTCGAGCAGGTCACTCACCGCGCGGCCCCTCTCACGTCTATGCTCAAGTCGAGCCCGAGCATAGAAGCTACGTCGAGAGTTTTGCCGAACTGAATGGTCTCCTTGCCGTTCTCCAGATCGGAAACGAAGCGCGTACCGCACCCGCAATACTCGGCCATCTCTTGCTGCGAATAGCCGAGCTCTTTGCGACGCGCACGAATGGCTTGCCCCAGGACTTTCATCGAGTTAATGCGCATGACGTTCTCATTACCTAGCGGGAATATCTGTCGACCAAGAACTATATCATTACCGCTCGGGAATGAAAAGGAAATTTGAGCGGTTCTATTACCGATCGGGAATGATATGGAGTGCGAGACTTTCAGGCTACAAGGTGAGCACGAGCACTGTCTGCCCCTACTCTTCCCCGTCGTCCAAGTAGTTGCGCAGCGCCTGCATGCGGCGATCAAGATCGGCAGCAGTCTCGGCCAAGTCGGCGAGTTCTGCGGCCACTGCCGCGGCCTCCTCGTCGGGGAGGTTCTTCTTGTAGCGCAGCTGATGCTCCAACGATGCCCAGAAATTCATGGAGATGGTGCGCAGCTGCACTTCCACCTTCACCGAACGCTTCTCGCGCTCAAGGAAAATGGGCACCTCAATAATGAGATGCAAGCTGCGGTACCCGCTCGGCTTCGGGGAAGCCACGTAGTCGCGCCGCTCGATAAGAGTCACATCGTCTTGGGACAGCAGCGACTCAGCCAGGGAGAACATGTCCTCGGGGAAGGTGCAGACGACGCGCACGCCGGCAACATCGAAGATGTTCTCCTCGATGGAATCCACCGACATGGGGAAGCCTTTGCGGGCGAGCTTCTTCGCCAGACTGTCGGTGCTTTTCAAGCGCGACTTGATGGACTCGATGGGGTTGCGGTCGTGCTGCAGGCCGAACTCGGCGTCCAGCACGCGGAACTTCGTCTCCACCTCCATCATGGCGCACTCGTAATAGGTCATGAGGCGTCGGTAAGGTCCGAAGTTGCGTTCCAGCATAGCGGCGAACTCATCGCTGCCGGCCAGTCGCGCCAGCATCTGGTTCGCCAGTTCCTCCCGCTGCTCGTGCAACACATCCAACGCGCTTTGGCCCAACGCGCCCTGGCCGTCGCGCAGCCGCACCACTGCATTCTCGAAGGCCCGCTCCGTCAACCTCGCCATAACCGCTTCCTTCCACACAAAAATCTCCCGCAGGGACTGCGCCCGCGCGGGAGATTATAGGGGACGCGCACGATGCGCGGCGGAATTCTACAACCGTTCTATCGGAACTCTATCGCGCCTCGGCAGCGGCGGATGGGGCGGCATCGACGCCCTCAAGATGCACGGAGGCGTGCCAGTTGCCGGGCTCGCCGCTTACCTGGTACACGTAGGTAGCGCCGTCCTTCTCGTAGGTGCCCGTGGCGGCGCCGTTGGTGGCAAGCTCATCGGTGAGGTCGATGGGCTCGATGCCCTCGGGGGCCAGAATGACATGGCCGTCGGAAGATTCCAGCACCATGTCGTCGGCGTTCGGCGAACCGTCCTCGGCGCCTTCCACCGTGTAGTCGTGGATCTCGAAAGTCGTGCCGTCGAAGTCGCCGTCTTCCGAGATCATGGTCATCTGCGCCGCGCCGCCGCTCTCATCGTTCACCTCGTAGCTGACCTCCGCCACGGTGGTATCGCCGTTCTGGCTCATCTGCACGTCCAGCTCCACCGGCTCGCCGTTGATGTAGACCGTGGCCTTCTCCACCCAGGTCTCGCCCGTGGCGGCGTAGCACACACCGTTGGTGACCACAAATACTCCGAGCAGCGCCGCGCAGGTGGCCGTCGCGAATTTCAGAGCCGTCGTGCGTTTCTTCGTCTTCTCCATGGGAATGCCCTTAACCTTTCCAATCAGGTCAGCAGAGGCATGGACCTCGCCCATCATGGCTTTGTACTGGCTTGAGTTGCTCATCTTCCCACGCCTCCTTCAATGACTGTTTCAGCAACTTCCTTGCTCGGACGAGCCGGGTGCGCACCGTGGGTTCCTTGATGCCCAGCACCTCGGCGATCTCGCGGGTGCCCATGTCCTCGAAGTAGAACAGGTGCACGACAATGCGGCACTTTTCGGGCAGCGTGCCCAAAGCCGCGTACAGCGCCTCGTGAGCCGGCTCGGCGAAAGCGGGCTCCTCGAAGGGCGGGGCATCGCCGTCGCGAATCTCGCGCAGCTCCACTCGCTGGCGCCACAGACTCCGCCAGAGGCTCTTGCACTCGTTCACCGTGACGCGAATGAGCCACGCGCGCAGACGCTCATCGCAGGCGGCGCCGCGTTCGGCCTCGGCCGCCATGGCGCGCCCGCTATCACGCTCGGCCTTATCGCAAAGCCACGCCGGCGGTTTCTCGTAGAGCTTCAAGAACACCGCCTGCACCACGTCCTCGGCATCGGGCACGCGCCGCGTCTGGTTGAGCGCGATGCGGTACACCATGTCGGCGTAGTCGTCGACGATCTGTCGGTACTGGCGATTGTCCACAGGTTTCCTTCTCGTCCGAAAGGGAAGGCGCCAACGCCGCAGCCGCTAGCTTGCCGCCCCGTCACCGCCTTCCGTAAAAGGCCTTTCACAGACAATACGCTTGAGAGCGGAGAAATGTGCGACGCTTGGGAGAGATTTTGGGATTGCGAGAATCAACCTAAAACTGCAGCAGCCCTTCCATGGAGCAGCGCAAGGCGCAGGCGAGGCGGTAGACCGCCTCAGCGGAGGCGCGATTGGTGTTCTTCTGCCGCTGCTCGTACATTTGGATGGAGCGCAAGCTTATCCCCGATCGCTCAGCCAACTCCTCCTGGGTCAAGCTGCACAGCTCGCGCTGGCGCTTCAGTCGTGTCGGCAACGAGGCGGCCGAGCGAGCGTCTTCCCACTCGCCCGCCTGCAGCTCAGCGAAGACGCTCGCGGGGCTCACCTCGCCGACGTCGCTCACCCAGCGGACGCGCAGGACGTAGAAGGCCGCCTTCTCCGGTGCGTAGTCGAAGGTTCAGGTTAGGTTCTGATGGTCGTTAAATGCGGCACACGAGGCAGGTGGCATAGGCGGTGATGCCCTCTTCGCGGCCTTCGGGGCCCAAGTGTTCGGTGGTGGTGGCCTTCACGCCGACGTTTTCCACGGGAAGCCCCATGGCACGGGCCAGGTTCTCGCGCATCTGCTCGCGGTAGGGAGAGAGCTTCGGGGCTTGGGCGGCGATGACGCTGTCCACGTCGATGATCTCGAAACCGCGCTCGCGCACAAAGCGAGCCACCTCGGCGAGCAGCTTGAGCGAGTCAGCATCCTTGTAGGCCGGGTCGGTGTCGGGGAACAGCTTCCCGATGTCGCCCCCGCGCACCGCGCCCAGCAGCGCGTCGGAGATGGCATGGGCCAGCACGTCGGCATCGGAATGCCCGTCGAGCCCCTGATGGTGCGGAATATCCACCCCGCCCAAGATGAGCTTGCGCCCCGGAGCAAAGGCGTGCACATCCATTCCCAGCCCCGTCCGAAGATTTCGCAGGTCGTTCATACCGGCTCCTTCCGCCTTCCTCCATCATGCGTGTCGCCTTTGAGAACCCTTCTCATTTCCCTCTCGGTCATTGGAAGGGGCCGATTTTGCAGCAAATCGCGAGTTATAAGCGTCTGCACGATGCGCTTCGCTGCATTCCAGGTTTTCCGCCCAACAAAACCCCAGGTCAGAAATTCGCAGCTTTTGAATGTCTCGAACGAAGCAAGCTCCGGACGCTTATAACTCGCGATTTGCTGCAAAAAGTGGCCTCTTCGTTAACCGTCATCGATGCTCGGAGTTCAAAAGCATAGTCCGAACGGCACTGGCGAGAAGCACGTAGTCCTCGGGCACCGTAAGCTTAATGTTGTCGCGCTTCCCTTCCACGATCAGCACTTTGCCGCCAAGCCGCTCGATGAGCGAAGAGTCGTCAGTTCCCACGAACCCGTCGGACAGCGCACTTGCATGGGCGCGACGGTAGATGCCCGCACGGAAGACCTGGGGCGTCTGGGCATTCCAGAACACCGACCGGTCGGGGGTGCCCACCACCACGCCGTCTTCCACGACCTTCAGCGTATCCACCGCCGGATGCGCCACAATGGCGCCGTCGGCATCGAAGTTGCCCTTCACCATGTTGATGGTGTGCTCGATGAGATCCGGCGACACGAGCGGTCGGGCGCCATCGTGCAGCACCACGTACTCGTACTCGTCGCCCACCATCTCGAGCCCCGAGAACGCCGACTCCTGGCGAATGGCCCCTGAAGGCGCGAGCACCACCGGCGTCACGAACGGGAACGGGTCGATGGCGCGGGACAAGTACTCGTGCATGCGCTCCTCGGGGCACACGATGACGATGAGCCCCACATCGCCTACCGCGTCGAAGGCCTCGGCCGACCACGTGAGGATGGGCTTGCCGGCAATCTCCACCAGCTGCTTGCCACCTTCTTTGCCGAAGCGCTCCCCTGTGCCACCGGCCAGAATGATGGCCGCCGTCTGGGGCTTTTTGTCCACTTTGCCCTGCAGCTGCAGAAGCGGCGAGCTCAGGGCATCGAAATCGAGCTCATCCATGCAAAAAGACGGCTCGCGAAGAACCGAGGGCTCGGTGACGGGATCGATGATGTTCGGCATAAATCCTCCCATGGCGATAGCGTGGCGTTCGAGCGCAAGACCACGAGGGCACGCTCTGATACTTGCTTATAGTATAAGCCATCAGAGGGATTTTCGAATTTTCTCACCTGAATGCCAGTTGAAGGGCGAAATGGCCTTCAACCATGAGCAAAAATGCCAGTTGAAGGGCGAAATGGCCGAATTGGGGCCCTTTTCTGAAGCGAAGTGTCGGCCATTTCGGGGTCGAACTGGCATTTACCGCAGCGTTTCCGGAAACAGCGCGCCGAGACAACGCCGGGGCGACAATGCTGGGACGGCAACGCTGGGACGGCAACGCCAGCACGTAAAAAGGAGGCTCCGGAGAGCCTCCTGCCATACAGCAAAATCCGCACATGCTGCGCAACCGGAGCGCAGTGCGCTCGTCAAGACCCAGCCTGCGAGGCGAGCCACAAGTGCACCGAGCAAATCGCGGCCGCCCGGCAATACGCTCGGGCAAGCGCCAGTAGCCGAAAACGACCCTATTCCCCTCCCGCCAGGGAACCGGCGGGGGTGCCGGCGCCGCGGCCACTTCCCACGCCGGCGTGGCCCAGGTCGTAGTTCGTCAGCAAAAGCTCGGCGTCACGGGCGATGGAGTCGCGCTTGCGGGGCGCCGGAATGGAACCGGTTCCCTCGGAGAACACCAGCTCCTCACCGTCCTCGGACACGGTGACGTCCACCACCGAACCGCTTGTCCAGCGGCCCTCGAGAATCTGCTCGGACAGCGGATCCTCCAGCATGCGCTGGATGGCGCGACGCAAGGGGCGCGCACCGAAGGCGGTGTCAGTGCCCTCTTTGGCCACGAGGCGTTTGGCGGCGTCGTCCAGGTTGATGGTCATGTTCTGGGCGATCATGCGCTCGCGCAGCTCGGCCACCATGAGGTCGACGATCTGCACGATCTCGTCCTCGGTCAGGCTCTTGAACACGATGATCTCGTCGATACGGTTCAAAAACTCCGGACGGAAGGCGTTCTTCAGCTCGTGCATGACGCGGCTCTTGATCTCCTTGTCGGAAAGCCCGTTCTGCCCCGAGTTCGAGAAGCCCAGCGTGGTCGTGGTGGTGATGTCGCGGGCGCCCACGTTCGAGGTCATGATGATGACGGTGTTGCGGAAGTCCACAGTGCGCCCCTGGGCGTCGGTCAGGCGCCCCTCCTCCAGAATTTGCAGCAGGATGTTGAACACATCCGGATGCGCCTTCTCGATCTCGTCGAAGAGCACCACCGAGTACGGGCGCTGGCGCACGGCCTTGGTGAGCTGGCCGCCATCGTCGAAGCCCACGTAGCCCGGAGGCGAACCCACCAGGCGCGACACCGTGTGCTTCTCCATGTACTCGGACATGTCGAAGGACAGAAGCGCGTCCTCGGAGTTGAACAGGAACTCGGCCAGCGCCTTGGAAAGCTCGGTCTTGCCCACGCCCGACGGGCCCAGGAAGATGAACGAACCGGCGGGGCGCTTCGGATCCTTCAAGCCCGAGCGGGAGCGGCGGATGGCCTTGGAAAGCGCCGTGACGGCCTCGTCCTGGCCGATGATGCGCTCGTGCAGAACGCCTTCCATGCGCAGCAGCTTTTCGGTCTCGGCCTCGGTGAGGTTGCTCACGGGCACACCAGTGGACATGGACACCACGTCGGCGATGTCCTCGACCGTGACGTTCTGCACGGTCTTGGAGGTGTCCTCCTCCCACTTCTTCTCGGCCTCTTCGCGCTCCTGCTTCAGGGCCTCTTCCTCGTCGCGTAGCTCGGCGGCGCGCTCGAACTGCTGCTCGCCGATGGCGCGATCCTTGTCGGCGCGCACCTTCCGCAGCTTCTCGTCCAAATCGCGCAGTTCCTTGGGCAGCGTCATGTTGCGGATGCGCATGCGGGCGCCGGCCTCGTCCATGACGTCGATGGCCTTGTCGGGCAGGTAGCGATCCTGGATGTAGCGGTTGGCCAGCTGCACGGCGGCGGTCAGCGCCTCGTCGGTGAAGTGCACACCGTGGTGCGCCTCGTACTTGTCGCGCAGGCCCTCCATGATGCGCACGGCCTGTTCCTCGTTGGGCTCGTTGATGGTGAGCGGTTGGAAGCGGCGCTCCAACGCGGAGTCCTTCTCCAGGTGTTTGCGGAACTCCTCCAGGGTGGTGGCGCCGATGATCTGAATCTCACCGCGGGACAGCGGAGGCTTTAAGATAGCGGCCGCATCGATGGAGCCTTCCGCGGAGCCGGCGCCGATGATGGTGTGGATCTCGTCGATGAACAGCAGCACGTCGCCGGCGTCCATGACCTCCTTGATGACCTTCTTCAGACGTTCCTCGAACTCGCCGCGGTACTTCGAGCCGGCCACGAGCGCAGACACGTCCAGTGTGATGAGGCGCTTGTTGCGCAGGATGTCGGGCACCTGGTTGGCCACGATGAGCTGCGCCAAGCCCTCGGCGATGGCGGTCTTGCCCACGCCGGGCTCGCCCAGAATGAGCGGGTTGTTCTTCTGGCGGCGCGAAAGGATCTGCATGACGCGCTCGATTTCCGACGCGCGGCCGATGACCGGATCCAGCTTGCCCTCGCGGGCCTTCTTGGTGAGATCGGTGCCGAACTCGGTGAGCATGGAATCCGACGAGCTCGCCGGGCTATCGAAGCCCGCGCGCCCGGCGTAGACCGGCGATTGGCCCACAAGATCGTTCAGCGCCCCGCGCACGTCGTCGCCGGAGACGTTCAGGCGGCCCAGCACCTCGAGCGCCGTGCCCTCGCCCTCGCGCACGATACCCAGCAGCAAGTGCTCCGTGGAGATGTAGGACTGCCCCATCTGCATGGCCTCGCGCAGCGAGTTCTCCAGCACGCGCTTGACGCGCGGCGTGAAGGAGAGATGTCCGGAGACGTCGGTGTCCTCGTCGATGGTGACCACCTGGCGGATGGCCTGAACGACGCCGTCGTAGCTGACGTTCAAGCGGTCGAGCGCCTGGGCGGCAAGACCGTCCTTCTCCTGGATGAGGCCGAGCAGGATATGCTCGGTGCCCACGTAGGGCTGGTGAAGCGAGCGCGCCTCATCCTGAGCCAGGACAAGCACTTTACGCGCCTTGTCCGTGAATTTCTCGAATGACATGGTTGCCTCGTTCCTTGGGTTGGTGCCCTTCTGCGAATGCTTTCTCTCTGGTGAAACTGACACGTCGGGCACGGTAAATAGTTCCCGTGCAGTTTAGCACTCCCTATCTTGAATTGCTAAACCTGGATCCCGGAAACCCCTCATTTGTGGGCACGTTGTGAGGGAGGAGGCGTGTCATGCTCGGCCTCTTCGTCGGCGGCGCGCTCCTCCTCGTCGCGGTTGTCTTGACGGGCGTCCTCGCGGCGGACGTCGCGCTCGATCTTGCGCAGGTTGGCATTTTGGAACTCGGCCACGAAGCCGGCCGAGAAGATGCCGCCGGGAATGGCCACGAGCGCCACCGAGAGAAACATGATGACCGAACCCACGATGCGCCCCGCCGGTGTAATGGGCACCAAATCGCCGTAGCCGGTACCGGTCACCGTGGTCACGGCCCAGTAGATGCCGGACAAAAGGTTGTTGAACTTGTCGGGCTGGGCCGGATGCTCGATCTCGTACATCACGACACTGGCCACTACCACCAGCATAGCGATGACCAGAAACGATGCCACAATTTCATGATAGTGTTTCGAAATGACGCGACCGATGGTGCGCAGACCCCGCATGTAGCGAGAGATCTTTATCAGGCGCACCAACCGCACCACGCTGATGATGTTCTGCAGCGCGGGCGTGACGGGCAGGAACCACGCCGCCATATTCGGCCCGAAGGACAAGAAGTCGATGATGCCCCACGGCGAGAAGATATAGCGCAGCCGCGCGCGAGCCGGCGTACAGTTGCCGTAGGCCAAATCGGCAATCCAGATACGAGCGATATACTCCACGAAGAAGCACACAGTCGAGAACCGGTAGAAGCCCTGGATAATATTGGCCGCCACGGGATCGAGTCCCGGCTGAGCGGAGACGAACACCACCACAGCATTCAGGAGGATGAGCGCGAACAGCGCACCTCCGACGATCTTCGCCGGCCAGTTCGCCCGATTCAGGTTCTCCAGAGCGTAGAAGGTCTCGCGTTTGAACGCGGAGGAGTCGCCCAAGCGCCGACGCAGGCCCTCGCGGCGCGTGCGCTCCTTGCGCCGCCGGCGCTCCTCGCGGCGCTCTCGCCGCTCGCGGGCGGCGCGCTCGTCGTCTTCGTCGCGTTGCTGGTCGTCATCTGTGGCGCTCATGGGGCACCTCCTCACCAGATACTGTCGCTGTAATAGTCATCCGACACAGAGCTGGTGTCGTAGGCCAC
>OGOH01002803.1_pt1 | contig 10482 bp, 9 predicted proteins | sample 1552571 | NCBI WGS metagenome assembly OGOH01 (sample SAMEA2580170, study PRJEB22360) | human gut metagenome | biome: human gut; feature: human-associated habitat; material: faeces | place: Denmark | collected 2008/2010
CCCAGCTGCACGGTGGCCTGCTGCATGGCGCTGGTCCAACCATACTGGACGGTGCTGCGCAGCAGCGAGCCGTCAAAGACCAGCCAGCGCCGACCCAGCTGAAGGACAGGGATCCTGCACTGGATGTAAATGACGCAGAGCACGCAGCAGAGGGCTTCGCTGAGGACGGTGGAGAGGGCGCAGCCCTCGCTGCCCCAACCCAGCACCTCGACGAAGAACAGGTCGCCGCCGATGTTCAGCACGGAGCTTATCATCAGGAAGTAGAGGGCGCTCTTGCTGTCGCCCAGCGCCCGCATGGTGGCCGCGAGGAAGTTGTAGAAGAAGGTGAAGAAGAGTCAGAGTAATCTGACTCTTTTAGAAATGAATGGAGAAGAATTAAAAAAATTGTTTAATCGTTTAGATCATTCAAAGTTTAGAAGTTCTTTTCATCTTGCTAAAAAGTATAAAGATTATTGTAATGAAAAAGGCTTAGATGTTATAGAACAACACGCCAGAGATTTTATTTCTAAAAGAATAGCACCGGCTGTGATTTTAAATGATGGAAAGCAAACACCGATGAAAAATCATCCTGTGTTTATTGCTCAACATGCCACGGCTTCATGTTGTCGAGGGTGTTTATATAAGTGGTATCATATTAAGCCACATACACAGTTAAATGACAGTCAACAAGAGATGATTGTTCAAGTGATTATGGCTTGGATTAAAAGAGAATTGCAAAGAAAATAGCCTTGATGTATAATCAAGGCAGTTATTAATAATATAAGGGGAAAGAAAATGATTGATATTAATTTAATTAGAGAAAATCCTACTTTAGTCAAAGAAAATATGAAGAAAAAACCAAAAAGTGCACAAAAAATTCATTTTTTGTTCACAATTATAGCGGCTAAGACTGTCAAAACGCACAAAAAGATAGAAAAACACACATAAAAGCAATGGAAAACAACTTGCAATGATACAACTTTGTGAGAAAAAATGGTTGTATTTTATTGCGAAACCGGACAGGTTAAGTATATAATTGAATCATCAAATAAATAGAAAACGGAGGAGACATTATGAAGAGAGTTCTCAAAAAAGTAACAGCAGCTCTTCTGGCAGCAACAATGGTAGTTGGACTTGCTGCATGTGGAAGCGGCAATGGTGGCTCAGGTAACAAGAGCAGCAAATCAGGAAAGGTTAAAATCGGAGTTTCCATCTGGTCTTCAACAGACGTACTTGGATCACAGTGTAAAAAGATGCTGGATGCAGCAGCAAAAGCACTGGATGTAGAAGTACAGTATGTTGACCAGGGACATGTATCTGAGAAAGTTACAGCTTCTGTAGAGCAGTTAGCAGCAGCAGGATGCCAGGGAATCATCATCTGTAACTCATCTGATACAGAGATGACATCAGCAATCAAGACATGTAATGATAATAAAGTATATCTTGCACAGTTCTTCCGTGTAATCAGCAAAGAAGACAGTGCAGATATCTACAAAGCAGCAAAAGATTCCGCTTACTACATCGGAGCAGTTCATGAAGATGAACCTGCAAACGGTGCAGAACTTGTTAAGATCCTTCTTGATAAAGGCGATCGTAACATCGGTCTTATCGGCTGGGAGCAGGGAGATGCTACTTGGCTTGGAAGATGGAAAGGTTACAAAGCCGGAGTTGAAAAATGGAACAAAGAAAACCCAGACGACAAAGCAAAAATTTCTGAGCCACAGTACGCTGGTACAACTTCAGAAGGTGGATCAAAAGCCGCTGAAGCTTTAATGGCAGCAGATCCTAAGCTTGATGCATTGATCCCAGCTGGTGGTGGTGGAGATCCACTTCAGGGAGCAATCGCAGCAGTTGAACGAGCAGGAAAGACTCAGGACATCGATATCGTTTCTACAGACTTCCTTCCAGACCTTGGAGAAAGACTTCAGAATGGATCAATGGCCGGTGAATCCGGTGGACACTTCTGTGACCCATTGATCGCATTCATGATGGTTTACAATGCAGTCAAAGGTAACTACAAAGACTTCGCTGGTAAATTCGAAGATGTTCCATTCCCATACCTGTATGTATCATCAGCAGATGACTATGCAGCATATGAGAAATATTTCGTAGACCAGCTTCCATACACAGACGATGAATTAGTAGCTATGTCTAAAGAAAGTCTGAAAGAGCTGAAAGCAACTGCAGCAAGCGTATCTATCGCTGATGCAGAAAGCCGTGCTGGTAAATAAACCGGACGCAAGATAACAGAAAATGATTTGGGGGGTGACGTCGCAAGAAAGGCGATGCCACCTTCCCTTTTAAAAAGATGATTAAGAAGAGGTAGATAATATGGGCACTACTAAAAAAATCTCAGGAAAGACAATGGGATATGTAATCCTGATCGGTCTTGTAATTGTTTCCTGGGCAATCTTTAAAATATTGACACCACATAACTTCGGCTCATTTTCCAATATGCTCAATTACTTTCAGGCCAGTCTGATTGCCACTGTAGGTGCGGTTGGTTTCTATTTCGTAATGGTAATGGGAATGTTCGATTTCTCTATTGGTGCAAACATCATGCTTTCCGCAATCGTTGGTTGCGTATTGGCAACAAAATTTAATTTAGGATATTTCGGACTGATCGTCGGAGGTATTCTTACAGGCACTATCGTTGGTTTATTAAACGGAATCTTCTATGTAAAATTAAGAATTCCATCTATGATTGTTACAACAGGTCTGGCGCTCATCTATGAGTCGTTAGCAAACTACATGGCAGGTGGTGTGGAACAGACACTTCCGGCACACTTAAGAGCATTCGGACGTATGCCTTGGGATATTATCCTTGCATTGGTAGCATGCGTTGTTGCTTACATATTCTTAAACTACACTAAAATCGGAACTTATACTTATGCAATTGGTAGTGATGAGTTCGTTGCCAAGAACATGGGTATTAATGTTAATAAATACAAGGTACTTGCATTCATCTTAAGTGGTGCATTCCTTGGAGTAATGGCAATTTTGACAATCAGTTATGGTTCTTCAATGGTAGCGGTTACCGGTATGGCATCTATGAGCCGAAACTTCGTACCGACTATGGGATGTTTCTTCGGTCTGGCATTTAAGAAATATGGTATGCCGCTGCAGGCTATTATCATCGGTGAATTCGTAATCAATATTATTTTCTTCGGTTTCATCGCACTTGGTGCTCCTACAGCGATCCAGGACGTTATTACAGGATTTGCACTGCTGATTATCGTTACTCTGACAACAAAGGTTACAAAAGGCGAGATTGTCAAGTAATAGAAGGAGGAAGACAGCAATGAGTGAAGTGAGATTACAGGTAAAACATGTTTCTAAAAACTTCGGTATCACGAAGGCGTTGAAAGATGTGTCATTTAATATCAATAAAGGTGAGGTTCACGCACTGATCGGTGAAAATGGATCCGGTAAATCAACAATGACAAATATGTTGACAGGAATCTATACACTGGAAAGTGGACAGTTCATTCTGGATGGAAAAGAAGTTCATCCGAAGAACCAGGTAGAAGCAAATGAAGAAGGTATTTCTATCATCGTACAGGAACTTGGAACTCTTTCCGGACTGACGGTAGCAGAGAATATCTTCCTTGGACATGAAGATCAGTTCGTTCATCTGGGGATCAAGAATACCGCAGCAATGAACAAAAAAGCAAATGAGCTTTTACAATCCTATGGATTTGATAAGATCAAAGCAGGAGATATGATTGATGATTATAATTTCGAAGACCGTAAACTGGTTGAGATCGTAAAAGCTACATATTTTAATCCTAAGATCGTCGTTGTCGATGAGACGACAACTGCTCTTTCGCAGGAAGGACGTGAAGAACTGTATAAACAGATGAATCGTGTCCGTGACAATGGAAATACGGTTATCTTTATTTCCCATGACCTTCCGGAAATTCTCGACAAATCCGATACAATCACAATCCTCCGGGATGGTGTATATATCGATACGGTTAAGAGTGCAGATGTGAACGAAGATGATCTGAAGAAGCTGATGGTTGGACGTGAGGTAACAGGTGATTACTATCGTTCAGACTATGGTGAAAAAGTATCAGATGAAGTTGTATTATCCGTAAAGAATGTTACAGTTCCAGGACTGATCGAAGATATCAGCTTTGATTTACACAAAGGAGAGATCCTTGGATTCGGTGGTCTGTCAGAATCAGGTATGCATGAGATCGGTAAAGCAATCTTCGGTGCATCTTATGACAGAGAAGGTGAAGTTGTTCTGGCTGACGGAACACACATCAACGATATTCCTACAGCAATTAAGCACAGCGTTGCTTATACATCCAAAGACCGTGACAATGAGTCGGTTGTGCTGAATCAGAGTATCGGTGACAATATCTGCTTACCATCATTAGATGAACTTGCTAATAAAGCACATATATTAAGCGATAAGAAACGTAGAGAGTTTGCCGATAAATATGCAAAACAGATGTCTGTAAAGATGAATGATGTAAACCAGTTCGTTTCAAATCTGTCCGGTGGTAACAAACAGAAAGTTGTTCTTGCAAGATGGATCGGAAAAGATTCTGATATCGTTGTTCTGGACAGTCCTACCCGAGGAATCGATATTAAGGTAAAACAGGACATCTATCAGTTGATGAACCAGATGAGAAAGAACGGTAAATCCATCATCATGATCTCAGAAGAGTTGATGGAGCTGATTGGTATGAGTGATCGTATCATTATTATGAAAGATGGAAAAATCAGTGGAGAACTTGAACGTAATCAGAACCTGGATGAAAATGGTCTGATTTCGATGATGGTATAAGGAGGCAACTATGGGAAGTCAAGTAAGTGCAAAAACAAACGATAAGGAGCAGCAGCTTAAGAAAGCGTCTAAGATGGCGATGGTTCGTGCGCTCCTGCCAATCGTAGGATTGGTTGTTATTTTCCTGCTGTTCAATGTCCTGACAGATTTCCGTATGATGGGAAATATGTCACTGGCATTCTCGCAGGTATATGTTACAATGATTGCAGCTATGGGCGTATTCTTCATTATGACGATGGGCGGCCTGGACTTTTCTCAGGGATCTATCCTTGGAATTGCTTCAATCGTTGTATGTATTCTTTCAAAACATGGAATTGCAATTGCAATTCTTGGTGGTATTGCATCAGGTGCGATCATCGGTGCGATCAACGGATTCTTCTATGTATACCGTAAGATCAAATCATTCATTGTTACAATTTGTACCATGTTCTTATTCCGTGGATTTATCAAATATATGACAACGGATGCACCTGTATCAGGTTCTGCAACATTGATCAATTATGACAGTACAGGATTCAAAGTGGCTTGTACAGTAGTTGTTCTGGTTATTGGATTTATCGCATTCCGTTATACAAAATTCGGAACATATTTAAAAGCGATCGGAGCCGGTGAAAAAGCAGCAATGTTCTCAGGAATCCGCACAGACAGAATGAAATTCCTCATGTATGTACTGGCAGGTGCACTGACAGGATTTGCAGCGTTTATCAACGTTATCAAGGTCGGATCTGTTACATCTTCCGGTGGTAACCAGTTAGAGACACAGATTCTGATCGCACTGGTATTAGGTGGTATGCCGATTTCCGGTGGAGCAAAAGTAAGATTTGAAAATATCGTTGTCGGATCTCTTCTTTACGTTGTACTGAACAGTGGACTGACAATGATGGGATTCTCAACACAGATGATGCAGCTGATCCAGGGAGTTGTATTCCTGATCTTCGTAGCAGTATTCGCAGACCGTGAATCACTTACGGTTATCAAATAATAAAATTATTTATTCATTACGGGCAAAGGCATTCTTTGATGTTTTTGCCCGTAATTGGTATATGGAGAGGTTATGAAGAACACGAATCAGGAAGGCTTAAAATATCAAAAATTATATAACTGGGCACATACCTTGATCACGAGTGGAGTGATCAAGAATATGGATAAGTTTCCTTCAGAGACGAGTCTGCAGAAGAAATTTGGCTATTCCAGACAGACCGTAAGGACAGCACTGCAGCAGCTGGAAGAAGAAGGTCTGATCACCCGTGTGAGGGGAAGTGGAACGTATGTGTCTTATGAGGGACAGTTGATTGATGACAACCGTCCGCAGGTAGGGTTACTTTTGAGCTATTATTCCGAATATCTCTTTCCAGAGGTATATGACGGAATAGAATCATCCCTGAGCGAAAAAGGATATCGGATTGGTGTAGCGATTACAAAGAATCGTCTGAATGATGAGGCAGCGTATCTGGAAGGAATGCTTAAGAACAATGTATCAGGACTGATCATAGAAGGGTCACGCTCTGCATTTCCGAACCCGAATATCCGTCTGTATGAAGAGATTAAGAAAAGAAATATCCCTACAATTTTTATTCATAACCATTATGAAAATATGGCATTTGACAGTGTGGAAATGTCCGATACACGGGCAGCGTATGAACTTACCAGGATATTGATCGAACATGGACACCGGAAAATTGGAGGAATCCTGAAATATGATGACATGCAGGGGATTGCACGTTATAAGGGATTTATACAGTGTATGTCCGATTATGGCATCAAATACGATGACGACTGTATCCGCTGGTATTCCACAAGAGAAATGGAAGATAAGTTCAGTAAAAAAGGACTTGCACATATTTACCGTCATACCAGGGAGTGTACAGCGCTTCTGATCTACAATGACGAAGTCGCATGGGTGTATCTGGAGTTCCTGGAAGAAAGGGGAATACATGTTCCGGAAGATCTGTCTGTTGTATCCTTTGATGATGCGGAATTACAGGATACGACAGATATAAAATTGCTCTCTGCCATACATCCGAAAAATAAGCTGGGGCGGATTACGGGAAATCATCTGCTGCGTATGATGGATGATGAGAACTGGCAGACAAAGAATTATGCATATCGCTTTCCAGCAAAATTAAATGACGGAAATTCGGTGAGAAAGTTATAAAAAAATAAATGAGTGGATTGACAGAATATGTGAATGGTGATATTATATTAATATAGTATGTTACTTGTTAGTGAACGAGGCATTAACTATGTATAAATTAGTAGTATTTATGCAGAGTTAGTGCCTCTTTTTTGTATTTATAATGATGTGAAAATCATCATCACGTATAGCATCTTCAAAAGAGCCTACACTATGCATAGATACCTGTACAAAGAAAAGGAGAAAAACTATGAAAGACAAAATCTTTGGCGTATTGCAAAGAGTAGGGCGAAGCTTCATGCTCCCGATCGCAATCCTTCCGGTAGCAGGATTGCTCCTTGGCCTTGGTAGTTCTTTTACCAATGCCACAACGATCGCAACTTATGGACTGCAGGGAATCTTAGGAGAAGGAACACTTCTTCATTCGCTGCTGATCATCATGAACAAAGTCGGAAGTGCAATTTTCGACAACCTTCCGCTTATCTTTGCCGTTGGTGTAGCCATCGGTATGGCAAAGAAGGAGAAAGAAGTTGCAGCGTTATCTGCACTGATCGCATACTTTGTTATGCACATTTCTATTAACAGTATGCTTGAAATCAGTGGTAAGATCGCGGCAGACGGAACCATTTCCAAGAATGTGCTTGAAGGAACGATTGCTTCGGTATGTGGAATTAATACACTGCAGATGGGTGTGTTTGGCGGTATCATTGTAGGTCTTGGTGTTGCGGCACTTCACAACCGTTTCCACAAGATCGTACTGCCGAATGCGTTATCATTCTTCGGCGGTTCCAGATTCGTACCGATCATTTCAACGATTACTTATATGTTCGTCGGAATCGCAATGTATTTCGTATGGCCAATCGTGCAGAACGGTATCTATGCACTGGGTGGTCTGGTAACAGGAACGGGTTACTTTGGAACACTGATCTTCGGTATTGTAAAACGTGCACTGATCCCATTCGGTCTGCACCATGTATTCTATCTTCCATTCTGGCAGACAGCTGTCGGCGGAACGATGGAAGTCGGCGGAAAGCTGATCCAGGGAGGTCAGAATATCTTCTTCGCACAGCTTGCTGATTCTGCACATATTACGCATTTCAGCGCAGATGCAACGAGATATTTCTCAGGTGAGTTCATCTTCATGATCTTCGGACTTCCGGGAGCGGCACTTGCAATGTACCGCTGTGCAAAACCGGAAAAGAAAAAACAGGCAGGAGGACTTCTTCTTTCAGCAACACTTGCCTGCATGATGACAGGTATCACAGAGCCTCTGGAGTTCTCTTTCCTGTTCGTGGCACCGGTTCTTTTTGCAGTGCAGGTGGTACTGGCAGGTAGTGCATACATGATCGCACATATCCTGAATATTGCGGTAGGACTTACATTCTCCGGTGGATTCTTAGATCTTCTGTTATTCGGTATCCTTCAGGGAAATGCGAAGACAAGCTGGATCAGAATCATTCCGGTAGGAATTATCTATTTCTTCCTGTATTACTTTATCTTCTCATTCCTGATCAAGAAGTTAGATCTCAAGACACCGGGACGTGAAGATAATGACGAAGAGACAAAGCTTTATACAAAAGCAGATGTAAATGCGAGAAAAGCAGGCAATACGGAAGCTGGTGCAACAGCTGGTTCGGAAGATTCACTGAGTGCGGAGATCACAAGAGGACTTGGAGGATCTGCGAACATTGAAGATGTAGACTGCTGTGCGACAAGACTTCGTTGTACGGTAAGCAATCCGGATCTGGTAAATGATGGAATCTTAAAGGCAACCGGAGCATCGGGCGTGGTACACCGTGGACAGGGCGTACAGGTCATTTACGGGCCGAGTGTGACAGTTATTAAGGCGAACCTGGAAGATTATCTGGAACATGCGCCAAAAGAGCTGTATGAGCCACAGAAGGATACAGAAAGTACTGGTCAGAATGCATCAGAAGATGCTACAATAGAAGACAAGGCAGGAGAAAAGAAAGTAGTAGATACAATCGTGATCTCAAGTCCAATCACAGGACTTGCGGCAGATCTTTCCACAACGCCGGATGAAGCATTTGCCGGACGTATGATGGGAGACGGTGCTGTTGTGACACCGGAAGATGCGATCGTAAGAGCACCGGAAGACGGAGAAGTATGCTTCGTATTCGATACCAAGCATGCAATCGGATTCATGACAGAATCCGGAGTAAGCCTTCTGATCCATGTTGGCATTGATACGGTAAAACTGGACGGAAAAGGATTCGAGTGCTTCGTTGAGAACGGACAGGCAGTGAAGAAGGGTGATCCGATGCTGAAGTTGGATCTGGATTATCTGAGAGAGAATGCACCGTCTGTAGCATCACCGGTTCTCTGCACAGAGCTGGAAGACAACCAGAAGATCCGTCTTCTGAATGAAGGTGAGATCAAGGCAGGAGATGAGCTTTTCGCGATTGATATCTATGAAGCGTAAAAGAATCTAATGTGGAAATGCGAGTGGGGATATGATGTACAGGATAGAAAAAGTTTTAAATCATAATACTGTAATGGCCATCCATCAGGATGGTCACAAAGAAGTCCTGATCATGGGAAAGGGAGTCGGATTCGGCAGGAAAGTTGCAGAAAGAATCGAAGTAAGACCAGAAGACCGTTTATATTCTCTCCAAAAATATAAAGAACGGGGCGGGGCAAAAGAAATCGTAAAGTCCATCGCACCGGAATTCTTAGAAGTAACGAATGCCGTGCTCGACGAGGCGGAAAAGATATTCGGGAAGATTGACCGTATGGTATTGTTCCCGCTTGCAGACCATATTGCATTTGCAGTAAAACGTATTCAGAATCATGAGCAGATCAGTAATCCGCTCACAGAGGATATCCGTGTATTATTTCACATGGAATTCAAAGCGGCAGAAAGTATCCGCCCGCTTCTTCAAAAGCAGTTTGGCATTGATATAGAAGATGATGAGGTTGGATATGTGGCTCTTCACATTCATTCGGCGATAGAGGATGAGAAAGTATCGCAGGCGATGCAGATGGCAAGATCTGTCAGAGAGTGTATCAGCATGGTAGAAGAAGCAATCGGAAAGCCGATCGATATCGCATCGTTATCCTATAACCGTCTGATGAACCATATCCGTTATATGGTAGCAAGAGCCTTAAGCGGTGAGAAGCTGAAGGTGAATATGAATGATTACATGGAAGTGAAATTTCCAGAATCGTTTGGAATGGCACAGGCAGTTTGTGATCAGGTAGGTGAGAGCCTTGGTGTGAAATTAGAAGAAGTCGAGACAGGATATTTGGCGATGCATATTGAAAGAGTCGCTAATGACGAGCGCGAAATAGAAGAATAGAGCACTTCTGAAAATGCCAGAAAATACGCAAAAATAAGTTTTTTTGAAAAAAATAAAAAAAATTCAAAAAAACACTTGCAAAAGGTATTGTGTTATGATAATATAAATCTCGGTCACGCAAGAGAAATAAAAAACACAAAACAGTGACTGAGATATGGCTCCATGGTCAAGCGGTTAAGACATCGCCCTTTCACGGCGGGAACACGGGTTCGATTCCCGTCGGAGTCACTTGCAGTGACCAAAACAAA
>OGOH01002808.1_pt1 | contig 10459 bp, 5 predicted proteins | sample 1552571 | NCBI WGS metagenome assembly OGOH01 (sample SAMEA2580170, study PRJEB22360) | human gut metagenome | biome: human gut; feature: human-associated habitat; material: faeces | place: Denmark | collected 2008/2010
ACCTCGGAGTACTTGACGGAGTGACTACCAACCCTTCGCTGATGGCGAAAGAAGGTATCAAAGGAACGCAGAATCAGCGTGAACATTATATCAAGATATGTAAGATTGTCAACGGAGATGTCAGTGCCGAAGTGATAGCAACCGATTATGAAGGAATGATTCGTGAAGGTGAAGAACTTGCCGCGCTCAATCCGCATATTGTAGTAAAAGTCCCCTGTATTGCCGATGGCATTAAAGCGATCAAACATTTCACGGAAAAGGGAATCCGTACTAACTGTACATTAGTCTTTTCAGTAGGACAGGCATTACTGGCAGCTAAAGCCGGAGCTACCTATGTTTCGCCTTTTGTCGGTCGTCTGGACGATATTTGTGAAGATGGAGTAGGGCTTGTGGGAGATATTGTACGTATGTATCGTACCTATGATTACAAGACACAAGTGCTCGCTGCTTCTATCCGCAATACGAAACATATTATCGAATGTGTGGAAGTGGGAGCGGACGTTGCTACTTGTCCGTTGAGTGCTATCAAGGGTTTATTGAATCATCCGTTGACGGATTCGGGATTGAAGAAGTTTCTGGAAGACTATAAAAAAGTCAATGGTTAAGTAAGTAATGAAACTTGCAGTATATTAAAATTTTTAGGCACGGATTATTTGCTCAGGTCTTAGAATTCCGTGCCTAAAGAATATTTGTTTTTTCGGGTAGCTGCTCATTACTCTTTTTTCCGTTCCTGTTTTCTCTTCTCCTTATATTGAGTTGGCGTTTCTCCTGTATATTGTTTGAAAGCCGTACTGAAATAGCGTGAAGTAGTGAAGCCGACCTTCTCGGCAATTTCCGTGAACGACATGTCCGTACTGGTGATTAATGTGATCGCTTTCTCCATCCGGAATTTATTAATGTAATCATTGGCTCCCATATCGGTCAGAGCTTTTAGCTTATTGTAAAGGGAAGCCCGGCTCATACCTATCTCCTTGCAGATAAAAGTGACGTCCAGATTGCTGCTATCCAGATGTTCCTGAATAATTTTATTCAGTTTCAGCAGAAATGTTTCATCTGCTTGGCTGAAAGTGCTCTCTTCCGGCGCAGGGACTAATCCTGTATTCAAATATCTTTTCTTGATAGATTCGCGGTTTTTCAATCGGTTGCGAATGATTTCCATTAGCATTTCTATCTCAAAGGGCTTAGTCAGATAAGCGTCCGCCCCATTCTTGTAGCCACTCAACTGACTTTGTTTATCATCTCTTGCTGTCAGCAGAATGATAGGAATGTGACTGATCGTAATATCTTCCTTTATATTTTTGCAAAGTTCATATCCATTCATTCTCGGCATCATCACGTCACTGACGATAATATCCGGAGCATGATTTCTGGTCAGTTGAAGGGCTTCCACACCATCGGAAGCAATCACTACCCGTTTGAAATATTCTCCCAGTGACTTTTTCAGAAAATCCGTCAAATCCGGATTGTCATCCACCACTAGAATACTGTAAGGACTCGTATCGAACGTATTTTCCTCCGGTAACTGTTCTTTGCTATCATCGTTCATCAATTCGTTCAGATATGCCTTCGGCTGACAGACGATCTCTTCCGATTGTTGTCTCAAGGGTAGTTCAAAGAAGAATGTTGCACCAGCTTCCTGATTATCCCGTGCACCGATGGAGCCTCCGTGTAGTTCTACCAGAATCCTGGAATAAGATAATCCGATACCTGTGCCGCTTTGCTCTCCTGTACCTTGATAGAAACGGGTGAAGAGTTTTTGTGTATTTACTTGTTTCAATCCGTTTCCCCGGTCAATGATGGAGATACGTACGCTATTTTTCTCGGAAAGCAACTCCGATGTAATTGTTATTTCTGCATCTTGTGGACTGTGTTTCAAGGCATTGATAAGCAGATTGCTTAGAATAATCTCACACTTATCTTTATCGAAACTTACAGTATTGACCTGTGGGTCAAGCTGATAGCGGATACGGACGTTTTTAGCTTCACCTTCGCTGACGAAATCTTGGGATACATGTTCAATCCATTGATTGAGAGCATACGGCTGTATCTGCAATTTACTTTCCCCAACCTCCATTTTGCGTACATCGAGTACCATATTAATAAGGTTTTTCATTCGCTGTGACTGGCGATAGATTACTTTTATAGGTAAATATTGTGTATCTTCGGCAGAAAGCGATTTCAGTATCCGGCTAAGCGGTGCGTGTATGAGCGTTAAAGGTGTGCGCAGCTCATGACTGATATTAATAAGGAAACGTACTTTTTCTTCATATACCTGTTGTTCATGTTCCTTCATTGCCCATTTCAGTTTTTCTTCCTTACGCTTTAGAGTTCTTCGGAAAGTTTCAATAATAGCGGCAGCAGTAAGAACGGTACAGCTAAGAATAAACCACCATGTCCGATACCAGGGAGGGAGAATGGTTAGTTCCAGTACTTCCTGACTGGGAATCCAACTGCCATCTTTAGCTGTACATGAAGCCATAATCTTATAACTTCCCGGAGGAAGTGAACGTATAGCCAGTTCGGGATTGTACGATTCGATTTGCTGGTCATTCAGCCCTTCTATCTGGTATCTGTACACTTTCTGTCGGAAAATGTCCTTCTCTTTCGACATGATCCGGATAGTGATATTACTGTTCCAGGGAGCGGAGATCCCTGTTGGTCGATTGGTTAATTCGTTATTCACGGATTCTCCATTGATGATGACATCAGATAATTGGAGTTGGGGAAGTTCAGAAGTTGTTAATGGTATTTTGCAGTTAATGTGCAGTAAACCTTTTACTCCACCCATATAGACGTCTCCCTGCATACTTAACAGGCGGGGTTTGGAAAGATATTCGTTCTGGATTACGCCGTCTGATTCGCCGAATAGAACGAACTTTTTTTCTTTGATAAGCCAAGCGAAAAGCATGCTGTCAGCTCCTATCCATACTTTTCCTTGCTGGTCGCATACGATCAAAGTGATTTCACTAAATAGAGAGGTCGGGATCGGAGTCTGTATTTTGGTGGCGGGATTGTAGTGTACCAATCCGTAATTGTTCCCAATCCAGAAGTTTCCCTCTTCGTCTCTTGAAACGGAGTTGATGGTCGTGTCTTTCCAGCATCTGTATAGGGCTTTCAGCCGGTTTGTATGGTTGTCCAGTTCATATATGTGCTTCGTATCATTTAGATAAGTGGTGTTCCTATAATTGCCGATTGGCAGGAGAGCACCGATAATATCTTGTTCTTCCTGTTCTATAGCGGTACTGAAAGTACGTGTATTCAAATCATATATATAGATATGTTCTCCAAGGAACAGAATGCTGTGATGAGTGTTCCGGAGTAGATTTACAGCCTTGCCTCGATTGCATAAGAGTGCTGTTGTTTCAGCGTCGACAATGGTGAAAGGTTGTTTTTCTCCAGTTGCCGGATTGAAAATAAATACTCCTTGTGAGAAAATAGAAATTAATAATTTACCGGGAGTAAACTGACAGATAGAGGCAACTTTGTCTTCCCAGGTTGAGGGATAATGAGTAAATTTCTCTGTGAGCGGATTAAAGTTGTTGATACCTCCTCCGTCCGTGCCTACCCAGATTTGATCTTGAGATTCCTGGAAAAGACTTAGAACGGTATTGTTGCTAAGTCCCCGGTCGTTGCCGGGTGGTACGTCTGTATATGTTTTCATGGAAACTTCCCGGATGCTGATTAGTCCGTTGCGGATGCTGCCTGCCCATATATTGTTGTTGTAGTCGTTGTATAGGCATAAGATAGAGTTGGCGGGAAGTGAATAGTTGTCACTTCCGGGCACATGTTCCAGCAGAGAAAAATGTCCGGTTTCCGGGTCGAGAATATTAATGCCTCCTCCGTCTGTTCCAATCCAGATTTCTCCTTCCCGTTCGGCGAGACTTAGTACAACATTGTTACTTAGAGAAGAGTTGTGGGTAGTATATGTAGCCAGTAGTTTACCGTCGTGTGTCAGGCAGTTCAGCCCTCCGTTGTAAGGGGCTACCCAGATTCTTTTTTGTGAGTCTATGAGTACGTTCATTATTTCCTTTCCGCAATCGAAAGGAGGACGGCGGCATTTTCCGGTATTCAGGTCGAGCAGGAGTAGTCCTTGCCAGCGACTACAACAAAGTAATGTTCGTTTATCCCATAGACTTAGCAGAGTCACATTATAATTGGGCTCTAGGTCAAACGTTTGCAGGAGGCGGAAAGTGGCATCCTGATAATTATAGAAAAAGATTTTATTTTTCGAACCGAATAACACTCCATCATCAGTCAGGCAGACGGAATAGGCGATGATATTATTTCCTGTTTCATCAGTCGGTATAAGAAAGTCATCGCTTTGCCGCTGATAACGTGCCACTCCCTTATCTGTCAGAATCCATATATTGTTTTGTACATCTTCTATCAGCTGGTAGATTAAATTGTGAGGAATGGAATGAGGGTTGTTTGACTGATGGACATACTTTTTAAGTTCATGTCCGTCATATCGTCCCAGTCCGGAGCGGGTTCCAATCCATACAAAACCTTGTTCATCCGTTAAGATGCATCGTACGGTAGAAGGCAGTCCGTCTTTTAGTGAGATTTGCTTATAGTAATAATGACCGGCTTGAAGAGGGGAGATGCCGATAAACAGTGCGATAAATGCGATGCATAGTAGTAAAAAGGTCTTTCTTCTCATGAGATTAGGTCAGTTAAACTAAAACAAAGATAATACATTCGGATGAATGTTTGTTGAAAAGCAAACTTATTTTGTATTCCTTCAGGTAAAAGAGTTATATATAGTTGCTTTTTTCTATTTAATTTTGTATCTTTAAAGCTTTCCGTCCTTCTAAAGATAAGTTGTCCCCTTGTAATGGGATAATAGTCATCTTATAGGGTGCTATTTATCACTTTACAAAATGATTATTGTCACCTTATAAGGGGATGACTACTCGACTGCATAAACTATTATAAATTTCTGTACTGAAAATCTTTAATCTCTGCACTGAAAATCCTTGAATACAATGAGAATTGCTAATTCTTCATCTTATATTCATAGGGAGCCATTCCAACAACTTTTTTAAATAACCGGCTTATTGGAAGTAAAGGCCTGTACACAGCAGATTAGGTAAAGTAGCCGGTTTTTATCAGCGGGAAGATAGTATTATTTAGCTAGATTCTCTATCTTTGCTCGAAAATATACGACTATGATTACCGAAGAACTACAGAAACTTTATCAGTCATATACGGGCGTTCCCGCTGAAAACATAACAGAATTACCGTCTTCCGGTTCCAACCGCCGTTATTTTCGGCTGACGGGTATAGAAACATTGATTGGAGTTTACGGAGCTTCTATCGATGAGAATGAAGCATTTCTTTATATGGCAGGACACTTCCACAAATGTGGACTGCCTGTTCCCGAAGTGCGCATCGTTTCGGAAGATAAGACCTATTATTTGCAGGAGGATTTGGGCGATACTCTGTTGTTCCATGCCATAGAGAAAGGACGTGCTACCAGCGTCTTTTCAGAAGAGGAAAAAGAGTTGCTTCGCAAAACGATTCGTTTGCTTCCTGCCATTCAGTTTGCCGGGGCCGATGGATTTGATTTTTCCCGTTGTTATCCTCAACCGGAGTTCAATCAACGCTCCATTCTGTGGGATTTGAATTACTTTAAATATTGCTTCCTGAAAGCTACCGGTATGGAGTTTCAGGAAGATAAACTGGAAGATGATTTCCAGAAAATGAGCGATGTCTTGCTTCGCAGTTCTTCCGCTACTTTCATGTATCGTGATTTTCAGAGCCGTAATGTGATGATAAAAGACGGCGAACCGTGGTTTATCGACTTTCAGGGCGGACGCAAAGGCCCGTTCTATTATGACATAGCCTCTTTCCTGTGGCAAGCGAAAGCGAAATATCCCGATAGTCTTCGTAAAGAACTGCTGCAAGAGTATATGGAAGCTCTTCGCAAATACCAACCGATTGACGAATCCTATTTTTATAGCCAGCTTCGTCACTTTGTCCTTTTCCGTACGCTGCAAGTGCTGGGAGCTTATGGTTTCCGTGGTTACTTTGAAAAGAAACCGCATTTTATCCAAAGTGTTCCTTATGCCATCGAAAACCTGCGTGAATTGTTGAAAGAAGAATATCCGGAATATCCGTATCTCTGTAACGTTTTGCGAGAGCTTACCGGACTGAAACAATTTACGGACGATCTGAAAAAGCGGCAGTTAACCGTCAAAGTAATGAGTTTTGCCTATAAGAAAGGAATTCCTGATGACTCTACCGGCAATGGAGGAGGTTATGTATTCGACTGTCGCGCCGTGAATAATCCCGGTAAGTATGAGCGTTACAAACCTTTCACCGGACTGGATGAACCTGTAATCACTTTCTTGGAAGAAGATGGAGAAATACTCCGTTTCCTCGATCATGTCTATGCTTTGGTGGATGCCTCCGTGCAACGTTATATGGAACGCGGATTCAGCAATTTGTCCGTCTGCTTCGGTTGCACCGGCGGACAGCATCGTTCTGTTTATTCTGCCCAGCATCTGGCAGAGCACCTGAATCAGAAATTTGGTGTGAAAGTCGAACTGGTGCATCGGGAACAGAATATCGAACATACGTTTGAGGCAACAATCTAAGAAGAGTAAATATTAAAGAAGAAAGTAACCGAAAGAATGAAAGCAATGATATTTGCAGCCGGTTTGGGTAGCCGGCTGAAGCCGCTCACCGATACCATGCCGAAGGCTTTGGTTCCCATAGCCGGACATCCGATGTTGGAACATGTGATCTTAAAACTGAAAGCTGCCGGATTCACAGAAATAGTGATTAATATCCATCATTTTGGCGAACAAATACTTGATTTCTTAGAAGCCAATGAGAATTTTGGGCTTATCATACATATTTCCGATGAACGCGATCTGTTGCTCGACACCGGTGGGGGAATTAAGAAAGCCCGTTCTTTCTTTGAAAACTCCGATGAGCCTTTCCTGATACACAATGTCGATATTCTTTCAGACGTGAATCTGAAAGAATTATATGACTACCATTTACGAAGCGGTGCTGTTGCCACTTTACTGGCCAGCCAACGTAAAACCTCCCGCTATCTTCTTTTTGATACAGATAAGAGACTTTGCGGATGGATAAACAAGGATACGGAACAAGTGAAACCGGAAGGTTTTCAGTATGATTCTTCCCTTTATCAAGAATATGCATTCAGTGGCATCCATGTACTTTCGCCCGCCATTTTTCAATGGATGACCTCTCCCTCATGGGATGGAAAATTCTCTATCATGGATTTCTATCTTGCCACTTGCCGGCAAGTAAACTATGGTGGTTACTTGACAGAAAAGTTGCATCTGATTGATATAGGCAAACCGGAAACATTAGCGAAAGCAGAAGGCTTCTTATACCAAAATGCGAAATAAAGATACTGAAAGAGGCTAAAAGGCCTCTTTCTTTCTATGTAACAAAATATTAAAGTAACTTTGCTTGGATAAACAATCAATATTGTAATACTATACAAATTTTGCTGCATGGAACAGACTTTGGTAAATGGGATAGCTGATAACTTATTGCATAATATCTTTAATGACTTGTCTGTAGGCTTGGAATTGTATGATAAGGACGGTCTCATGATAGATGTCAATTATTCACGGTTGAGATCAATGGGGATAAAAGACAAAAAGGATATTTTGGGCTATAATCTATTCAACTACACCAGTTTCTCTGATGAAATCAAGGAACAGATCAGAAAAGGAGAAACAGTGCGTTTCATGGCAAAATATGATTTTGATGACTTGTGCCGTCTTTTTCCTACTAATCTGTCCGGTATAAAATTCTTCGAGATTACCGTTTCTTTTGTACATAATGATAAGTCTGAAATTACCAATTATATGGTGATAACTCAAGATATCACCGAACGTGTTTTGTGGCAAAACAAATATGATAATCTTTACGAAGAGGTTGTGCGTTCGAAAAAAGAACTTCTTGAGAGCGAACAAAGAATGATCCATTTGATTCGTCAGAATGAATTGGTATTGAACAATATTAATTCGGGATTGGCATATATTGCGAACGACTATATCGTACAATGGGAGAATATCTCGCTTTGTAGTAAAAGCCTTTCTTATGAGGCTTACAAAAAAGGAGAACCTTGCTATCTGACAGCCCATAATCGCACCACTCCTTGTGAGAATTGTGTGATGCAACGTGCCCGGAAATCCGGTCAGGTAGAGTCTATCTTGTTTAATCTGGATAACAAGCATGTCATAGAAGTCTTTGCTACTCCCATATTTAATGAACAGGGAGATGTTGACGGTGTCGTGATTCGTGTAGATGATGTTACCGAGCGGCAGCACATGATTGGTGAACTTGAAAAGGCAAGGAGCCGCGCTGAACAATCCGATAAGTTGAAATCCGCCTTTCTGGCAAATATGAGCCATGAAATTCGTACACCGTTAAATGCTATCGTTGGTTTTTCCGACTTATTGATGGTGACGGAAGATCAAGAAGAAAAAGAAGAATTTATTCAGATTATCAATGCCAACAATGAGTTGCTTTTGAAGCTGATTAACGACATACTGGATCTTTCGAAAATAGAAGCCGGCTCGGTAGAACTGAAATACGAAAATTTTGATTTGGCTGTTTATTTCAACGAATTAGCTGCTTCGATGCATCGTCGTGTAGTAAATCCGCAGGTTCGGTTAGTTCCCGTGAATCCTTATGAAACTTGTACCGTTCGTTTGGATAAAAACCGGTTAGCGCAGATTCTCACTAACTTTGTAACTAATGCTATCAAATATACCTCCAAAGGAATGATTGAAATGGGGTATGAAAAGATAGACGGAAATATTCGTCTTTACGTTCGCGATACAGGTATTGGTATACCGGAAGATAAAAAAGACAAGGTGTTCCATCGTTTTGAGAAACTGGATGAATTTGCACAGGGAACCGGATTGGGACTGTCTATTTGTAAAGCCATCGTTGAGGCTTGCAGGGGAGAGATAGGCTTTGAGTCGGAATTTGATAAAGGGTCTTTGTTTTGGGCGGTTTTGCCATGCCAGTTTAAGTCAGTTGGCAGCGAATCGACTTCTTCACGTCGGAATAATGAGAAGGATGCAGATAAAGAAAATGTTCTTGACTCCGAAGAAACAAAGAAAGTACCTAAAAGAGTACTGGTCGTTGAAGATATACAAAGTAACTTCTTTTTGGTATCTTCTATTTTGAAAAACAAATGCCAGTTGTTACACGCACCGAATGGACTGGAGGCAGTTGAGATTGTCCGTACCCAATCGGTGGATTTGGTACTGATGGATATGAAGATGCCTGTAATGGACGGGCGTACTGCAACCTCGGAGATCCGGAAGTTCAATGCTGAAATTCCGATTATCGCCCTGACTGCTCATGCCTTTGATGCCGACCGGGTAGCTGCGTTGAAAGCTGGTTGTGATGATTATCTGGTGAAGCCGATCAATGGTGCGAAGTTGATGCAGACTCTGAAAGAGTATGGTTGTTGAAAGGATGGGATTAAAAATATGCTGATCTGAAAAAGGGTATATTCTATTCTTTCAGTTTTTAATATATCAGTCACTTGTTTGTGGTGAAGGAAAAAACGCTCTGCATTTTGGATGAAAGAATGTAGGGCTGTTTGTTATCCTGGATAATTCCTGTCTAAAAATAAATAATTCCTCTGTATTGCTATCTATATGCTTACTGTTTGCCCGTATGTAGTTTGTTTTATCATTCTTATTTTGCGCGCATGTGATGATGAACTAGCCTATAAACGGGCTTTTCCAAGGGCTTTTATAACTTGGTCGGTGAGTATGGAAGGCTTTCTCGGTGAGGAAGGATGTGTTCCTCACCGAGGAATGGCTTATTGCTCACCGAGGAAAATCATTTATTTCTTTAAAGAAAACGCATATTATCTGAAAATATATGCTGTATTGTGGCAGTAATATGCATATATATGTGATAATATGGATGCTTTTAATTCCGGATTCCCATCTTCAACAGTTTTGTTTTCTTTCTTAATCTGAAAAAAAGAACATTTCTCTTGTTTGTTTGGAGGAATTGAAAGGGAGACGGCTTACTTAAAAGGCTATAAATCCGTAAAGTTTGGGATTGTTTTTTATGTTTATGGATTTAAATAGTTACCTTTGCTAAAAATAGAATATCATGTCCAAATACGTCAATCCTTTTACTGATATAGGATTTAAAATTATTTTTGGTCAACCGGCCAGTAAGAATTTGCTCATCACTTTGTTGAACGAATTACTTGCAGGTGAACATCATATTACAGAACTTACTTTTCTGGATAAGGAAGATCATGCAGACAATGTGAGTGATAAAGGTATCATTTATGATCTTTATTGCCGTACAGCAAGTGGTGAGTATATTATCGTGGAGATGCAGAATCGTTGGCACAGTAATTTTTTAGATCGTACACTTTATTATGTTTGTCGTGCTGTGAGTCGGCAGATAGAATCTCCTTCTTCAAAAG
>OGOH01002815.1_pt1 | contig 10449 bp, 7 predicted proteins | sample 1552571 | NCBI WGS metagenome assembly OGOH01 (sample SAMEA2580170, study PRJEB22360) | human gut metagenome | biome: human gut; feature: human-associated habitat; material: faeces | place: Denmark | collected 2008/2010
GCGTTTGCAAATATCCGTGATATAAGGAATGATTTTGTCATCCAGTGTGGTGATAGTTGCAGACTCCCAGTTGGTCTTGCTGATATCGGAGCAGAATTTTTCCGGATGTCCGAAAGACGGATCCTGTGCTGCGATATTTTTCCAGAGGGACCAGCAGCCGCTTGTACGGACTTCTGCATCACCGTTTGGCGCATGGTTCTGATCACCGTAGATCGTACCTTCTGTACAGCTTCCGTTTGTGACAAATACGAGGTCGTTTTCAGTAAGGACGATGCCCTTTTCGACTCCGTTTACTTTGCATTCGATTGCAGTTGCAATCTTTTTGTCTTCTTTGAATTCGAAGATAACGTTGGTGACTTCGGTATTGAACTGGAAGTCCACACCTGCAGCTTCCAGATATTTCTGCATCGGAAGAATCAGGGATTCATACTGATTGTATTTTGTGAATTTCAGGGCACTGAAATCCGGAAGTCCTGCGATGTGATGGATGAAGCGCTGGAAGTACAGTTTCATTTCCAGAGCACTGTGCCAGTTTTCAAATGCAAACATCGTTCTCCAGTACAGCCAGAAGGTGGAATCAAACACTTCGTCATCAAATACATCTTCGATTGTTTTATCATAAAGATCTTCGTCTTTTGTCATGAACAGTTTCATGATCTCCATGCAGCCTTTCTGGCTTAAATTAAACTTGCCATCGGTATGTGCATCTTCTCCACGATTCACAGTTGCTCTGCAAAGAGAGTAGTTCGGATCTTTTTTATTCAGCCAGTAATATTCATCCAGAACAGATACGCCCGGTGTTTCGATGGACGGAATGCTGCGGAACAGATCCCACAGGCACTCGAAATGATTCTCCATCTCTCTGCCGCCTCGCATCACATAACCGCGGGACGGATCAAAGATACCGTCACAGGCCCCTCCGGCGATATCCATTGCTTCCAGAATGTGGATATGGGATCCTTTCATCTGCCCGTCTCTTACCAGAAAGCAGGCTGCTGCCAGAGATGCCAGTCCGCTTCCGACAATGTAAGCATTTTTGCCATCGACACCTTCCGGTTTTTCCGGTCTTGCAAAAGCTTCGTAGTTGCCGTTACTGTAATAAATACCTTTGCTGTTCTTTTCATATTTTCCACGCTCGGTATTGCGGTAATTTTTTCTCTCGTCTTCTCTTTTTTTGCTTATCTCTTTCTGTTTATGCTCATTTTCTTTTGTTTTCTTACTCAGAAGCATCGCTGCTCCGGCTCCGGCTGCTGCTGCCATCGTATATTTTAACCCTTTTTTCATATTGAATGCCCACCTTTCCAATGTTTGAGGCTAACCTTCCTGCCTCCTCCATCCTGTCTTCGTTTTCTTTGGAAATTTCCTGTTTCAATCCAGTTCTTTCTGAATTGCCTACATTCTAACATTAGTATGCCCGGGATTCTATTGACAAAACAGGCCAGATGATAAAATTTTTGTCATCTGACCTGTTTTGTAAGCTTTTTGCTGTGATTTTGTACCTTACTTGTTGCAGTACAAAACTTCACTGATATTTATCTGCGGATGGACTGTGCCATTCTGTGATACTGATGGCGGATTCCGCGGATCACGGTTCCGTACGCCATAATATTTTCCGGCAGTGCCATTCCCACGTATCCGGAATCACCGATGTGGTGGATGTCGGTTCCTGCCATCTTGCACTCCAGTGCGATGCGTTTGATCGTATCGGTGTCCGCACCTTCCTGAGAAGTTCCGATCGATGTGATCGTCAGCTTTTTCAGGCTGTGTGCATAACTGATCAGTTTCCGCACATATTCGGTCGTGATGCCAGGCACGGTTCCCGGTGCCGGCAGCAGAATGATATCGGCTCCTGCCTCTGCAAACTGGCGGATATCTTCTTTCGTGATGATGTTCTCGCCGCCTTCGCCGATGATACCGGAGGCATGCATTTTCCCGGCTGCCAGCATGATCTTCTCTCCGACTGCCTCTGAGATCGCTTTCAGGGAAGAAATGATCGCCGGATTGCTCACTCCATTTCCCGGATTGCCGGTCAGAACGATCAAATCCACGCCCATTTTCTGAGCCTGAATGGCATTTTCCACCGTTGCATAACGTCCGGCACTCATCTCCCACAGGGTCTCTTTGTTATCGGAAGCATAGCTTTCTTCCACCGGTTCCAGATTGATGCCGACCATACGTCCGGTCAGACGTTTTACTTCTCGTACCGTCTCTTCTTTTTCCACTTCCGGCAGTGCCATGATTTTTGGCTCCTGCACATCAAACATGTTCAGAAGGATCAGGTCTGCTCCCATGGAAGCTGCAAACTCTGCATTGGTCACATCGGTAAGCAGAGGAATCGTGATGCCGATCGTCTCACTTGCAAGAACCCTTCCCTCGCTGCCTGCGATCGCTTCGATCAGTTCACTTTTTGTTGCATGCGTCATTTCTTCTGCTGTCATATTCAAAATACGTTTTGCCATATCAGATTCTCCTTCTTGCTTTGCTGATAAAAAGCGAAAAAAATCTGCCCGAAGACAGATTTTCTTCTATCATGTTCCATACAGTTTCCTGTATTTTATTCTTGCTCTTAATCCGGCATATCGCCTGCTTCTCCGGAAGACTCGCCAAGTGTGATCCACTTCAGGTAAGCATTGATAAACAGGTCAATACCGCCGTCCATCACGCTGTCCACATTTCCTGTTTCTGCATTTGTTCTGTGGTCTTTTACCATCGTATACGGCTGCATGACATAGGAACGGATCTGGTTTCCCCAGCCAATCTCCTTGACTTCACCGCGGATACCGGAAAGCTTCTCTGCATTCTCCTGCTGCTGCAGCAGATACAACTTTGCTTTCAGCATCTGCATCGCTTTGTCTTTGTTCATGTGCTGGGAACGCTCATTCTGGCACTGAACAACGATGTTGGTCGGCAGATGGGTGATACGGATCGCCGAGGAGGTCTTGTTGATATGCTGACCGCCGGCTCCGCTGGAACGGTAAGTATCGATACGCAGATCTTCATCCCGGATCTCGATATCGATGTCTTCCTCAATATCCGGCATGACATCGCAGGATACAAACGAGGTCTGTCTCTTTCCAGCCGCATTGAACGGTGAGATACGGACCAGTCTGTGGACACCCTTTTCGGATTTGAGATAGCCGTAGGCATTTTCTCCGTTAACCTGGAAGGTAACGGACTTGATGCCCGCCTCATCACCATCCAGATAATCCAGCACATCCACTGCAAAACCATGTTTGTCCGCCCATCTGGTATACATACGGTACAGCATGCCCGCCCAGTCGCAGGACTCTGTTCCGCCTGCTCCCGCATGGAGCGTCACGATCGCATTATCTTTATCGTATTCTCCGGATAACAGTGTTTTTATACGGATATCATCATAAGTTTTCCTGAAATCATCCAGAAGATCCTGAATCTCTGGTATCAGAGATTCATCGTTTTCCTCTGCTGCCATCTCGATCAGAGTTTCGATCTCATCAAACTCATCTTTTAACTTGGCATAAATGGCGATATCGTCTTTCATGCTCTTTAAATTTTTCATGGATTCCTGTGATTTTTCTGGGTTATCCCAGAAATCAGGAGCTTCCATCTCTCTTTCTAATTCCTGGATACGCTGCTCTTTGTTAGCCAGGTCAAAGTGAATCCCTCACTTCCACTAATGGTTCCTTAAAATTGTTTAATTCATACTTAAACTGATCTAATTCAACCACTTGCTTCACCTCTTTCTTTTTTATTTTCAGTCACTGCGAGGTGTTTATTTCTTTCTTCCGCAGCACTGTTTATATTTCTTTCCGCTTCCGCATGGGCACGGATCGTTTGGATAAATCTTCTTTTCTTCACGTTTCTGAGGTGCATTCTGTACGGAATCATCTTTGTTTGTTCCGGTTACTTTTGCAACTTCTTCACGTTCTACTTTCTGTTCCATGCTTACATGGTACAGAAGCTTCAGAGTGTCTTCCTGGATTGCCGCAGACATTGCATCGAACATCTCGTAAGCACTCATCTTGTATTCTACCAGAGGATCTTTCTGACCGTAAGCCTGAAGTCCGATACCCTGACGCAGCTGATCCATATCGTCGATATGATCCATCCACTTGCGGTCGATGACTTTCAGAAGGATCACTCGCTCCAGTTCACGGATCTGTTCCGGTTCCGGGAACTCTGCTTCTTTCATCTCATACAGCTTCACAGCCTGCTCTTTGAGCATCTGTTTGAGCTCATTTTTCTTCATTTTCTGTGAAATCTCAATCTTCGGCAGCGGAATGATCGGGATCAGAAGTCCGTTCAGTTCCTGAAGATTCCATTCTGAAGTATCCTGATCATCAGAAATGCACATATCAACGGTATTGTCCACGATGTCTGTGATCATCTTGAAGATAGAATCACGCATACTCTCTCCGTCCAGAACACGGCGACGCTCTTTGTAAATGATTTCACGCTGCTCGTTGTTGACCTGGTCGTACTCCAGCAGGTTTTTACGGATACCGTAGTTGTTTCCTTCGATCTTCATCTGTGCTTTCTCGATTGCACTGGAAAGCATTTTGTGCTCGATCTGCTCGTTTTCTGCAACACCGATGGATTTAAAGATGCTCATCAGACGCTCGGAACCGAACAGACGCATCAGGTCATCTTCCAGCGAAATATAGAATCTGGATTCTCCCGGGTCACCCTGTCGTCCGGAACGTCCGCGCAGCTGATTGTCGATACGTCTGGATTCATGACGCTCGGTACCGATGATCTTCAGACCGCCGGCTGCCTTTGCCTCATCATCCAGCTTGATATCGGTACCACGGCCGGCCATGTTCGTTGCGATCGTAACGGCTCCGTGACGACCTGCCTCTGCTACGATTTCAGCCTCCAGCTCATGGAACTTCGCATTGAGGACTTTGTGCGAAATGCCGCGTCTCTTTAACATACCGCTCAGAAGTTCGGATGTCTCAATGGTGATGGTACCAACCAGAACCGGCTGTCCCTTTTCATGGGCTTTTTCAATTTCATCCACAACGGCATGGAATTTTTCTTTTTTGGTCATGTATACCGCATCATCCAGGTCTTTACGGAGAACCGGTCTGTTAGTAGGGATTTCAACTACGTCCATTCCGTAGATATCACGGAACTCTTTTTCTTCGGTAAGTGCAGTACCGGTCATGCCGGCTTTCTTTTTATATTTATTGAAGAAGTTCTGGAATGTGATCGTTGCAAGTGTCTTGCTCTCACGTTTTACCTTTACATGCTCTTTTGCCTCGATTGCCTGATGCAGGCCATCCGAGTAGCGTCTTCCCGGCATGATACGTCCGGTAAACTCGTCTACGATCAGTACTTCATCATCTTTTACTACATAATCCTGATCACGGTGCATCAGACTGTGTGCACGCAGTGCCAGGTTGATATTGTGCTGGATCTCCAGGTTCTCCGGGTCGGAAAGGTTATCGATCTGGAAGAACTGTTCTACTTTCTTAACACCGTCCTGTGTCAGTGTTACGACTTTATCTTTTTCATTTACGATATAGTCACCAGTCTCTGTGATCTCCTCGCCCATAATGGCTGACATTTTAGTCACTTCACCGCTGGCTTCACCACGCTCCAGCTGTTTTGCCAGAATGTCGCAGACTTCGTACAGTTTTGTGGACTTGCCGCTCTGACCGGAAATGATCAGCGGTGTACGTGCCTCGTCGATCAGGACTGAGTCCACCTCGTCGATGATCGCATAATGCAGATCTCTCTGAACGAGCTGTTCTTTATAAATAACCATGTTATCACGCAGATAATCGAAACCGTCCTCGTTGTTGGTGATGTAAGTGATATCGCAGTTATACTGTTTACGTCTCTCTTCACTGTCCATGGAATTCAGTACACATCCAACGGTCAGGCCAAGAAACTCATGGACTTTTCCCATCCACTCAGAATCTCGATGTGCCAGATAATCATTGACCGTTACTACATGAACTCCTTTTCCTTCCAGAGCGTTCAGATATGCCGGTAAGGTAGATACAAGTGTTTTACCTTCACCTGTTCTCATCTCTGCGATACGCCCTTGATGCAGAATGATACCTCCGATCAGCTGTACACGGTAATGTTCCATATTCAGTACGCGTCGTGCAGATTCACGAACGGTAGCGTATGCCTCAGGAAGCAGGTCATCCAGAGTCTCTCCTTCTGCCAGTCTTTTTTTGTATTCTGCTGTTTTGCCTCTCAGTTCTTCGTCAGAGAGCTCTATCATTGTCGGACGCAGTTTTTCAATTTTTTCAACCAGCGGCATAATTCGCTTTACTTCACGTTCACTATGCGTACCGAACATTTTCTGAAACACATTCATTGTCTATATTCTCCTATCACATTAATTACCTTAAAAAACAGTTCCATTCTATCACTTTATCACTTCATAGACAATTAAATTTTTGTAAATAACCTATGAACAGCGGATAAGAACTTAAAAAGTTGCCGCAGACATGCGTTCACCAAAAAATCTACGGCTGAACTGTGCATCCTGCGGCAGCTATTGATTTATTTTACTGTTTTATTTCAGATGGTGTAGCTCTTTTATCCGGTCGACCCTAGCACTCCGGCTCGATCAGTCCATATGTATTTCCTTTTCTCTTATACACAACGTTGACTTCGTCTGTATCTGCATTACGGAATACAAAGAAACTGTGTCCGAGCAGTTCCATCTGTACACATGCATCTTCCGGGAACATCGGTTTCATACCGAACTGTTTTGTACGGATGATCTTTACTTCCTCTTCTTCACCTTCGTTCTCTTTTTCGATGAATTCTTTGCGGAGGTTTCCTCCGTCTTTATGTTTGCCTATAATTTTTGTCTTATATTTACGAAGCTGTCTTTCAATGACTTCTTCCACAAGATCAATAGAAACATACATATCATTGCTTACCTGCTCTGAGCGGATGATATTTCCTTTTACCGGAATGGTTACTTCGATTTTCTGTCTGTCTTTTTCCACGCTCAAAGTTACAATAATCTCTGTCTCAGGAGTGAAATATTTTTCAAGCTTTCCAAGCTTTTCTGTGACTGCACTTCTTAACCCCTCTGTCACTTCGATATTTTTTCCACGAATTGTAAAACGCATGATACCCAACTCCTTTGCATCTATATTTGCAGTTGAAACTGCTATGTGAACATTATAGCAATTTTCCACAATATTTTCAATCACTTTTGCAAAGTTTTTAGTTTTTTTATACTATCTTATGAATTCTCATCCAAATTGGCGGCACACACACGCAGAACTTCCCGGTAAGGCATGCTTCCCCCAAAGAGATCCAGGGCACTTCCTATCGTAACATCGATGTGATCTCTGCCAAGTTTTTTCAGTTCCTGAAGATCTGCAAAACTTCCCACGCCACCGGCATAGGTGACCGGTATGCCCTGCCATCTTCCGAGCATATCTGCCAGTTCTCTTTCAATTCCCTGTGCTTTTCCTTCTGCATCCACTGCATGCACCAGAAATTCATCGCAGAAACCGGAAAGTTCGTCAAGTACCTTCTCGCTTAACTTTACATCGGTAAACTTCTGCCAGCGGTCTGTGACGATAGAGTATCCGTCTTCTTTTCTGCGGCAGCTTAAATCCAGCACCAGATGTTCTTTTCCGACTGTCCGAAGCAGCTTTTCCAGATTTTCTCGGTAAAAAACGCCGTTTTTAAATACAAAGCTGGTAACGATCACATGAGAAGCTCCGGCTTCCAGAAAATCTTTCGCATTCTCATCGGTAATGCCGCCTCCGACCTGCAGTCCTCCTGGATACGTCCGAAGTGCCAGCATGGCCTGCTCTTTTGTTTTTTCATAAAACGGAGAATCTTTTGCATTCAGCAAAATCACATGTCCGCCGCTTATCCGGTCTTTCTGATACATCTCTGCAAAAAATGCCGCATCCTGTGTAGACACAAAATTTTCCTTTGCCTGATCTCCTTCGTCTCTTAAGCTTCCTCCTACGATCTGTTTTACTTTTCCGTTATGTATATCAATGCATGGTCGAAATCTCATACGTTTCTCCTCTTTTTCTGTTATTCAGATCCGACTCTCGAAAACTGACCCTCGATTCCTGTCGTCTCTTTGCATGTTCCTGTCAAAATTGCTATGCATCTGCACGCTGGTCTGATCATTGTACCCACACAGAACCTCTGACGTTTTCATTATAGAAAAGCCTGTTTTCTTTGTCCAGCAGATATTCTCCAGATTTTTGAGAATTGCTTTGTAGCAAAATAATTTTCGCACATCTGGCTGTAAATCCAAAAAAGAAGCCACAGAGGCAGCGTTTCTGCCCCCATGACTTACCTCAGCGAATCCTCATCTTTACTCGGTCATACGACTGCGGCCGGTTGTCTCACCGGTCAGGTCATCAACCACATCTCCGACTGCATCACCTGCATCACGGACGATATCGCCTGCATCATCGAGTACTCCATCTGCTCCGTCTGTGCGGCGTGACTGTGAAGTGTCCGACTGGTTTCTGTTCTTTTTTGTGCTGTTATTTTTCTGTGTGTTGCTTTCTGCCTGTGTACCGCTGCTTCCGTTCTGCATATTGCTTTCCGCCTGTGTACCGCTGCTTCCGTTTTGCATATTGCTTTCCGTCTGTATACCATTGCTTCCGTTCTGCATATTGCTTTCGCTTCCGTTCGTTGCCGATGTATTTCCGTTTCGGTTGCTGCATCCTGTGATACCGGAAAGTGCACAGACAATTCCAAGGACTGCCAGCATGCTTCTTGTTCTTCTCATAGTCTTCTCCTTTTCTTTGCTTTTTCGGAGCTTCTTATGCCCATCCTTAATATGCATCCTGTGTACTTTTTTTATTCATGTTCCTTCGTGTCGATTTTGATTTTCAGAATATATCGTTCTTGTTTTTTCGAATGATCACTTTCAAAGCACACCCATTGTTATCTTCATTATTCTTTCAGGTTGATATCAAACCGGATTCTTTTTCGGAAAATCCTTCTGCAAAACTGTTTTCCGTCAAATGGGATCAGCGGATAGAGATAACTTTCTCCGGATACTGTACGGTTCAGAAGCAGACTTAAGAACGTGATCACCAGACCTGCCGCATATCCGGCAAGTCCGAAAACCGCCGTCAGGATCAGCAGCAGAATCCGCATAAATTTCAGGGCGTATCCCAGTTCATAGCTTGCCTGCGTGTAATTTGCGATTGCCACAAATGCCATATATAACATCGTCTCTGCATTAAACCACCCGGATTGGACTGCAAATTCACCGACAACAAGACCGGCGATCACACTGAGTGGCGTTGTCAGCATACCCGGCGTATTAATCGCTGCCAGTTTCAGACCGTCGATTGCAAATTCCAGGATCAGCAGCTGTGCAAAGAGCGGAACATAGACATCTCCACTTATTTTAATAAACGCAAACTGCGGTGGTATCCACTGCGGATTCTGTAAAAAAAGCAGCCAGGTCGGGGTCAGAAGCAGTGTCAGCAGTGCTATGACAAACCTTGTAACACGAAGATACGTGCCGGTCACCGGCGGAAAATAAAAATCATCGGCTTCTTCCATAATGTCAAACACCGATACCGGAAGGATCATAACTGCCGGAGAGTTATCCGTTAAAAGCACAATTTTTCCATCCAGGATCTCAGCTGCTGCTGTATCCGGACGCTCCGTATATTTAAATTTCGGAAATGGATTGTACCACTTATGTGGATAAAGACATTCTGCAAGACTCTCCTGGTTCATTGCCAGGGCATCCGTTCTGATCTGCTCCAGTCTTTTTTCGATCTGCTGCAAGAATCCGGAATCCACACGATCTTCCATATAGCACAGCACCACATCGGTATGCGAAGTGCTTCCGACATTTTTCATCTCCATGGACAGTTTCGGATTGCGGATTCTCCTTCGGATTAGTGCTGTATTGGATACGATGGTTTCCACAAAACCATCCCTTGGTCCTCGCAGTACTTTGTCTTTGTCCGGCTCTTCGACACTTCGCATCGGATAGGTACGACAGTCCATGGCAAAGCATCTGGAATACCCGTCAATAAACAGACACATCACGCCCGATAAAATCTGCGTTGTGATCTGCTCACAGTCCTCTAAAAGTTCAACTTCTACATAGGGCATGGCATCTTTTGACAGCTCTTCGCTGTCTTCCGGCAAATCTTCCGGGGTCACAGAATAAAAGAATTCCAGTAACTTTTCCACAATGCTCTCTTTTAAAAATCCGTCCACAAAGTAATAGACTGCTTTTCGGTCTGCTACCATCGTCGTTCTGCTGATGATGTCAAAATTTTTGTCCGTCCGCAGAATCCGGCCGAAATATTTCTGATTTTCTTCCAGGCTTGTCGATAGCTTCTGCTGCACATTTTTCACCTCTTCTTATTACTCACTATCGTGATTATTTCCACTTTTCTGTGTTTTATTCTTTTAGACCTCCATTCGTGAACTACCCATTGTCTAAAGCCAATGGGCTTCCTGCTTCGCAGACCTCGTAAC
>OGOH01002818.1_pt1 | contig 10445 bp, 7 predicted proteins | sample 1552571 | NCBI WGS metagenome assembly OGOH01 (sample SAMEA2580170, study PRJEB22360) | human gut metagenome | biome: human gut; feature: human-associated habitat; material: faeces | place: Denmark | collected 2008/2010
GATGATGATTTTATCTATATCAGTTCCGGAACATGGTCCCTGATGGGAATCGAAAGAAAAACTCCGGACTGTTCACCAAAGAGCTGCGAACTGAACTTCACAAACGAGGGTGGATATGCGGGACGCTTCCGTTATATCAAGAACATCATGGGTCTGTGGATGATCCAGTCTGTTCGTCATGAAGTAAATGACAAGTACAGTTTTGCAGAGATCTGTGCTATGGCAGAAGAAGCAAAGGATTTTCCATCCAGAGTAGATGCAAATGACGAGTGTTTCCTTTCTCCGGAAAATATGACAGAAGAAGTAAAGGACTACTGCCGCAGAACAGGACAGCAGGTTCCGGAGACAATGGGTGAGATTGCAACTGTTATTTACACCAGTCTTGCTGAGTGCTATGCAAAAGCAGCAAAAGAACTGGAAGAACTTACAGGAAGAACTTACAGCCGTATCCATGTAGTTGGTGGTGGTTCCAATGCGGGATATCTGAATGAACTTACAGCAAAGGCAACAGGTAAAGAAGTTCATGCAGGTCCTGGAGAAGCAACTGCGATCGGAAATATCACTGCACAGATGATCAAGGAAGGCGAATTTAAATCTGTTGAAGAGGCTCGTACAACCATTCATGAGTCTTTCGGAATCAAGATTTTCAAAGCCTGAGAGATTATAGCTGGAGACTTTTTACCCAATCATCCTGTTATTGAGCTATATGCACCTGGAATAAGGTGAGTATATACATTAATAAAATAAATTGGAGGTTTTATTATGTTAGTAAACACAAAAGCAAGAGTCGGCGTATTTTCTATTGCTTTAGGAGCATACCTGCCTCAGTTCCCGTCACTGGTACCTGAGTTTGAAGCTCAGTATGAGGCATTCAAAAAAACAATCCCTGATACAGTAGAGATCATCGATGGAGGAATGGTAACAACAAAAGAGCAGTCTATGGAAGCCGGAGATAAATTCCGTGCTGCAGACGTTGATATCGTATTTCTTCAGATGCTGACTTATGCGACATCCTACAATATGCTCCCTGCAATCCGTGATCTTGATGTTCCGGTTGTTCTTGTGAACGTTCAGAAGCTCAAAGCACTGGATTATGATCACACAGATATCGCTGCATGGCTTGGTGAAGGATATGCCTGCGGTGCTGTAGGTGAAGCAGTTGCCGATCTGGAAAGAGCAGGCAAGAGACATGCTGTTATTACAGGTGTAGTTGAGGGTGGAGATCCGGCTGTTCAGGCAGAGATCGAAGACTGGTGCAAGGCTGCACAGGTAAGAAGAAGATTCCGCGATACCAATATCGCTCAGATTGGCAGGCCGTATCCTGGCATGATGGACCTCTACATCGACGAGACCAACCTCTATAACCGTATGGGCGTATACACGAAGCAATTCGACTGGGAGCGCATGTGGGTTATTGCTGATGACGTAAACGATGAAGAGGCGATTACTGCAAAGATCGCCGACATCCACAACACCTTCGAGATCAAAGGCGACTACGAAGAAGAAAGCATCCGCAAGATGGCCCGCTATGTGTTGGCCTTCGAACAGTGGGTACGCGACGAACAGCTGGGCTTGGTTGCCAGCCATTACGACGGTCTCGCGCAGGGCAAGGCGGGCGTACTCGACTCCATGCTTATTCCAGCATTTTCCATGCTCATCAAGCAGGGTACCGTATGTGCAGTTGAAGGCGACATGAAGGTTGCCATGGGCATGAGCATCATGAAAACCATCTCGGGAGCTTGCCAACTTTCCGAGTTCTATACCTTCGACTTCAACGACGACGTGGTGCTCATCGGCCACTCCGGCTCAGGTGACGCCTGCTTCTCCACGGCACGCAAGGCCTCGATGGAAATCGTTCCAGTGTTCCACGGCAAAACCGGCGGTGGTTTCCTCACGCGCTTCTATCCGAAGCCAGGTCCGGTCACCTACCTGGCCATCACGCAGGATGCTGACGGACATTTCAAATTCGTTGTTGCTGAGGGCATCAACGAGGAAGGACCGATCCTTTCCTTCGGTGATACAAACATGAGAACACGCTTCACATGCGGAGCAAGAGAGTTCGTTAACCGCTGGAGCGAGGCTGGCCCGACACATCATATGGCAGCTGCTACAGGAAGACACATCGATACGATCCTGAAGGTTGCAAAAATCTTTAACGTACCGGTAGATATCGTGACAAGATAAATTCTTTCTTATGTATTCAACCTAAAACATATTCAAAAAAGGAGACTGCGCGGAGCGGTCTCCTTTTTCCGTGGGAAAAATAAGATAAAAAAGATCTGCCGGAAATGCAGCAGGCAGATTCGGCAGATTTTGGTTTTGCAGTTATTTTTTATGCATAAGTGTGTGCTCCCTGGAAAGCTCATCGTGCAGCTGGATGGAAGACCAGTGTTGAGTTACCGGTGTGAGCATGGCCTTCAGTGCAACGGGCGGGATCTGGTTTTCACGGAAAAAAGCAAGAAAATCATCCATCTGTGCACTGGAAAAATCCTTCAGCACGATCATCTCATCACTGAAATTGCTTCCCAGATTAAACTGTGAGGAGGGATGAAATCCAGGAATCTCAAAAAGATATCCCAGCGGATGAAGAAATTCCGGCGCAGTGACGATCCGTGTCTTAACCTTCTGACGGTTCAGATAGCGGCGGATCTGGCGAAGCCGTTCCGGGTCGTTAAAATTATATAAAAGAGCTTCTGGCTGTGTATTCATATAGTGTCATACCTCATTTCTGAATAAAGATTTTTTTGGAACGTAAGTTACTTTTCACGATGTGCAGGGAACCGGATCTCAACATCCGTCCCCTCTCCAGGCTTGCTGGAATAAGTGAGTCCGTAATTATTTCCATAGAGAATTTGGAGTCTCCGGTGGGTATTATAAACTGCGATATTGGTGCCGCCGGACTGGCTTTTTCCCTTTCCGGAAAGGATAGTTGACAGGATTTCCGGTGAAATCCCAACACCGTCATCGGAAATTAGAAGAACAATATCCTCATTTTCCATCCATCCGGTAATAACAATAGTTCCGGATTTTGATTCTTTTTCCAGGATCCCGTGAAGAATGGAATTTTCCACAACAGGCTGAAGCGTCAGCTTCGGGATCTGGTATTCTGAAAGCTCATCCGGGATATCCGTGATCAGCTCAATGCTGTCGTGGTAGCGCATATTCTGAAGCTGCACGTAGATGGTTACATGTTCCAGCTCCCTTGCAATGGTAGAGATTCCTTTTTTGCGGCTCAGAGTCAGTTTATAAAAACGGGAAAGACTTTGCACTGCGTGACTGATCTCATCGGTCTGTCCCTGCAGTGCCATCCAGTTGATCATATCCATGGTATTATAAAGAAAATGCGGATTGATCTGTGCCTGGAGGGAATTGAATTCTGCGATCCGGAGATCTTCTGCAGCCTTAGCCTGCTTCTCCATCAGTTCCTCCATTTTTCGAGTCATATAGTTGTAGGTATCGATAAGATTACCGATCTCATCATGTGCCTGTGGACTTTCCATAGGAGTAGGCGGGCCGTGGCGGACGGTCTGCATCTGCCGGATCACAGAAGAAAGTCTTCCGGTAATGGAATGAGCCAGTACATTGGCAAAAATCAGAGCCAGAACCAGAAAAACTGCATAGATCAGTACGATCTGGACCATCAGTCGGTTGCTCGCATGGATCAGCGGCGGGGAAGGAAGGACCGTCACCATAAACCAGTCCGTATTGGAAATACTGTAAAAACCGGCATAAACCTTTGTGTCCAGAATGTTCCGCTCAATGAAGTTATTGGAAGACATAAAGGAAGCCTTGATGGTGTCGTAATCCAGTTGGTAGATTCCGGATAATGACAGATCTGAGGTAGCAACAATGGCATCACGTTCGTTTACAATATATGAAACACTTCCTTCCAGAGATAGATTGTCGGAAAGAATGGAAGTAAGCTTGTCATCGGAATAATACACTGCCAGATAAGCCTTATAAGCAGTGGAGTGATAATAAAGGCTTAAAGGGCAGATATATGCCATATCACCATAATTCTTTTTTTCCCTGGGACCAAGATAGAAGGAAGGACAGAACATTTCCTGGGTGTTCCGGTTTCCCTGAAAGATACCGTACCAGTAGGTACCTTTCGCCTGACTTAAGGGAGCAAGGATATTCTTAGTGTTGGGATAAGTATCCAGTGTCTTCAGATCATCAGGAAAATCCACATAGATCTGTACATCGGTAACAATGGAATCTGTGGTCAGACGCTGAACGGCATTTTTAAAATCAGTGGCATGGTTAGATGTTGCAAGCTGTTCTGCTGAATCGCTGACCGGCATATAAAAAAGTTCCTGAAAAAAATTCTGTCCTGTAATATTCCGGGTAGTAGCGAGGATCGTATCCATAGTCCGTTCGATCAGAGGTGCAGTTTTTGCGGAGGCGTCCTGTTCCTGCCGGATGGTATTGGAAACCACCATGCTATAAAGTCGTCCATAAAAAAGAAAGGCGGTAAGACAGGCAGGAATTACCACAATGCTGATCAGGGCAATGGTGAATTTTGTCTGCAGGTTTAAATTCAGGTAGCCGTTTTTGAAACGGCGCCAGAGGGCCCTCATGACATTTTCTCCCGGTATTCAGACGGGGAAAAGCCGGAGTATTTTTTGAAGCTTTTTCCGAAGTAATTGCCATCCGTATAGCCTACCTTGGAAGAAATCTCGGAAATCTTGTATTTGGGATCGGAAAGCAGCTGCTTGGCCTTTTCCATTCGGTATTCTGTCAGATATTGATTGAGAGTCTGTCCGGTCTCACTTTTGAAAAAAGTGCATACATAAGATGCGGAAAGGTATACATGGCCGCTGATATCTTTTACGGAAAGTGTATCGTTCATATAGTTCCGGCTGATATAATCCTTGATCATAAAGATCGTGGAATTTTCCGGCTGGGAATTTTTCGCATCTTCAAAATACTGGGCGGTTTTTTCTTTCAGAGCTTTGTGAAGCTCTTCGTAGGTGAAGGCGTTGTTTAACGTATCTACGATCAGATCCTGCTTTTCATGAAGTTCGGTTTCCAGCTGATTTTTTTTACGGGAAGCCGAAAGTGTATTAAATAGCTGGTAATAAAGATCACGGATCTGGTTAGGCATAAATGTGTGATTGCAGCTATAATACCGGAAAAGCTCATCAAGAAACTGAAAACAGGGTTCTTCTTCTCCGGCCAGGAGATATTTGGAAAAAGTATTTTCCGGTGAATGCAGGGAATCCGGAACCGGTCCCTTCGGTGAAAGCAGGCGGATGGCATTTTCCGTTAGAAATGTTTTTTCCGGAAAGAAAAAACAGTTCTGCAGAAGGATCACGGCAGAAGCGTAGGACTGATAAACCCTGAAAATATCCGTTACGGTATTTCCGGCTGCGATCAGATGCTTTCCGCAGGTGTCATATTGTCTGGAAATATAGCTTCCCACTGCGGAAAGGGTAGTCGGGGAAAGGGCATTCCTTCCATATATATGGTGGACCAGATACTGAACCCTTTTTTCCACAAAAAGACATTTCAGATGGTAATGCTCCAGAAAACAGGAAATGTCGTTCTGGAGATCTTCCAGGAAAATACCGGAAGCCTCCACAGATTCATTAAGCTTTACGATCACAGAGGTAAAATTCATGCCGTTCTCAAGAAGCTCCGGCTGTCCCAGCTCCAGACAGAGATCTGCAATTTTGTTGTTATCGGAAGGTGGAAGAGTCAGCTGTTGTGCCAGCCGGGTAGCGATTTCCTGAGAATGGATCGCTTCGCCACGATGGGAGCGGAGCTTTTGTTTGTAAAGAGTCTGCGCTTCCAGAACTGCCGCCTGTACTTCCTCGGGATGCAGAGGCTTTTCGATGTAATTGATGGCTTTTAGTTTGATGGCAGCTTTCAGATACTCTTTGTCAGAATATCCGCTCATAAAGATAGGGATACTGTCCGGCAGGAATTTCTCCAGACGCTCCAGCATGGCAATGCCTGTCATACGCGGCATCCGTACATCGCAGAGAATGATCTCAGGTTTATACAGTCTGGCCATTTCCAGTCCGTTCACACCATCATCTGCCTGAAGGATCTTGGTGATCCCCAGAGAATCCCAGTCGATAGATGAGATCAGTCCGGTACGCGTAAGTTCTTCGTCATCGACGATCAGTAATTTCATATACAATTCTCCAATCAAGCATAGCTTTATAGCTTCGAAAATCGGACGTTTACAGTTCTGTTTATATTCCCAGAAAACTGTAACGTCAGCGTTATCATTATAGCATAAAGTATATAGAAATACGAGAATGGGACAATGGTTTATGAGTAATATTTTACAGGGAAAAGAAGAATATTTTACCCTTATCCAAAAATATTCCCATTATAAACCTGTGGGCCGGATGATAGAATATAATCAGATTAAAGGAAAGGGAGGAGAAAGAGCCGTGTCAGAATATGTTCTTGAATTAAAAGGTATTACGAAGATATTCCCCGGTGTCAAAGCTCTGAATAATGTACAGTTCCAGCTCAAGCCTGGTGAGGTTCACGCACTGATGGGTGAGAATGGTGCTGGTAAATCTACGTTTATCAAGGTTATTACCGGAGTACATAAAGCAGAAGAAGGTGAGATGTTCTTAAACGGACAGAAGGTTGACTTCAAAGGTCCGAAGGATGCTCAGGAAGCAGGTATCGCAGCCGTATATCAGCATCCGACATCATACCCGCACCTTACAGTAGCTGAAAATATTTTTATGGGTCATGAGATCATCAAACATCATATGATCCAGTGGAAAGAAATGAACCAGGAGGCAAACAAGTATCTGAAAGAGCTGGATGCAGATTTCGATGCAACCGCTGAGATGGGTACCCTTTCTGTTGCGCAGCAGCAGATGGTTGAGATCGCCAAGGCACTTTCCACAAATGCGAAGATCATCATTCTGGATGAGCCTACAGCAGCACTTACCAGAAACGAGTCCGAGAAGCTTTACACACTGGTTGACAAGCTGAAAGAGAATGGCGTTTCCATTATCTTTATTTCTCACCGTTTTGAGGATATGTACCGTCTGGCTTCCAGAGTTACCGTATTCCGTGATTCCCAGTATATCGGAACCTACGATGTAAACGGAATCACAAATGCAGATCTGATCAAGGCAATGGTTGGCCGTGAGATCAATGATCTGTTCCCGAAACCGGAAGTTGAGCTGGGAGATGAGATGCTCCGCATCGAACATTTTTCCAGAACAGGATTTTTCAAGGATGTTTCCTTCAATGTACGTGCAGGCGAGATCGTAGGTCTTACCGGTCTGGTCGGTGCAGGACGTACAGAGGTTATGGAAGCTGTCAGCGGAATCACCCATCCGGACGAAGGAAAGGTTTTCCTTGAGGGAAAAGAGGTTTATATCAAGACTCCTTCCGAAGCAATGGAAAAAGGTATCATCCTTCTTCCTGAGGACAGACAGAAGCAGGGCCTTGTCATGAGCTGGGGCCTTGGAAGAAACGTAACCCTTCCGATCATCAGCAAATATGCAAAATCCGGATTCAATGATGAGAAAGCAGAAAGAGAGCTTTCCAAGAAGCTTCTTGAAGAAGTAGATACCAAGGCTGTTGATATTTTCCAGCCTGCAAGCTCACTGTCCGGTGGTAACCAGCAGAAGGTTGTTGTTGCCAAGGCACTTGCTCAGGAAATGAAGGTCGTTATCATGGATGAGCCGACAAAGGGTGTCGATGTTGGTGCAAAAGCCGAGATCTATGCGATCATGGGAGATCTTGCGAAGAAGGGCTATGCCATCATCCTGATCTCTTCCGAGATGCCTGAGATCCTTGGAATGTCTGACCGTATCATCGTTATGTGCAACGGCCGTAAGACAGGTGAACTGAACAGGGGAGAGGCAACACAGGAAGGAATCCTTGAGCTGTCCATGGAAAAGAGCACTGGAAAGGGGACTAAATAATGGAAAAGAAATCTGTCATCAAGAAGATTACAGGCTCCCGAGAGGCTCTGCTGGCAATTATCGTGGTCGTGCTGTTTGCCGTTGTCACAGTGATCAGCCCGTCATTCCTTACGCCGAAGTCACTCATGGAGATGCTGAAAAATAATGCAGTAACAATGGTAATGTCACTTGGTATGCTGTGTGTCATGCTGGTAGGCGGAATCGATATTTCCATCATGTCAACTCTGGCACTTTCCGGTATGTCCATCGGTATGCTCCTGAAATACGGACATATCACAAGTACATTACTTGCTTTCATCATTGCAATGGCAATCGGTATTGCCTGCGGACTGGTTGTAGGTCTTGTAATTTCAAGAGCAAACGTTCCGCCGATCATTGCAACCATGGGCTTTATGTACATCTACAGAGCAATGGGATATCTTGTTTCTCACGGTGGTGAGTGGGCAAGTGCCGCAGCTCTCGGTGATTTTAAGAATTTTGCCACCACAAATTTCCTTGGAATCAACAAGGTAATCTGGGTGATCATCGTATGCTACGTAGTATTCTTCTTCTTTATGAAATGGACAAGAACCGGTCGTAGGATCTACGCAGTAGGAAGTAACGCAAGTGCAGCACAGGTTTCCGGTATCAATGCAAAGAATATCAACCTTCTTGTATATGTGATCATGGGATTCCTCGCAGGTCTTGGCGGAGCACTTCAGGTATCTGTTTATGCTTCTGCAATGCCTGATATGCAGTACGGTGGTGAGATGGATGTTATCGCAGCCTGCGTTATCGGTGGTGTAAGCATGAGCGGTGGACGTGGAACCGTAGTAGGTGCATTCCTCGGTTCCATTATCCTTGCAACGATCGCAAAAGCTCTTCCGCTTGTAGGTATCAGTTCACTGTGGCAGAACATGATCAAGGGTGTTATCATCCTGGTAGTAGTTGTGATCAACGTTGTTCTGCAGAGAATCGCAGATAAAAACGCATTAAAGGGAAGGGAGATGTAAATCATGGCTGGAAAATCTGGAAGAAGTATTAACAATGTGCCGGAAAATCCGATGAAACACATCATATTCAGTTGGGAAGGCATCCTGGTCATTCTCTTTATCCTGGTAAATATTTTCTGCGCATCATTTTCTGAATTTTATAATCTGAAGAGTGTTCTTCGTCAGATGCCGGTTTACCTTGCAGAGGTATTCATGATGTTTCCGATGGCGTACATCCTGGTATTAGGCGAGATCGATATTTCCGTAGGTGCGATCGTGTGTCTCTCCGCTACATTAAGCTGTATGGTCTGCAACACAAACGCTCCGTTCATTGTAGTAGTACTTACAGCACTGGTTGTTGGTGCCCTCTGTGGTGCGGTTAACGGATTTATCCTTACCCGTTTCAAGGAGCTCCCGCCAATGATCGTAACACTGGCAACACAGATTATCTTCCGTGGTATCGCTGAGGTAACACTTGGAGCCGGAGGAAGTATCGCAATTACAAACACAGATGGTTTCCGTGCCATCGGTGGAAAAGTAGGAGATGTTCCATATATTCTTTTCCTGGTACTGATCCTTGGAGTGCTTTTTGCAATCTTCCTTGGAAAGAGCACATTCGGACGTCGTACATATGCGATCGGAACAAACCGTGTGGCAGCTTATTACGCAGGTGTTCACGTAGAGAAGATCCGTTTCATCATCTACACAGTTATGGGACTTATGTCCGGACTTTGCGCAGTATTCCTGGTATCCTCTTCCTACGGTGCAAATACAACAACCGGTAACGGATTTGAGATGGATGCCATTGCAATGGCAGTATTCGGAGGTATCTCCTCCACAGGTGGTAAAGGTAACCTGGCCGGCGGTATCATTTCTGCATTCATCATCGTATGCTTACGAGTTGGCCTTGGACAGAAGAACGTAAATGCTCAGGTGATCCTTCTCATCATCGGTGTACTTCTGGTAGCAGCAGTAGCTCTTCCGAATATCATCGGCGATGTGAAAAAAGCAGTCGCAATGAAGAAAAACTAAATATCACTTTTGAAACCCATATGATTGTTAGCTGCCTCCATTGGTGTAGCGGAGGCAGCAGCATATAAAAAAATTATATTCTTATAGGGAGGAACAACAATGAAAAAAAAGGTAATTAGCGCAATCCTTTGTGGAGCAATGGTTCTTGGTACAGTTTGCCCGGTTCTTGCAGCAGATGACAAATCCGAAGATACTAAGACAGAAGCAGCAGCTGGCGATTCCGCAAAAGGCAAAAAGATCGCTCTGGTTGGTAAAGCAGCCGGTAACGCATTCTTCGAGATCGCAGCGAAATCTTTCCAGGAGACAGTAGAGGCTGAAGGCGGCGAGGTTCAGGTCGTTTATCCTGAGACAGCTACAGCTGATGCACAGATCAAGGTTCTTGACAACCTGATTTCCCAGGACTTCGATGCAATCTGTATCTCCGCTAACGATGTTAACGCTCTTCAGGCTAAGCTTGAGGAAGCTATGGATGAGGGAATCAAGGTATCTTCCTTCGACTCCGCACCGAACAAAGACAGCCGTGAGATTT
>OGOH01002828.1_pt1 | contig 10425 bp, 8 predicted proteins | sample 1552571 | NCBI WGS metagenome assembly OGOH01 (sample SAMEA2580170, study PRJEB22360) | human gut metagenome | biome: human gut; feature: human-associated habitat; material: faeces | place: Denmark | collected 2008/2010
TTCATCTCTCTGATTTCAACGCCTGACTCCTTTAAGAAACCGCCATCAATACCTATCTCGCCAAATTCATTTTCTATAAGCACAACCTGCTCACCAGCAAGTCCTTCTTTTAAAAGCTTTGCAATAAGAGTAGTCTTACCTGCTCCCAAAAATCCTGATATAATATCTACTTTTGTCATATTATCCTCCATTCTGTCTATACATTTAACTAATAATTTACCTTACCTAATTTTTATTATACGCTTGTTGTCAATCCCCTCTTTCAAGTCTTAACTGTTCTGCGTATTCGCTTATCTTTCTGAGTCTGTGATTGACACCCGACTTGCCAACAGGCGGGTCTAACAATGCACCTATATCTTTAAGGTTCATATCCTCGTGTTCAAGCCTTACCTCGGCAACCTGTCTTAAGCTGTCCTTAAGGCTTCCAAGACCAACTGTATCCCTTATATATATTATGTCCTTAGTCTGCTTTACCGCAGCGGCAACCGTCTTGTTAAGGTTCGCAGTTTCGCAGTTAACCTTACGGTTCACGTCATTACGCATTTCTTTAAGAATCATAACATTGTAGAGATTCATCTGCGAAACATATGCTCCCATAAGATTAAGCACATCTGTTATATTACTGCCTTCCTTCATATATACTATATAATCATTCTTGCGGACTGTAATCTTAGCATCAAGCCCGAAGAATATAAGCATATCACACAGGCACTGTGCATCTTCTTCATAGTCGCATACTATTTCATAATGATAGAACTTATTAGGATCGCTTATAGAACCTGCCGCTATAAATGCACCTCTTATAAATGCTTTCTTACAGCAGTCCTTCTGCACTATTCTTGGGTCAACAAATACAGGTTCAATATTATCAAATGTTTCATCAGCCCATTTAAGTGTCTGCAATATTTTAGCGACATATTCCTGATTTTCTATTCTGATTGTTGTGTCACGACTGCTCTTTGAAACATATATTATATCGCCTGTATCAATATCAAATATCTGCTCTAATAATACTATAAACTTGTATCTTGCAATCTCGTTCTCAGTAGACATCTCTATCTGCATTCTTTTGCCCGATGCTCTCCTGATACGTCCTGACATTCCCATAATCGCAGCAAATTCAGCTATCTGGCAGTGTCTTGCCATATCAATTCTGGTGCTTAATTCTTCTTTAACATCTGAAGAAAACGACATTACTTATCTCCCTTTCTCTTAGCATCTTTGTCTATATCACGATGTTCAGCTTTACAGCCATATGGTGTACTTGCTATTCTTGCCGCCAGCTCATTGGCAAGTGTTACTGAACGGTGCTTTCCTCCTGTACAGCCAACAGCTATAACAAGGCTTGACTTGCCCTCTTTTACATAGTTAGGAAGAAGAAATTGTATAAGATCATCTACCTTATTAAGAAATTCTTTCGCCTCTGGTGCTTTCATTACAAATGACTGTATTGGTTTGTCATTGCCTGTAAGCGGCCTTAATTCTTCAACATAATATGGATTAGGCAGAAATCTTACATCAAATACAATATCTGCATCTACTGGTATTCCGTATTTAAAGCCAAATGACAGCACAGTTACAAATAAATTGTTATACTCCTTACGTTCAAGAATTATCTTCTGTAACTCCTGCTTTAATTCTCTTGTAAGAAGCGTACTTGTATCAACAATATAATCTGCCCTCTGCTTAAGGAACTTTAACTGTTTCCTCTCAAGCTCAATACCTCTGTCAACTCGTCCGTCCTTCGCAAGCGGATGTGTCCTTCTCGTTTCTTTATAACGCTTTACAAGCACTTCGTCACTAGATTCAAGGAATAATATTTTATAGTTATACTGGCGTTTTTTCATATAATCAAGTACGGACTCGAACTCTGCAAGAGAATGTCCGCTTCTTATATCAACGCCTAATGCTATATTATTATATCCGTTATCCTGTTCCTGACAGTCTGCCAGCTCCGCAAATTTAGGTATAAGCGATATAGGCATATTATCAACACAATAATATCCCTCATCTTCAAGCATATTTAATGCTGTTGATTTACCTGCACCTGACATTCCCGTTACAATAACTATCTTCATAAGTTCCTCCACGGCATTTAACTAAAATCTCCGAGCTTTATAACCTCCAGTTCAAGATCTACACCTGACTGCTGTTTAACTTTATCCTTAACCATATCAGTAAGCATACACACATCCTTTGCTGTTGCATTGCCTGTATTAACAACAAAACCAGAATGTTTCTCTGAAACCATTGCTCCGCCAACTGACACTCCTTTAAGTCCTGCATCTTCTATAAGCTTAGCTGCAAAGAAGCCTTGTGGACGTTTAAATGTACTTCCTGCACTAGGATATTCCAAAGGCTGCTTAGCTCTTCTCTTAACAGCAAGTTCCTTTATAAGTGCCTTGATTGTGTCAGTATCACCTTTCTGTAATCTGAACACAGCACTGACAACTATATAATCCATAGCCGCTATACAGCTTGTTCTATAACCTAACTCAAGTTCGTCCCTGCTAAGGCTTATAAGCCTGCCGCTTCGGTCGAGTACATCGGCACTAACTATTATGTCTTTAATCTCTCCACCATATGCACCTGCATTCATTCTAACTGCACCGCCTACGCTTCCCGGTATTCCCGTTGCGAATTCAAAGCCTGCAAGTCCCTTATCTGCCAGCTTGTTACCGAGTCTTGACAACATCATTCCTGACATAACCTTTACAGTAACATCATCAATATATTCTACCTCGTCAAATGTATCTGAAAGCTGTATTACAACTCCTCTTATTCCTTTATCTGATACTAAAAGGTTGCTTCCGTTACCTATAACGCAGTATTCGATGTCTGATTTATTCAAAAATTGAATTAATGATTGTAACTCCTCAATAGAAGATGGCTGTACATAATAATCTGCACAGCCTCCAATTCTAAATGTAGTATGAATATTCATAGGTTCACCAGTTCTTACCTGTGTGTCACCTACAATTAATTTAAGATTATCTAACAGCTCATTGTTATCCATAAGCTTCTTACTCTCCAATCTTTTATATTAACCTAATGCCAGCTTGGCAGCTCCATACATACCTGCATCATTACCAAGTTCAGCCCTGACTATCTTAGTATTCTTGCACGCATGAAATGCGTATTCTTTGTAATACTTAGCAACTCTTTCTATAAGATAATCACCTGCCGCTGATACTCCGCCACCAATACATATAACCTCTGTATCAGTCATAGCAGAAGCACAGGCAATGCCTTTTCCTAAATATCTGCATACATAATCAACAATCTTTATGGCACACGCATCTCCTGATTTGGCTTCATCAAATACTGCCTTAGCAGATATATAAGGAAGTGCCCTAAGTGCCGATGGCTCATCGGTTGCATTTAACATTCTTGTCGCTGTTCTGACTATGCCTGTTGCTGATGCCACCTGCTCAAGACAGCCCTTATTACCGCAGTTACAGTATTCTGTCTCCTCCTCTACTATAGGCAGATGTCCTATCTCTGCCGCAGCACCATTGTATCCGCATATTGGCTTACCGTCAATTATAACTCCGCCGCCAACACCTGTTCCTATTGTAACTAATACAACGCTTGAATATGCTTTCGCACTTCCCATCCAGTATTCACCAAGTGCCGCCATATTGGCATCATTGCCAACTTTAACTTCATAGCCTGTCATATCTTTAAAAGTCTGTGCAACGTTAAATACACCCCAGCCAAGATTGACACATTTGTTGACTGTTCCATCTTCTCTTACCGCACCCGGAACTCCTATTCCAACGCCTTTAATCTCATCACAGCTTCGTCCTGCCGCTTTCACAAGCTCTGGAATATGTTCTTTAATGTCTGATAAAATAAGACTTCCGCCCTCATCTTTCCTTGTTGGTATCTCATCCTTGTATACAAGCGTGCCATCTGTTGTGAACACGCCGCATTTGCAAGTTGTTCCACCTATATCAATGCCAAGAACTATATCCTTAAATAAACTCATCTTCATCATCACCCCTCATAAGGTTCTCTTGTACTCTTCTATATAACTCCTTAGCCGCATTGTAACCCATCTTCTTCTGTCTGTGGTTTACAGCCGCAGCCTCAACTATTACTGCAAGATTACGTCCTGGTCTTATTGGAAGCGAATGACACACTACTTTATTGCCAAGATATTCTGTGTATTCTTCTTCAAGTCCAAGTCTGTCATACTCCTTGTCCTTATTCCAGTCCTCAAGCTTGATAACCATATCAATCTCCTGAGTTTCCTTAACACTCTCTACACCGAAAAGTGTCTTTACATCAATAATACCAATACCTCTTAACTCTATGAAATACTTAGTAACTCCTGGTGCTGAACCAACTAATGTTTCATCACTTACTTTTCTAATCTCGACAGCATCATCTGTTACAAGACGGTGGCCTCTCTTTATAAGCTCAAGCGCTGCTTCACTCTTACCTATACCACTCTCACCTGTAATAAGCACACCTTCGCCATATACATCAACTAATACACCGTGTATTACTATGCAAGGTGCAAGCTGTACTTTAAGCCATCTTATAACTTCTGCTGAAAATGAAGATGTTGACTCAGCAGACTTTAATATTGGAATCTGATATTTCCTTGCAAGTTCTATAATCTCTGCCTCCGGCTCTAAATTCCTACAGAAAATAAGGCAGGGAATATTGCTTGATAACAGCTGCATATATCTTTCATAACGCTCGGTTTCTGAAAGACTCTTAAGATAAGCATATTCTACATTACCTATAATCTGTATTCTGTCATTATCGAACTGGTCATAAAATCCGGTGAGCTGTAACGCCGGCCTGTTAAATTCTGGAACGTGAATCCATATTCCCTTAACATCAATATCAGGTGTAAGATTAACAAGATTCATCTTCTCGATTACCTTGAATAAATTAACTCTTTCTTTTCCGTTCATATCTACTCCAATCCTGCGCAATTATGCCACATTTTATATTTCATTGCCTTACTTAAGACTATATATCTTCTGACTATCTATTATTAATAGTTTAACACAGTGCAATTAATATTGAAAGACATTAAAATAACACATCAATGAAAATATTTGTATATGTTCTGCGCTACATTTTCTGTAATTCCTTCTGCCTCCATAAGCTCACTTACATTGGCATTGCGGATTTTGTCAATATCAAGAAAATGTTTCATCAACGCTTTTCTTCTTGCAGGTCCGATTCCTTCAATCTCATCAAGAACTGAGCTTACCTGCTTCTTACTTCTTAATGACCTGTGGTATTCTATCGCAAATCTATGTGCCTCATCCTGAACCCTTGTTATAAGCTTAAAGCCCTCACTATGCCTGTCTATTGGAATTTCTACATTATTATAGTAAAGTCCCCTTGTGTTATGATTGTCGTCCTTAACCATACCGCATACAGGAATATTAATATGAAGCTCATCAAGAACCTCCAGTGCAATGTTCACCTGTCCTCGTCCACCATCCATCATTATAAGGTCCGGGTACACAGCAAAACCCCTTGTCTCTTCCTCACCTGCACGCTCTCTCATTCCTCTTGTAAAACGTCTTGTAAGTACTTCTCTCATACTCTTATAATCATCAGGACCTTTGACTGTCTTAATCTTGAACTTTCTATAATCATTCTTCTTAGGTCTTCCGTCCTCAAATACAACCATTGAACCAACTGACTCAACACCACTTGTATTAGATATATCATAAGCCTCTGCACGCCTTATCGAAGCAAGCCCAAGCCAGTCTGCTATCTGCTTCATAGCACCTGTTGTCCTTTTCTCCTCAAGCTTAATCTTCTCTGCATCTTTAGTTAATACCATAAGTGCATTCTTATGGGCAAGTTCAACCATTTTCTCCTTATCGCCCTTCTTTGGCGTGATAATTGTAACTTTCCGCTTCTTCCTGCTTGAAAGCCAGTCGGCGATTGTACCAGCATCCTCAATCTCCTCCTGTGTCATTATCACATTGGGAATATATGGTGTTCCGCCATAATACTGCTTCATAAATTCTGACAAAATGCCGCTTCTACTGTCATTCGTTGCAACCTTCATATGGAAATGCTCACGTCCAAGAAGCTTGCCCTGTCTTATAAAGAATACCTGTACAACTGCATCTTCTGCGTCCATAGCACACGCAATTACATCTCTGTCTGTTGCATCATCTGCTGTTATCTTCTGCTTCTGTGCAATCTGCTTAACACTGATTAATAAATCCCTGTATCTAGCGGCTTCCTCATATTCCATACGCTCTGAACAATCCTGCATTTTATCCGTCAGCTCATTAATAATCTCAGAATAATTACCATTAAGGAAGCTGATTACTTTATCTATATTTTTCTTATATTCATCTTTGTTCACATAACCCTGACAAGGTGCATTGCACTGTCCGATATGGTAATTAAGGCAGGGTCTGTCCTTTCCTATATCTTTAGGAAGCCTTCTGTTACACGTTCTTACCTTATAAAGCTTACATAGCAGTTCAATTGTCTCCTTCACAGCACCTGCCGATGTGTATGGTCCAAAGAATTTGCCAGTTCCGTGCTTCATTGTTCTTGAGAATAACACTCTTGGAAATTCCTCTCCAATGGTAACCTTAATAAAAGGATAACTCTTGTCATCCTTTAACATCGTATTATATTTCGGTCTGTGTTCCTTTATAAGATTACATTCAAGCACCAGTGCTTCAAGCTCAGAATCTGTCACTATATACTCAAAATATGCAATATGTGAAACCATCTGGACAACCTTAGCCGAATGATTTTTATTACTCTGAAAATATTGTCTTACACGATTTTTTAATATCTTAGCCTTGCCGACATATATAATTGTGTCGTGTTTATCGTGCATAATATACACTCCCGGCTTATCTGGGAGCTTCTTTAATTCTTCTTCTAGATTAAACATATAAGCCTCTTTAATTCTATATAATAACTCCTGCCACTAATATTACAAAATGGATATACATATGATACCATAATATCACAAATGTATATCCATTTTACCTTTATTATTTTACATTTACTCAGCCTCTGCCAAGCTTCAATGCCTTATGATTAAGCTCTCTGTATTTCTCTGGAACTATCTCATCTATTGCTTTATCCCACACCTCATATGGAATGTCTTTGAAATAATCTGATAATCTTCCCATAAGTACAATATTAACCGCTTTGGCCGACCCTGCTTCTTCTGCTATTGATAAGAAATCTTTAGCATCGACCTTTGCACCTGCACTCTCAAGCTTTTCAATAATATTATCTGGATACTGCATAGCACCTGTAATTACCGGCATTGGGGCAACTTCCTGCGTGTTAGTTATTATCTGTCCGCCAATCTTTAAATATTCAATCCATCTTAACGCTTCAAGCTTCTCAAATGAAAGAATATAATCAGCCTCACCTTTATCAATAACTGGAGAATATACCTTATCTCCAAATCTTACATAAGTAACAACACTTCCGCCTCGCTGGCTCATTCCGTGTACCTCTGACACTTTAACATCATATCCCTGCTGCATAAGAACATAACCAAGCAGTTTACTTGCCAGAAGTGTTCCCTGTCCGCCAACACCAACAATCATAATATTCTTAACTGAATTACTCATACATATTCCTCATTTCCGACATTATCAGATGCCCTGCCTAATTTCACATCAAGCAAATCTAATTTGAACAAATCGGACATCTAATACTTTTTTCTATTCCATTAACACCTAATATACATCGCCTTACAACATTATATTGCCTCGAACTTACACATCTGTGAACATACTTTACAGCCTATGCAGAGTGTAGGGTCAATATGTGCTTTCTTATCTTTAACTGCAATTGCTGGACAGCCTATGCTCATACACTGTTTACAGCCAACACATTTGCTTTCATCTACACTGATTGGTGGTTTATGTACTGTTCCTTTAATCATAACGCAAGGTCTGCGGCTTATAATAATAGATGGTTCTTTAGCTGCAAGCTCCTCTGTAACAGCTTCCTCAACTGCCTTAAGGTCATATGGGTCTACAACCCTTACTCTGTTAAAGCCCAATGCCCTGCATAATGCTTCAAGATCAACCTTTCCTGCTGGTTCACCACGAAGGTTCTTTCCTGTAGTTGGATTTTGCTGGTGTCCTGTCATTCCTGTAATAGAATTATCAAGGATAATCACTGTCGAATTACTCATATTATAAGAAATGTCTGTTATACCTGTCATTCCTGAATGAATAAATGTTGAATCTCCGATAACACCTACGCTGTTACTCTCTGCTTCCTCACCTATAGCTTTATTAAAGCCGTGAAGTCCTGAACAGGAAGCTCCCATACAGACATTCAAATCCATTGCATTAAGCGGTGCAACTGCGCCCAATGTATAACAGCCAATATCACCATATACCATACATTTTTTCTTCTTTAAAATGTAGAATATTCCTCTATGTGGACAGCCTGCACACATAACTGGAGGACGTGCTGGAACATTTTCTTCTATAGTAATATGCTCTGGTTCTTTCATACCAAGACATTTTCTTACAAGGTTCTGGGAGAACTCGCCGCATATAGGAAATGTATCCTTACCAGCCACCTTAATTCCAAGCTGTTTGCAGTGATTTTCAATTATAGGGTCTAACTCTTCAAGAACAATAACCTTATCTACCTTCTGTGCAAAGTCTTTTATAAGCTTTTCTGGGAGTGGATTAATCATTCCAAGCTTTAATATGCTAACTTTATCACCTAATACTTCCCTTGCATACTGGTATGAAGTAGAGTCTGTGATAATTCCCACACTTGTATCCTCACCCATCTCAACTCTGTTAAGTTCTGTGCTTTCAGCATATTCTATCAATGCCTTAGTTCTCTCCTCAACCCTTATATGAGCATTTCTTGAGTTAAGTGTCATCATTACTTTAGCTGGGTCTTTTACATAAGGAACTCTATCTGGCTCAACTCTTTCCTCTGTATCAACTATGCTCTGTGAATGGGCTACTCTCGTGACCATTTTTAAAAGGACTGGTGTATTGAACTTTTCGGACATCTCAAATGCTTTCTTAGCAAATACTCTCGACTCCTCTGAGTCTGATGGCTCAAGCATTGGAAGCTTCGCCGCAATTGCATAATGCCTTGAATCCTGCTCATTCTGTGATGAATGCATTCCTGGGTCATCTGCAACACACACTACAAGTCCTGCATTAAGCCCCTGATAGGATATTGTAAATAATGGGTCTGCCGCAACATTTAAGCCTACGTGCTTCATAGCACACGCCGCTCTTACACCACCAAATGTTGCTCCGTGAGCCACCTCTAATGCAACCTTTTCATTAGGTGCCCATTCACAATATATCTCATTGTAAACTGCCGCCTCCTCTGTAATCTCTGTACTAGGAGTTCCCGGATAACTTGATATAACCTTACAGCCTGCTTCATATAACCCTCTGGCAACCGCTTTGTTGCCTAACATTAACTCTTTCATACCTTTTCCTTCCATTATCTATAATAATATCTGTATTGCATATTAATCTATAATCACAATTATGCTTTGTTCTCCATCGCAACAAGGTTATCTGCTCCATATATTTTACGAAGCTTTGGTTTCTCTATCTTTCCTGTCGCATTTCGTGGTATCTCAGCAAATATTATCTGCTTAGGTCTTTTATAACGTGGAAGCTCAAGACAGAACTTTTCGATTTCTTCCTCTGTACAACTGACTCCGTCTTTAATCTCTATAATTGCTGCTGTCTTCTCGCCCAGACGCCTGTCAGGAAGACCAATTACCGCTGCATCCTTTATCTTGTGAAATCTTCTTAAGAAATCTTCTATCTGCACAGGATATATATTCTCTCCACCTGATACAATAACATCTTTCTTCCTGTCCACAAGAAAATAAAAGCCATCTTTATCCTGCATAGCCATATCTCCTGTATACAGCCATCCGTCCTTTAATACTTCCTTTGTAGCAGCCTCATTTCTATAGTAACAAGTCATAACTCCCGGTCCTTTAACACAAAGCTCGCCTACATCACCTTGACAGACTTCGTTATCATTTTCATCAACAATCTTACATTCCCAGCCATAACCCGGAATTCCAATTGCTCCAACTTTATGTATGTTCTCAACACCAAGATGAACACAACCCGGTCCTGTTGACTCTGACAAACCATAGTTAGTGTCATATTGATGATTAGGAAAATATTCCTTCCACCTCTTAATAAGTGATGGTGGCACCGGCTGAGCACCTATGTGCATAAGACGCCACTGCGATAAATTGTAATCTGATAACTTAATCTTTCCTGAATCCAATGCATCAAGAATATCCTGCGCCCAAGGCACTAACAGCCATACTATAGTGCAGTGTTCACTTGATACTGCTGACAATATCTGTTCCGGCTTCGTTCCTTTAAGAAGAACCGCCTTACTTCCTGCAACAAGGCTTCCCATCCAGTG
>OGOH01002838.1_pt1 | contig 10404 bp, 9 predicted proteins | sample 1552571 | NCBI WGS metagenome assembly OGOH01 (sample SAMEA2580170, study PRJEB22360) | human gut metagenome | biome: human gut; feature: human-associated habitat; material: faeces | place: Denmark | collected 2008/2010
GGCGGGAATGCCGGAGCGGCTGGAGCCTGCGAATCGGTCGCGGTCGGAGCCGGAGCCTTTGGCGCGGCATCTTCCATCGCATCATCGGCAAGCGGATCGAACGCCTGGGTCTCTTCAACGGCGCTCGGCGCGGAAGAAGCGGAATCGGTCTGCGGCTGGAACACCGGAGGAACCACCGGAACCGCAGGCGGAGTGTTCGTCGGCGTGGCAGGCACGCTCACCGGGGAGGTGACCGCGGACGTGAAGATCTCATGCTCGGCCTTGTTCAGCGCGTCGAAGGAATCCTCTTCGCTCGGCGTGACGGTTGGCACAGTAGGAGGAACCGGAGCAGCCGGAACCGTGGCGGAAGGAGCTGCGAACAGCGGTGCGATCATCTGGGTTTCGCCAGCTGCGGAATCACTGGAAGCCGGGGCAACGGACGGTGCGGCCGCGGCCATCGCCTCTTCGGAGGGTTCGCCGACGAAATCCGCGACGCGCGCATACGATTCGAGTCGGGTCAGCAACTGCGCGCAGGCGGCCAGATAGTAATCCACCTGACGTTCGTCGTATCCCCTCTTGCCTTTGCGCTGAGTGAAGATCACGTTGCTCAAGGTCTGGGAATTCGTGTCGGCGATCGCCTTGGCGTCCGCTTCACTGACTTCCTCGACACCCAGCTCGCCGGCGGCTTTCGTCAGGCACTTGTCGATCACGCTGTCGACCTGCTTGCGGTCGTAGCTCGGATTTTTGCCCTCGCCCGGCTTGAACCGTTGGCCATGCTCGCGTTCGGCATGCGCGTCGAGCTTCTTGAACAGGTCCTCGGTCTGCGCCTTCCATGCCACACGGCCATGCTGGGAGATTTCCCACGTGGTCTGCTTGTCGACCACGGCACGTTCCAGACGGGCAAGCGCGGCATCCACTTGGGCGATCACATAGCCGCCCTTGACCAGTTCGAAGGAGACGTTCTGAATATCATGCTGGGTGAGTTGCGCGCCCTCACCTTCATACAGCATGTGCGCACGTTCAAGGAAAGCATCCACCTGTTCCGCATCGTAGCCCCACTTTCGCTTCGCGGCATGAGCGATTCCCGATGCGTTCTTCTCGGTTTCAGGTTCCTGTGCCATTGGCGTTCGACCTCCTGCTACACGTATTAACGTCACTACTTTACGTGATTGATTCGACGCAGACGCCGCAAAAGATGAAAATTCAGTGAATCGACACGTGCGGCTCATGGCCCACACGGCGGTTTCGTACCGATCAAGCGGCATCATATCCGCCATGCCGACACACGAGTGCGGCTCATCGCGCGGATACGGTACAGTAGTTCGTTGCGGGCGATTAGCTCAGTTGGTTAGAGCGCCACCTTTACACGGTGGATGTCAGGGGTTCGAGTCCCTTATCGCCCACTTTTCGCAACGCCGTGAAAAATCAAGGAATCGCATATCATCCCGCGTAATATCAACGCGCGCACCCGTGTTTTGTCCACATTCCGCCCACGTTTTGTTTGTGTTTTGCCGGAAAGTCCACGTAATAGCGAAATCCCCCAAACCCAATGGACCCGGGGGATTTTCGTATACGCGAGAAAATCGCGAAAAGTCTTGGTTTACTTGCCCTTGCCGAACGCGCGCAGGTGAATACCGTTCCAATCGGAGCTGACGGTCAGCGGAGTGGCGGCATTCATGCCGGCGGTCTTGGCCGCGGACTGCACGGTGCTGGAGCTTGCGGCACCCGGACGTCCCGGCTTCGGGGTGAGTACCCACAGCGGGCCGTCATCGCCGAGAACCGCATAGGCGTCGACAATGGTGTCGGCCAGTTCGTCCTCGTCATCGCCATCACGCCACCAGATGATCACACCGTCGACTGCGGAGTCATAATCCTCGTCGACCAGCTCCTCACCGGTCAGTTCCTCGATCTTGGCGCGGATCGAGTCATCCACATCATCGTCCCACAGCCATTCCTGTACCAGGTCGCCGGCGTGGAAACCGAATTCTTCAGCGTTATCAGATGCCGTTTGATTCACGTTCGTCAATATACCAACACTGCTCGAACATATACGTTACGAACGCCGGAATCGCCCACTTTTCGAGATGAAACGGCGATTTCCGCCTGTATCACGCCTATCTCCTTCCGCCGCACGCTCATTGCTTGACGGTGCATTGCGGCAGTGAACCGCCTTTACCATCGCGGATGGCGACCAGCGCGTCGTACGCCTCGTCCAACGTGCCCACCTTCACCACGTGGAGGCCCTGTGGCACGTGCCCGACCACGTCGGAGCAGTTGGATTCCGGGGCAAGGAACCACGTGGCCCCGTCACGCTTCGCGCCGATCATCTTCAACCGGATGCCGCCGATCGCGCCAACCTTGCCTTTGGCGTTCATCGTGCCGGTACCCGCGATGGTCTTCCCGCCGGAAAGCTGCTCTCCGGTCACCTTGTCGATCAGACCGAGCGTGTACATCATGCCCGCGGACGGGCCGCCGATGTCGTCGACGTGCATGGACACCTTCATACCGGACACGTCATAACCGTGCGCCTTGAGGAACCGCTTCGCGGCCGTGGCCGCGGCGCTCTGCGATGAGGACATCTCCTTGTTGCTTTCCTTCGCATAGTCCTTGGCGCTTTGTCCGACGGGGAACACGGCCTCCTGCGGAATCACCGTGGCCTTCGGATTGGCCCATGCCAGCAACGCCTGCGCGTTGGTCACAGGATATCCGGGAACGCCTGAGGCGTTGACGGTGACGAGCAGTAGTTTGCCGGAGTCCTTATGCGTCTTCACGCCGGACACGTCGATGACCTGCTTGCCTTCGACTTTTCCGAGCACGTCCTGGGTCGGTCCCGGCTCCTGCACCACGTACGCGCTGGGCGCAATAAGCACCAGCACGCAGAGCACGGCCACAATCGGTCCGGCGAGATATCGCCAAGGGCGAACATCGAACCACCGTCCGACCTGACGCCAACGTCGTCTGATACGTGGCAGAAGGCCTTGAGACGACCCGTTACGTGTGCTTTTGGCGTGAACTCGCTGTGTTTCCTGCATATCGGCCATGCCTCCCATACTATGGAAGGCAACGAACTTAACAATCGCGTGGAACAAAGGCAGGAAACGGTATGGATGAGAATGCGATCCGCCAGTGGCTTATCGATTGCTTCGGACCGATTCAGGGCGAGATGGCATGGAACCAGCTTTCCAACATGCCGGAAGCCGTACGCGACCAGCTGATGAGTCAGGATCCGAGCACGCTGCCCAAGCCCGAAGAGGTCAAGTCCATGATGCAGGCGTTCACCGCCGGCGGACTCAACACCATGGGAGATATGCAGCAGGCCGTGGAACAGGGGCCGATCAACATCAAACTGGCGAAATCGCTCGCGTTGCAGCAGGCGAATGGTGCCGGATCGGACAGCAGCGTGAACGCCGAAACCGGCGAAATCGCAAGACGTGCCATCAGCGAGGCGAACCTGTGGCTTGATAACGCTTGCGAGGTCAACCCCGCGCAGACGTGTTGCAGCTGCTCACCCGCGCCGGCTGGGTGGAGGACACAATCGACGCGTGGGCGCAGTTCGCCTCCCCCGTGGCCGAATCGATGAACGACGCTCTGGCTTCGATTCTGTCGCAGCGTTTCGGCGACGGCGAAATACAGACCGAGATTTCCGGGGTTTTCGCAGGCCCCATCGAAATTCCGATTCCGGACGAGATGAAGAATCCGGCGAAGCTGATGCGATTCGTCGGCAACACGTCGTTCGCCATGCAGTTGGGGCGTGCCGCCGGCGACCTGTCCCATGAGGTGCGCGGCAGCTTCGATCAGGGCATCGCGCTGCTGAAGAATCCCGCCGGCGGACTGATCGTGCAGAACGTGACCGAATACGCGAAGTCGCTGGATATCGACGTGAACGAAGTGATGGGCTATCTTGCGCTGCAGGAGCTTGCGCATGCCAGGCTGTTCGCCTCCGTGCCGTGGCTAATGCCCCGCTTCGAGGCGCTGCTGGGCAAATACGCGCGTGGCATCACCATCGACATGGATGCCATGGAGGAGCAGATCCGTGAGGCGGAGTCCATCGATCCGGATTCCATGGCCAGCGCGGTGAACATCACCAAGGTGGCGTTCCCGGACACTCCGGAGCAGAAGCAGGCCATGAAGGCGTTGGAGAATCTGCTTGCCTTGGTGGAGGGCTGGGTGGATGCCGTCGTGTGGCGTGCGGGCATGGCGCATATTCCGCATATCGAACAGCTTCGTGAGATGTTGCGCCGCGAACGCGCCATCGGAGGCCCTGCGGAACGCACGTTCGAAAGCCTGATGGGCATGCAATTGCGCCCCAAGCGCATGCGTGAGGCGGCCGCGCTGTGGGAAAGCATCGGCACGCAGGAAGGCCCCGAGGCGCGCGACGCGAAATGGTCGCATCCGGATCTGCTGCCGCAACTGCCGGACGAACAGTCCGAGGATAGCTCCAACGAAGAGAACGGCGCCGCATCCGCCACTACCGGTACGGAACAGACCACGGCGCAACAGGATATTCCGGACAGCATCGATTGGGATGCCGAACTGTCCAAGCTGCTCGACGAGGAAGAGCACAAGGGCGATGACGCCGATGGCACGAACGACGCCGACGGCACAGATGACGCCGGCGATACGAACGCTTCCGGCGACCCGCAGTCACCGGAAGAAGCGTGATTTCCTGCGCCCGCGATCGGACCCATCGTCTTCGCGGGCGCGCGCATAGGACACGTCGAGCGTGTCTTCGGCACGCGTGACCGCCACGTACATCAATCGCCGTTCCTCTTCCAGAAGGTCGCCTTCGGGCGGTGAACCGTATGGAATCAGCCCTTCGGAGCATCCGATCAGGAACACGTGTTTGAATTCCAGGCCCTTGGAGGCATGGATGGTGGAGATGGTCACGCCTTTAACGTCGCCGCCTGCGCCAAGTGCTTCCAACATGGCCAAGCGGGTCTGAGCGTCATCCGCGAGCGCGGAGTTCTGCCATCCGCTGTCTCGTTTGACGCGGTAGCGCAGGTGTTGTTCGCCCAGTGCCCGGCAGAGGATTTTCTGCTGCGCGTTGACTCGGGTGAGGATGGCGCAGTCGCCCGGAGATGCTCCCTCGTCCACGAGTCTGCGGATGCGTGCAGCCACGCCCCGGGCTTCTTCGAGATCGCTGTTGTAGATGGTTTGCGAGACTCGGCGGCCTGGGTCTCGCTTGGAGTTGAGTTTGAGATAGTCGGCGCGTTGCGGTGAGGCTTCGAGCACGCGGTTGGCGTAGTTGACGATCTGCGGGGTGGAACGGTAGTCGTTGTTGAGTCTGACGTCGGCGGTGAGGGGGCCGAATTCGGAGGCGAAGTTGAGCAGGTTGTAGCTGCTGGCTCCGGCGAACGAGTAGATGGTCTGTGCCGGGTCGCCTACCACGCAGATGTTGCGGTTGTCACCGAGCCATCGGGTGAGCAGCCGATGCTGCAGGGGCGAGACATCTTGGTATTCGTCGACGGTGAGCCATGTGATGCCGGAGCGGATGCTGGCCGCCACGTCTTCGTCGCTTTCGATGAGGTGGCAGGTGATGAGCAGGATGTCGTCGAAGTCGATTTCGTTGCGATTGGTTTTTTCGGTTTCGTAGGCTTTGTAGACATCCACGAATTGGCTTGGTTCCAGTCCTGCCGGCGGCTGGTGGTGGATGGCCGCGCAGACGCGTTCATAGTCTTCCGGCGCGATGAGCGAGATTTTGCACCAGTTGATTTCGGCTTGCAGGTTGCGCACGGTGTCGTCGTCCACCTGCTGGGTGGTGACTCGGCGTAGGGAATGTTCCACGATTTCGCGCGGATTGCGTGAGATGAACGGCATGGGCCCTTCGCATACGTCTGGCCAGATCCGACGGAGTTGGTGTAGTGCCGCGGAGTGGAAGGTGGCGGCTTTGACGTCGGATGCGACGTCGAGTTGGGATAGTCTGTTGCGCATTTCCGCGGCCGCTTTGACGGAGAAGGTCACGGCGAGCGTGGCGCGCGGATCCCATGCCTTGGTGGCGCATGCGTAGGCGATTCTTCGGGTGACGGTCCGCGTTTTGCCGGCACCTGCGCCGGCGATGATACGGACGGGTCCGCGCACGGCGGTCGCCGCCATGCGCTGCGCATCGTCCAGTCCGTCGAGAATCGCTTCCGCTGTTGCATCCATATGCTCCATTGTGGCAGATTGCGTGACGAGACGGACGCCATCGGCGCGATTAACCGTGAATTCGTGGCAAGTCGCGCCCTTATTAGCCTTCAGTGTGTATTAAGGTTGGAATTGTGACCGAACGAAGCAGATTTATGATGGCCGCCTTGGCGAGCGCGGCGATGCCGAACGCCACCATCGCTGGCACGCGTGACAGCGAGCAGGTCAACGCCACCGACAAGGGGTATGGCATTGATCATGCCGTGGTGCAGGACGCCGCGGGCAAGTTGTATGACACGTTCGCTTCGAACACACCGAAGGGACGCAAGCGTCTCGCTGGTCGCGTGCGTGCCGCGCAGACGTTGATGGGCAACCGCGAGTTGGGCGGATTGGGGTTCGACGTCGATCGCGTTCTGGCGTTCTCCAACGGCGAACAGGAGAGGTCCGTCACAGGAGACGTTTCCGTGATGATCGCCACGCATCATGATGGTCAGGCGCGTCCGCTGACGCTGCTGACGTTGGACGACTGTGCCAGCGTGGGCACCGCGTTGGGCGCGATACACCGTCTTCGTCCGGATTTTCTGCAGGAGGCCGGCTATCCGGTGTTCTCCACGGGGCAGATTCGCGCGCAGCTGACCGCATGGATCAAGCGTTTGCGTCAGGCTGGCCATGTGCCGCAGGAGATCACGACGAGCTGGTCCGACGTTCTTGAAACGGACGGCCTGTGGTCGTTCGCCACTTGTCCGGTGCATGGTGGCCTGTCCGACGGCGATGTGCTGTTCTCGGGCTCGTCGATCACCGCCATCACGAACTGGCAGGATATGCAGGTCAATGATCCGGCACGTGATTTGGCGTGGATTTTCTCCAAACTTGACGAAAACCACCGTAATGCGTTGCTCAGCGCGTATGGACGCATGCTGGGCAATCGTTTGGACGATCTGATCATGCTGCGCGCCAACCTGTGGCTGCAGATGGAACAGGTGGGCGATTTCATCAGCGCGTTGAATCAGGCCGATAGCGTCAAGATCATGCAGTTCAAGGCGCAGGTGGAGCGTTTGGCTCACCAGTTGGGTATGCTCACCGCGAAGAACCATAGGCCGAGCGAGACGCGTCAGGACGAGCAGAAGGCCGGCAACCGTCCGCCGAGCACCATCACCGTGGGCACGTTGCTGGACGAATCGGAACGTCGCAGGCAGGCGGCGGCGCAGCAGAATAACGATGCCGACGCGACCGGCGAACGTCATATCGACGCGACCGATATGGATGATGACAGGACCGGCGATTTCGATGTTACCGGCTCCCAGCCCGTCCGTAAGACGAAGCAGATCGTCGATGACGCCACGGAAGCGTTCGATGTGACTGCCGCCGAACATATCGTCTCCGCCGGCATGGTTTCCGGCAATGCCGATTCGGACGATACGAGCGAACGTGAGGAATCCCCCGTCAGCACGTTCGTTCCGGAGCAGTCCGCGAGGGAGCGTCACGAGTCGTTGCCGTCCAGTTCGACCATTGTGATCAGCACGTTGCAGACCGCCGATGGCAGCGATGACACGAACGAGGAGGAAATTCCTCAAGCCCATAGCGAAGCGGCGACCATGCTCATTCCGCTGCTCGAACGCGATGAGGCCACTATGCAGAAGGCCAAAGCGGAGGTCGACCGGCTGCAGGCCGAGGACGCCACCGATGAGAAACCGCGCGTAGAATAAGCGCATACATTGCAAACGAATTTGCACACGAACACCCTTACAAGGAGCATCATGGATATCGAACTGGGCATTCAGAACGTGGCGCGCACCGTCACCTTCAGCACCGAGCAGAGCGCCGACGAGGTGAACAACGTCATCGCCGAGGCCGTGGAGAATGGCAAGACCATCAACCTGACCGACGACAAGGGCCGTCGCATCGTGGTGCCGGCCGGTTCTCTCGGCTATGCCATCATCGGTTCCGAAACCAAGCACGCCGTCGGCTTCGGCAATCTCTGATCGCCACCTGCAAACGCGTTGGACACGTTCCAAATGAAAAAGACGTCGGACCATATCAGGTTCGACGCCTTTTTCATATTCGATTCATGTATCCGGTTCACGCTTGGAAATTCCATATCCGGATTTCATGCGGCATGTGAGCTGCCGACGCGACCGATCAAATCCACACCCCGATGCAGGATTTCGCGTACGGTGTCGTCGTCGGTAAGGTTCTCGCCCAGACCGTTCGGCTTGCCTTTGCCATGCCAGTCCGAGCCGCCGGTCACCAGCAGATCGTGCCGTGCGGCAATCGTCAGCAATCGTTCGCGCTGTTCCGGAGGATTGCCGCGATGCCATACTTCCAAGCCGTCCAAGCCGTCGGCGATCATCGCGTCAAGCTGCTCGTCGGACAGCAGCCGGCGGTTGCGTTGCGGATCGCCCGCATGCGCGGCGACCACCACACCGCCCGCCCCCTTGACGGCGGCGATGACCTCGTGCGTCGATGGCGACGGCGTGGGAATGTAATACTTGGATTTGGCGCTCACCGCGTCGGCGAACGCGTCGGAACGCGTCTCGTACACGCCCGCCGCGACCAGCGCGTCGGCGATGTGCGGACGGCCGATTGTGGTGCGCTCCCCTTCCTTCACTTGGGCGAGCACATCGTCCCACGTAATCGGAAAATCCTGCGACAGCCGCTCAACCATGCGTTTCGTACGCCGCAATCGCGCCGCACGCGTGTTGGCGAACATGCTGGAAATATGCTCGTTGGACGGATCGTATTGGAAGGCGAGCATGTGCACGGACACATCTTCGTCGACGGCGGTGATTTCCGTGCCCAGCAGTAACGGCAAACCGATTTCCTCCGAGGCTTCCGTCGCCTCGTCCCAGCCGGCGGTGGTGTCATGGTCGGCAATCGCCACACCATGCAAGCCAAGCTTCCTTGCCTGCGCCACCAGCGTGCGCGGCGTCTCCGTACCGTCGGAAAAGACGGTATGGCAATGAATATCCCAACCTTGTGCGGGTGGCTCCGCGTAACTCACGTGACTCATATGACTATCGTAAGCTCGAATCCGCGGTTTTTCGCGTAGACTGAGACATGACAACGTTTGTATTTTGATTTTCCAAGGATTGACGATGAGCGATTTTGAAGGCCAGGCCGCTGTGGACGCAGCCGATGACGAAACGAGCGTCGGCACAGCCGTCGCCATGGACGACGACTACACGAAGCCGCGCGGATGGCGTCACGGCGCAACGTGGACGTATCTGATCATGCTGCTCGCTTCGGCGGTGGCATTGCTCGTATCGTTCATTCTGTCGGCGGACACGCTGAAAATGGCACGCAATCCCGGGCAGAAGCTCAACTGCGATGTGAACGCCGTGCTGTCCTGTTCCACGGTGGCCGAATCCTGGCAGGCGGAAATCGTGAAGTTCGCCGGATTGAGCTTCCCGAACGCGTTCTTCGGCATTGCCGCCGAATCGGTGTTCGTGACGATCGCGGTGATCGGACTGGCCAAGATGGCCGTGCCGCGTTGGTTCGCGCTGTGCACATGGCTTGGAGGCCTTGCCGCGCTGGCGTACTCGTATTGGCTGACCACGCAGTCGCTGTTCGTCATCAACGCGATGTGCCCGTGGTGCCTGGTGCTGATGTTCTCCACCACCGTGCAGTTCATGGCGTTGTCGCATGCCACGGTGGCCGTGCAGGATATGCCGTCCGGCCATGCTGGATTGCGCAAGTATTACCGGCTGAATTTCGATCTGATGGTCGATGTGGTGTGGATTGTGGCGTTGATCGTGGTCATTCTCGTCAAGGACGGCCCGATGCTGTTCGCCTGATACGGTTTGCATCGAACCTTTTACGATGAAGGCCGACCCTGCGTGGCCGGCCTTTTGCCTATCCGCTTTTCGTTTGCTGCCGCAGCGGTTACAGCAGTTCGATTTTGCCCACGATGGTGGCGCTGCCGGTAAGCTTCACGTCTTCGTCGGTCACGTCGACGCGCAAGGTGCCGCCACGTACGGTGATGGTCCAATGGTCGATGCCGGTTTTGGCGCGCAACGTGATGGCGGTGGCGCATAGGCCCGTGCCGCACGACAAGGTTTCGCCACAACCGCGTTCGTTGACGCGCATGGTGGCCTCGCCCGCATCGTCGCCTTCGCTTTGCTCGTCGATGCGCACGAACTCCACGTTCTGGTCCGACGGAATCTCGGGCGCGACGACCGGCTTGGTGACCAGATCAAGGTCTTCGACGTTCGGCAAGCTGGCGAACGCATCCTCAAGAACGGCCACGACGTGCGGATTGCCCATGTCCACGAACGTGCCGCGCGCGGAACCGGACGTGCCCGG
>OGOH01002845.1_pt1 | contig 10376 bp, 8 predicted proteins | sample 1552571 | NCBI WGS metagenome assembly OGOH01 (sample SAMEA2580170, study PRJEB22360) | human gut metagenome | biome: human gut; feature: human-associated habitat; material: faeces | place: Denmark | collected 2008/2010
ATATCAGCGTTCATCTTTTTCCTCACTTTCCAATTATTGATATATAAAACCAAGAACAATAACTGCTTTACTACATCTAAGATATAACAAAACCCTTGCAAAGAGCAATGTAATAAATTATACAAATCATGCACTAAATGATACTGTTATAATTACTGTATTATAAAATGAGGGTCAAAAGGCATCATTGATGCTTGCATGCAATTTAAAAAGCTCCCGTGCATTGCACAGAGAGCTTTTTAGTCCGGTTAGTACAAACATATATTAACACGCGAATTATATGATGACACTTGCTTTTCCTTTTTTTCAAATCTTTGGATTCTTGTAATAACCTGATATTCCATCTGTAGCTTGTCCGATGAACAAGAGTATACACAAGGTTCAAAACCGGTATATTCATCATCCCCTTGCGTATAATTATTCCCATAATAAAAATTCTCTATTATATTTGTCTCAAAGGAAGAATCTATTTTTGATTCAGCCTCTTTTGGATCACCCATAGAATAATCACTGCCATATGTCTTTGCATATAAATCTCTCATCACTGCAGCCTGTGCCTTAGGGCTATCCACATCTGCACAATAATATGTAATATAAAACGGTACTCCAAGCACCGCATCAACAGCAGCCAGCATTCTCGTATCTTCAAATGATATTATAAATACCCACGCCGACAATTCCTTGCTTATATCCGATGTTACAAAATAATCTGATATTGTGTTGTCAATACTATCACCCAAAGCAACTGCTGCATCATATTGCCCAGGAACTGCTTCATATGTCTGTTCTGTTTCGCTGTCTGTATCCTTTGAATAATTACTTTCAAGGCTTTGCAGCATAACTATATCGTCTTCACCGAGCATCTGCATAATACCTGACTGCTTCTGCAGCTCACAGGCCCCCTTCAGAAAATTCTGAATAGCCGTATAAGCCTGTCCCACCGGAATCTCAGTATCCAACGGTTCCCTTATCTCATTATATTTCTCATTCCACAGCTCATTTACATTGTCCTGCATCAGAGACATCATCTTTGTAAGCCTCTCTTCAGCTGAAATAGAGTGGCTGTAGGGGCTTATATCTGCGTTGCTTATCGTAGTACTCGTTTTGGCAATTTTTGCTGCTTTAAGTGAAATCAGATAATTCGGTATCATATTTCCCGCACATACAACTGCCAGAATAATGCATATACACACTATTCCCTTGATTTTATCCGGTTTTTTATCAATACATTTGCGCACTGATAAATGCTTACTTCTCATCCAATGCCTCCGCTTTCATGTCAAAATACACCTTGGTTCCTTTACCTGACTCACTCTCATAATGGATTTTTGTATCATGCAGCTTAGCAATCCTTGATACAAGTGCAAGCCCAAGCCCTGCTCCATGCTCACTTCTTGATCGTGACTTGTCAACCATATAAAAAGCCTCTGTAATGCGCTCTATATCCTCAGGCGGTATTCCTCTTCCATTGTCCGAAACTGCAATACGATAAATACTGTGCGAAATAAGTCTGCCTGATACATCTACCTTGCTGCCTCCTGATTTCACTGCATTGTCTATCAGATTAAGAAGCATGGTCTTAAACAGGTCATATTCCAGCCACACCCATGCCTCATCCGCACTGTACACAATCTCTGTATTATGCTTTCTTGCCGCTTCATGTGCGGTTTCCACACAATCTGCTATAATCTCAGATATTCTTGTTTCTTCAAGCCTGAAATCATTTTTATCAAGAGTGATAAGCTCCAGCAGCTTAAATGATAATGCTTCAAGCCTCATGCCCTCATTCAGTATGACTCCGGCAGCACTGTGCACCTCATCCTCAGACAGTTTTTTCTGATACAGGGTATCGGCATATCCGATAATTGATGTCATTGGGGTTTTGAGCTCATGTGCGAAGTTTGCAGTAAAATCCTCCTGCTTCTTTGCCGCCATCTGAAGTTCATAAACTTTGCTTTCAAGGTTTTTCGCAAGCTCGTTGAAAGCCATCGCAAGCTCACCTATTTCATCCTTTGTCTTTACATCACTTCTTGCTGTGTAATCACCATCTGCAAATTTTTTGGTTGTGGCTGTTAATCCGGCAAGAGGCTTTGTAATCATCCAAGAAAGTATCAATATGACCATCATACCAACAGCAAGTATAACAATGTAGTACACGCTGCATCTATACCTAAGCTCCTTTGACTCATCGAAAACCGGTGTAATATCACTTTCCGTTATCAGAATATACCTGTTATCATTCAGTTTAAAGCTGCTTTTGACATGGATATATCTGCTGCTTTGCTTTTCACCGGTATCTTTAGTATTCTCTTTTGACACTATACTGTATGTAAGCGTACCATCCTTTACCTTTATATCCTTTTGCTCATAATTACATGAATTGGCATATATCCTTTTTCCATCATCATCGGCAAGATACATTCCTCCTTCATCTCCAACAATGGATTTTGCCGACTGCGACATCATATCTGTAAGCTCCTTATCCACATCCTCACTCTTCATATTAAGTATGACAGTTTCAATCGAGTATTTTATCATCTGATGCTGTGAAAGTGCACTGTCCTGCTCCCTTTTCACTGCATGCTCCAGCGAATATGATAGAGTCACATATTCTATCATTCCAAGGGCAACAGCCAGTATCACTGTCATTCCAAGAAACATTTTATAGAAAAATTTCATCCGCGAACCTCCAGACGATAGCCAATCCTGAAAACTGTGACAATCTTTTGATTCCAGTTAAGCTTTTTCCTTAGTCTTTGTACATGTGAGTCCAGTGTCCTTGTCTCCCCGGTATACTCCTCCTGCCATACAAGTTCATAAAGCCTGCGCCTGCTGAGTGCAACATTCTTATTCTTCATAAGCTCATACAACAGGTCAAATTCCTTTGCTGTGAGCTCTACCTGCTCACCTGCCTTTGTCACTATACGTGATTTAGGATCTATAGCTACATCCTCTATTTCCAGACGCTCTGCCATGCGCTGAGTGCGCCTTAATACGGTTTCCACTCTCGCAAGCAGCTCCCCTATCTGAAATGGTTTGCATATGTAATCATCCGCGCCCATACGAAGCCCGCGTATCCTTTCATCCACCTGTCCCATAGCAGATATTATTATGACTGGAGTATCCCCAATTCTCCTGACATAGTCAAGCAATTCATAACCATTTATCTCAGGAAGCATAATATCAAGCAGCAGCAGATCATATCTGTTCTGTTCAATTTTGTCCGCCCCTTCCTTGCCATCAAACGCTCTTTCGCATTGATATCCCTCTGCCTTCAGGGTGTTACATATTAAATTATTTATGTCGTTGTCATCTTCCACTATGAGAATACTGGTCATAAGCTGCTCCTCTTCTATGATTATGATAGAATTATTATAGCATAAAGATGTGTCATAGTTGTAAAAAACACCCTGTTATTTAACTCAATAATAGGATGTTTTACCGGCACTTATACAAATATATTCTCACACATACATACTCCAGACAGCTCTAATCTGAGATGATATATTTCTGAATAACCACCTTTTGCCACTTTTTTCAATGCTGTTTGGATCATTTATTGAAAATCCTTCATCATCGTAGCCTGTTATAACCATAAAATGTCCTGTATCGGTAAAATCTCCCGGTCCTACATTTACCACAATAGGATGTCCTTCATCAAGCTCTGCCTTCATTCTGCTCTCATCCAGCGCCACTGTCTTTGCTTTTACGCCGTAGTGCCTGCAGCCTTCACTTATAAGCGTCCATGAACTTCCCGATCCATCCACACTGTAACCGGCTTCCTTTGAATACTTTGCTACTGCAATAGGTGATGCCTCCCTATTGTGCGTCAGATATACCACTACCATCGAAAGTGTAGTGGGACCGCATCCGCTTGCTGCAAAGAAATTGCCGCTATATTTTTCGTATCCCCAGCGTTTATCCCACTGCACAAATAACGGAACACTATCCATAGACGCTTCTTCTGTCAAATCAATTGTGTGTTCCTTCACATGTTCCGCCGGATAATCATACACAAACTCAAGTGCCTCTTCATTCTTCAAAGCAAGGTCCTTTAGCTGTTTTGGATATTGGGTACTGTTCATTATATCATCAAGCATCGACTGATTATTTTGTATCTTATTCTTTTCAGAGATTTTGCTATTTTCTATAACAGCATTATCATATGTATTATTTCCGGCTTCAACATCATATCTATTTGTCCTGCCATCACCTGATCTTATCATACTGCTTCCAACAGCCACAAATACAGCCACAGCTATGATACTACAGGAAAATATGATAGAACGCAGTATCTTTCTGCGCCTGCGTCTCCTTCGACGTAAATTTGCCCCATGTCTGCAACATTTGTTTTGTGTCATGTCCACTTTACACCCTCCTGCTTCTTTGTAACTGATATTGTGTATCATTACTCTATCAAAAGCATTCGTTTATTATGTTGCATACTTGTGTCATAGTTGTAAAATGTTCCAATATTAAATTGTATAAATAAACTGACCAATGACAGTATTGCAGGATATTTTAACCTGTCACTGTATTAAGCAACTTTTGACTATATATTCTGTTATTTTGGCAAGTAATAATTCTTTTCGTATTCTATAATGACATCGTAAACAGAAAGGAGATGAATTTCCATGAGAAATAAATTAAACAATTTTATTAATAACTTACTTAGCTTTTATGCAAGCTTCTTTACTCACAGATTTTATCAAATATAATGTGCATAGCATACATAAAATACCTGATGCCCTCCATATCCTTCCACTAAAGCTATGAGTTGCATTCCAGTTTTCTTCATCCTGCAATGTCAATATGATCCTGATTCCTATCGTATTGTTCTGCTTAATCTTTGGCAGGTAATTTCCTATAACAATAAACTTGTTCCATAATAGATTAATCCAATAAATTCTTCACACATGCGATTTAACTAATTTAAAAGATCCATCCATATTATATATATTACAAGAAAAATTATTCTGATACTCATTTTTCTCGTCTTCTTTTATCAGAATGTCCGCTTCTTCCTGCTTATTCTTCCGGAGATCCTGTAATTCTTTTACAGGAATAAACTTTAATGTATTATCTTCTGCTAATACTGCCTCTCTCGGAATGTTATAGAATCCGCACCAGCCTTCTTGATATGTCGGACCCCAGTCTTTCCAAAATGGCATCCAATCCCATGCATTCGCCCATCCTACCAGATAAACACTGGTACGCTCTTTTCCTCCCATCGGAGAGAACATCAACACATATTTATCTCCTACCGGATAAAAATCCGGGCACTCCCACATATAGCCCCATTCGCCTCTGCTCTCTGCAAGGACATTGACAAATTCCCAGTGGAACATATCTGTCGATTTATACAGTCTTGCCTGTGCAAATCCATTTTTGCTTGCTCCACAGACTACATAATAGGTATCATCATGTTTCCATACTTTCGGATCCCTGAACAGATCTGTTGGAACACCTTCCGGTGCTGTGATCACCGGGTTCCCTTCATATTTTTCAAAGTGGATCCCGTCTTCACTATATGCGATACACTGTGCCTGTTCAAACCCATTTCCATTATTACAGGTTCCTGTATAGATCAGGAATAACTTTCCATCATGTTCAATCGCACTGCCGGAGAAGCAGCCCCCCTTCAAATGATCATCATATACTTCACTTGGTGCAAGCGCTAATGGCAGATACTCCCAATGAATCATATCTTCACTGACAGCATGTCCCCAGTGCATACAGTCCCAAAATCCGGAATATGGATTATATTGATAGAAAAAGTGATACTTTCCTTTAAAATATATCAACCCATTTGGGTCATTGATCCATCCGGTTTCTGCCATAAAATGATAGTCCTGACGAAATTTTCCCTGCTGTACGGTTTCTCTTTTTGCTTCAATTTCTTTCTGGGCTTTTTCTATTCTTTCAATCATCAGTTCTTTTGACATATTGTGCCTCCGATATTATTACTTATATTCTTCACGAAGCTTCTTTGCAAATTCAGTATTAAGCTTTGATTCCCGGCGGGCCTTATTTTCTTTAATTCTGAACTGTTCTTCTCTTGCAGGCTTATACTCTTCCCAGCGTTTTGCCCATGATTCTCTCGCTGCTTTCATTTCTTCTGTTAATTCCGGCATCTGAAGATTGCGTTCTGGAAGTACCGGTACATTTGGAATTCTCTCTTCTACAGGAAGAATCGTAATTGGTTTTGCTGTTGGCAGTGTCTGATACCAGTATGCCGTTGAACTCCAGTCATCTGACAGATGGTTCGCATGTCCATGTTCAATCGTAACTTTCAGACTCTTCTCAAATCTTACTGGATCTGTAATGTGGAAACGATAAGATACCTGGAATCCATCCGTATCACTTTCATGTACAATTGTTCCAAAGAATGGATATGCATTTTTCTGCATTCCCCATGCATGATTGAAATAATCCTCTGTTCCTGTACCATTTAATGACGGGTATTCCTCTCCATCAATGAAGAACATATCATTTCCTTCTCCCCACCAGCTTCCCTGGTAGTGTTTTACAGTAAGGTTACATCCTACATAATGTCCCGTTCCTTCTACGTCAAGCACCGTATAGTTATTCTCACCTTTAAAATTGGTTACATTATTAACTTCCGGACAGTTTGTCTGAAGGTCTGGTCCCCAGCCCTGACAAGGATTTTCTCTGTGCCAGCTTGCATGGAAATATGCTGTATTCTCATCCAGTGGCTCTTTATACATTTCATAGTCAATATTGAAATATAAAATAAACGGAAGTTCGTTTTCATTTACAATCTCAATTTTTGCTTTTTTATTAAAAGGCATTGGGAAATAGCATGACACAGAACAAGGAGCTCCATATCTTCCTGCTTCTTCTGGTTTCAGCGAAACATTAAATGGCAGCGAAGAAAAATTGCCCGGATAACTGTTACCAATACAGAAGAAATCTCCCAATGGTGCAAGTACACTTGGTGTATCCTGATCATCCCATGTAATCTTGATCAGAACTTTTCTATAATAGAATGGATCATAATCATCCCAGATAACTCCAAGTGCCGGATGAATCTCCATAACCGGAGCTGCTGAAGCATTTAATACCGGATCAAGAATACTTGGTGCTACTACTTTTCTGCAGGAAGAAGTCATCCAGATATGTGTGATACATCCAGGTCCTTCCACTTCTCCAAGAGAGATTGTCTCGCCTGCCGGGATTTCCCAATAATCCTGATTCTTACCTCTCTGATCCCAGCTGGCAAGTCTTCCGTTTCTGGCTTTTTTTACAGTTGTCAAATCTTTAAATAATCCTGATACATTGCTCATAATATAAGTCTCCTTTTCTTTTTGTTAATAATTATCCTTTCACAGCTCCCGCTGTCATACCCTCTACAATATTCTTCTGGAATAATCCATAGAAGATCAGTTCCGGAACAATAATCATAAGACTGGATGCTACAATTCCACCATAATCTACCGTATAATTTCCTTTGAAGAATGAAGCTCCCATAGAAAGTGTATAATCAGATACATCTTTCAGCATTACAGATGCATACGGATATTCATTCCATATGTATAACACGTTAAAAATGACAATTGTTGCAATAACCGGCTTTGCCATTGGCAAAATAACTTTCACCATCAGCTGCCAGATGTTACAGCCATCTATTACAGCCGCTTCGTCAATTTCCGTAGGAAGCTGTTTCAAATATGCTGTCAGAAGAAGCGTATTGAATGAAATCGAACTTGCTGCATATGGAAAAATCAATGCCCATTTTCCTCTCAACCCGAAAAAGATATTAATCTTATATACCGGGAACAATAAAATAAATGGTGAAACAGATAATCCCAAAATCAAAAATCCATACAATAAACTCTTTGCCTTCGGATGCTTAAATTCCATTCTTGCAATTACGAAAGAGCTGCAGAATGTAATAATAAGTTCCAACACAACAGATAATATACATACAACAAAAGTGTTCGCATATAATTGTGGAAAGTTTAATGTTTCCAATGCATGTTTGAAGTTGTCGAGATTAAATGCCTTCGGCATTGCCAATGGATTAGACATGATCTCTGAACTTGATTTGAACGAAAGCAATACCATCCATAAAAATGGAAATACAACAATCGCTGTTATAATGATCATCGCAGCATACATTGCAATTTTCTTTCTTTTCGGTACCATTCCTATTCACCTCTTTCTCTTGTAAGTATTGAATAAATACCTGTGATCACCAGTGAAAGAAGGAATGTAAATGTAGCCAGAGACATTCCATAACCATAATCTCCACTGTTAAATGTCATTGAGTAACTATATGTAACCAACGTCTCAGACAGGTGGTTTGGACCTCCTCCTGTTGTCTGCTGCACAATTTCAAAGATCTTAAACACCCCTGTAATGATCAGAACCGCTACTGTTGAAATCGTTGATTTCATCATTGGAATTGTGACATACATTGTCTTCTGTACAAAGCTTGCACCATCTATTTCAACTGCTTCCAACACCTCTCCCGGTATCATTTTAAGACCTGCAATAAATACCGTTACCAGATATCCTAATTGCTGCCAGAAATAGATAATCGCGATACTGTACGGAGACAGTGTATTGCCGCCTATCCATTTTTGTTTCAAACCAGATGCCCCTATCGCATCCAGAACATTATTGATAATACCAATGTTTGGATCTAATATATAAACCCAGATAATTCCAACAATGATCGGTGCGATAATCGCAGGAGAAAAGATTAATGACTTTGAAAAATCCACTCCTTTTAATTTATTATTCAGTAACAAAGCAATGAGAAAAGATAAAGACAATAACAATACAAATGCCAATATAAACATAATCATTGTGTTCTTTAAGGATATCCAAAACAAACGGTCTTTAAATAATCTCATATAATTTGTCAATCCGTTGAATGTAGCCTTTCCAATTCCAGAATATTTTGTAAAACTATATCCAATTGACATTCCAATAGGAATAATAATAAATACCATATACACAACCAGTGTCGGAATTACCAATCCTATCTTGTATCTCTTTTTACTTAACCAATGCATACGCTCATCCTCTTTATATCCGGGACCACCATGACAAATCTTCATGGCGGTCCCATGCAGTGTCAGCCAATATTAACGTCTGTCTAGTTTGCTGCTGCCGAATCCATATTTTTTAAAGCATCTTTCGGACTGTATGTTCCTTGCATAACACCAAATATTGCATCATACATTGCTTCCTGAACTGCCGGAGTAACTGTCTGGTCCGGAGCTGCTTTTGGTGTTTTCCATCCATTTCCAAGTGCTGTGATCATTGCATTCATTGCATACTGTGAATCTGTTGCTGCAATACCATCATAATTGGTTGCCGGGAAAATGGATCCTTCATAAGAAATCTTTGCTGCTTCTTCTCCATAATAATATTTCAAAAATGCATACACAGCTTCTTTTGCTTTATCATTATCTTTTACCGCTGAACTTACTACCAGCGGAGCTGCCGGAACTTTCATTGCAATATTCTGTTCATAAGAAGAATCCTCAAATTTTGGTCCCCACCAGAATCCGATGTGTTCACCGATATTTTTATCAAATTCTCCACAGTCCCACTGGCCTGTTCCGAACATAGCTGCTTTTCCTTCATCAAAGAGCTGTTTTGCGTCAAAATATTCGATCGTTGCCATATTTTCCGGAAATGCTCCGGCATCTGCAAGTCCTTTTATTTTTTCAAAACATGCATTCATATCATCGTTTGAATATTTTGCCTTATCACCAGTATAGGATTTTTCATTATCTTCCCATCCATATCTTGAAAAGAATTCATTGAACTCCCACATTGAGTATCCACTGTTCTTACTTCCGATTGCGATTGGTGTAACTCCTGAATCTTTCAGTTTTGCGATCATATCAAGGAATTCGTCATAAGTTGTATCATCTGTTGGATAAGCAATCCCAGCTTTATCAAACAAATCTTTATTATAGAAAAATCCCTGAACATTACTTTGATATGGAAGTCCATACTGTACTTTTCCATCATTGAATGCATCTTCCATACCATCCAGTGCATCATCAATGTCTTTATTTTCTTTCAGGAAATCAGACATATCTAATAAGTATCCGGCCTCATTGTATTCCGGTGCCTCCGCTGAATCTAAATGTACAATTTCCGGAAGACTTCCATCCTGTGCTGCCAGTTTCATATTTTTTGAATGTGCTTCTGTATCAGCTGCTACGAATTCTACTTTATATTTTCCTTTATTTTCTTTGTTAAATCCCTGAACAATATTGTAAGTAACCGTTTCCTGTTTTTTTGGGTTTGCCACATGAATACCAAATTTAATGACGGTTGCCCCGTCCACATCCGTTTTTGCTTCTTCTGATGACTTACTTCCTCCGCAT
>OGOH01002847.1_pt1 | contig 10373 bp, 11 predicted proteins | sample 1552571 | NCBI WGS metagenome assembly OGOH01 (sample SAMEA2580170, study PRJEB22360) | human gut metagenome | biome: human gut; feature: human-associated habitat; material: faeces | place: Denmark | collected 2008/2010
GAGCGTTTGGCTACGGACCAAAAGGTCGGGGGTTCGAATCCTCTTGCCCACGTTTTAATAACATCACTTAAGGAAGGGTACTTTACAGTATCCTTTTTTTATTATCCTAATAAGATTTTTTGCTTCTAAGGAGAGTGCGAGAATGGGACAAATATGGAAATGCAATGGAGACGACAAAAGAACGATGCCCCGATGGCTATGGGAAAAAGATTTATCAATTCTTTCAAATGAAGAAGAGATGGCTAAAGTTCTGCTTGCATGGAAAAAGGCAGAAAATCGGAAAGAAATTATATTACCTCTTGTTCAGAACCTTGAAGGCGCAGTTCTTGGAGCTGATGTTATAAAAAGAGAAAATTACTGGACAACAGGAGATTATCCTTTTTCTAGGTTAGAAGAAATAAAACCAGAACAGTTTACTCTTATGCAAGACAAACGTATTAAAACTATCATAGAGGTTACAAAGAAATTAAAAGAAAAGCCTCTTATCCTTGAAGCAGAAGCTCCGTTTTCTATATTAGCAGCCTTGATTGATCCTATGAAACTGTATCTGGCAATGCAAACGGAACCAGAAAAGCTTGAGAAAATATTGAAAAAGATTGTATTAGAAGAAGCAGAATATATCAAAGCTGTCATCCAGGCAGGCTGCCGAATCATTTCTTTAGCAGAACCAACAGCAACAATGGATATGGTTGGAGAAAAGTGTTTTAAAGAGTGTAGTGGAATGGCTACATTCATGCTTTTAAAAGAAATAGAGAAGTTCCTTTCAAATAGCGTTGTTCATCTTTGCGGAAAAGGTAAAACCGATGAAAGTCTTAAAGGTACCACCGGGTATGTCCAGTATGAATATATCCAGGATGAACTTCCGGATCTGTTCGCTATGGCTGATGTTGTGATTTCACGTGCAGGTGCCAATGCAATCTGCGAAATCCGCGAGCTGCATAAACCTAATCTTCTGATTCCACTTTCCGCAAAAGCAAGTCGTGGTGATCAGATTCTCAATGCACGTTCTTTTGAACGCCAGGGATTCAGCATGGTTCTGGAGGAAGAAGAAATCACAGAAACAAAACTTCTGGACACCATCCACCAGCTTTATACTGACCGTCAGAAATATACAGAAGCCATGGCTGGAAACGGTCGTGTAGATTCTATCAGCAAGATCACAGAGCTTATTGAAGAATGCGCCCGTTCCTGATCATTCACTTTCTGTAAAAAACTCTGCCATTTCCAGGAAATGGCAGGGTTTCTTTTTATTCGTAAACTTTACGAAACTCTTCTTTCAGCCAGCGCTTTGCCTTATATATCCTGTTATTCACACCACTCTTTGTCAATCCAAACTCTTCTGCAACTATCTCAACTGGAATATCCAGATATTTGACCTGAATCAGGATTTCATAATTAAGAGGCTGTTCTTCACGAAATCTTTCCAACACCATGTACATAAATTCTTTCTTCTCTTTACGCAGAATTACTTCTTCCGCATCAACAGATCTCCGAACTTCCAGAATTTCCGAAATATCTTCTGTACAGACAAACTCATGTCTGGAACTGGACTTCTTTTTATAATCCATTGCTTTATTCACGGAAGATCTGCGTATCAGGGAATACATCATTTTTTCATTGTCAACATTCAGTCCTTTTCTCATGTTGTACATTTTATAAAGTACATCCTGGCTGACATCGTCTGCCATATTCCAGTCGTGCAGGATTCCGTATGCGTATGCTTTGGATATTTTTCGATATTTAAGGTAAAACTCTTCGTATGTCTGATTTTTCATTTTTTCTCTTTAGTAGGTATTTATCAGTCTCTGACCTTTTTCAGAATTTCATCTCTCACCTCATCGCTGAGCTCTCCGGCTTTCCAGGTCAGTCCAACTTCATCACCTTTATATCTCGGAATCAGGTGCATATGAAAATGAAATACAGTCTGTCCTGCAATCTCTCCATTATTCTGGACAATATTAAATCCATCACAGTTTAATGCATCTGTCAGCTTTCCAGCCATTTTTTTTGCGAGGATCATTGCCTTTCCTGCTGTCTCATCTGGAAGCTCATAAATATTAGCTGCATGTTTTTTCGGTAAGATCAGAGAATGACCTTTACTTGCCGGACCCAGATCAAGAATTACACGAAAATCCTCATCCTCATAAAGTGTTGCTGCTGGAATTTCTCCATTTGCAATTTTACAAAATATACAATCTCCCATTGTTTTATCCTCCTAGCTTAAATAGTTGTTATTCTTATTTTGTCGTATTTTCTCGATTTTTTCAATACTGTTCTTGTTGATATTTGGAATTTCTGATGTTAATATTTTTTTGAGGTGATAACATGTGCAACGACGACACAGTTAATGAATTAAAAAAAGATTTTCATTACACACTTTCTAAATTTTCTCATGAAATCCGTAATCCGCTGACTCTGATCAACAGCGGACTTCAGATGATCGCATCCGCCCATCCAGAAGTTGAGGATTATGAACACTGGGATGATGTTATGGATAATCTCAGTTATGTGCGGGAACTTCTTGATGAACTTTCTGCATTTAATAACGCAGGACGGGTCAAACCCGAAGCAACCGATACCGGTATGTATCTGAAAACAGTTCTTTCTTCTGTCAAACCTACTCTGGACTATCTGGATATCCGTCTTGTGACAGACATTCCCAATGATCTTCCGACACTGATGCTAGACAGAATCCAAATCCGGCAGATGCTTCTGAACCTTCTTAAGAATGCCTGGGAAGCAGTTCCTGTTCCCGGCGGACAGATCTCTGTGACAGCTTTTACTGAAAAATCTGGTATTTGTATCAATATTCAGGATAATGGATGTGGAATTTCCAAAGAACAGCTTGCAAGTATCTTCCAGCCGTTTTTTACAACAAAAGAAAACGGCACCGGTCTGGGGCTTGCTATTTCCAGACAGGTAGCTGAAGCGCACCATGGCAGTATTTCCATAGAAAGTACCCCTGGTCAGGGAACCGTTTTCCATATTTTTCTTGGATGATAGAATATCACTGCAGTCAGAAAACCGCACAGCAAACCCGCCAATATGAGCTATATTATCAACACCTTCACTTGCAAAACCAAAATACAGAGAAAACGCAGCCATGATCAGCATTTGTCTTATGGTCAGATCTGAAACTTTTCCTCTGTGACGGATTATCACATAGATCATTCCTCCCATAACTGCAAATACCGCACCAGATGCTCCTGCGGATAATGTGTATTTTTCTGTCTGCATATCAAAAAACAAAGAGAGCAGATTTCCTCCAAGACCTCCAAGAATATAAATCAGAATAAATTTTATTTTTCCAACAACCGGTTCCAGCCGTTGTCCGAGAACAAACAGTACCAACATATTATTGATCAGATGGGGAGCTCCGAAATGCAGGAACATGCTGGTAAACATACGATACCACTGTCCCTGTTCAAAGATCAGAGGTGCATAAACCGCACCACATTCCAGCATATGCTGTCCATTCTCAGAGCCACCGGTAATCTCTACAATGAGAAAAATTAATGCATTTAACAGAATCAGCAATATCGTCACAGGTTCTTTTTTTATTTCTTCCACTTAAGTCCTCTTTTCTGTAACATCTCCGGAAAATCATTTCCAGTTTGTGGTCAGTTTATTGGACTATTTTATCAGATTTTCATTATATAAACAACCTGCGGTCTTCTATATAATACGACATAAACCCTGTTTTTTCGCTTTGTTATCTCAAAAAAATATAGCGGGCCTGTGCAAAATCTACTTCATCCTCATCTTTCAATAGATGTTCTTCTCCAGCTTTCAACATCTGCCCATTAACAGATGTTCCATTTCTGGAATTCAGATCTGTCAGATAATATTCTCCGTCTCTTTTTCTGATCTTGGCATGAATCCGGCTGACCGTAGGCATATTGATCACAGCGTCTGATGCTGTCTCCAGTTTTCCGATCACAACAATCTCCTGTTCAAGATATATCGTTGCCAGTTCTCCCGGTTCACGGCTTACCAGTGTGGCCGGACCCTTCACCAAGCCTGACGTAAGAACCATGGTTTCTCCGAATCCCTCTTCTGCCTCTCTTATCATTTCCTGTTTTTCTCCGTGTTTCTTTGATGTTTTTTCCATTTTCTCTTCCCATTCCGTTTCTATTCCTTCCTCTATATCCGTATCCATATTCTTTTCTTCTGAATATGCAGAATCTTTTTTCACAGAATTTTTCTTTTCTGATATTTTCACCGGAAGATCCTGTTCTTTCCTGGAAAATCTTTTTATCAGCCAGAAAGATAACATCCCCAGGATCATTATTCCCAGAACTCCACACAGAAAAATTTCAGTGCTTACCCTGGGCAGGTATCCTGTTGCCATTCCCATGGCAGCTCCCAGCAGAACCAGAACAGCTGCCGCAAATCCCGCTGCTTTTTTCCCTATATCTGTTTTCTTTTCTGCATCCTCTTTCGACTTTTTCTTTTTTCTCTTTCCTGCCTTTTTTGATTTTTCTGCTTCTGCTTCAGAGTCCCGTTCCCAGTTTTCCATATCCCACAATTCTTCCTGTTCTTTCTCCGATGTTACTTCCTTCTGTACTGATACAGTTGCCTGTTTTTTTTCATATGCTTCAAAATCTTCCTGATTTCCATTGCTTACTTTATACAATTCTTCCTTGATATATTCCAGATGAAAGCTGTCCTCCAGTGCCCTTCTGTATACACTGTACCCCAGCATAACTGCCTTTCCATCCTCATGATCCAGTTTTGGAAGAAGATATTCTGCAAGATTCTGAAACTGCTCCTGTATCTCTCCATGAAATCCGGGCATATAGCAAAAGCGAACATTGTTCTTTTCCGCGTCCAGATAAATATATTCCGGCTCCAGGATCAGCTGACAGGGATTCAGAAGATATTCCGACATCGCTTCCATCACCTGAATAAAACCGCCAAGAATTACCTGAAGTTCTTCCATTCCGATTTTTCTGTTTTCGAAAAGTGCAGTCATCGAATGTCTGGAAGTCACATCATAATACACCATAAATTTTCCATCGATTCCCTGAATACGGCATTGCAGAAGATCAGGTACCACATTTGCCACAATCATCCTCACCTGATAAGAATCCGTATTAATCGTATCTTCTCCTGTCAGTATCAGATAATTATGATTCATATCTCTTTTATATTCTGATCTCATTTTAATTTTTCACCTCTTTCAGCGCATCTGCCGCTCCCTTTATCCTGCGTATCCATCCTACAGGACGTAACGGTTTCGCTGTTCCGCTGACTGTAATATTCCATTTTTGTCCGAGAAACCCTGCCGGTATCTCCATACGATAAGTTACCTGCACATTTTTTCCCGCATTTGTCTGCATACTCAGGTTTTCCCCTCCAGGCAGTCCCTGGCTTCCAAGCATCCGTCCCTGAATATCCGCTGTCTCATATATATTTGCTTCTTTTTTATATCCTTCCATACTGCCACTTACTGCCGCCTCATATGCAGCTGCTGTCAACCACGCCCTGTTATGTACAAAAAAATCCAGATACAACATACTCATAATAACCGTGAGCAATAACGGCATCAGCAGTGCCGCTTCCAACGTAAAACTTCCTTTTTTCAGTTTTTTCACAAAAATACACCTCCAAGATATCCTGCAAGCAAAAATGGTACAAACGGTATTTCAATATCCCTCTGTTTTTTTAACACGAGAAGCTGAATTCCGGAATATATCCCACACAGCAAAAGCGCAGCAAAAAGTATTCCGATCAGCTCTCCTGCTGTCATCACAGACCCCATTGCTATTATAAGGAGACCGTCTCCTGCTCCGATCTCTCCTCCTGTGAGCGCAGATATTATTGCGGCAAATATCCCGATTCCCATTGAAATCAGCCCATCCGGCCACAAACTTCCTTCTGTTATCCTCCACAATATACCTCCCGCCAGGAACAGACAAAACACCGGAAAACAAATCTCTTTTTTCCGGATATCTGTCCATGTATTAATTCCAAGAAATGCCATCATACATATTTCGCCTCTGCTCATAGCTTCTCCTCTCATCCACAACGTCCACACGCACTCATTTCTCCGGATACTTCCGATTCTTTCACCATACGGACAGATCGTTTCAATGCACTGCAGCTTTCTCTGTTATGAAAACGATTGCTCTTTTTTGTGATATATACAACACCTGCGGGTTCCTGACCACGGCTACACAGTTCACATGCCTGATACTTTTCGCCGTATGTATTTTTCATATTTTTCACAGCTGATCCTGATACCTGCTGTACCGACAGATTCAGATAGCTGCATCCCAGTTTTCTGTGATATACAGTTCCTGACTCTGTGACATATACCATTGGCTGATTTTCTGCCGCCGTGTTTTCTTCTTCATATTTCACACCTGTCCACGCATGAACTTTTACTGTATTGTGGAACCAGACCCTTGGTAACGGCAGTAAACCGCCTACAGGCTGGCAGGAATATACATCTGGCAATACGATATTCTCCGCTCCGGAATTACCGGCTCCATATGCATACATTCCCGCCTCCTTGGCCTTCTGGCACAATTCTGTCAGATGCTCTGTCTGCACTTTATAAATATCCATAAACGAGATCAAAGTGATCACACCAAACAAAAATATCGGAAGAACCAGAGCAGCTTCCACGGTAAGACTTGCCCTTTTCAAAAAGGTGCACAGGGATGCCTTTCCAGAAAGTGGTTTCCTGCTCATCGGGGAAAGCAGAAAAAACCTTCTCGGAGAGCGCCTTTCTCTTTTCTGATCCAGTCTGTTTATCTGATTTTTATCTTCTTTTTCTTTCTGAAAAAGCATCCCTGTACACCTCTCTTTCTATTCATATGCATACTGTCGTGTGACTGTAAATGTTTTCTTGTTATTTGCTTTTACATCTGCAGAAGCTTCCAGGGCAACAATACAGTGATCCATCCGAAATCCCGGTCTTTTCCCTTTTTCGCGGATCGAACATTCAATCATATCCATTCCTCTTATCACCTTTTCCTGCTTTCCCTTGGCAATAAGAAGCACACGCAGATAATCTTCATAGGACATTCCCCCTTTAGAGTCTTTCCTCGATGTGTCCAGATGATCCAGAATGTGAGACAGGTTGCTTAATGACAACTGCCAGTCTGACGCATTTTTTACAAGAGGAACATGACCGCCCGCAAAAAGTTCCCGGACATCCAGTACGCTCTCCGCAAAAGCCCAGCATACGAGCAATGCCGCTTCGATCACTGCAGCTGCCGGCGGAACCAGAAAGCTGGATGCGATCGCCAGTGACAATGTCTCCAGCTGAATTCGTTTTCCTCCATCAGCTAATAGATGTGCCATATTAACGCCCTGCCGGATCAGGAGAAGTTTTGCAGCTACAGATTTGAGATTTTCTCTGTCACTGTTTTTTCCACCAAGAATATATTCCACCTGATAATTCAGCCCTGATGCAGCCGGCTTTCGGTAATTTCCCAGTTTTTTCAGTAGATACTGTCCGAAAAGAATTCCCGAAGTGTACGAATTATCGGTCTGTATGCCGGAATCCATCAGCATTCCTGTTTGAAGCGTTCTTCCAGATGTCAGTGTTCTTTTGTCCGTAACAGCATCTGAAATCCCACGTTCTGTCGGAACTACCAGATCGATCAGTCCCATTTTTCGTACTCTTCGAATCACAGGAATAGGATTTTCCACATCTTTGTTTACACCACCGGTAAAATCTTCACTGCTTCCTCCATCTCCAAAATCGCCCGAATCTTTCTGATTTTCCTGGTTCTTTTCGGCTTCTTCACTTTTCTGTGCAGCATCCGAAATCTCTGAGTCATAAGAATTCATTGTATCTTCATTTTCCGCCTGCTCTCCTTTTCGTTCTGCTGCTTTCTCTTCCTGGTCCTGTAATTTTCCAAGAAGGATCTGTACCCCCTGACTTCCCAGTGTTTCACGCATATATCTGACCGCCTGCCCAAAAAACACTTCGCCGTTTCCATCAGTCAGCATACGATATCCGTTAAAGCCACCCTGCAGAAGTTCCAGTTTCTGGCTGTTCTGTTTTAACACAGGCTTCATATAGGACTGAAAATTCTCATATACGGATGCCATATCCGGTTCCTCTTTCCCGCCTGCATATAATGCAAACAGGTCATAATCCTCCAGAAGTGTCCGGTCATACTGTCCGAACAGAGAATACAGACCGATATCCATACTGTTCAGGATCTGCGTTCTGGCAGCTGACATGCGTACTGATTCAATACTTGCGCTTACAAGAGACAGGATCAGACTTAAGATCAGTGCCAGAAAAATCGTGATACTGCCCTTTTTCACTGTTTTCACCAAGAGGGTACTCTCCTTTCCAAAACGTCAGGATATTCTACCGTTTTTTCTTATTCTCAGATTGCATTACTTTGTTTTGTGATTTTTGCAAGAATTTTTTTGACAAGAGCGGTAAGCTGTTCCTTAAAGATGACGACCAGACTGATCAGAACCACCAGAATCAGGATAATTTCCACAACTCCTACCGCATCTTCTTCTATCGCAAATTCTTTCACACATCTCCATATATTTTTCATTTGTCACCTCGCATTTCTGTTGCCCTGTGCTTTTTTATCCTCCATAAAAGGAAAGACCCGCAGGCAGCATAATTACTGCCATTACCACCAGCAGCATCAGTACCATTGGCAAAAGCAGTTTCGTTGCTGCCGCTTCGCCAAGTACTCTTGCTTTTCTTTTTCTTTCTTCCCATGCTTCCACAGATTCTTTTTCCAGCAGATCCGACAGATGCCTGCTTCCTTTCTGAAGATTCTGGATCAGCAGTGTTGCAAGTGTTTTATATTTTACCTGTCCACATCGCTCTCCAAATCTTCGATATGCCTCTGCCTCAGAAATTCCACTGTCCATTTCATAACATGTTGTCCGGATTTCTTCATAAGCCGCCCGCTCTTTTCCATTTTCTTTTTTTCCATAGTCCAGAGCGATCTTCTGAAATGCCTTTCTTGCAGTTAAACCAGCCTGTACCAGAAGTGTAAATTTCATGATCAGACCGGGATAATCCATCAGCATCTGCTCTTTTCTTTTTGCCTGAACAGTCTGCTTTTCCCTCTCTTTGCCAATTACCACCGCAAGTGCGGCTACCAGGCCAAGTGCGGCGATCAGATTTCCTTTCGTATCTTTCGGCTGCTCCCATTCCAGATGTTTTCCATTCCACGTATCCGGGAGATAATAATATTCCGGATCATTCTTTTTCTGGTTATACTGTGCGATCATATCCTGCAGTTCTTTCTCGCGCTGCTGTTCTTCGCTCAGTTCTTTTTCCGGCTCTGTCTCTTCTCCGGTATCTTCCGTTTCTTTCTCCGGTACCTGTACATACAGAGAACCAGATTCTTTTCCGTCTACAGATACTATGAATTTCTCTTCGTAAGCACCTGTCTCCTCTTTTTCCATACGGTAACCGGATGAATACACCGTGCCTCCTCCACTTTGTAATGTCAGGAGCATTCCGACGATGTTTCCGGCAAGTGCCACCAGGATAAAAAGTTTCTGTCTTTCCGTATTTTCTGCCCATGGCGGAAGCCGCCCCAGTTTTCCGGCAAGAACTGCCCCCAGAATAACCATAAATATCACAATATGTACCCACATCTCACACACCTACACTTCTATATCTACAATTTTCACTCCCAGCCAGTAAGACAATCCATAAATTACCATACAAACTGTCATGGCACAGATTCCAAAGGGATTTCCGTAAAGTACATCCAGAAATCCTGGCGATGTCAGTTTCAGATAACAGATGATTCCTGCCGGCATAATGCTCATAACCATCTGTTCTGCTTTTTTTGTAGCCAGTGTTGCCTCAATTTCTTTTTTAACTTCAATCTTGTCTCCAAGCATTCGTGCTACTTTCTGAAGCACCTGTGTCATATCTCCTCCTGTCCGTTTCGCGGTATAAAATACTGCCGCAAAATTTTCAATATCTTCCACTCCACTGCGCTTTCCCAGGTCCAGAAATAATTCTTCAACCGGAACGCTTAAACGCAGCTGACTTTCGATATAGCGGAATTCATCCAGAATATCACTTCCTTTTTCATAAAGTCTTGCCAGATCCTTCACTGTAGCACGTACCGCGTTTTCTGCGGAATACCCTGCCTGCACCGCCACATTCATGGACGTCAGTGCATCACGGAACTGATAATTCAGATTTCTTTTCTGGCGAACAATGCATTTCTTTTTCTGTATTTTCAGAAAAAGTACCGGCAGGGGAAGGTAAATCGGGAGCGGCGCATCATCGACAATGAGCAGTTCTGGAAGCTGCGGCACTGGCCGCAGATGGAGAAGACGGGGGAGGGCGGCAATCCCGGCCGAGGCCATCAATGGTTGGGGTGAACGGCGCACTTCCTGTGCTTGACCGC
>OGOH01002850.1_pt1 | contig 10367 bp, 6 predicted proteins | sample 1552571 | NCBI WGS metagenome assembly OGOH01 (sample SAMEA2580170, study PRJEB22360) | human gut metagenome | biome: human gut; feature: human-associated habitat; material: faeces | place: Denmark | collected 2008/2010
GAGAATGAAAGTTTCGCACAAGAAACACGCCTGATTGAAAACGAATATTCTATCAACCTGCCGACCCGGTTCTACTATAAAAAGAAGTGGAACGATGGGTGGATAAACATTGTAAACCCGTTCAGGGCAAGCATGGTTTTAGGCACACCCGGTTCGGGAAAGTCCTATGCGATAGTCAATAATTACATCAAACAGCAAATTGAAAAAGGTTTTGCTGTTTATATTTATGACTACAAATTTCCCGACCTTTCGGAGATAGCTTATAATCACTTAATCAATCATTTAGACGGGTATAAGGTACAACCTAAATTCTACATGATTAACTTTGACGACCCACGCAAAAGCCACCGATGTAACCCAATAAATCCGGCGTTTATGACGGACATATCGGATGCTTACGAAGCCAGTTACACAATCATGTTAAATTTAAACCGCAGTTGGATAACCAAGCAAGGGGACTTCTTTGTGGAAAGTCCGATTATCTTACTGGCTTCTATCATTTGGTTTTTGAAAATCTATCAGGGCGGTAGGTTTTGTACATTCCCGCACGCAATCGAGTTCCTGAATAAGAAATACTCCGATACATTTACGATTTTAACCAGTTATCCTGAACTGGAAAACTACCTTTCACCGTTCATGGACGCATGGGAAAGTAATGCGCAAGACCAGCTTCAGGGGCAGCTTGCAAGTGCTAAAATTCCGCTTTCACGTATGATAAGCCCGGCTTTATATTGGGTAATGACAGGGGACGATTTTTCACTGGATATAAACAATCCGGAAGAACCTAAAATTTTGGTAGTAGGCAACAATCCCGACCGCCAAAATATCTATTCCTGTGCTTTGGGTTTGTATAATTCCCGTATCGTGAAGCTGATAAACAAGAAGCACCAACTGAAAAGTTCTGTAATCATTGATGAATTACCAACCATCTATTTTCGGGGACTGGATAACCTGATAGCAACGGCACGAAGCAACAAGGTAGCGGTCTGTTTGGGCTTTCAGGATTTCAGCCAGTTACGCCGGGACTATGGGGACAAGGAAAGCAAAGTAATCGAAAATACGGTGGGTAATATTTTTAGCGGTCAAGTGGTTTCTGAAACAGCAAAAACGCTTTCAGACCGTTTCGGAAAGGTCTTGCAGAAACGCCAAAGCATGACTATTAACCGGAATGATAAATCAACCTCTATCAGTACGCAAATGGATAGTTTGATACCGCCCAGTAAAATATCCAACTTAACACAGGGTATGTTTGTGGGTGCGGTCAGTGACAATTTCGATGAACGCATCGAGCAGAAGATTTTTCATTGCGAAATTGTGGTGGATAACGAGCAAGTGAAGCGGGAAACAGCCAACTACAAGAAGTTGCCCCAAATCATAGATTTTAGGGACGAGGACGGGAACGACCGGATGCAGGAAGAAATACAGGCAAATTACAACCGGGTCAAGCAGGAAGTTCAGCAGATTGTCACGGACGAAATGGAAAGGATAAAGAATGACCCTGATTTGCAATATCTAATTAGAGAGAACGAATAAAATATAAGCGATAGTTTCAATGTAGGAGCTATCGCTTAATTTATTTATTTGTTTTTATCTTCTTCCTTCTCTTTTTCTTCTTTTGTGAAATGACACTTTATCACTTTTAAAAAAGTGGAATTACGAATATCAGCATCATTGATAAAAGAGTTCATATCCATTAAATATATGCCTGCAGGAATAGTTTTTTGAGTTGCTAAATCCGTCATAACATCAATAGATTTGTAATATACAGAACCATTAGAATATAATGCATTATACTTATCTTCCAATATTGAAATCTTCAACTCATCATTGAATTCTACAATTCCATAGAACCAAATACGTTGTATCTTGTCGTTATAATACTTCATTAGTCGCCTTGCCCTTTGTCTTAATTGGCTAATAACTTCTTCATTTTTAGCTAATTTAAGTCCTTTCTTTTTTAATTCTATAATTACAACATCAACTTTTTGCTTTGCCTGTGGATTACCCGAAAACACTAATGCTATATCAGGACGAGAATCATCTTGACTTTTCTCTTCCCCCTCTGTAATTACGTCAATCAATTCAGACATATCTTTATCGCTTAAGATGGTAGAATAAGTCATATATTTATCATCTAATAGCCAAGCATTATTACTATATAAGTCAGACATGAAATTTGATTTTTCCAATTTTTTCTTCATCGGGACTATTAAGCTATGTATATCAGCTTCACTGTTTTCAGGCTTTATCTGTTTAAGCTTGTTGATTATTATTTGTCTATATAAAACATATTCGGTTAAAGTTCTTGAAGACATTTCTAAAGTCTTCTCATATCTTTCATCGGAATATCCAGAAGCATCTAAAACTTCTTTTTGAGCTTTAAAAAATTTATCTTGTGCATTTTTTATAGCATCATTTCTTGATATAAAACCAATTGTATCTTCTTCAAAATAACCTAACAAGTGAGGGTATCTATTAACAAAGGACTTTTTAATTTCTTTATTTCTATTCTTTATTATAGGGATTTTGGTAGTTAGTAATTCAGCTACTTTCTTCCTAAATAGGCTTTTTACTGTTTTTAGAACACTTTCGTTCATTGTTAATTCCTGACGTGAAGCATTAACTTGACCTTTAAAAATATCCGAATATAAAAGGAATATTATATCATATCCTGTTGGTATATTTTCAGGCGCAATAATATCCATTTTGTATGTTCTTCCATCTACACAAATTGCTGTTATAATTGTATTATCAATCTTATTTTCTTTTATTGTATAATGTAATTTCATTTTGTCGAACATATCTAAATATGGGGCATCAACATCTACAACTTCCAAATCACTCATTTCAGCGGTGTCAATAGTAGCAGAAGACGTTATAAATTGTTGCTTAAAATTGGGTTCTTCTACTTTGAGAGATATAGTTATTTTGAGATGCTTATGTTCTTGCTTCAATAAATAAAGCTTTGGGTAAAATTCTTCTAATATTCTATTTTTTAATGATGTTGGTTTTAAATAATCGTGAGATTTTATTTTTGTAAGATAATAATTTTTTAAAGTAAGGACAGTTTCATGTTTGTCACATTCTATGTTTTTTACAATAGACTTTTCATCAAAATCATTGGAAAAAGTAAAACTTCTACATTGTTTTCCATAACAACTTAATATATCTATATTTTTAAAATAACTTAGAAAAACAAGCCTTCCTACTCCTTTGTGTGAATCTTCATCTACTTCTAATAATTTACTAAATTTATCAAATCTCTCATCCGTAAAGCCGACTCCATTGTCCATGATTTTAACGACGAGTGTATCGGGCTTATTAAATCCTTTAATAGATATTTGTATTTGAATATCTGTTGCGTCAGCATCAATTGAATTCGCTATAGCTTCAAAATAAACCATCTCTAAAGATGGATTAGCAAAAAATAATTTAACAGCTTGTTTTATATTAATTTTCATGGCTTGCTTATATTGTTAATTCAGATATTTATAAAAATCTTTAATCTTTCAACAATGAAACAGTTTTCATTGCCAAAGATACCGTTTTTTATGATTTACCATATCATTTCACTATAATCTTTATGGCGAAATGATGTATAGCTAAGACAAATGAAGCCAAACGAGGACTAATGAAGCCACCTATTCCCAAAGCCTTAAATATACTCTATTTCATCCTTACTTTTACTTCCGAAATTTTTATTTACTCACTAAAATTCAAAAAGTTATGGATGCAAATACAGCCAACCAGTCCACCACTGACGAACAGATGATGGATATTCTTCTTGTACTGGATAAGGAGAAAAAGACAATCAGCGCAGTAAAAGGCGTGGATGAAAACGGGGAACTCCAAACCGTCCCGCCGGAGAACAACAGCGAACTTTTGAAATTCGACCGTCACGGTGATTTCTTTTCTAACTTCTTTTCCAACATGATGAACCAGTTGAAGAACCCGACCCGTTTTAACTTTTTCAAAATCCCTAAGATTGAACTTCCCAAAATCGAGCCGATAATCAGGGATAACTTCAACAACCCTACACCGGAAAATGAAGCGGGCATAGAGCGTTACCGGGTAACACCTGAAACCGTGAAGCAGGAAGCGAAGAAAGAACAGCAGGAAACCCAAACCCAACAACCACAACCACAGCAGCCATCCAAAGAAACGGGAGCAACGGCGCAAGCACCGCAGCAACCCGACAAAAGCAAGTATGTGATTGACCCGGATAAAGTGGACTGGGAAGCCTTGAAGAATTTTGGTCTATCCAAAGAACAGCTTGAAAAGGCAAAGGCTTTAGAACCCATGTTAAGGGGGTATAAGTCGCCCGGAGCGTTCACCATTGCAGGTAACTACAATTCAGCCATTATGAAACTGGACGCACGTTTATCTTTCCGGCACGACAAGGACGGGAATGTAGTTTTGGCTATACACGGCATCCGACAAAAGCCGGAACTTGAACGCCCGTTCTTCGGACATGAATTTTCCAAAGAGGATAAAGCCAATCTTCTTGAAACGGGAAACATGGGACGGATAGTAAACCTGAAAAACTATATCACGGGAGAAATGATACCCTCTTTCGTCAGTGTGGATAAAGTAACAAATGAACTGGTTTCCATGCGTGCAAGCAGCGTCCAAATACCGGATGAAATAAAGGGTATCAAACTGAACAAGGAACAGCAGCAAGCCTTACGGGAAGGAAAAGGGGTATTCCTTGAAAATATGATTTCCAACCGTAAAAATCCCTTTTCCGCAACTGTTCAGGTCAATGCCGACAAGAAAAGTTTGGAATTTATCTATCCCAATGCCAAACAGGAACAGCAAAACAGCCTTGTCACCAGTGACGGTGTAACCATTCCCAAAAGCATTTCAGGAATAGAGCTATCCCGCCAACAACAGCAGGATTTAGTCAATGACAAGACCATCTTTGTTGCCGGGCTGAAAGATAAGCGAGGGGTCGAATATGATGCTTACATTCAGGTGAACCATGATAAGAAGAAGTTAGGCTTTTACAGTGACAATCCCAGTTTTGATCGTTCCGCCGTGAAAGAAATTACCCCCGCCAGCAAGAACCGCACACAGGTAGCGGTCAATTCGGAGGGCAAGACCAACGAAGCCACCAAGAAAGTGAAAGAACCCTTGAAAAAGGGTCAGGACAAGCCCACTGAAAAGCAGAAAACCAAGCAGGATAAAAAGGAGAAGCAGGAGCAGACTGACAAACCCAAACAGAACAGGGGACGCAAAAGATGATAGCGGTGTTAATCCTTATCCCGGTTGTCGGTTTCGTCCTGTTTATCTTCACCTGTTACAAAACAGACTGGAAAACCATAAACGAGCAGAACCAACAATTTTATGTAGATGGTTACCACATCTATTATGACCGGAAAATCCTAAGACAAAAAGAAGTGGAACAATTAAAATCAAAATTAGAATGATTGCAGTAATCGGAGAAAAACCAAGCGTGGCAAGGGACATTGCCCGTATTTTAGGAGCAAATGAAAAACAGGATGGCTATCTTTCAGGTAACGGGTATCTCGTTACCTGGGCGTTCGGCCATCTTGTCGGTTTAGCAATGCCGGAAGCATACGGCATACAGAGTTTCCGCCGGGAAAGTCTGCCTATTATCCCGGATAGTTTTCAACTTACCCCCCGACAAGTGAAAGCGGAAAAAGGGTACAAGGCAGACCCCGGCGCGTTGAAACAACTAAAGGTAATCAAAGACGTATTCGACCAGTCGGATAAGATAATTGTCGCCACCGATGCAGGGAGAGAGGGAGAACTTATCTTTCGCTACATCTACCAGTATATCGGATGCAACAAGCCTTTTGTCCGTTTATGGATAAGCAGTCTTACGGACAAGTCAATCCGTGAGGGACTGCAAAACCTGAAAGCCGGTAGCCTGTATGATAACCTATTCCTTTCAGCACAGGCACGCAGCGAAGCCGATTATTTAATTGGCATAAATGGTACACAGGCTTTAAGTGTGGCAGCCGGACAAGGCATTTTTTCTTTGGGACGGGTACAGTCGCCCACGTTGGCGATGATATGTACCCGCTTTTTGGAGAACAAGAACTTTGTCCCACAAAAGTATTGGCAACTGAAATTACAGACAGCAAAAGACAATGTTTCCTTTGCTGCACTATCCGCAGATAAATATGATACGCAGCAAGCCGCCATCGACACGCTGCAAAAGATAAAGGAAGCGGAAACAGTACAGGTGAAAACCGTAGAACGTAAGGAAGTAAACCAAGAACCGCCGTTGCTCTATGATTTAACTTCACTTCAAAAAGAAGCGAATACCAAACTGAATTTTTCCGCAGACAAAACCCTATCCATCGCACAAAAGTTATACGAAGGTAAACTAATCAGCTACCCCCGAACCGGAAGCCGTTATATCTCACAGGACGTGTTCGAGGAAATCCCGGAACGTCTTGTTAATTTGGAACAGTACACCCGTTTTGCCGGGTATGCCGCCGGGATGAAAGGCAAAGCCTTAAATTCCCGTTCCGTGAACGATGGCAAGGTAACAGACCACCACGCCCTGATTGTGACGGAAAACCTGCCCGGCAAACTGGAAACGGACGAACAGGCTGTTTACGAACTGATAGCCGGACGAATGTTGGAAGCCTTTTCAGAAAAATGTATCAAAGACGTTACCAGTGTTGTACTGGATTGTTCCGGTTCACTTTTCACGGTCAAAGGGTCTGTAATCAAGTCCGCCGGATGGCGTGCCGTATTCGGCGAGAAAGAGGACGGGGAAGATAACGCTACTTTGCCAGCTATGCAGGACGGAGATAGTTTACCGCTTTCCGGCATTGAACTACTGGAGAAACAGACCAAGCCCAAACCGTTACACACGGAAAGTAGTCTGCTTTCTTCAATGGAAACGGCGGGTAAGGAACTGGAAAACACCGACCTGAAAGCCAGCATGAAAGATACGGGTATAGGCACGCCCGCAACACGGGCAGCCATCATCGAAACGCTGTTTTCCCGCCAGTATATCGTCCGGGAGAAAAAGAACCTTGTCCCGACCGAAAAGGGGCTTGCCGTTTACAACATCATCCGGGACAAGAAAATAGCAGACGTTGAAATGACGGGGATGTGGGAAAATACGCTTGCCAAAATAGAAAGCGGGGAAATGAACCCCGACACGTTCCGTAAAGGTATCGAAGTGTATGCACGGCAAATCACAGCTGAACTTTTGGATGTTCAACTTTCTTTCGCTTCGGGTAGTGGTTGTATCTGCCCGAAATGCAAGACCGGGCGCATCCTTTTCTATCCGAAAGTCGCCAAATGTTCCAATGTGGATTGTTCCGTTACCATCTTCCGCAACAAGAGCGACAAGCAGCTAACGGACAAACAAATTACCGAACTGGTGACTACAGGGAAAACCGGGCTAATCAAAGGCTTTAAAAGCAAGAACGGCAAAGTCTTTGACGCTTCACTTGCCTTTGACGAGCAGTTTAATGTTACTTTCGTGTTCCCTGAAAAGAAAGGCAAACCGAAGAAATAAGATGGAAATCGTTATATTTGCCACAGAAAGTTTCATTATAGATAGATTTATAATTGAAATTTTTGTGGTTGAAGCACCCGGAGGGATACCGGGTGCTTTTTTTAATCATTCTCCTTTATACTGGTAGGTCAGGCAAACGACCTGATTGTCTATCACCCGGTGTCCGGTCAGTTCCCACTTCGACCCGAAAGTCTTTCCTATGAACTTGATACCGTCCCCCAGCATGACCGGAACGATATACAGCGTTATTTCATCCAGCAGGGACGCTTCAATCAGCGAGGTTATAAACTTACCGCCGCCAATAACCTGAATATCGGTTTCCGAACTTGATTTAAGTTCATTTACCGCACGTAAAGGCATATCAGTAAGAAAGGTTACATTCTCCTTTTTCGTCACATTGGTATCGTAGTGGGACACTACAAAAGTCTTTTTACTTTTGTACGGCCATCCGCCCCAACGTTTAAAAATCATGTTATAGGTATTCACTCCGGCAAGAAATATACGGGGGTGTTCATAAGCTGCCGAAATTTCCTTTTTAACGTTTTCCGGCATCCAGTCCAAATCATTATCTTTTCGGGCAATGAAGCCATCGAGAGATATAGCAATACAAGTTTTTAAATGTTTCATAAGTTGGTATCAAACAGTTTTTAGTTACAAACTGTTCGCCAGTACGTCTAAAAAAAGCGTGAACTCACGCTATCCCGACACAGAGGCACTGGTATACCTAAAAGACAAGACAGGCAAGTCCACGCCGTATGCACATACAGCATGAAACATTGCGCTTTGGGTCTTGTCTTTTTTGAAAATTACCAGTTTTCTGTGTCAAGACGTTCTGCGAACGTTATGTTATATATAAATAGAGGTTCTTTTACCTCTATCGCTTTCTCTAATGAAACTGTTGCAAATATACAGAAAGTCCCGGATATACCCGAACAGGAAAAAGAAAATCCTGCCTTATCTCACGACAAAACAGGATTAAAAGCCATTAGAAAAGAAAAAATTAGTCGGTTTTCTCACGGATTAACTTGTGTACGTCCGTGGCACGGTAATAACATCTACCATCCAACATAAGGAAAGGGAGTATTCCTTTTTTTCGATAACGGGTCAGTGTTCGAGGGGCTACTTTCAGAAGCAAGCATAAATCCTGATTATCCAGTAGTTCTTCCCCATCCAAACAATTACGTCCTTTTATCACCCGGTCTATTTTCTTGTCCTGCATATCGAACCTATCCATGATACGCTCCATCCATGCGGTAAAATCGTCTTTATCTATATACATAAGGTTACCTGATTAAATTAAACCAATCATAAAATAACTTTGGTTGGACGGGTCTTTAATGATAATATCCCGTTCCCGCATGAAACGAACATAGCTTTTGGCAGTACGTTCTTTCACGTCCAAAATCTGCTGCAACTGTTCGCACAGGTCTATATAGGTAATATGTGTCTGCCGTCCAAAAATATCACGGGCAACGCATACCAGTTCCTTTTCCTTGCGTTTCTCTTTTTCCTCTCGTGGCTTTTCCCCTTTATAAAGGTGCATCCCGGCTGCTTTGTCCCAAGCAAAAAGCATCAAAGGAACGTCCAAAGGACTACCGTCACGGACTTTCAGGGCTTTTACCACCGATTGTGTGGGTTCTTCGTCCTTTTCGATTGAAAGGATAGTCGCTGCCTTGCGTTGTAGTTCCGAGCCTAAATGCCCCCGCAGCTTCAATCCGTTGGGTACGAAATGCAGTACGCAGAGAATACAGGTATTATAAATTCCTGCCAGTCGGTATAGTTCATCTATCACCGCCACACTTTCCGCTTCATCATTGGCACTTTTTACAAGGTCGGCGATACCGTCTATCACTACTAACTGTATGCCCCCATATTGGTAATAGAATTTATCCATACTCTGAACAATGGCGTGCAGACGTTCTTTGCGGGACATCCCCGTCAGACAAAATGCTTTCAGTTCTTCCGGTTTGTCCGGTTGCTTCGCACGTGCCAACAGGTTACTTACATTCTTGAACAGTTGTACTTCGGATTGTTCCGTATCGTAAAGTAATACCGCTTTGCGCTTACTGTTGGCAGTAATCTGTATGCCGAGAGTATCAACTTCCTTATCCGGCTGGCAGATGCAGCCCGCCAACATAGCAGCGATATAATTACTTTTACCTGTTCCCTCGCCACCCGTAATGCCGAACAGGTTTCCTTGTGTCCCCAGTGGAACGTCCCCGGCAGAAATTATCACCTGTGCTTTTGCCGGGGGATTATTGAAGTCTATTTCGCACGATTTAAGCATAATCAATGTATCACTATATAGGTTATCTAAAAATTCGATAAACAATTTCAGGAAATCTTCACGGGTATTACCCGCTTTAAAATAGTCGGAAATATCCTTTTCTTCTTTCGTGCCGGAAAGCGGTAAAAGCAGCCGTTTTACTGAAAATTCTTCCAACTGTTTTTCCTGTTTGCGTGCGCTTTCCTTTCCCGTCTTGTCAGTATCATATAATAAGATGATATGCTTAAAACGGAACGTCAATTTATAAATCAGCGTAGGCGGGATAGTCACCGTTTCACTGTTGAAGCAGATAGCATGAAAACCATGTGCCGCCAATGACATGACATCCTTTTCTCCGCCTGTGATAAACAGTGTATCACCCTTTGCGGGTAGCTGCTCTAATCCGAAACAATAGTTTTCCCCGAAATTGCCACCATAGAGGAAACGGGCTTTCGAGAACGGACGGTACAGTTTTATGTACCGTTTGTTCTTATACCCGTACATCGGTTCTGTTACGGATGAAGTATAAGTGAACGGTGTTCCATCCGCTGTTACGCTCTGAAAGTCCCGTAAAGAACACACCTTATAAAGTTC
>OGOH01002851.1_pt1 | contig 10366 bp, 7 predicted proteins | sample 1552571 | NCBI WGS metagenome assembly OGOH01 (sample SAMEA2580170, study PRJEB22360) | human gut metagenome | biome: human gut; feature: human-associated habitat; material: faeces | place: Denmark | collected 2008/2010
GTTTCTATTTTGATTCAAGTTTGCGAACGAGCATCGCGAGTTTCGCAATTACCTAATAGTATATTCTAATATCCGGCAATCAGCCGGAGCATTAGCTTATGTTTGATGGGATCTCCCCGACCACATCCAGATAAAAAATAACCAGTGTCTGTGACTGGTATGGATATACCCAGAGTGACCCGATGCCTAAAGACAGCAGACACAGTATCTGCAATCCGATAAAGCTCAGATAAATATAAAATAATCTTCCTTTATTTCCCTTCATGATCTGACGGCTGATCTTTAATGATTCGCGTGCCTTCATCTGCGGATGATCCAAAAGCAGATACAATGCCAGTGCATACCACATCTGCACGAAAACTGCCAGAATCGTGCTCACAATACCAAGTATCACCAGTACTGCAATCGCCGCAGGCGACTTGTCCAGGACAAAAAATAACACAGCACCTGTGATCACAGGAATACAGCTGATCAGCGTTGCAATAATCAAAAGCAGTCCTGCAATGATATAACGGTCCGGGTGATTTTTAAACCCGTAAAATACCATGCCAAGTGTCATTTCTTTTTTCCGTGCAAGTGACAGATGAAGCTGAAGGATTCCGACAGACAATACCATGCTTAAAAGTGTGATCAGAAATTCCGCCACATAAAACATGATCGTCACCGGAAGCGGCTGTGCATCTTTCTGCAACATGGAAAATGGGAGTTCTACCGCCAAAGGAATCAGTGTGGCGGCAAGAAATGCTCCCATTGGTATTTTATAATTTCCATTTAAATTGTCTCTTGCGATTCGTTTTAATTCTTTGCAAGGTAGGTTCATTTGTTTATACTCCGTTTCTGTAACTGATTGCTTTTCTCATTATAGCATGGCTATGCAGATGCAACAATCTTTTTATTTTGCCATAAACTGCTTCATCAGTTCATTATAATCCATGCCCTGCATATCAGAATAGGCCTTTAAAAATCCATCGATACTTCCATACTGATGGATGGCATACCCCAGAACCGATGCGTACAGTCCGATAGCCGCAACCAATGCCATAATCCCCAGAATCATTCCGATCTGTGCTTTCGAAGTATAAGACATCATGCCTCCGCGGGAAAGTGTTGCAAAAATAACCGCCAGAGCCCCACACGGCACAGCAAGATACAGACAGGTGCAGCTTAGTAATGCAATTGATCCAAGTATCAGGGAAGCTGCCTCCATGCGTGCAGATCTCCGGCTGCGATACGGCTGATTCGGATTTGGTTGATAAGATGATCCATACATATCCATAATACGTTTTCCTTTCTTTTTAGGATTGCTTTTATTGTAACATTTCATATATAATAGGGAAAGTATTATTTGACAGGAAAGGACTATTAAGGGGAAAATTTATGGATATTAATACAAAAATTGCGGAAGAACTCGGCATTCGGAAAGAACAGGCCTCCGCTGCCGTAAAACTGATCGACGAAGGATGCACCATTCCTTTTATTGCCCGGTACCGGAAAGAAGCTACCGGAGCATTGAGTGATGAAATTTTACGAAATCTCTATGACCGTCTGGTGTATCTGCGAAATCTGGAGGACAAAAAACAGACCGTACTGGCCTCCATTGAAGAACAGGGAAAACTGACGGAGGAACTGCGTGCACAGATTCTCGCGGCCGAAACACAGGTTGCAGTGGATGATCTGTACCGCCCGTACCGTCCGAAGCGCCGTACCCGTGCAACCATTGCAAAAGAAAAAGGATTAGAACCACTCGCCAACCTGATCCTTCTTCAGAAAATGACAGTTTCTCCTCTGGAGGAAGCCGAAAACTATATAAACCCGGAAAAAGAAGTTTCCACCGCAGAAGATGCCTTAAACGGTGCAAAAGATATCCTTGCAGAGTCGGTCTCCGACAATGCCGATTTCCGTACCCATATCCGGGAACTGACTATGAAGCACGGACAGCTTTTATCCGCTGCAAAAGATCCCGAAGCCGAATCCGTCTATGAGATGTATTATGAATTCAGCGAAAGTCTTTCAAAGCTTGCCGGACACCGGATTCTTGCCATCAGCCGCGGAGAAAAAGAGAAATTCCTCACAGTAAAAATTGATGCACCCGTGGACCGGATTCTTTCCTATCTCGACCGTAAACTCATCACCGCACCTTCTGCTCCCACAGCAGCTGTACTGCATGAAGTTACAGAGGATGCTTACAACCGGCTGATTGCACCTGCCATTGAGCGCGAAATCCGAAACGATCTGTTCGAAAAAGCTGAAGACGGTGCCATCCGTGTATTTGGCAAAAACTTAGAACAGCTTCTGATGCAGCCTCCAATCGCCGGTCAGGTTGTACTTGGCTGGGATCCGGCATTCCGTACCGGATGCAAGCTCGCTGTGGTGGATCCGACCGGAAAAGTACTTGATACTACTGTGATCTATCCGACTGCCCCGCAAAACCGCGTGGACGAAGCCAAAGCGGTACTGAAAAAACTGATTTCCAAATACCATATTACATTAATCTCTCTGGGAAACGGTACTGCATCCCGCGAATCCGAACAGATTATCGTACAGCTTCTCAAAGAGATTCCGGAACCGGTACAATACATCATCGTAAACGAAGCCGGTGCTTCCGTATACTCTGCCAGCAAGCTGGCAACCGAAGAATTCCCGCAGTTTGATGTCGGACAGCGAAGTGCCGCATCCATGGCGCGCCGCCTGCAGGACCCACTCGCAGAGCTGGTAAAAATCGACCCGAAATCCATTGGTGTCGGACAGTACCAGCATGACATGAACCAGAAGAAACTGACCGAAGCGCTGGATCATGTCGTGGAAGACTGCGTAAACCGTGTCGGTGTGGACTTAAATACCGCTTCTGCTTCCCTGCTGGAATATGTCTCCGGTGTGAGCAAAGCCATTGCCAAAAATATTGTGGTCTACCGCGAAGAAAACGGAAAATTTGCCTCCCGTTCCCAGCTTCTGAAAGTGGCCAAGCTTGGACCGAAAGCCTATGAACAGTGTGCCGGCTTCATGCGCATCAGTGACGGAAAAAACCCTCTGGATGCCACCGGTGTACACCCGGAATCCTACGCAGCCACGAAACAGCTGCTGGAAACACTCGGCTATACGCTTTCGGATGTGACAGACCGCAATGTTGCCGGGATCTCGAAAAAAGTCCGGGATTACAAAAAGCTTGCACAGGATCTGGAAATCGGCGAACTGACTCTCCGGGATATCGTAAAGGAACTGGAAACGCCTGCCCGTGATCCGCGTGAGGATATGCCAAAACCAATCCTGCGCAGTGATGTGCTCGAGATCAAAGATCTGACTCCGGGCATGGTATTGAAGGGAACCGTGCGAAATGTCATTGATTTCGGTGCCTTTGTGGATATCGGAGTCCATCAGGATGGTCTGGTACATATCTCGCAGATGTGTGACCGCTTTATCAAGCATCCACTGGAGGTCGTCAGCGTCGGGGATATCGTGGAAGTGAAAGTTCTGAGTGTGGATGTGAAAAAGCAACGGATTCAGCTTACAATGAAGATCTAACATTCAGGAAACAATTTTTAAAGAGAGGTCATATCCTGTCATGGTTGTGGCCTCTTTTTTTGTCACCCTGCCAGCGGATTATTGACCACTGGATTACTGTTCACAGGTTACCCTGCGAACAGTAACACCGCTGGTACAGATTCTCAACTTTTTGATATTTACAGTTGATTTCTGCATGCAAATAAGATATTCTGTCTTTAACACATATAATTCCAAATCTGATGAGTCATTCGCTCGTTTATCCACTGGAATTTTAATTCAATACAGGATCAAAAACGACTCTGTTTTCCCGTTTTTTCGGTTGTAAAACCGTGTTGTTTTGATATATACTAGAGGAAAGGCAGGATACTACATGGGGAACACTGACATTGTGACAGCTCCGCTGTCAGATGCCAACGAGAAAAACACTACAGAACACAGCACTATTTTTGATGATGTATTCCGGACAATCGCACAGAAAATGCCGCAGCTTCTGATTCCGCTGATCAATGAAGTTTTCCACACTTCTTACAGCGAGGAGGAACCATTTGAACAATTGCGGAATGAACACTATGAAAAATTCGGAACGGTGGTCACGGACTCTATTATCCGGATCGGCAACCATATTTATCATCTGGAGTGCCAGTCCTCAAAAGACAAAACGATGGTCATACGCATGTTTGAATATGATATTTCAATTGCTATTGAGCACGCTTCTTTTGAATCAAATGATATCTGGGAAATTGAATTTCCGCAGTCATGTGTACTTTATATCCGCAATCACCGTTCACTTCCGGATTTTCACGAAGCGATTGTGAAGTTTGCGGACGGTCAGAAAATTCGTTACCGCGTTCCGATCATACAGGCAAAGAAATACACGGTCGATCGGATTTTTGAAAAACGGCTGCTGATTCTGCTTCCGTATCATATCTTACGATATGAACACTTTTTGAAGCACAACGGAACGGATTCGAAGAAAGTGCAGCATCTGCTCGACGATTTCCGGGAGATCAACCGGAGGCTTGAGCAAACATCTGAGAAGGAACAAAAGTCACATCTTTATATGGATATGATTGTTCTGATTGAGAAGATTGCGGATTATATTATTCCAGAGGATAATGAGATCAGGAAAGGATTGGGTGAAATTATGGGTGGTAAGATTTTGAAATTACGCTCTGAAGAGTTGTTAGAGCAGGGAAGAATTGATGCAATTCAAAATATGATCGATCTTGGTCTGACCAAAGAACAAATTTTAAAGAAATATTCTTTGGAAGAATATGAAAAAGCATTGAATTCTATGTCGGTAAAAGTATGACGTAATCCATCTATAACTATATCTTCTAATATCTATGCTATGAGATGTATTATAATTATATCTCATAGCATTCATGAAAGAACATTCGTTCAAATTACCATTATAATTACAATTTCATACGTTTGATCATAACTGCTTCTGTTTCTTACACTTTCCATATTGTAAAAACAGATGCTTATGATATATACTAAAGGAAAGGCAGGACATTACATGGGGAACACTGACATTTCGGTAAACACGTTACCAGATGCCAACACAGAAAACACGACGGAACACAGCACTATTTTTGATGATGTGTTCCGGACAATTGCACAAAAGATGCCACAGCTTCTTATTCCGCTGATCAATGAAGTTTTCCACACTTCCTACAGTGAGAAGGAACCCTTTGAACAGCTACGGAATGAACACTATGAAAAATTCGGAACCGTGGTCACGGACTCCATTATCCGGATCGGCAGCCACATTTATCATCTGGAGTGCCAGTCCACCAAAGATGAAACGATGGTCATCCGGATGTTTGAGTACGACATTTCCATTGCGCTTGAGCATGCTTCTTTTGCGAAGCATGCGATCTGGGAAATTGAATTTCCGCAGTCGTGCGTACTTTACATCCGCAATCACCGTTCACTTCCGGATTTTCACGAAGCGATTGTGAAGTTTACGGACGGTCAGAAAATTCGTTACCGCGTTCCGATCATACAGGCAAAGAAATACACGGTCGATCGGATTTTTGAAAAACGGCTGCTGATTCTGCTTCCGTATCATATCTTACGATATGAACACTTTTTGAAGCACAACGGAACGGATTCGAAGAAAGTGCAGCATCTGCTCGACGATTTCCGGGAGATCAACCGGAGGCTTGAGCAAACATCTGAGAAGGAACAAAAGTCACATCTTTATATGGATATGATTGTTTTGATTGAAGAGATTGCGGATTATATAATTCCGAAGGATAATGAGATCAGGAAAGGATTGGGTGAGATTATGGGTGGTAAAATTTTAAAGTTACGGTCGGAGGAACTGTTGGAGCAGGGCGAGGCCAGAGGTAGACTTACAGGACTACGTGAAGGCAGGCTTACCGGACTACATGAAGCCAAAATTGATGCGATTCAAAATATGATTGATCTTGGTTTAACCAAAGAACAGATTTTAAGGAAATATTCTCCAGAGGAATATGAGGAGGCTTTGCGTTCTATATACCTGCAAAGACGGCTCTGCAAAGCTGAAAAACAAGGATCCTTACAAAAGAAGTAGTAATGCTCCCGATTTTTGTCAGGAGCATTTTTCTTGTAAATAACCTATTTACACAAAAATTTCACTCCCCTTGTCTTAAGATATTATCAAACAATTCTAATATATAATCTTCTTTATTTTCATATCGTATTAATTCATCCAAAGAATTTTTATTAAAAAAGAAAAAAGTGTCAACCTCTTTATCTGTATTAATTCTTCTTTTATTATATATATCAATCAACTCTGTTGTTGTTTTGCAGGTTTCAAGCTGATACAATATTCCGACTGAATATATTGGAATATCTTTTTGCTCTGGTGCTGGATATTTTGCATATTTTGCGCTATATTTACAAATGTAATTCTTATCATATAAATCAATTCCTATTTCTTCCTTTAATTCTCTTTGTAAACAAATTTCTGGGCAAAATTTTCCTTCTAAAAAATCTACTTCTTCAACCATTCCACCAATTGTATTCAAAATTTTTTCTTTATTCACGATAATGCCATAATACCCATCTTTTGTAATTATATATGATGCAACAAACAATGTATGAACGCATATTTTTTTTGTCATCTTAGCATAAATATAATCTGCAAAATTAGTCTGTGCAATTACCCAAATAGTTTTATTCTTTTCCCTAATTAAATCTATTACTGCATATATTTTTCCATTATAAATTCCATCTTCTACGTGATTCTTTATAAAATCATTCCAATTTTTTATTATATTCTCTTTTTCAGCATCACTTCTAATTATTTCAATAGGTTTTTTACAACTAAATTTTATGTTGCCAGTTATTTTTTTTACCATTTTTTTCACCAATTTTATTATATATTTTTACCCTATAATTACACCTAATCCAATCAATAAAAGCGCTGTTACCATTGATATAAAAATTCTTTTTTTCTCCATTTTCTCCGAAAAAATCATCAACAAAATTATATATGAAAAACATAAGCCCCCTGCTAAAACCAAAATCAACGCAGCCGCAGTTGAAAAATCAGAATATGTTATTGTCATACTTATTGATCCAATAAATAGTGCAATTATTGTAGCAAAGAAACCCAATATTTCTATGTATTTTATTTGCTCGTCATTCATTTTTTTTTGAATTTTGGAAAATTCTTTATAAAATTTCTCTATTTTGTAGTCAACAAGCCTAATATTCTTCTTAGTTTTAATTTCTAATTCAACATTATGATAATATGTTAAACGTGTTGTAGAATCTATTAAATCTGTCCTTTCATATGCAATAGCCAATAAAACCATTTGTTCCGCTTCTGTATATTTTTTTTGAATAAGGTATAAAGAAGCTTTTGAGCAATAATAATTTGCATACGGTGGTAATTTTTTTTCTTTTTCCTGTATAAATATTGCTCTGTCAACATATTCTAATGCTTTCTTAACGTCTTTTTTTCTAATTATTCCATCAACGGATGCCATGCTAATAACTATATCCGCATAATTATTAAAACATCCAATATTTTTTGAAATAACATTATAATTCGAAATTACTTTTTGTGCATATTCTAACGACTTTATATAGCATTTTGTATCATTTATATCTAATGCTTTAAATTTATAATATTGCGAATATACTATATCAACCAAATATATATATTTGTCTTCTGAAAATAAATGAATATATGTTTCTACCAAATTAAACAACTGATATTTTTGTTCGAACCTTCTATATTTTGTAAATAAACAATAAAATGCTGAAAAACGCAATTTCAAATCATTACTTTCTTTTTTCAATATTGCGTAATACATTTCTTCCTTTTTTCCATATATTTTATCAAATATAATATTTTTCAATTCAGCCGTATAATTATCGCTTGTTGGATCTTTTATTTCTAAAAGTTTTTTCTTTAAACTAATCATTTATCTATAATTTTATATCTCATTTTTAATCATCAAATTTTTTATATCTATATTTGTACTTGTATATTTTATAGATTTATTATTTTGTATTTTTGTCGAAATATGATAATATCCTTTATTTACATATATATTTTTTTCTTCTTCACTACTAAAAATTTCTTCCTTCAATTTTTCACCTGAGCGGATTCCAATAATTTCTATATTATCTTCTCCCAAGCCATTTAATTTGCATATTTGTTTTGCAACATCATACATACAGCCTATTTTCATTTTTGAAAATATTATTTCTGATTTTTTTCCATATTTAAGTGCATGCAAAACTAAATCATATACATCTTTTTTTCTCATAAAATATCTTGTCATTTGCTTTGATGTCAAAGTAATTTTCCTATTTTTTTCTATTTGTTTATTCCATAAATCAAAAACAGACCCATTTGTATTTAATACATTTCCAAGTCTAATTCCAATTACATCTACTCCATGATTTTTATTTTTAATCATTCTTTCTACAATTGCTTTTGTCATCCCCATGCAATTAACCGGATTCACTGCTTTGTCTGAAGAAAAGCAAATCACTTTTTCTACATGTTGATATTCTGATGCCCTTATAATATTTTCAGTTCCCATAATATTGATTTCAGTTGCTTCTAAGGGATTATTTTCAACAATTGGCACCTGTTTCATTGCCGCCGTGTGAATAACATAATCCACCCCATCCAACAAATACAATATTCTTCCATAATCTCTCACATCACCAATATAATATTCAATATTCTTATTCATAAATCTCTTTTGCATAAAATATTGTTTTTCTTCATCCCTCGAATAAACAATAATTCTTTTTGGATTTTCTTTGCACATTTTTCGAATTAAATATTGTCCTATAGATCCTGTCCCACCTGTTACCATAATAGTTTTTTCTGAAAACATATAATTATTCCTCTTTTTATACACTCTGAAATATTAAAAGAAATTTTCCCATTTAATTATTATGAAAATGTTTTGTTTTCTTTTCTGGTGTCCATATCAGTACAATTCTTATTCTCGTCAATTTTCGATATTTCATGTAAAATTCATTTTTTATTGTATGGATTTCACATTATTTTTTTAATAATACATCAAAAGGGACTCCGAAGAATCCCTTTTGATTTATAATGATCATATTTACTTTTACTGTAACAGAGAAAGTACACCCTGATTAGACTGATTTGCCTGTGCGAGCATAGACTGTCCAGCCTGTGCAAGAATGTTGTTCTTGCTGTAGTTTACCATCTCTTTTGCCATATCTGTATCACGGATACGAGACTCAGCAGAAGATGTATTCTCGGAAATGTTATCCAAGTTGTCGATGGTGTGCTCTAATCTGTTCTGTACAGCACCGAGTGCAGATCTCTGGGAAGAAACCTTGGCAACGGCATCAGCAATTGCATCAATTGCATATGTTGCTGCTGTACCGGTAGCATCCTTTACATTAATTCCCTTGATACCAAGATTTGAGGAATTCATAGTATCAATGTCTACCGTAATCTTATTCGTCATATCAGCATCTGCTCCAACATGCAAGTTAAACGACAAAGTATTTGCTACAGTTGCATATCCCTTTGTAATAGCATAAGTAGTCTTACCATCTGCTGTCACACCAGCAGCAACTGTTGCCTTTTTGTCAGTTGTTCCAATATTATTGGCTGCTGTTAATTCCTCTTTGATCATCTTCTCAGCCTGTGCCTTTGTAATAATTGAGGAATCATCACTATCTACACCAGCAGTTGCATCTGCATCTGCCATAGCCTTCATTGTAGTATCATCTACTTTTACAGTGTCTCCCGCATTTACAAGTTTTTTTACATCTGTAAGTGCATCTTTTCCCGTCGGAAGTGTTGAAGCCCACTTAATATTGCCATTATCTTCATACGCTGTCTGCCCAGCAGAATTAGTAATTTTCTCAATTGAATTATCTGCTACTTTTGTTGTTATAGTATATGTCTCATTATTAACAGAGAATGTTGCACCAGATGTATATGCACCAGCAGTTGTCGGGACGATTAATAACTTTTTGTCAAGCGCAGTTCCCACATCAGCCTTAGAAGCACCAATCGTATACTGCTTTCCTGCAATCTTTACACTGTCTCCAGTTTTTAATTCATCCATGGTAAATGTTGCGCTCTTAGCACCATCTGCCAATGTTCCCTTTAAGCCTGCATCATGAGCATTCATATATACATTCTTTGTTGAAGAATCATCACCCTTTAACAGATAAATCTCATTGAATTTTGTAGTCTCAGCAACACGATCGATCTCTGTAGTAAGCTGATCCACTTCATCCTGAATAGCCTGACGATCATCAGACGAATTTGTTCCATTTGAAGACTGAACTGCAAGCTCATTCATACGCTGTAACATGCTGTGAACTTCTGTTAAAGCACCTTCAGCAGTCT
>OGOH01002854.1_pt1 | contig 10365 bp, 9 predicted proteins | sample 1552571 | NCBI WGS metagenome assembly OGOH01 (sample SAMEA2580170, study PRJEB22360) | human gut metagenome | biome: human gut; feature: human-associated habitat; material: faeces | place: Denmark | collected 2008/2010
CCAAAAAACACTTCTCTCGCATACTTTGGTATAAAAAAAGAACTCCCTTTTACAGGAGTTCTAATTTCTTAAATAGTGTTTCCAGCTCTGCCGGCATTGCTGCAACCAGATTTCTCGCCATCTCTTCCGGGCGCTTTTTCATATCTCCAAGTACCCACTGTGTTGTCATATATACAGATCCCTGACAATACATTTCCAGTTGGAAATGCAGATTCTCAGGAATTGGCTGTTTTGTCTTTTCCTGAATCTGGTTCTCATAGAATCTTAAGATCAGCTGAAAATCATGATCTCGCAGACAATTCTGATCATCATTACGAAAAGCAGCTTTGAAGAATAATTTTTCTTCTTCTATATAATGAAACTTATTAACAAGACCTTCATAAGCCGTCTTACCTTCTCCCATATGCTGGAACGATTCCAACAGGATCCGGTCAAAATACCAGTTGATCAGATCATATTTATCCTGAAAATTCCGGTAAAATGTCTGCCTTGTCGTTCCGCATTCTGTTACGATTTCTTTTACCGTAATCTTTTCTACCGGCATCTTCTTCATACAGTTTTTCATAGCGTCCGCCAGACGGTATTTCATTTTATCATGTTTTGTTTCTTCCAATTATATCATCCCCAGTTAGAATACTTTTGTCGTCCACTTACTCATGTCCCACACTTCATTCACTACATCCTGATAAAACTCAGGTTCGTGGCAGATTAAAAGAATACTTCCTCTGTACTCCTGCAAAGCTTTTTTTAACGAATCCTTTGCGTCCACATCCAGATGGTTTGTAGGTTCGTCCAGAAGTAATATATTCGTATCCCTGTTGATCAGTTTACAAAGTCTGACTTTCGCCTGCTCTCCACCACTTAATACTCTGACCTGACTTTCGATATGTTTTGTTGTCAGTCCGCATTTTGCCAGTGCCGAACGTACTTCATACTGTGTAAACGACGGAAATTCCTGCCAGATCTCATCGATACAGGTAGTCTTGTTCTCGCCTTTGACTTCCTGTTCAAAGTAGCCGATCTCCAGATTCTCTCCCAGTTCACAACTTCCGGATAAGGATGGAATCAATCCTAAAATGCTTTTTAATAATGTAGTCTTTCCGATTCCGTTCGTTCCAACCAGTGCTATCTTCTGTCCACGCTCCATACTGAAATTTAATGGTTTTGATAACGGCTCATCATATCCCGTTACCAGATCATGTGTCTCAAATAACATCTTTCCAGGTGTACGGCCATAACGGAAATGAAATTCCGGCTTCGGTTTCTCTGCCGCCAGTTCGATCACATCCATCTTGTCCAGCTTCTTCTGTCTGGACATCGCCATATTTCTAGTAGATACACGTGCCTTATTACGTGCCACGAAATCTTTCAGCTCACTGATCTCCTGCTGCTGTCTTCTGTAAGCAGCTTCCAGCTGCGCTTTCTTCACAGCATAGACTTCCTGGAAGTGATCATAATCTCCCACATAACGGTTCAGTTCCTGATTCTCCATATGATAGATGATATTGACCACTTCGTTTAAGAATGGAATATCATGCGAGATCAGAATAAATGCATTCTCATAATCCAGAAGATAGCGCTTCAACCATGCGATATGTTCCTCATCCAGGTAGTTGGTCGGCTCATCCAGAAGCAGGATATCCGGCTTGGAAAGAAGCATCTTGCCCAGCGCCACGCGGGTTTTCTGACCGCCGGAAAGAGTTTCGATCTGCTTGTCATAATCTTCCTCCGTGAAGCCGAGACCCTTTAAGACACCGGTCAGCTCACTTTTGTAAGCGTATCCGTTCTCCAGCTCAAACTGATGGGTCAGGCGGGTATAGGTTTCCATCAGACGGTTCAGCTCATCACCGGTCACCGTGTTCATTTCCTGTTCCATATTGCGGATACGGCGTTCCATATCGATGATGTGCTGCTTGGTGGTAAGAAGCTCCTCGTAGATGGTATGATGTCCGTGGATATCCTGGTACTGGGCAAGATAGCCGATATTTTTATCCCGGGCAAGCACCACGGTACCGGAATCAGCAGAAAGCTCCTGCATGATGATACGCAGCAGTGTGGTCTTTCCTGCACCATTGCATCCGATCAGAGCAGCCTTTTCACGGTCTTCAATGTGAAAGGATGCATCATTTAAAATTACTTTTTCGCCAAAGGCCTTGCATATATTCTGACATGATAAAATCATAAAAACTGTCCTCCTGTATAAAGAATCACCCCTGTTTATGTCTGAACAGGGAAAAATCCTCCACCTATTATAACGGAAACTGCCGGGATTTCAAAGAAAAAATCAATTATTAGAAAAATTATAAAGAAATTTGTACAGAATAGACAACTTTAATTGACAGGAAAATGTCAATTCGTTATAATTAACCTAGTGTAAGGTAAGGAGGAAAACTATCGTGGAGACAAAACAAATCTCGAAAGCGGTGATTAAGCGTCTGCCACGCTATTACCGCTACTTAGGAGAGCTGATGGAAGATAATGTAGAACGTATTTCTTCCAATGAATTAAGTAAAAAGATGCATACCACAGCTTCTCAGATCCGTCAGGATCTTAATAATTTCGGCGGTTTCGGGCAGCAGGGGTATGGCTATAATGTACACTATCTTTATACAGAGATCGGTAAGATCCTGGGACTGGATACCGTTCATCCGATGATCATCCTGGGTGCCGGTAATCTGGGACAGGCACTTGCCAATTATGTGGATTTTGAGAAGCGCGGGTTCAGGCTGGTTGGTATCTTTGACGTAAATCCTGTGCTTGAGGGCATCGCAGTCCGTGGACTTGAGATCCAGATGCTCAGTGAGCTTCCGTTTTTCCTGAGAGAGAATAACGTGGAGATCGCGATCCTGACACTTCCCAAGAATAAAGCCAAGGAAATGGCAGATATCCTGGTGGAGAACGGGATCAAGGCAATCTGGAATTTTGCACATCTCGATCTTGAGACACCGGATGATGTGATCGTAGAGAACGTTCATCTTTCCGAGAGTCTGATGACACTGTCTTATAATCTCAGCAAATACAGGCAGGAACATGTGGATAAGTAAGAATTGTTAAGCTGCCGGAAACGGCAGCTTTCTCTATGACAGAGGGGAGGCAGAAGACAGAATGAAGAAGCTTGTTACCTGCAAAGAAATGAAGGATCTGGACTCCACAACGATCCGTGAGATCGGAGTTCCCTCCGAGGTTCTGATGGAGCGGGCGGCACTGAAGGTGGTAGAGGAAACAGAAAAGTATCTCCAGAAGGACGAAAGGATCCTGGTAGTCTGCGGAAGCGGAAATAATGGCGGTGACGGTATCGCTGTTGCCAGATTGTTCCATCTGAAGGGAATCCGGGTAGAGTTTTATATGGTCGGAAACAAAGATAAAATGACCAGAGAGACAGCTCTTCAGTATAAGATCGCTTCCGGTTATCGTGTCCCGGAGGTGAATAACCCGCAGTGGAGTGAATATACTACTATAGTAGATGCCGTGTTTGGGGTAGGCCTGACGCGTCCGATCGAGGGGCATTATGCTGATATCATCCATGAGATGAACAGTGCGAGGGCCAAAAAGATTGCAGTTGACATCCCGTCAGGAGTGAACGGAGATACTGGCCTGGAAATGGGAATTGCCTTCAGCGCCGATCTGACTGTCACATTTGCCTACCGGAAAAGAGGTCTTTGCTTTTATCCGGGAAGACTGTATGCAGGAAGGATCGTTACCGCCGATATCGGGATCTATGAGCAGGAAGCTGTGACTGCATCTGCCGCCTGTCTGGAAAATAAAGATCTGAAGCTGTTTCCGGAACGTGATCCCGGCGGAAACAAGGGTACCTTCGGAAAAGTGCTCTTTGTGACCGGAAGTGAGGGAATGTGTGGAGCCGCTTATTTAAGCGCCAGTGCAGCACTTCGTGCCGGTGCGGGAATGGTAAAGATCCAGACTGTGGAAGCCAACAGGATCCCACTGCAGATACTCCTTCCGGAGGCTATGGTCTGCAGCCGCTTTGATCAGGAATCCAATGAACAGCTTCTATCCTGGTGTGATGTGATCGTGATCGGACCGGGACTTGGAACATCAGTGGCCAGCCGTGAGAGAGAACAGTGGTTTCTCACGGCGGCTGCCCGGGAGAAAAAGCCGCTGATCCTGGATGCGGACGGCCTGAACCTTCTGGCTGCACATCCACAGTGGTACCAGTATCTGGGAGAGCATGTAGTCCTGACACCGCATATCGGAGAAATGAGCCGGCTCAGTGGCAGAACGATCCAGGAGATCCAGCATGAGATCGCAGATACTGCACTGAAATGTGCTGCGGAAACAGGCTCTGTGTGCGTATTGAAGGATGCATGTACGGTGATCGCAGATGAAAAAGGCCAGATGTATCTGAATCTTTCCGGTAATTCCGGAATGGCAACTGCAGGAAGCGGAGATGTGCTTTCCGGGATCCTGGCAGCAGTGTTATGTATGTATCTGAAAACGGAGGAACAGCCTCCCATGGTTTTAAAGGCCGCGTTAGGTGTTTATCTTCACGGACTTTGCGGTGATCTTGCAGCCGCTGAAAAAGGAATGCGCAGTATGCTGGCAGGAGATATCATAGAATATCTGCCCAAGGCATTAGCTATAGGTGAAGAGGAGTCGGGATTATGAAAAAATACGAGAGAGTAAAAGCACTGGTATCACTGGATGCCATTGCCCACAATTTTGAGGAAATGCATAAAAATGTCAAAGAAGGGACAAAGATCATCGCTGTGATCAAGGCGGACGGTTATGGTCATGGTGCCAGAGCTATTGCCCGTCTGATCCAGGACTATGACTATATCTGGGGATTTGCAACAGCTACTGCAGAGGAGGCACTGGAGCTTCGGCATGCAGGGATCATCAAGCCTGTCCTGATCCTTGGCCTTGTATTTGAGGAATATTATGAAGAACTTGCAGCCAACGATGTCCGGATCACCATATCAGATCTAAATACAGCGGCAGAATATGCAAAAGCAGGTGCACGCATTGGAAAAAATGTACATATTCATCTGGCTCTGGATACGGGAATGACAAGGATCGGATATGCGGATATTCCGGAAAATGCGATAAAGATCGAAAAAATCTCAAAAATCCCGAATCTGGTGATCGAGGGAATGTTTACCCATTTTGCCAGGGCGGATGAGACCGACCGTTCTCCTGCACTGGTGCAGCTGGACCGTTATCTCCGTTTTGCAGAGCTTCTGGAAAAAAGAGGCGTTCATATTCCGGTACGTCACTGCTCCAACAGTGCAGGTATCATCCGTGTTCCGGAAGCAAATCTCAATGTCGTTCGTGCCGGCATCACCATTTACGGTATTTATCCGTCAGAGGAGGTAGAACGTGATATTGTGAAGCTGACACCTGCAATGGAGCTGAAAAGTCATGTATCTTATGTGAAAAATGTGGAACGTGGAACAGCGGTAAGCTATGGAGGAACGTTTGTTACAGAACGCTTTACCAGAATGGCAACGATCCCCGTAGGTTATGCAGATGGCTATCCGAGACAGCTTTCCAATAAGGGCTGGGTCCTGATCCGGGGCAAAAAAGCTCCGATCCTCGGACGGGTCTGCATGGATCAGTTTATGGTTGATGTCACAGATATCCCGGAGGTGAAGGCCGGGGACGAGGTCACTCTGATGGGAAGAGATGGAGAGGAATTTATCAGTGTGGAGACACTGGGAGATCTTTCCGGAAGATTTTCCTATGAATTTGTCTGTGGGATCAGTAAACGTGTTCCGCGGGTTTATATCAAAGACGGTAAGGAATGCGGAGAAGAGGAGAGCTTTTTCCAGTAGATCCGTAAATACCCGGATCTGGAAAACGCCGGGTCAGACATAAGGCCGGTAAAAAAGTACCACGCATGGTATACACAAAGAAATTGTGGAAATACTTATCTGTAAAAAGGAATACGGCTTGCAAATAAGCCGGACCAGAATCGGAGTGTGAATTGTGTGGTTATAAAAAGAGGGGATATTTTTTACGCGGACTTAAGACCTGTAGTGGGCAGTGAACAGGGCGGCATCCGTCCGGTGCTGATCATCCAGAACGATGTGGGCAACCGTCACAGTCCCACAGTGATCTGTGCGGCAATTACATCAAAAATGAATAAGGCAAAGCTGCCGACACATATTGAGATCGATGCATCCGCCTACGGGATCGAAAAGGATTCCGTGATCCTTCTGGAACAGCTCCGCACCATCGACAAGCGGCGTCTGAAGGATAAGGTGTGTCATCTGGACAGTGCTATGCTTGATAAGGTGAATCATGCGCTTGAGATCAGTCTGGAACTGACTTTTTAGGGGAACATGAGGAATTTTGACCGGTTTGTTTTCTGATTCTTGACGAAATCTTTCATAAGTGCTATATTAAACCGAGTTGCAATTATGTAAAACGGTACCCAAAATGAGCAGGGCACGAAAGAAAATATACGGTAACAAGGAGAGGAAGATACCATGTCAGGACATTCAAAATTTGCCAACATCAAACATAAGAAAGAGAAAAATGATGCCAAGAAGGGTAAGATTTTCACAGTCATCGGCCGTGAGATCGTTATGGCAGTAAAGGCCGGCGGCCCGGATCCTGCAAACAACAGCAAGCTTCGTGATGTCATTGCAAAAGCAAAAGCGAACAACATGCCGAACGATACGATCGATCGTGGAATCAAGAAGGCAGCAGGTGCGGATTCTGCAGACAGCTACGAGAAGGCTGTATATGAGGGATATGGTCCGAACGGTGTTGCTATTATCGTAGAGACTCTTACAGATAACAAGAACCGTACTGCAGGTAATGTACGTAACGCGTTTACCAAGGGTAACGGAAGCATCGGAACACAGGGATGCGTATCCTTTATGTTCGACCAGAAGGGCCAGATCATCATCGATAAGGAAGAGCTTGAGGATGAGTGCGGCGAGATGGATGCGGACGAGCTGATGATGACAGCTCTGGATGCAGGTGCTGAGGACTTCAACGAGGAAGAGGACAGCTTTGAGATCATCACAGCACCGGACGATTTCAGTGCTGTACGTGAGGCTCTTGAGAAAGCCGGGATCCCGCTTGTAGAAGCACAGATCGCCATGATCCCGCAGACCTATGTGGAGCTGACGGATGATCAGGCTATCAAAGATCTTCACAGAACACTGGATCTTCTTGATGATGACGACGACGTTACTGACGTATGGACAAACTGGGACGAATGATCTCTGAATAGAAAGTAATATTTTGCATATAATACCTCCAGAATTTCAGATTCCGGAGGTATTTTTTATGGAAAAACAGAGCGAAGAGAGAAAACAGAAGGAACTGGACCGGGAAGCGAGCCAGAACGAACAGATCCGGGAAACAGGGCAGGCAGTGCTCGATGGAAATTCCCGGAAGCATAAAGTGGAGCTTCTGACGGTGATCGGGGAAATCGAAGGTCATGAATCCGCGCCGTCTCACAGCAAAACAACCAAGTATGAGCATGTACTGCCAAAGCTGGCTCTCATTGAGGACGATGAGGAGATCGAGGGACTTCTGATCCTTTTAAATACGGTAGGAGGAGATGTGGAGGCAGGGCTTGCCATTGCGGAGATGATCGCGTCTCTGAGTATCCCTACGGTTTCCCTGGTGCTGGGCGGGGGACATTCCATAGGTGTACCCATGGCGGTATCAGCAGATTATTCCTTTATCGTGCCAAGTGCTACCATGGTGGTCCATCCGGTTCGTCAGAACGGAATGTTCATCGGCGTGGCGCAGTCCTACCGCAATATGGAAAAGATCCAGGACCGGATCATTGCCTTTGTATCCGGACATTCACATATCACGGCAGAGCGGATGGAGGAGCTGATGCTGGATACCTCCCAGCTTGTAAAAGATGTGGGGACTATGCTGGAGGGTGAGGAAGCGGTAAAGGAAGGACTCATCGATGAAGTAGGAGGGATCCGGGAGGCACTGGACCGATTGTATACCCTTATCGAAAGGAAAAAAACACAGAAATAACCAGTTTTGTATGTGGCTTTTGATGATATTAGTTGCATAAGACTAACATAGTTGCGCTGTGCTGTGGTAAAGAAATTTGACAGAAATTGTAAATCTACTCTTGTCATATGCTGATTTTTAGCGTATTATTAATAAAGGTTTATAATTTGCGCGAGGAGGAAGACCATGTATAAGGTTTTAAAAGCTGAAACGCTGGCAGCTAAGATCCATCTTATGGTTGTGCATGCACCACGTGTGGCAAGCCACTGTCTGCCAGGACAATTTATCATTGTGAAACTTGACGAAAAGGGAGAAAGGATCCCGCTTACCATCTGCGATTACGATCGCGAGGCCGGTACAGTTACCATCGTATTCCAGGAGATCGGAGCATCTACCATTAAGATGTCCGCACTGAAGGCGGGAGATTCATTCCGTGATTTCGTAGGACCTCTGGGATGTCCGTCTGAGTTCGTCCATGAGGATATCGAAGAACTTAAGAAGAAAAAAATGGTATTCGTAGCCGGTGGTGTCGGTACCGCACCTGTTTATCCGCAGGTTAAATGGCTCCATGAGCACGGCATCACAGCGGATGTTATCCTTGGTTCCAAGACTAAGGATATGGTTATCCTTGAGAAAGAGCTTGGCGCTGTTTCCAATCTTTATGTTACAACAGATGACGGTTCCTATGGCCGTTCCGGTATGGTAACAAAGACTCTTGAAGATCTTGTGACAAACGAGGGCAAGCATTATGACGTCTGTGTAGCAATCGGACCGATGATCATGATGAAATTTGTCTGTCTTCTTACCAAGAAGCTTGGTATCCACACAATTGTCAGCATGAACCCGATCATGGTTGACGGAACCGGTATGTGCGGCGCTTGTCGTCTCCAGGTCGGTGATGAGATCAAATTTGCCTGCGTAGACGGACCGGAGTTCGACGGACATCTCGTTGATTTCGATCAGGCTATGAAGAGAAGCCAGATGTACAAGACCGAAGAGGGACGTGCATTACTGAAGCTTCAGGAAGGCGATACCCACCACGGTGGATGCGGACAGTGCGGAGGTGACAAGTAATGGCAGATGCAAAAATGTTAAAAAAAGTTCCTGTAAGAGAGCAGGATCCGAAGGTACGTGCGACAAACTTCGAGGAAGTATGTCTTGGATATAATCAGGAAGAAGCAATGGAAGAGGCACAGAGATGCCTTGGCTGTAAGAAACCGAAATGTGTAGAGGGATGTCCGGTATCCATCAATATTCCGGGATTTATCGAGCACATCAAAGAAGGCAACATGGAAGAGGCTTACAAGGTGATCGGTTTATCTTCCGCACTTCCGGCTATCTGTGGTCGTGTATGTCCGCAGGAATCCCAGTGTGAGGGACAGTGTATCCGCGGTAAGAAGGGCGAGGCTGTTTCTATCGGTAAGCTGGAGAGATTCGTTGCAGACTATGCTCTGGAGCATGATATCAAACCTGCAGGAGCAGAGGTTAAGAACGGACATAAGGTTGCAGTGATTGGTTCCGGTCCATCCGGACTTACCTGTGCAGGTGACCTTGCAAAGGCAGGATACGATGTCACTGTATTCGAGGCTCTTCATGAGCTTGGCGGTGTTCTTGTTTACGGTATTCCGGAGTTCCGTCTTCCGAAGCAGAAGGTTGTTAAGAAAGAGATCGAGAAGGTCAAAGAGCTTGGCGTTAAATTCGAGACAAACGTTGTCATCGGTAAATCCACTACCATCGATCAGCTGATCGAGGATGAGGGCTTTGAGGCTGTATTCATCGGTTCCGGTGCAGGACTTCCGATGTTCATGGGTATCCCGGGTGAGAATGCAAGCGGTGTATTCTCTGCAAACGAGTACCTGACAAGAAGCAACCTCATGAAAGCATTCGATGATTCCTATGATACACCGATCGCAGCAGGCAAAAAGGTTGCAGTTGTCGGCGGTGGTAACGTTGCCATGGATGCTGCAAGAACAGCGCTGAGACTTGGTGCTGAGGTACATATCGTATACAGAAGAAGTGAGGCAGAGCTTCCTGCACGAGCAGAGGAAGTTCATCACGCTAAGGAAGAGGGTATCATCTTTGATCTTCTTACAAATCCGAAGGAGATCCTCGTTGATGAGAACGGCCACGTAAACGGTATGAAGGTTGTCAAGATGGAGCTTGGTGAGCCGGATGCATCCGGAAGAAGACGTCCGGTAGAGATTCCTGGTTCCGAGTATGATATGGATGTAGATACTGTCATCATGTCTCTTGGTACTTCACCGAACCCGCTGATCTCTTCCACAACCAAGGGCCTTGACATCAACAAGAGAAGATGTATCGTTGCCGAGGAAGAAACCGGTAAGACATCCAAGGACGGCGTATATGCCGGTGGTGACGCCGTTACAGGTGCAGCTACCGTAATCCTTGCCATGG
>OGOH01002868.1_pt1 | contig 10335 bp, 7 predicted proteins | sample 1552571 | NCBI WGS metagenome assembly OGOH01 (sample SAMEA2580170, study PRJEB22360) | human gut metagenome | biome: human gut; feature: human-associated habitat; material: faeces | place: Denmark | collected 2008/2010
GTACACTTACTCCTGTTACCATCATTCCTATTGTCATCGCTGCCGCCATTACTACCGCAACTGTTCTTTTCTTCATGGTCATTCTCCTTTTTTCGGTTATCTCTTTATCACATGGTCACTCTACCACGTGAAAGTGTATGGTTATAGTAACATACCCAAAAGGAGCTGTCAAGAGCAAACCTTCTGCTCTGCCAGATAATCTTTGTATTTCTTTCTGGCCGTTTTCAGATATGTTCTGGAAATTGGGATTTCCGTCTGTCCGACCACAAAACTGTTCTTCTTAAGTGAAGTTACCTTCTCCATGTTGATACAAAAGCTCTGATGACATCTCAGAAAGCTGCTGTCTGACAGCTGTCCCGAAAAATCCCCCAGCCTGGCTCTGCAGCTGATCTTTTTTCCATCGGTAAGATGAAATGTCACACTGTGAAGACTACTGGATATATATGCCAGATGATCGTGCTGCAGTGTATAAACCTGTTTCCTGTAGCGAAAATACAGCGCTCTTCCGCCTTCACGCCTGCATACCTCCAGGATATGTACCAGAACATGTTCCAGTTCTCCACTTTCAACCGGTTTGACCAGATAGTTATAGGCAAACACTTCAAATGCTTCTTTATAGAATTTCTCATTCTCTGCCACCAGCACAACCGGGATATAGTGTCCTTTCAGGCGCATTGTCCGTACAGTTTCCAGACTCCTGCCCTGATCACCATCCAGCCCCAGAAATATCAGATCGCAAATCTTGTGTCCCTCTGCCAGTCCTTTCAGAAGACTCTCTCTGGTCCGATACAGAAGGAGCTCTGCATCAGGGACCAGTGTGGAAAGCTGCCTGTACAGCTTCTGTGCATCCTTTCGTATTTCATCACATATCGCGATCGTCATCACTGCCATTGCCGTGTTTTCCTCCCTCATGCTCTTTCTGATATTAACATTTTATTTTCAAAGAAAGACCTGCGCAATATGTGCTTCTAATTGTGCCTTGTTTTTTTACAAATTATTGCAATTCATGATCTGTTTTCGTATAATAATGTCATATAAGCACCAAAAGGAGTACTACTATGTCTGATTTCAGCGACAAATGCCGGGAATACCTAAAGGATACAGGAGAAAACGTTTATCACTTATCTGCTTCTTCGGGACTTGACCGCACCTCGCTACAACGTATGATCACAGGGAAACGTCTTCCCGGTATTGATTTTGTGCGCCAGTTCTGCGATTCCCTCCGGATCAATCCTTCCCAACGCAGGGAACTGATGGAATTATATAAAATAGAAAAAATCGGAAAAGAAATATATTACAACCGCAAATATATACAGGAGCTTCTGGGTGTTATCAGCTCCCAGCAGGTCATTTCCCGGGAGGGTTTTCTCAGGCTTCCATCCTTTCCCTTTTACCGTGGAACTTTTTCTCTTGATGTGGAAAAGAAGGTCCTGAGCCTTTTTGAGGACATCCTGTCTTCCGGTTCTTCTGAAACGATCCGTACCAACCTTCCGGCCAACTGCCGGCTTCTTGTACAGATTTTTTCCCATCTTTATCCCAAATATGAGAAACTGCCACCGGTGATCCAAATCCTGCCGCTTCACCAGAACCCGTCCGCCTCACCGGATTACAACATGAATCTGGAAACCTTTCTCTGCACACTCCTTCCGATCCTGTCAGGTTTTGTGGGCTACCAGCCATATTATTACTATACTCAGACAGGCCGAGAGTTTTCCAGCTATGAACTGTTTCCTTTTTTCTTACTCACAGAAAAAAAACTGCTGCTGTTATCCTCGGATATGATGACCTGTATTTTTACTGAAAATCCGGAAGCGATCCACGCATATCAACAGGAATTCCGGCGGGTTCTTGAGAATTCCAGCCAATTCTTCCTGCAGTCGGATTCTCCGGACAGGATCCTTAATATCTTTGGTTCTATCATGCAGACAAAGATCTCAACAAATTTTGCACTGGAATCTCATCCCTGCCTTGCACTGATGTCCTATGGTCCGGGCTTTATTCAGTCATTGTTTGATAACAGGGATATCGATCTTTCCGATCCGGTCTATACCCAACTGGCAGCGGTTCTGAACCAGACTTCCTTTTCTTTTACAGAAGCTGCCTTTTCCTGCAATTATTTTACACTGAGCGGGATCCGGAAATTTGCCCGTACCGGACTCCTTGACGGACCTTATTCCTACCATCAGACCCCTCTTCCGAAAGAAGAACGAAAAAAAGCCCTCAAGCATCTTCTTGACACAGATATGGGACATGAAAAATGCAGGATCCTGAAGCCTTCCGTACTTCCTGAAACCGGGATCCATCTGGAAGTTCTGTCTGACTATTCCGTTTTTCTCTGCTTTCTTTCCGAAAAAGATACTTTTCTCTGTATCTATCTGAAAGAGACCAGTATCGGACAGGCCCTGAATGATTACCTCTGTTCCCTGTCTGAGGAAGAATCCGTATATACAAAAAAAGAAGCCCGGCAGATCCTGCTGGGACTTCTTGAACAGCTTTAAGAGCCGGTACTTCTGTGATATTCTCTTGTGAGATCCTCCAGGATCCTGTCGGTTTCTCCGGATGCGATATGCTGCTCCGGGAGACCGGCAAAGCTTTTCAGAGCCTGGTCAGTTTCCTGCCTTACCATTTCATCTGTCTTCAGATCTTCCTGTCGTTTCCTGTATTCTTCTTCACTGTGAACACTGCGGTAGGCCAGAAGATAAACCTTCATCGCTTTCTCTGAATGATTCTCCTTCCATGCTTTCCAAAAACAATCCAGCGCTTTATCCATCTGGAACAGGTAACTGTATGCGCATCCCTGATTATGCAGGATCCTTTCACGCATCTCTCCGGTGATTTCTTTCCCGCCATGCTCCAGAAGCTTCTGATAAACACGGAGTGCATTCACATACATCCGATTCTCCATCAGCGCATCACCTTTGCGTTTCTCCCGTATTTCTTCAGGTTCACGTTTTCTGGCTTCAATGCGCCCGTTTAAGGTCTTAAGCTCTTCATAAGCCAGATAATTGATCTCTTTAAATATCGGATACAGTACTTCTTCAAGTCCGGCCTCTCTTCCAATATAAGGTTTCAGCTTGGCCGCAAGCTTCGGAAGCTCCAGTTCTTCCTCTAGCCAGGTACAGAGCTTACTGCTGATCAATGAGCTGTCCACAAGATAAAGATTGTTATAAAGATAATAGCAGAGTTCTTCTATAGAATAGATATTGGTACTGATATTTTCGATATAAAACGGCTTCTCTGCCTTTTTTACCTGACATAAAATATATCCGCTCATGCCTGCTTCCTTTCTTCCTGCTCATCCCATCGTACCAGTTCCCTCCAGATCTTCCCACTGGAAGGATACATTTCGCCAAAGCCCAGATCCTCTACTGTGATCTCACAGTCTCTCGGCGATACGTATTTCAGCGTGAGGGAAAGCCTTGAAGTCCGATTAGGCCGCTTTGGCAGACCCTCAAGTGCCATGGCCACACGTTTCTTCTCGGTTTCTTCCGGAATACTTACCACAAATACCAGTTCACTGGTATCATCCAGGATCAGCTCGCAGGATGCACTGCATTCATACCAGTTGCTGCCGCTTTCGATCAGCGGATAGTAAGCCGGAGAGCCCATCACCCGCATATCCATTCCTACGTCCGCAGCCACCAGCGAATCGCTTAAATAGCGGTAACCTTTGAGTTTTTTATCCTCCAGCTTGTCCTTACCGGCTATGCAGGCTCCCTTTGCAAAAAGATTGTTTCCGTAAAAAACCTTCCGTCCCTGATGACACAGGAGCTTTACAGACTGCTGTGCCCACTGCTGGTCAAATCCTTCTCCCGTGATCTGCACACTGGAGAAGAGCTCTTTTCCGAGAGTTTTACTGATAAAACGGTAAAATTCCACATCACGGATCTCTTCTTCCGGTTCAAGCTTTGTACTGACCGGATCCTCCAGTTTTACAAGCACCGGTCTGGAAGAGCCGTTGATGGTCAGCTTCCGGAAGGTTACCGTATCGCCTGCAAAGGCATACCAGCCTACACTTCGATTCCAGGTTTCCCGTTTCTGTCCCAGCGCATAATAATAAAAGCTCTCGCCATAGTCCATAAGCATATATTTCTCACGGGAAAAACCTGCAAGGCTGCAGGCCTTCTGATAATTCCGTACCTGAAGTGTACTAAGCTCCGGCGATGTGATACAAAGGCACCGGGTATTCTTTACGATATCCTGGATTCCCAGAAATTTCAGGATTCCCCTTAGAAAATGTGCCAGAAGCTCTGCCGGCTCTTTTTCCTCTCCTGCCACCTGGATCTTTTCTTCCTTCTGACAGATATCATAAATATTTCCGATCATGATTCCGCCCTTTTCCCTGGCAAAATACTCTGCTTCCAGGCCTACGCAGTAATCACCGTGATCGGTACGATAGCAGATGCAGCCCGGAGCTTCGTACTGACTGGCTCCTACCTTCATGGAAAGAGAACGGGCTTCTTCTGCTTTTCTGTCATAATAACAGATCTGTGTGTATTCTTTTCCAATATCAATTCCTATGATCAAGTCACGAATTTCATTCATCTTTCCGGTTCCTTCTCTATGACAAACATTTCATTAACGTACTGTTCCTGCCGGACATACTGTGCCAGCTTCTCCTTCACTTCCGTGTCTTTCTCCAGTTTCCTTGCACAGAGTATCTGATTGATCAGCTGATATTTGCTGGATGCCTGGTCATTACTCTGGTTCATGGTCAGTATTTTTTCTTCCGTTTTGTGTACACCAGTTTCATCTTCTGTCTGGAAATAATATCGCAGGGTCTCTCCATAAAACAATGTAAATGCTCTGGCAAAAATTCCCTCATAGATATTTTTGAGCGGTTCACTTTTATAGTCCGGTACAGTTCCAAGACCTGTATCCAGGGAATAATACAGTGTGACTGAAGCCTCCGGTGAAGTATGATACTCTACAAAAGTCTTATCATCCAGCTGATACAGTCGCAGGATATTCTGATCCAGATTCCGGAAAAACTCAAATAGCATTCCTTCCTTTACACAGGAAGAGAGGATTTTTTCCTCCATTTCCAGATTTTCTTCATCAGAAGTTTTTTCTTCGGAAAGCAGTTTCAGAAGGGTCAGGTCACAGATCCGGTCTCCGGGCCACTCCTTTTCTCTGCGATTTTTCAGATACTCCTTAAGTCCAGGCATCTCCGGCATTTCTTTTACAAACATTCCGTAAGACATCAGAGTCAGATACGCACCGATCACACTCTCTTTTCCGGAATGGCGGATATATGCTTTCAGGATATCCGCACCCTCTGGCCGATAATCCCAGTTAAACATCAGAAGAGAAAGAATCCTCTCCTCCAGATTATAGGTATCCATCTCAAACCCACAGGCACTTTTCCAGATATCCAGAAGTTCATCCACAGGTCCAAACCGGAATTTCATCAGATACATGAGGATCACTTCATCATAGATTCCCTGTCGGTATACATGAGAGGAAAGTGCGATCAGCTCTTCGTCTTCCGCACAGTCACAGCGGATGATCATACGGCTTACCAGCTTCAGAAGCGCACGCTCCTCTACTCCTTCAAATCCAAATGCTTCCACCACGCTCATAGCCTGCGGAAACAGTCCCCGCTGGATCAGGATCTCCAGAAGGGTTTTCCGGTCGACCATGGCATATTCCCGATAATCCATCATCTCCAGACAGGCATCCAGATCTTCTCCCTGCACGTGATCCCGATAATAATCCAGGATCTTTTTGCGGATCAGCCTCTTATATTCATCGGTAAACGCCGGTGAAAGGACCAGTTTCTGAAAAATTCCCAGATTCTTACGACTGATCTCCTGACCCTGACAGTAATACAAAAGCACAGCCGGTTCATCCGCCCCTTTTTCCAACACTGCCGGAACCATCTCACGATCATCAAAAAGTGGTGTCAGATTATAATCTACCGTAGTAGCATAACGTCTCTGTTTTTCATCCTGAAATACAACGGCCGCATCTTCGCTGCAAATCCTTGGGTAAGCGATCCCATGGATACACGGATAGATTTCTTCCTGTTTCATCTGTCTGTGACGGACGATCACACTGCGAACCTTCGGATCATCCGTATACAGCCGGCAGGTAAACATTCTGGAGGCGATCACCTGCGCTTTTTCGCTGTCCGATGGTTCCCGCATGAATTCCTGATAAACAGCGGCATAATTTTCATTCATCCGGCCTTCCCGTAACTTACGGAAAGCAAATTCCTCCATGCTTTCACGATAACTTTCGTATGTCTGTGGATCACGTTCCTTCCCTGCAATGATGCATGCATACAGATAGGCACGCTTGGAATCACCGAGAGTATTGTTGTTATAGGTAAAATACATCAAAAGCGGTTTCGGCAGGACTCTCCGATAAGAAGTATCCAGTGTTTCCACATAATATTCATACAGCCGTGTGATCCGGATCCCGCGGTCCACGGCAGCGGAAAACCACTGAAAATATTCCGGTTTTCTTGGATTTCCCTTCATAATATATTTACAGATAGCTTCCACGGTATCATCCGACGGAAAGGCTTCACATCCCATGGCCATAGCACGGTACAGACTTTCGTTAAAAGCTTTCTCATAACCGGAAAGATATGCCAGGCGCATGACCAGCTCTTCCGTCAGCATCTGTTCTTTTCCTGCAAAAAGGAATACCTGGGCCCAGAACCCATTAATTCGATGCAGCAGAGACATATCTGCACAAATACTGTTCCATGCTTCCAGATACAGAAAAGGACTTGTACATCCCCGCTCAAAAAGTTCCTCCATCAGAAAGATCTTTTTTGACGGAGAAAGCGTATGATCCATTTCAAATACCAGTTTCAGAAGGATAAAGCTGTCTTCCTTCTGCATCTGGAAATTCTGTACCTTGCGGAGGGCCTGTTCCTTATCCCGGTACAGCCCGGTCTGTGTACACAGATACAGATAAATCCCTGCCAGTTCCAGTTCATTGTGATGAAAGGATTTATTCTGATAACGCTCAAGGATTTCTGAAGCCTGGTCATCTTCTCCTTCCAGATGAAGAAGATAGGCTTCCAAAAGCTGATATTCCGGATATTTCAGTCCGTTTTCGCCCATACGGTCAAGCTTCTCATGAGTAGAGGCTGTCCAGGCCTGAAAATCTGTTCTTTTACAGAGATATCCCAGGTATTCCTTCATCAGAGATATCCGGTACTGTTTTTCCAGAAGATCCAGGTTCACGGCACTCTCAGTTCCTCTGGATGCAAGAACGTGATATACCAGTTTCTGGTATGGGGTTTTTACAATGATCTCGCCGTACTGATTTCCTTTTCCCAGTTTTTCCTGGCGGATCACATAGTTTATTTCACAGGTACTTCCGATAAAATCCTCTTCTGTGACCACATGCTTGCCTACCTCCAGAAAATCCCCGTTTACCTCAATATCTGCCCGCAGGTGTCCCCATCCGCTCCTGTGGATATAAAGGGATTCCTGAACAGATTCACTGACATCATAAAAACTCGCCTCTTCTCTGTTCAGACTCAATGTCACCTTTTCCTTGGCACCGGCTGCGATCAGAAATTCCTCCAGATGCTGATAGGTCACCGGCTGCTGTGACATTCCTGCATAAAGAGAACGGATCTTCTCACTCTGATCACTCAGGATCAGAGAAAAATGGCGTTCTGTAAAGATCCGGTAAGCCTCATGGAAATCATCCTTTGCAATGTGCAGAAATTCTTCCAGAGAAGATACCTTTCTGCCTGCACTCTTCACCTCTTCCGTCTGTACCTGTACAGTGAACGGCAGCTTATATTCTCCGATACTGGTAGTAAAACACAGCCAGCCTTCAAAGCTCTCTCCCGGCCTCATTCCCTCTGCATCTACCCCATAAGGCATGCGCACTGTGGTTCCGGAAAAGCGGTCAAATCCCGGCACCAGTCTCCGGTCAGATGAAGTCACAAAGCCACTGATCCTGCGGTTGTCATCGGTACCGAAATAAATCTCATCCTTTGTAGTCTCTCCTGCCTTCAGCGTAGCGAAAATACGGTCCTGTGAAAACAGAAGCTCAGGCTGTTCATAAATAAATTTTCCGTTAAGAAGCTGTTCTATCCTCTTTTTCAAAATATATACTCCTCATCAATATACACTGATTGTTGTCACTCGTATTTTATGATTATACACCAGATCAGAATGTGGCGCAACAGGTGTTCGCCTCTGTCCTTTTTATAAAGTTTCTGTTGGAAAAGCACGAAAAGCACGTCCGGCTCATAAGCTATAAGGAAATCCCCTTTGAGGTGAACCCTTGAAAACCTTTCTGAAACCGCTTTCTTTTGCGGAAGAGCAGTTCTATCTTCTACAGCTCCAAAGGGGCGATCCGAAAGCAAAAAATATCCTTATCGAACACAATCTCCGCCTCGTAGCACATGTTGCAAAAAAATATCAGGGATGTGACGAGGATCAGGATGATCTGATCTCCATAGGCACCATAGGTCTGATCAAAGCCATTTCCACCTTTGATCCCAGCCGGACTTCCAAGCTTTCCACTTATGCTGCACGGTGCATTGACAATGAGCTTCTCATGATGTTCCGTGCCCGCAGGAAACGTTCCAGAGAAGTTTCTCTCTATGAACCCATCGGCACAGACCGAGAAGGCAACGAGATCAGCCTTCTCGATATCATTGAAAGTCCACCCGTTGATGTTGTGGATGATTGTTTCAAAAGGGACAGCATTTCCTATCTTCTCCGTTATATCCGGACAGTACTCTCCCCAAAGGAATACCAGGTGATCTGCTGCCGCTACGGTTTGAATGGCCAGGAGCCACTGACCCAGCGAGAGATTGCTGAAAATCTCTCCATCAGCCGCTCCTATGTATCCCGTATCGAAAAGAACGCTCTTCGAAAACTCCGTACTCTTTTTCCTGAAAATCAGTAAAGGGGAGAACGTTCTTTTCGTTCTCCCCTTTACTCTCTTATCCACCCTTTCGGATCATTCACCTCTTCGGAGAATATCAAATACCTCCGGCATCTCAGTCAGTTTCACATAGATCCTCTGCTGAGCATGTGGTGCACTCGCCATAGCTTCGCCCTCTTCATTATAAATGGCTTCCACTGTGACCGGAATATTCCTTCCGTCCGGTTTCATGATCTCAATGGTCTCTCCTACAGAAAACTTGTTTCTCTGTGTCAGTCTTGCCAGACCTCTCTCATCGATCTCTTCTGCAAATCCAAGATATGTGTATTCTCTTACATATGTGTTGCTGTCATAGATCTGGGTATTCTCATCCGGCTTTCCGTAGTTCAGTGCAACTTTCTCTACAGCAGTCAGAATGATAAGGAAGTCTGCGTCGAGCTCTTTGGCAAGGAGAGCACTGGCAAAGTCTTTATCAATAACTGCACTTGCACCTTTCAGGTGGTTACCCTGGCGCATAACCGGGATTCCACCGCCGCCACAGGCAATTACAAGGTCACCGGAGTCAACCATTGTACGGATTGTACCGATCTCAACGATCTCCTGCGGTTTTGGAGAAGCTACAACACGACGGTATCCGCGTCCTGCATCTTCTTTCATGATATAATCATATTTCTCAGCCATAACATCAGCTTCTTCCTTAGAAAGGAATTTACCGATTGGCTTGGATGGTGTCTCGAAAGCCGGATCATCAGCATCCACGCGAACCTGAGTGATCATTGTAGCAACCGGGATATCATGGATTCCTCTGTTGAACAATTCTTCTCTCAGAGCATTCTGCAAGTCATATCCGATGTAAGCCTGGCTCATTGCAACACATACAGAAAGTGGTGTGTTTGGCTGTTTCTCATCCTCATGTGTTAATGCGATCATAGCGTTGTTGATCATACCAACCTGAGGACCATTGCCGTGTGCTACGACTACTTCGCAGCCTTCCTGAATCAGGTCTACGATCGCGCGTGCTGTAATCTTAACAGCAGCCATCTGCTCAGGAAGAGTATTGCCAAGGGCATTTCCGCCGAGGGCAATGACAATACGTTTTTTCTTTTCCATTTTAGGATCCTCCGTATTTACTGTAAAGGTATTGTACAGGTCTGAAAGATTCAGGCCTGTACAATAAGTTACTAATTAAGGTAACTGTGAAACTATTTTTGTCTGAGAAATTTAAACTTACTCAAAAATTCTGGACATTCCTCTTTCTTCGAGTTTCTTCAGGATTTCCTGTGGGTTCTCGAATTTAGCAAGGAAGATCATAGCTGCGATGATGTATGGTTTGAAGCTGGCTTCTTTGTAAAGTGGATCTCTGTAACGATCGAATACGGAAGCGTCAACTTCACCTTCTTCACAGCTTACGCCTGAGATGTCAGCTGGCAGACAGTGCATGTAAAGAGCTTTTCCGTCTTTTGT
>OGOH01002870.1_pt1 | contig 10329 bp, 4 predicted proteins | sample 1552571 | NCBI WGS metagenome assembly OGOH01 (sample SAMEA2580170, study PRJEB22360) | human gut metagenome | biome: human gut; feature: human-associated habitat; material: faeces | place: Denmark | collected 2008/2010
ACTGCTACAAGGGAGCCCCCGGGGCCGGCAACGCGGCAGAAGCCAAGGCCGGTGGCCAGAACGCGCGGGCCCTTGAAGACGCCCTTGTCGATGCAGTCACGGATCTGGATACCAAAGCGGCCGATCTCGCAGACGGTGGTGAGGCCGTGGGTGAGGCAGTCGTAGGCCTGCTTGACGGCGACGGCCTGCTTCTCGAGGAGCGGCTGCATGACCCAGTCGGTGTCATCGTCGGTCAAGTTGCCCGAGAAGTGCAGGTGGGTGTCGATCAGGCCGGGAAGGACGGTCTTGCCGGCGGCGTCGATGACCTCAACGCCCTCGGGAAGGTCCTGCATGGCGCCGGCGTACTCGATCTTGCCGTTGTCGTCGACGAGAACGAGGGAGTTCTCGACCGGCTCGGCGCCGGTACCGTCGATGAGCTTGCCGCCAACGATTGCATACTTAGTGGACATGGTTCCTCCTTATGGATCCATATAGTGGGCGAGGCCGTGTTGGGTTAAGGCCTCACAAAGCTACCCAAGTGGTGCCGGGTTCGGTGCGCGGAAGAGAGGGTCCCGCGCACCCGATCCGCCCCGGCTCGGCGTTACTTTTTGCGGGAATTGGTGAAGGCCATGAGAGCCAGGCCAATAGCCAACCAGCCGATCACGATGCTCCACTCCACCATGTTGAGGGAGGCGGGAGAGAACGGAATCACGAGCAGGCCGATGATGATGGCGCAGGCAGCGATAGCGAGGCCGATGCCAAACTTGCCGCCGGGCACCTCGTAGGGACGAGGCAGATCGGGCTCGGTGAAGCGCATGCGCAGGCAAGCGAGGGCGACCATGCCACAGGAGAAGATGAAGGCGAGAGCCGACACGTTGGTCAGAGGGATGAGCATGTTCTTGCCCAGGAACGGACCGACGACGGTGATGACGCCCAGAACGACACAGGCAAGCTTGGGAGCGCCGGACTTGGGGTCGACCTCGGCGAACTTCTCGGGCAGCTGGCCCTTGCGGCCCATGGCGAGCATGATGCGGCTCGTGGCGCCGTAGAAGGAGTTCATCGGGCCCATGGGTCCAAGCGTGGCGATGACGAGCATGGCCAGGTACAGGAGCATGTTGATGCCCTTGAGGCAGGCAAGCGCGGGAACCGGGCTCTTAACAAACTCATGCCAGTCGAGGATGGTGCCAAACGAGTAGATACAGACCATGTAGAAGCCGCCTGCGGCCAGCAGGGCCAGGGAGATGATCTTGCCGAACTTGTTCCAGTTGAGGCCCTCGGCTGCTTCCTCAGCCTGCTGAGGAATGGTGTCGAAGCCGGCGTAGAAGAACGGAGTCAGAACCAGGACCGACACGATGCCGGCGAACAGGCTGGTGCTCTCGGTAGCGGCCTTGCCGCCGCCAGCGCCGGTGACCTGGGAGAACACGGGCATGGCGTTGTCCGGCGAGCCGGTGAACAGCGAGACGCCCATGGCGAGCAGCATGCCGCAGAGCAGGGCCTTGGTCAGGAAGGCCTGGAGCTTGGCGGCCGAGCTGGCACCGCGGAAGTTGAGGAAGATGACGTAGACTGCAAAGCCAAGCGCGATCAGCGTCGGGAACAGGTAAACGTCGGCGCCCAGGATGGTGTAGAGCTTGACGGCGCGCAGCCACTCAAGACCGGGCAGGCTGCCGAACATCTCGGACACGAGGGTCGAGATGGCGATGGCCTCCCACGGGCACAGGATACCGTTGCCCAGGGCCAGGAGCCAACCGGTGATGTAGCTCAACGTGCGGCCAAAGCTACGATCGACATACTCGACAATGCCGCCCGAGATGGGAATAGCAGCCGTGAGCTCACCGAAAACAGCTCCGACGGGCACGAGGAAGATTGCACCCAAGAGGAATGCGATCATAGCGGGAACGGGACCGCCGCCCACGACCATCCAGTCGCCGACCTGCAGAACCCAACCGGTACCGATGATGGCACCGAAACCGATGGTGAAGAAGTTCCAGAGCGAAAGCGTTTTCTTCATGCCGCCGTTATCCTCGACTGCAACTTCTGCGTTCTTGTCCGCCATTGTTCCCCTCCTTTCCTTTTTGACGCCCCTTGGCGTCACCCCTTGCGCGGTCCGTTTTGCCGCGCGCTTTTATTTCGTGGCTTTAAGATACGGCCTTGGCGCAGCAACGCCGCTTGTGGCTCGACCGAAGGCAGAACCGCAAAACGAACGGCGCCGTTTTTGGGACGAACGGCGAGGGGCGCCACTCGTTGCGAGCGTCCGTTTTGATGACGCGATTCGATTGCTCGCGGAGGGTGTCGCTTTATGGCGCCAGGCTTGCTCCCGCCCATGCCGCTTACCGAGGTTTTGGCGTATGTCCTCATTTGCTGCACGTCTTTTTTGTAGGATGGACGGGTTATACATGAGACGAGGCGGTACAAATGGCATACGGATACAACGACGGCGAACGGCAGCGAAACGTTCGCCTTGCCGGGCGTACCACGCCAACATCTAGGAGTGTATCTGACAACGACGGGCCGCAGAACCCGCAGCGTCCGCAGGATCGCCCCTCGTCGCCTATGCCGCAAAAGCAGCCACGGCCGATGGGACGTGTCAGGGCCGTCAATCCGCGGATTCATCGTCTCTGTCTTGCCCTGTGCTCCATCATGGCATGTCTGGCCTTTGTGTATCTGGGGTCGTGTGCCTCGCATGGCTCTGCCGGCCTGGAGCCCGCCGCCGAGGACAAGCTGCTCAAGGCCCCGGTTGCGCCCGGCTACTCGTTTGCGTTTTCGACCCCGCGCTCGCAGTGGCAAGCCGGCACCATGCCCCATATCTATCAGATCGATCCGGCATGGTCGGAGCTGCCCTACGCCGGCGGTACCATCCGTCAAAATGCCTGCGGCCCCACCTGTCTTACCATGGTCTACATCTATAAGACCGGCCACACCGATATGACGCCTGTCGATATGTGCGCTCTTTCCGAGGCGGGCAACTATGCACCCACCGGAGCCACCGAGTGGTCGTTTATGACGAGCGGCGCATGGCAGCTGGGGCTTAACGGGACGCAACTCTACAACGATCGAGACTCGATGGCCCAGGCCTTGCGCTCGGGTGCTCCCGTAATCGCCGCCGTGCGTCCCGGCACGTTTACCAACGTTGGTCATTACATCGTGCTCTACGGGATTGACGACGCCGACCAGATCGGTGTCTACGACCCCAACTCGCAAAGCCGCAGCGCCCGCCGCTGGGGCGTCGTAGAAGTCCTCAACGAAATCGAAGCCATGTGGGCCTACTACTAGTCATTTAAGAACGTCCCCAATGACTAGGTGAATAGCAAAAGCCCCGCAGTCGGAGCGGACTGCGGGGCTCATGAAGAGAGGCTAGTTTGTGGGCGCTTTGCCTGGCGCCCACGAGAGAGGCAACAGAGTAGAGACTACTCGTGGATGCGGGTACCGGAGAGGCCGGCCATGGTCTCGGCGGCCTTGTCCAGAGCGCCGATGATGCAGGTGCGGCCCTTGCGGGAACGGGCGAACTTGATGGCAGCGCGGACCTTGGGCTCCATGGAACCCTTGCCGAACTGGCCCTCGTCGGCCAGGCGCTCGGCCTCGTCGGCGGTGAGGTCCTCGAGCTCCTCCTGGTTGGGCTTGCCAAAGTTGATGGCGACATGCTCAACGGCGGTCAGCAGGAACAGAACGTCGGCGTCGCAGTCCTCGGCCAGCAGCTCGCCGCCCAGGTCCTTGTCGATGACGGCGGGAACGCCCTTGTAGCAGCCCTTGTTCTCGTAGTCGCGAACGACGGGGATGCCGCCGCCACCGCAGGCGATGACGATGAACTCGTTGTCGAGCAGGTTGAGGATGGAGTCAGCCTCGACGATCTTCTTGGGATCGGGGGAGGCGACGACGCGACGCCAGCCGCGGCCGGAATCCTCGACGAAGACCTTGGAGGGATCCTCGGCCATGAACTCCTTGGCCTGCTCCTCGGTGTAGAAGGGGCCGATCGGCTTGGTCGGGTTCTTGAACGCGGGATCATCCGGGTCGCACTCGATCTGGGTGACGACGGTGGCGGCGTGCCAACGCTTATAGCGCTTGTGCATCTCGCGGCCGATGCCCTGCTGCAGGTGATAACCAATATAGCCCTGGGACATGGCGCCACACTCGGGCAGCGGCGTCTCGGGGGTGCCGATGGCGTCGTGGGCAGCGGCGAAGGCGTTCTGGATCATGCCGACCTGCGGGCCGTTGCCGTGGGTGATGATGATCTCGTTACCCTGCTCGATAAGACCAAGGAGAGCGTGGGCGGTGTTGCTCACGGCCTCGATCTGCTCGACGGGGTTGTTGCCGAGGGCGTTGCCGCCAAGGGCGACGACAATACGATCGGGCTTGCCAAGAGGCTTAGACATTGCTGGAATCCTTTCTGTAAAAGGCCTACAACCCATTAATAACCCGCGTCCGTGCGATACGCGAGTTTATTAAGGTTTATATTCTCTTTATCGCTCATTTTATTCATTTTGAAAATAGCAGAACGGTGAACGGTCGGTTTTGTCCGCTCAGCGTACAGAACCCCAGCTCAGACATATCTACGCCATTTACGTGCAACTTTATTTAAATGCAGCGATGAATATGTCGGATTATGCAAACTACATCTCTGCTAAACACAAAACGGACAGCGCAATATCTTACTCGCGCTATACGAGATTCTATGCACTTATAAGTCGAGTATGCACCCCTGCAAAAACAAGGGGCTTTTCATCCAGCAAAAGGAATAAAGAAGAGCTCCGAAAAGGCGGCAACAGCCAAGTCCCCCCATCTATCTCCAAAGTGGCGCGAGGTTTCGCGGCAATGCCGCGAAACAGCGAAGGGGACGGAATACCCGACCAACCACGTCCGTCATCCGCCCACACAATCCAAGGACGTAGTCGTAGCAGGATCTGAGGGCTAACCTTCGCGGACACTCCGCAGGACGAAAGAACCCCCGCCGCACGTAATGCGCAGCGGGGGTTCTTTCATGTCCGAGGACGTCCGCGAAGGTTAGCCCTCAGATCCTGCGGTGGGAGACCTAGGCCTCGTTGTACACCGTCTTGAGCTTCAGCAGATGCTGATAGCGGTCCATAGCGGCCTGCTCATTCTCCTTGAAGAGCTCCTCGGCGCGCTCGGGGAAGGAACGCGTCAGCGAAGCGTAACGGGCCTCGTTCATCAGGAACTCCTGATAGCCGCCCGCGGGCTCCTTGGAATCGAGCGAGAACTTCTTGCCGGCAGCAGCCTCGGGGTTGAAGCGGAAGAGGTTCCAGTAACCGCACTCGACAGCCTTCTTCATCTCGGCCTGGCAGTTCTGCATGCCACCCTTCTTGATGGAGTGCATCTCGCAGGGGCTGTAGCCGATGATGAGGGACGGGCCGTCGTAGGCCTCGGCCTCGTGGATGGCCTTGAGGGTCTGAGCCGGGTTGGCGCCCATGGCGACCTGCGCCACGTAGACGTAGCCGTAGCTCATGGCAATCTCGGCCAGGGACTTCTTCTTGGTCACCTTACCGGCAGCGGCGAACTGAGCGACCTGGCCCAGGTTCGAGGCCTTGGAGGCCTGACCGCCGGTGTTGGAGTAGACCTCGGTGTCGAAGACGAAGACGTTGACGTTGTGGCCGGAAGCCAGGACGTGGTCCAGGCCACCGAAGCCGATGTCGTAGGCCCAGCCGTCGCCGCCGAAGATCCAGAAGGACTTCTTGGTGAGGTAAGCCTTGTCGGCGAGGATCGCCTTGGAAGCGTCGCAGCCGCACTTCTCGAGCTCGGCAACGTAGGCAGCAGCAGCGGTCTTGGAGGCCTCGGCGTCGTTGACGGAGTCGATCCAAGCCTGGCCGGCGGCCTTGAGCTCATCGGACGGACCATCGGCAGCGATGATGTCCTGGGTAGCGGCGATCAGCTTCTTCTGGACGGCCTCGTAACCGACGGCCATGCCCAGACCGTGCTCGGCATTGTCCTCGAACAGGGAGTTGTTCCACGCCGGGCCGTGACCGTCCTTGTCCTTGCAGTAAGGAGCGGTGGCAGCGGGGTTGCCCCAAATGGAGGAGCAGCCGGTGGCGTTGGAAATGAACATGCGGTCGCCGGCGACCTGGGTCACCAGACGTGCATAGGCGGTCTCGGCACAGCCGGCGCAGGAGCCCGAGAACTCCAGGTAGGGCTGCTTAAACTGGCTGCCCTTGACGTTGGCCGCGATGAGCTCCTTCTTCTCGGAGACGTTCTCGACCATGTAGTCCCAAACGGGCTGCTGGTCCATCTCCTGCTCGGTGGGAACCATCTCGAGGGCGCCCTTGGGGCAGACCTTGACGCAGTTGGTGCAACCCATGCAGTCGAGCGGGGACACAGCCATGGTGAACTTCATGCCCTTGGCCTTGGGGCCCATGGCGTCGAGCGTGCGGGTAGCCTCGGGCGCGGCGGCAGCCTCGTCCTCGGTCATCGCGAACGGACGGATGGTGGCATGCGGGCACACGTAGGCGCACTGGTTGCACTGGATGCACTTGGTCTCGTCCCAATGGGGAACGACCACGGCGACGCCGCGCTTCTCGTATGCGGAGGCGCCCAGCTCAAACTGGCCGTCGGCGCAATCGACGAAGGCGGAAACGGGCAGGCTGTCGCCGTCCATGCGATCGATGGGCTCGAGCAGGTTCTTGACCTGCTGGGCGATAGCGGACTTGGTCTCCTCGGAGAGCTCGACGGGGGCGGCGTCCTCGGCGGTAGCCCAGTCGGCCGGAACCTCGAACTTACGGAAAGCGGTAGCGCCGGCATCGATGGCCTTGTGGTTGGCGTCGACGATGGCCTGGCCCTTCTTCATGTAGGACTTGGTAGCCGCGTCCTTCATGTACTGCAGGGCGTCCTCGGCGGGCAGGACCTTGGCCAGCGCGAAGAAGGCGGACTGGAGCACCGTGTTGGTGCGCTTGCCCATGCCGACCTTAGCGGCCAGGTCGATAGCGTCGATCAGATAGACGTTGACGTTGTTGTTCGCGATGTAGCGCTTGGCCACGGCGGGCATGTGCTCGGCGAACTCCTCGTCGCTCCACTGGCAGTTGACCAGGAAGGTGCCGCCCGGCTTGACGTCGCGGACCATCTTGAAGCCCTTAACGATGTAGCTGGGGTTATGGCAGGCGACAAAGTCGGCCTTGGTCACGTAGTACGGCGAACGGATCGGGGAATCACCAAAGCGCAGGTGCGAGACGGTGACGCCGCCAGTCTTCTTGGAGTCGTACTGGAAGTAGGCCTGGACGTACTTGTCGGTGTGGTCGCCGATAATCTTGATCGAGTTCTTGTTGGCGCCGACGGTACCGTCGCCACCCAGACCCCAGAACTTGCACTCGATGGTGCCGGGGGCTGCGGTGTTGGGCGCATCCTCGACCTCGGGCAGGCTCAGGTTGGTCACGTCATCGACAATGCCGATGGTGAACTCGCGCTTGGGCTCGTCCTTCTTGAGCTCCTCGAAGACAGCGAACGCGGACGCGGGAGGCGTGTCCTTGCTGCCCAGGCCATAACGGCCGCCGACGACCTTGATGCCCGTCTTGCCGGCCTCGTAGAGAGCGGAGACGACGTCCTGGTAGAGCGGCTCGCCGATGGAACCCGGCTCCTTGGTGCGGTCCATGACGGCGATCTTCTGGACGGTCTCGGGGAGAACGTCGACGAAGTGCTTGATGGAGAACGGACGGAACAGGCGAACCTTGACCAGGCCGACCTTCTCGCCGTGAGCGTTGAGGTAGTCGATGACTTCCTCGAGCACGTCGCAGAAGGAGCCCATGCACACGACGACGCGATCGGCATCGGGAGCGCCGTAGTAGTTGAACAGGCCGTAATCGGTGCCGAGCTTCTCGTTGATCTTCTTCATGTAGCCCTCGACGACGGCGGGAAGCTCGTCGTAGACCTTGTTGCAGGCCTCGCGGTTCTGGAAGAAGATGTCGCCGTTCTCGTGGCTGCCGCGGGTGTGCGGGTGCTCAGGGTTGAGCGCGTGGTCGCGGAAAGCCTGGACGGCGTCCATGTCGCACATCTCGGCCAGATCCTTGTAGTCCCACATGGCGACCTTCTGGATCTCGTGGCTGGTGCGGAAGCCGTCGAAGAAGTTGATGAAGGGGACCTTGCCCTCCAGAGCGGCCAGATGGGCCACGGGAGACAGGTCCATGACCTCCTGCACGTTGCCCTCGCACAGCATGGCAAAGCCGGTCTGGCGGCAGGCCATGACGTCGGAGTGGTCGCCGAAGATGTTGAGCGCCTGGGTGGAGACGGTACGGGCCGACACATGGAAGACGGTCGGCAGCTGCTCGGCGGCGATCTTGTACATGTTGGGGATCATGAGGAGCAGGCCCTGGCTGGCCGTGTAGGTGGTGGTCAGCGCGCCGGTGGCCAGAGAGCCGTGAACCGCGCCGGCCGCACCGCCCTCGGACTGCATCTCGCACACCTTCACCGTGGTGCCGAAGATGTTCTTGCGGCCCTGAGCGGCCCAGATGTCGACGAAGTCGGCCATGGGGCTGGAAGGCGTGATCGGGTAGATGCCGGCAACTTCCGTGAACGCATACGAGACATGCGCTGCGGCGTTGTTGCCGTCCATCGACTTGAGTTCTCTCGTCATGTTCCTCTCCTTTGCATCTGGCCCGCACGGAATCGGCCGGCTTGCGGCCTCGTCGCTCAACGCGCGGGTGGTACTGTCGCGGAGAGGTCGGAGGGACGAAGCGCGTCCGACGATGCGGGTCGGATTTGCTCTGCGAACAGAAATACCTGTCCGATATTAGCAGCCCGCGTTCGCTGACGCGCCGTCAATGCCCCCGCGCGCCGCGCTAGGCTTATCCCCGTCGGTCGACGGGGCACCTGCAGCTTTGTCATGGGCTTTCTTCGAGCTGCTCCAACTTTCTATATAATAGGCTGCGGAAAACGAAGAAGGAGCCTTTACGATGCTGAACTTCCCCCTCACGCGGCGGGCCTTTGTGGCTGGGACGGCGGCGACGGCGCTGGCGTTGGCCGGCTGCTCGGTGGAGCAGCCCATCGAGCCCGGGCCCGCGCCGGCAGATCCGGCCGACGACAATGCCCCCACCGAACCCGTGGCCGCGCAGAGCGGCGTGGCCCGCACGCTCACGGCCGCCGTGGCCTACGAGGGGAGCGATCCGAACCCCATCGGCACGAGCTCCGGCGTCTTCCTCGCGGCCGGCTGGCACGTCTTCGAGGGGCTCTACGAGCTGAACATGCACACCTACCGGGCCGAGTGCGGCCTGGCAGCCGACGCGCCCGTTCAGATAGACGACTTGGAATACGAGGTGACCCTGCGCGAGGACACCGTCTTCTCCGACGGCTCGCCGCTCACCTCCGCCGATGTCGTGAACGCCTTCGAGCGCAACGGCGAAAGCGACCTGTACGGCGCGTTCCTCTCGTTCATCACGACAGTATCGGCCCCCGACGAGCGCACGGTGCGCTTCAAGCTGAACGCCCCCATGGGCTCGGTGCTGCAGGAGCGCCTGGCCCTCGTCCGCGTGTTCCCGGCGACGCTCACCGACGAGGAGCTGGCAAGCAAACCCGTCGGCTCGGGCCCGTGGTGCTACGAGACCATCAACGCCGCCGACGGGGGCCGCATCTCCTTCACGGCGAACCACCGCTACACCGGCCCCTGGCCAGCCACCTGCGAGCGCATGGAATGGTCGGTGCTGCTGGACGATACGCGCCGCACCGACGAGCTTATCGACAAAGACGTCATGGTCATGGAGGCCGCCCCGGTCGTGCGCGCCGAGGAGCTGGCCGATTCCGCGCCGTGGAAGGCGGGCACCTACACGACCGAGGTGACGGGCCATAACGCCCCCTACACCATGACCGTTACGTTCTCCGATGACGCCATCACGGCCATCGACACGTCGGCGAACCAGGAGTCGCTCGGCGTCGGCGCCGATGCCTTGAAGGCCCTGCAGCAGCAGGCCATCGACAACCAGACCATCAACCTCGATGCCGTCACCGGCGCGACGCTGTCCTCGCTCTCCCTGCAGACCGGTCTTGAGGACTGCGCGAAGCAGGCTCAGGCCTTCGAGGTGCTCTCGGAGGCTCCGGCGCCCGAGAAGCCGGCGGTGGAAGAGGTCTACGACGCCGACGTGTGCGTCGTGGGCGGCGGCGGCTCGGGCCTGGCGGCGGCCATCGCGGCCGTGCAGGCCGGCGCGAGCGTCATCGTGCTGGAGAAATGCGGCATCACCGGCGGCTCCACCAACGTCTCCGAGGGCGCGCTGAACGCCGTCGACCCCGAGCGCCAGGAGCCCCAGGGCATCGAGGACTCCATCCCCACCTTCTACGAGACCACCATGAAGGGCGGCCACAACACCAACAACCCCGAGCTCGTGCACTTCCTCACGGACAACGCGCTGGATTCCGTCCACTGGCTCGAGA
>OGOH01002876.1_pt1 | contig 10320 bp, 9 predicted proteins | sample 1552571 | NCBI WGS metagenome assembly OGOH01 (sample SAMEA2580170, study PRJEB22360) | human gut metagenome | biome: human gut; feature: human-associated habitat; material: faeces | place: Denmark | collected 2008/2010
GGTCCGTTCCCGCCGGAACGGTGACGACAGGGGCTTTGCCTGCTTCTGCCGGGGCGATCGTAAGCGTCGAGGGATGGATCGCGTAGAACTGGTACTGCGCATCGGCCGCATTCGAATAGTATTTCATTTCCGAAGCGGTTTTGTACGTTATGGCTCCGCTTCCGTCGGCGCTCAGCGTGATCCCGTCCATGAAGTTAGCGGCCTTCCAGGTAAGCGTTCCGGTGTGTTCTACGGCATACGCTACAAAATCTTCGTTGTTGAACTTGTTGTCGACAACTGCTTTGCTGTCCGCTTCGGGAGTTTGGTTGACGACCGCCTCGATACTTTGGCTGAATCGGACCGGAATCGGATCGTCGGAAAGATTTCCTTTTCCGTTATCGGAATCGTCGGATGATTTCGAGCAGCTCAGCAAAGCCGTTGCAGCCAGTGCCGAAATGAATAACATTTTTTTCATAATATTTTTTTAAGTCGATTAATGAGTGTTGGTTTGCCAGTGTGTTCGAATTGCGCAACAAATGTATGCAATGTTTCGCAATAAAACAGTGTAATAGCGGTAATTTTTTAATAAAATATTGTATTTTTATTTCCGGTATCCGGGATGGATTTTATTTATTATTGTATTTTTGACAATAGTATATTATATAAATGAAGCGTAATCCTCCTATCGGGGATCGCGACCGGTTCCCGGGTAGGTGGGGTTCATGGTATTCGGGGAAATTTTAAAAAATAATTTAGCGGCATTTTTCATACTTATCTGATCTTTTTTTAATACTTTTGCAAATTGTATTTGTATAATCAACGCGGCGGAAGATCCGTCGTTTTCTGGCGTTTAAATTTTTTTGCTGGTAGAAATGACAATTGATGATTTTAATGTGTTGGTAGCCACTGAGGAACACACTCAGTTTGCACAGACTATCTGTGACGAGATGGCCGAATCCGCCAAAGCCCGCGGAACGGGTATCGCCAAACGTACGGCCGAATACGTTTCGAACAAAATGCGTCAGGGGAAAGCGGTGATCGCATTCCATAAAGACGGGACATGGGCCGGTTTCAGCTACATCGAATCGTGGGGACACGGCGACTATGTGGCCAATTCGGGATTGATTATCAACCCGAAGTTCCGAAAGCTGGGGTTGGCCAAGGCGATCAAGACCAAGACGTTTTTCCTCTCGCTGAAGATGTTTCCGGGAGCGAAGCTTTTCGGGTTGACCACCGGCATGGCCGTGATGAAGATCAATTCCGAGTTGGGTTACCGCCCTGTCATTTATTCCGAGCTGACCGACGACGACCAGTTCTGGAAAGGATGCGAGAGTTGCGTGAACTATTCGATCCTGCAGAGCAAGGGACGTAAGAACTGCCTGTGCACGGCGATGCTGTTCGATCCGAAGCACGATACGGTGAAGATTCCGATCGACCAGGAACTGCTCGAACATAAGGACGAAGAAAAAAAATAGCGAAAGCGGGGCCTCCGGCCCCGGGGTATACGAATTTATTGAAATAAAGCGATAAGACAGCGATGAAAAAAGTAGTATTGGCTTTCAGCGGAGGATTGGATACCTCGTACTGTGCGATTTACCTTTCGAAAGAGATGGGATTGGAAGTGCACGCCGCCTTGGCGAACACCGGCGGATTTTCGGCCGAGGAACTTGCCTCGATTGAAAAGCGAGCTTACGATCTCGGCGCAAAGAGCTACGTGGCGCTCGACGTGACGCAGGATTATTACCAGCATGCGATCAAGTACATGATCTTCGGGAATGTGCTGAAAAACGGAACTTATCCGATTTCGGTCAGCTCCGAGCGGATCTCGCAGGCGACGGCCATTGCCAAATACGCCCGCGAAATCGGCGCCGACTACCTTTGCCACGGCAGCACCGGAGCCGGTAACGACCAGGTGCGCTTCGACATGGTGTTCAACATCATCGCTCCGGAGATCGAGGTGATCGCGCTGATCCGCGAGAAGCGTCTGAGCCGCGAGGAGGAGATCGCCTACCTGCGCGGACACGGGGTTAACTTCGATTTCAAGAAGGCCGAATATTCGATCAACCAGGGTATCTGGGGAACGTCGGTCGGCGGCAAGGAGACCCTTACGTCGAGCGAAACGCTGCCCGAAGAGGCTTACCCGTCGCAGTTGAAAGAAACGCAGCCGCGCCGCGTGACGCTGACGTTCGAAAAGGGCGAGTTTGTAGCTCTCGACGGCAAGCGTTTCGACGACCGCATCGCCGCGATCCAGGCGTTGCAGGCGATCGCTTCGCGGTATGCGATCGGCCGCGACATGCACATCGGCGATACGATCATCGGGATCAAAGGCCGCGTCGGTTTCGAAGCCGCCGCCCCGATGGTGATTATCAAGGCGCACCACATGCTCGAAAAGCATACGCTGACCAAATGGCAGTTGTACTGGAAAGACCAGATCTCGGCCTTTTACGGCAACTACCTGCACGAGGGACAGTATTACGATCCGGTGATGCGCGATTTCGAAGCGTTTCTCGAAAGCACGCAGCGCACGGTCAGCGGCGACGTTTACGTCGAACTGCACCCGTACCGTTTCGTATTGGTCGGCATCAAGAGCGATCACGACCTGATGAGCAACAAGTTCGGCGCTTACGGCGAGACGATGAACGATTGGACGAGCGAAGATGTCAAGGGTTTCGGTAAAATCTTCGGCAACCAGAATAAAATTTATTATAAGGTAAACGAAAAACTGAAATAGCGATGAAGTGGGTCTACCTGTTGCTGGCGATCGTTTCGGAGGTTGTTGCGACGAGCGCGCTGAAATCTTCGGAGTCGTTCAGCAGGTTGTGGCCGTCGGTGCTTACGGTTGTGGGGTATGGCGTAGCGTTCTACCTGCTGAGCCTCACGTTGCGGGAGATGCCCGTAGGGATTGCCTATGCGATATGGAGCGGCGTGGGGATCGTGTTGGTCTCGCTGGCGGCCGTCGTACTGTTCGGCCAGAAGCTCGATCTGCCGGCCCTGATCGGGATGGGACTCATCGTTGCGGGGGTAATCGTAATCAACGTTTGCTCGAAAAGCGTAGTACATTAACGTGTAATTTCTGAACCGGATTCTTATGGTAAGAGTAGGTATTATAGGAGGTGCAGGATATACGGGTGGCGAGGCTATCCGTATTCTTTTAAATCACCCGGATGTCGAGCTGGCGTTCGTACACAGCAACAGCAACGGCGGCAACCGTCTGAGCGACGTGCATATCGACCTGTTGGGCGAAACCGATATGCGTTTTACGGACCAGTTGCGTACCGACGTCGATGCGCTGATGCTGTGCGTCGGCCACGGCGATGCCCGCAAATTTTTAGAAGCCACGCCGATTCCCGATTCGGTGCGGATCATCGACCTGAGCCAGGATTTTCGGCTGCAGGCGACTGCTTCGATCGGGAACAGGCAGTTCGTGTACGGCCTGCCGGAACTGAACCGCGAAAAGATCCGCGCGGCGCGCAACATCGCCAATCCGGGGTGTTTTGCGACCTGCCTGCAACTGGGCATACTGCCGTTGGCTGCGGCCGGGCTGCTGACGGGCGACGTGCAGGTAACGGCCGTCACCGGTTCGACCGGCGCCGGGCAGAAACTGGCCCCGACTTCGCATTTCAGCCAGCGGGTCAACAACCTGTCGGTCTATAAGGCGTTTGAACACCAGCACCTGAACGAAATCGGCGAGAGCGTCCGTGCGCTGATGCCGTCGTTCTCTCATGCGATCAATTTCATTCCGTATCGGGGCGATTTCGCGCGCGGGATCATCGCGTCGATTTATGTAGACTGTCCGCTGTCGCTCGAAGAGGTGCAGAAGGTCTACGGCGATTTCTATGCGGATGCCGCGCTGACGTTCGTAAGCGACCGGAACATCTATCTCAAGCAAGTGGTCAATACGGCCAAGTGTGTGTTGTCGCTCGAGAAACACGGCGACAAGTTGTTGGTTATGAGTGCGATCGACAACTTATTGAAAGGAGCCTCCGGCCAGGCCGTGCAGAACCTGAACCTGATGTTCAGTCTGGACGAGCGTGCGGGGTTGCGCTTGAAACCGGTCGCGTTTTAACGAAATTTTACGGACGGTGCAGAGGTTGCGGACTCGCCGGGGCGTTTCGGAAAAATTGTTTTACTCAAAAAATCGGAAAATATGGATTTGTTCAAAGTGTACCCCCTGTGGGATATCGATATCGTACGCGCCGAGGGCTCGTACGTCTGGGACGATAAAGGAACCCGTTATCTGGATATGTACGGCGGACATGCCGTAATTTCGATCGGGCACACGCATCCGCACTATGTGGATACGGTCGTAAACCAGTTGAAGCATATCGGATTCTATTCGAATTCGGTAATTATCGACCAGCAGCGCGAGTTGGCTGATAAGTTGGGCGAACTTTCCGGCAAGCGGGATTACCAGCTTTTCCTGTGCAATTCGGGAGCCGAGGCGAACGAAAACGCCTTGAAACTGGCGTCGTTCCATAACGGAAAAAGCAAGGTGATCGCGATGAAAGGCGCCTTTCACGGCCGTACGTCGCTTGCGGTGGCTGCTACCGACAATCCGAATATCGTCGCTCCGGTCAACCGTACCGACAACGTGATCTTCGTTCCGTTGAACGACGAGGCCGCTCTGGAGGAAGCGTTTAAAAATAACGAAATATCGTCCGTGATCGTCGAGGCGATTCAGGGCGTTGGCGGCATCCGTATCGCGAGCCGCGAGTTCCTGCGCAAAATCCGTTCGTTGTGCGACCGCTACAATGCGGTTTACATCGCCGACGAGGTGCAGTGCGGCTGCGGACGTACCGGGCAGTACTATGCATCGGATTGGGCAGACGTCCATGCCGATATTTATACGATGGCCAAGGGGCTCGGCAACGGGTTTCCGATCGGGGCCATTGCGATTGCGCCGCACATTGCGCCGAAGTTGGGTATGCTCGGTACGACATTCGGCGGCAACCACCTGGGATGCGCCGCTGCGATTGCCGTCGCCGACGTAATGGCCGGGGATCGACTGATCGACAACGCCCGCGAAATCGGCGAATACCTGACGGCCGAGCTGAAAAAGCTGCCCGGCGTGAAAGAGGTTCGCGGGCGAGGCCTGATGATCGGAATCGAACTGTTCGAAGATTCCGCCCCGTTGCGTAAAAAGCTGTTGTTCGACGAGAAGATTTTCGTCGGTTCGTCCGGAAACAAGAACGTGTTCCGCCTGCTGCCGGCGCTGAATGTCAAAAAAGAGCATGTCGATGCATTGCTCGCCGCACTGCGCAAGTTATTAACAGTCTAATGTGCAAAAGATGTTAAAAGTTGTCAAAATAGGCGGAAACGTTGTCGATAACTCCGAGAAGCTGGATCGTTTTTTGCAGGATTTCGCGTCGCTCGAAGGGCCGAAAGTGCTGGTGCACGGCGGCGGCAAGATCGCCACGACGATCGGCAAGGCGCTCGGGATCGAGACGCAGATGATCGGCGGTCGCCGGGTGACGGATGCCGAGACGCTGAAAGTGGTGACGATGGTTTACGCCGGGCTGATCAACAAGCAGGCGGTGGCCGGATTGCAGGCCGCAGGATGCAACGCCCTCGGGCTGTCGGGCGCCGACGGCGATGCCGTCACCTCGGTGCGGCGTGCGGCCGGAGCCGTCGACTACGGCTATGTGGGCGACATCGCCGAGGGGGGCGTGAACGTCGAATTGCTGCGCACGCTGCTCGATGCGGGGCTGACGCCCGTCTTCTCGGCCATCATGCACGACGGAAAAGGGACCCTGCTGAACTGCAACGCCGACAGCGTGGCTTCGGCCGTAGCGCTGGGCGCGGCGGAAATTGCCCCGACAGACCTGGTTTTCTGCTTCGAGAAAGCCGGGGTTCTGCGCAACCCGGACGACGACACGTCGCTGATCCACGAGATCACGGCCGCAACCTATCCGCCGCTCAAGGCCGACGGCGTCGTGAGCAAAGGGATGATCCCCAAGATCGAAAACGCCCTGAAAGCCGTCGAAAAAGGGGTGCGGAGCGTGACGATCCGAAGCTCCGAAAACCTGTCGAACGGAATCGGAACGGTGATCCGGAATTCATAATTCACAATTAGAATAGTTCGATGTCGTAATTGCCTGATCCATGCCCCGGATGCTGTCAACCGCCGTACTCGCCGCCTTCGGCGTCGTATTCAAATCCGACCCCACCCCGGCCCTCCCTCAAGGAGGGGGATGGCGTCGTTCCGAACCGCAGTCGATTGCAACACGAATGTAGCTAATTCTATTAAAATTAAAATTTGGACGCACACATCACAGAGGCCGTAGAACTCTTAAAACAGCTCATCGCGACGCCCTCCCGCTCGCGCGACGAGGCGCGCACGGCAGACCTGCTCCACGCATTCCTCGCCCAACGCGGAGCGGCGCCCGAACGGCTTGCGAACAATGTCTGGGCACGGGCCGAGGGGTTCGACCCCGCACGACCGACGCTGCTCCTGAATTCGCACCACGACACGGTACGCCCGGCGGCATCGTACACGCGGGACCCCTATGCGCCCACCGTCGAGGACGGAAAGCTTTACGGACTGGGAAGCAACGACGCAGGGGCTTCGGTGGTATGTCTGTTGGAGACTTTTCTCACGTTCCGCACACGTCCGCTGCCCTTCAACCTCGTGCTGGGAATCTCGGCCGAGGAGGAGTGCATGGGCGAAAACGGCATCCGCGCCCTGCTGCCCGCCCTGGGGAAAGTGGACATGGCGCTGGTGGGCGAACCGACGGGGATGCAGGCCGCAACAGGCGAACGGGGACTGGTCGTCCTGGACTGCACGGCGCACGGCCGGAGCGGCCACGCGGCGCGCGGCGAAGGGGTCAACGCCCTCTACATCGCGCTGGACGACATCGCGCGGCTGCGCTCTTTCCGCTTCGAACGGGAATCGGAACTGTTAGGACCCATCGGCATTGCGGTGACGCAGATCGAGGCGGGCACGCAGCACAACGTCGTGCCCGACACGTGCCGTTTCGTCGTGGACGTCCGCACGACGGACGCCTACTCGAACGAGGAGACGGTCGGGATCCTGCGGGCGGCCCTCCGCTCCGACGCCGTGCCGCGGTCGACGCGCATCCGCGCCGCGGCGGTCGGCGGGGAACATCCGCTGGTGAAGGCCGCAGTCGCCGCGGGACGCGAAACCTATGTTTCGCCGACCACTTCGGACCGCACGCTGATGCCCTTCCCGGCACTCAAGATGGGTCCCGGACAATCGTCGCGGTCGCACACGGCCGACGAATTCGTCCTCCTCGAGGAGATCGCGGAGGGAATCGCCGTTTATGAAAAGTACATCGGAAAATTAGCACAGGAATATGGCTGGAAAACTTTGGGATAAAGGCTACGAGCCGGACAAAATGATCGAGGAATACACCGTGGGCGACGACCGCGAACTGGACATGCGCCTGGCGCGCTACGACGTCGAAGGGTCGCTGGCGCATATCGCCATGCTCGAGACCATCGGGCTGCTGACGGCGGAAGAACTCGAAAAACTCACCGCAGGGCTGAAAGAGATCGCCGCGGAGATCGAAGCCGGGCGTTTCGAGATCGAACCCGGCACGGAGGACGTTCATTCGCAGGTCGAGCTGATGCTCACCCGCCGGCTGGGCGACGCGGGCAAGAAAATACACTCGGGGCGTTCGCGCAACGATCAGGTCCTCGTGGACCTCAAACTGTTCCTGCGCGACGAACTGCGGCAGGTGGCCGACGCCGTGAAGAGGGTCTTCGACCGGTTGCAGGAGCAGAGCGAAAAGTATAAGGAGGTGCTGATGCCGGGTTACACCCACCTCCAGATCGCCATGCCCTCGTCGTTCGGGCTGTGGTTCGGGGCCTATGCCGAGACGCTCGCGGACGACATGCGTCTGGTGGCCGCAGCGTGGCACATCGCCAACCAGAATCCGTTGGGATCGGCCGCCGGATACGGCTCGTCGTTCCCGCTCGACCGCACGATGACCACCCGTCTGATGGGCTTCGAGGAGCTGCACTACAACGTCGTGGCGGCACAGATGAGCCGCGGCAAAAGCGAACGCGCCGCCGCCAACGCCATCGCGGCCGTCGCTGCGACCATCGGCCGCCTGGCGATGGACGTCTGCCTGTTCATGAGCCAAAACTTCGGCTTCGTATCGCTGCCCGACAACCTCACCACGGGATCGAGCATCATGCCCCACAAGAAGAATCCCGACGTCTTCGAGATCATGCGCGGACGCTGCAACCGCCTGCAATCGGTTCCCAACGAGATCGCGCTGCTGACGACCAACCTCCCCGTGGGTTACCACCGCGACCTGCAACTGTTGAAGGACATCCTCTTCCCGGCGACGACCGAAATCAAACGCACCCTCTCGATGTGCGACTTCATGCTTGCGCACATCCGCGTCAACGAGCACATCCTCGACGACAAAAAATACGACTATCTGTTCACGGTGGAGGACGTCAACCGGATGGTGCTGGCGGGCACGCCCTTCCGCGAAGCCTACAAGCAGGTGGGCATGGCCGTCCAAAGGGGCGAATACACGCCCACACGCGAGGTGCGCCACACCCACGAAGGCAGCATCGGCAACCTCTGCACGGCCCAGATCCGCCGCAAGATGGAGCGCGTGATGCAGGAGTTCGAGTAGGCGCGGCGCGGGCGGACAACAGGCGCGGCGGCGAAAAGCAGGCGCGGACAGGCAACAGACGCGGCGGCGAGATGCAGGCGCGGTGCGGGCAACAGGCGCGGATGTTTGGCCGTTCGGAATAATTGACTAACTTTGTCTGTAACCAACCCAAACCGACAAAGCAATGAATCTGAAACGCATGCTGTTGCTGCTGGCGTTGTCCGCAGCTATTTCGGCCGTCGCCGGACCGCAGAAAGTCAAGACCTCCGTTGAAAAAGTGACCCTGTTCATCGACGGGGCGCAGGTGACGCGCACCCGGCAGGTGGACCTCCCGGCCGGAAATTCGACGGTCGTATTCACCGGACTGTCGCCCTATCTGGATGACAAGAGCATGCAGGTCAGCGCCAAAGGTCCATTCACGGTGACGGCCGTCAACCGGCTTTTCAACCACACCGACAGCCTCGAACGCTCGACCCGCCAAAAGACGCTCGAAGAGACGCTCGAAGAGACGCAGCGGCAGCTGGACCGGCTGAAGGCCTCGCGCGAGGTCATGGATGCGGAGAGCGAACTGCTGAAAACGAACTGCTCGGTCGCCAACCGGAACGTCGCCACCCCGCTGGCCGCCATCAGGGAGTTGAACGAGTACTATGCCGCACGGCTGGAAACGCTGAAAAGCAAGACGCTCTCCCTCGACGCGGAAGAAGAGAAAATCAACGAGCGCAGACGGCAGATTCTGGCCGAACTGGTGAATCTGGGCGGCAGACAGTCGGACCCGATGAGCGAAGTGGAGGTGCGGATCGAAGCCCCCGCGACCTGCAAGGCGTCGTTCACGCTGACCTACTACGTCCGCAACGCCGGCTGGTTCCCCTCGTACGACATCCGTTCGGGCGGGTTGTCGGAGCCGGTGGAGATCTCCTACAAGGCCAATATTTTCCAGAACACCGGAGAGGAGTGGAAGAACGTCGCCTTGACGCTCTCCTCGTCGAACCCCAATACCGGGAGCATCGCCCCGAAATTGCAGACCTGGCGGCTCGACTACGGTCTCGTCCCGCCCCGCTACAACCTCAACATGACGAGCAACACCGTGTCGGGAACAGTCCTCGACCATCAGCGCAAACCCCTGCCCGGAGCGACCGTCCTGATTCCCGGCACGACCATCGGCGCCGTCACCGACACCCGGGGCAGCTACTCGATCACCATTCCCAACGGTGCTTCCAGCCTGCAATTCAGCTACGTCGGCTACATACCCCGAACGGAGAGAATCACGGGCAACACGATGAACGTCGTGATGCAGGAGGACGCGACGAAGGTGGACGACGTGGTCGTCATGGGATACGGCGTCTCGAATCAACTGGCAGGCGCCGCACCGGGTGTCCGGATTCGCGGCACAGCGGCTTCGGACAGAAAGGTGGCGGAAGTCGATTTTGCAGACTTCGACGCCGAGAGCGCCGTGATGGAGGTGGAGCAGACGCAGAGCCAGCTGGGCTACGAGTTCGAAATCAGACAGCCCTACACCATCCCTTCAGACGGCAAGAGCGTCGCAGCCGAAATCGGGAGGTTCGACCTGCCGGCCGCCTATATCTACCAGAGCACGCCGAAGATCGACAAGGACGCGCTGAAAAAGTACAGCGCGGGCGAGATTGCCGAAGTCGGTGCGAAGCTGGAGGTCGAGGATGTTTTCGGCTATGACGTGGATGAAGAAGCACTGGGGCAGCAATAAGGAGGCGGCGGGTATGGCGCTGAAAGTAAC
>OGOH01002885.1_pt1 | contig 10297 bp, 8 predicted proteins | sample 1552571 | NCBI WGS metagenome assembly OGOH01 (sample SAMEA2580170, study PRJEB22360) | human gut metagenome | biome: human gut; feature: human-associated habitat; material: faeces | place: Denmark | collected 2008/2010
CGGAATTTCTTCTGATTTCTTCTCTTCCTCTGCTTTCCCGGCTTTCTGTGCCGCTTTTAACTGCTCTGCTGCCAATGCTTCTTCTGCTGCCTTAAGCTGTGCCTTTAATTCTTCAATGGAAGGACTTTGACTTTCTTCGGACTCCTCTTCTAAATCTAATTCATCAAAGTTTAAATCATCCTCGCTCAGTTCTTCCTCTGTCTCCGATATTGGTTCAGCCTTCTTCTGTACTGCGTTTTCTTGTGCCTCTTTTGCAAGTTCTACTGCTGACTTTGTTTCTCTGGCTTCCTGTGGCTCTGGCTTAGCTGCCTGCTGTGCTGCCCTGGCAAGTTCTACCGCTGACATTGGCTGGCTCTGTGATTCTGACTGTGAACTTTCCACTGCTGGTTCCCTCGTTCCTGCCATTCCACTTCCAACAGCACTGCCTGCACTTTCGCCTTCAAATGCCATCGGTGCCGTTTCAGCTGTAGTACCTGTTTCCGTCTGCGCCAAAGTTTCTTGTTTTTCTTCTGAGTCAGAAGACGTATTTCTGGAAATAACTTCTCCGATCAAAGATTCCATATCTTCCTGCGTCACAGCTCCGCCAGTCTGACTCATTAGATTTTTCAAGTTTTCGAAAATCGTCTCGTTAATTAATCCTAAGTCTGCATTGGCATCTTCAGCCAGAATCATCTCTGCATTTTCCTGTACTACTTCCTGACTAATCATACGAAGCATATCATCTGAAAATGTCGGCATTCCCTGTGATTGGCTGGTTTGCTGTGCTGTTGTTCCATCTCCCTGTCCGGCAGACTCCTGACTATTCTGCTCTCCTGCTGTCTGATCTGGTGCGATTCCAGACTGTTCCAGAATCTCATCTGGTAACTCATCACTGATATCTTCTGGAGCCACTCCCGCTTCAATCTGTTTTTCCCGATAAAGTTCTTTCTCTATCTCTAATTTTTCCTCTGGTGATAAATCTTCATAATCTTCAAAAGAAACGAGTTCATCACTGTTCTTTTCCATATAATTTAAAATTTCCTGCTGATGAAGTGCAAATTCCATCGGATCTTTTCCGCGCTTTCTTGCCTCTTCCATAAGACGTTCTGCTCTCTTTTCTGCCTCAAGCTTCATCTGATCCTCTTCTTTGGCCTTCGCGATTGCTTCTGCGGCTAACTGAGAAGCTGATTTGGTTTCTGGCATCTTCATCTCTTTAGGTTCATATTCCTCTTTCTGATGTGCTTCCTCATCCTTATCCACAGCTGACTGTGCAAGTTCCCAGGCTGAAACTGGCCTTCTTCTCTGCTCTTCTAATGCTCTCTCTTCTGCCTTGTTGGCCTCATCTTCTGCAAGCATTTCCGTCGCTGTCTTTTCCCTTCCATATCGAATCTGAGAACGGTCAAATGGATATTCTACCTTAGGATCATTTAATCCCATCATCTGCATAAAATTATTATAGATCAAATCATTAAGATTCGCCGCTTCCTGATGATTTACATCGTCTTGTCCAAACATATCGTAAGAACTGCCATTACCATAATCTTCGGACGCACCACTGTCTGTGGATGCCATATTTCCATATCCATCTGCAGTTTCTGACTGTTGCTGAATATTCGCATTTTCATTCTCCATTACCTGTGCAAAAGGATTCTCCTCATGTGACTCACTCTGCATCTGTGAACTATTCTGCTGTGGAGTCATTTCCTGTTGTGACTGTGGGGCTGCTGTCTCTCTTCTTCTGCCACCATTTCTTAACCGTTCCTCTATCATATTCACTGCAGAAGCTGCCTGCTCGGAATCATCCATCTCCTCAAATGTCTTCGGTGGGAAAATATCTGGTGCCAGAGATTCTGCCAGCTTCTGAATCGTATCAGAAAGTTCCTGCTGTTCCCTTGGTTCTTCTGGTCTCCCGGTAATATTCAGCGCCATATCAATAATATCATTAATATCAAATGGTCTTTCTTCGCTTCCTTCTGTTGCAGTGTGCTGTGCTCTCACCACATCCAACAACGCTTTCATCATATCTTCCATTATAGATTAACCTCCGTTACATGTTCTGTCTGCCTGTTTAGCTTCTCATTTTCAATAAAGATATTCTAACACCTTTATGCAATTATTACAAACAAGTATTGCATTATTACACATTTTCCATCACTTTCTTTCAATTCATATAAATAATTGTCATAGACATTGATTTTTTTAACTAATTCTGCGATACTAGATATAGAATATTATAGATACTTGATTGATTATTGCATGAAAGGAGTACATTTTGAAAACTTATATTGATTTACATATTCATTCTACTGCTTCTGATGGTACATTTTCCCCAACAGAAATTATAAATGATGCCCTAAAACTTGCTGGTGATAAAAATCCTGTTGTAATTGCTCTTACCGATCACGATACAGTTGCTGGCACAGAAGAATTTCAGAAAGCTGCTGCCAAACATAAAGAACGACTTACTGCCATCTCTGGTGTAGAGATTTCTACAGACTATCACGGAGTAGAAATTCATGTTCTTGGCTATAACATCGACACAAAAAATAAGGCTCTCTTAGAACGCCTTGCCGTTTGTCGTGAAAGCCGTGACGGACGTAATGCAAAAATTATTGAGAAACTTCAGGAACAGGGCTTTAAGATTTCCATGGACGAAATCAAACCAGATAAGCCAGGCGAAACAATCGCCCGCCCACATATCGCAAAGCTTCTTATGAAAAAGAAATATGTTTCTTCTGTTCAAGAAGCATTTGATAAATATCTTGCAGAGGGAAGATGCTGCTATGTGGAACGTATCATGCCTACTCCGCAGGAAGCAATCGAACTAATCAAAAACAGTGGAGGTGTCCCTGTTCTTGCACACCTTATGTTCTATAAAAAGTTAGATTCCGCCAAAAAAGAAACTCTGGTCCGCGAATTAAAAGAAGCCGGCCTTGTTGGAATTGAAGCTTACTATAACACTTACACTCCTGTTGAACAGGAATATGTTGCTGGTCTTGCCAAACAGTGGGGTCTTCTTAAAACAGGCGGAACAGACTTCCACGGTCAGAACAAACCACATATTTCCTTATTTAAAGGACAGGGAGAAATGGAAGTACCAGAAAGTATTCTCCCAGAATTTTTGGCTAGTTTAATTCGTTAAGAGACAGACACCCCGGAAGAGAAACGCTATCCTATATTTGTGACTCTATCACTGCGGGTTGAATGTTCGCTTACTGGCTCCCATTCAATCCTCGCTCTAAGGCCACAAATATAGGATAGCGTTTCTCTTCCGGGGCTGTCTTTGGCTGTTTTTAGTTGAATTAAAATAGTGGTTGGAGAGATTCGGGGATGGAAACAGAGGGCTTTGGCTAGCTTTTGTTTGAATTAAATAGTAAATCCATCTCCTTGACTTCTGGTAGCAGGATTTGTTATATTAGTCAGATAGTAAATTATCAATGACCATTAATACTATGAGAGAGGAGATTTTTCATGAAAATAACAAATAAACTCTGTCTTTCTGTCGCTTCAGCCCTTTTATTCTTCGGGCTTTGCACTTATCCGGCAGTTTCTCTGAATGCAAGTCAGACAACGGTCAAAAGCCAGAGCACAACCAGTTCAACCGAAGCCGTCTCACTGAAAGCACCTTATTTTACTGTTACACCAGGATATAAAAGTGCACAAATCACATGGAAAGCCGTCACTGGAGCTAATAAATATAAACTCTTTTGTTCCGATGGACGTTCTGTTAAGTTTAAAAAAGCCGGAACTTATACATTTAATCAGTTAAATGAAGGCCAGACCTACACATTTACTGTAAAAGCATTCGCTCCTAACGCAAAAACGGTTTCCAGAAAGCTCTCTGCTACGATTCCCGTAACCATTTCACAGAATGTAACTGGATTATCTGTCTACGCAAGCAATAGCCGTCTCAACTTAAAATGGAACACACTTTATAACGCAAGCGGTTATAGTGTATATATAAAAAAAGGCAGCAGTTACACTCTTTTAGCAAACACCACCCGCTCCACTTATCAGACTTCCATTACAAGCGGCGCTTCAAGTATTACTTTTATGGTAAAACCTTACACAACGATTAATGGAAAGAATTATACTTCTTCAACAGGAGCTACTGTAAGCTGTACCCCTAACACTTTACTTTCACCATTAAAAACAATAAGAACGATGACTTACTTCTGCAAGACAACCAAGAGAGTTTCTCTTTACCGTTCCTGGACTTCTAAAAAAGTTGTTAAAACATTAAGCAGCGGTGTAACCGTTGATTTAATCGGACGTAATACCAAATATAAGAGAAGCGAGATTCTCTATAAAGGAAAGACCTACTACCTCACTACAGGAAGTCTTCGCGCTTTCAAATGCAACTACACAACATCCAAATATTCTACTGCTCAAAAACTTGCTTATGTTAAAAAGTATTCCAGCAAAACCAGCTATTTAATCTGGGTCAGTCATTATACACAGGAAGTCAGCATTTTTCAGGGTCGAAAGAACAATTGGAAATTAATCAAATCGTTCCCTTGCGCCTCCGGAAACTATAATACCCGTTCTCCCCATGGAACTTTCCGCATTGGTCAGAAGGAAAATGGCTGGTATTATGTTAATACTTATGAAGAATACATAACTCATTATTGTGGAAGAAACTCTTTCCACACCAGAGTACACCGTTACCCATCCGGCAGCAGCCAGAATCATCATAAATTTCCAATTGCAAGCACGGTGTATGCAGATGCTACAATTGGTAAACCAGCATCTAATGGATGTGTGCGTCTGATGGACTCCGATGCATATTATATTTGGAAATATATGCCAACGAATACTACGGTAATTTCTTATTAAGCTCTGGGTTGCCGCAGGCAGGGGAGACGCTCCCGAAGAGAGGCAATACCCTATATTTGTGACTTTCGTCGCTGCAGGTTGAATGTTCGCTTAAACGCTCGCATCCAACCCTTGGTCTAAGGTCACAGCTATAGGGTATCTTCTCTCTTCGGGAGCGTCTATTTTCCCTGTGGCAAACCAGGGATTAAAGAGGTATACTATGATTTTTGATACACATTCTCATTATAATGATAAACAGTTTGATGCAGATAGAGCGGTCGTTCTCGAATCGCTAAAAGATGCTGGCGTGACACAGGTTGTCAATGTCAGTGCAAGCTGGAAAGACCTGATGGATACCTTAGAACTTATTTCGAAAGTACCTTTTATGTACGGTGCAGCCGGAATTCATCCAGACCATGTTGGTGAACTTAATGAGGAACGGATGGAGCAGCTTCGGGAATATTGTCACAGGGATAAAATCGTGGCAGTCGGAGAGATTGGCCTTGATTATCACTGGAATGTAGAGCCAAAAGAAGTACAGCAGGAGTGGTTTATCAGACAGCTTCATCTTGCAACAGAGGAAAAACTTCCTGTAATTATACATAGCAGAGACGCATCGCAGGATACATTTGACATTATGAAAAAGGAACACGCCGGAACGACAGGCGGTGTAATTCATTGCTTTTCCGGTTCTGCTGAAATGGCAAAAGAATATGTAAAAATGGGTTATTACATTGGTGTAGGAGGTGTCGTTACCTTTAAAAATTCCCGTGTGCTGAAGGAAGTTGTAAAGGCAATTCCATTAGAGTGTATTGTAGTAGAAACCGACTGCCCTTACCTTGCACCAGCACCACACAGAGGAAAGCGAAATAGCTCTGCATATCTGCCGCTGGTGATTGAAGAAATCGCAAGACTTAAGGAAATTACAGCGGAAGAAGTAGAAAATGTAACCTATGAAAATGCTCAGAGATTGTATGGGTTAATTCATTAGGAGAACAGAAGGACAGACAAACTCTGGAAGAGAAAGAATCCATATCTGTGACTTTCGTCGCGGCGTGTTGAATGTTCGCTTAGCCGCTCGCATCCAACACTTGCTCCCAGGCTACAGATATGGATTTTTTCTCTTTTACATATTGTCCCTTTCTTGATTTCGTCTCTTGAATGAGATATCCATTTCATGTATTATTATCTTATTATAGAGAAACTAAGTAAAAATTTAAGGGGAAGACTTCAACATTGATTCCCCAAATATAAAATTGCTTTCAAAATCTTATGACAGCCCAAGGAGGTCTTATGGCGAATTTAGGAAACCCGCAGGAAACGATTGCAGTTTTACAGCGGTATGGATTTAATTTTCAGAAAAAATATGGACAGAACTTTTTGATTGATACGCATGTACTCGATAAAATTATTGGTGCAGCAGAGATTGGAAGGGATGATTTTGTTTTAGAAATCGGACCGGGAATTGGAACGATGACGCAGTATCTTGCGGAGGCGGCAAGGGAAGTTGTTGCGGTAGAGATTGATACAAAGCTGATTCCAATTCTGGAGGATACTTTAAAGGAATATGATAACGTTACAGTATTGAACGAAGATATTTTAAAGGTAGATATTCGCAAGATTGCAGAAGAAAAGAATGGTGGAAAACCAATTAAAGTCGTTGCGAACCTGCCTTACTATATTACAACACCAATTATTATGGGGTTATTTGAGAGTGAAGTACCACTGGACTCTATTACAGTTATGGTGCAGAAAGAAGTCGCTGACCGTATGCAGGTAGGCCCGGGAACAAAGGATTATGGTGCTCTTTCTTTAGCAGTACAGTATTATGCAGAACCATATATCGTGGCAAATGTACCGCCAAACTGCTTTATTCCAAGACCTGCGGTTGGTTCTGCAGTTATCCGTTTAACTCGTTATCAGGAAAAACCAGTTAAGGTAAATGATTCCGCATTTATGTTTAAGATTATTCGTGCTTCTTTTAATCAGAGAAGAAAAACGCTGCAGAACGGACTTTATAATTCAAGCGAACTTCGTATTCCAAAGGAAAAGACAGTAGCGGCGCTTGAAGAGATGGGACTTACTCCGACAATTCGTGGAGAAAAGCTTTCTTTAGAGGAGTTTGCAAAGTTATCGGATATTCTTGGAAGATAAGAGCGTGTTTGAAAAATTATTCCTGCAATCTGCACGTCCCAATTTGCGGTATATTTTTACAGGATATTTGGTGGCATAAAAGTCATTCTGCAGAATACATTAGTGAAAAAAGGAGTATCATCATGGCAGATTATCAAAGGATACTTTCTTATTTGTATCGTTATGAAAAGGCAGAGAAAAAGGAATGCTTCGGGTTTGTTAAGGCAGAACAAAAGTCAGGCAGCCTTAAACTGACGATTCAGATAGACGATGAGCGTTTATTGCAGGGAATGGAGCTTAAATTATGTTTTTATGAGCGGCAGGGAGAGAGCTGGCAAGTCTGGCAGTTAGACACACTCATTACGCAAGAACATAAGGAAGAAATACATTTGACCTACCCTGCAGCTATGCTTCCGGCTGGTTTTCGGATAAAGGGACAGTCGGGAGTATTACTTTATTATCAGGATGCTTTTTATTACGGAAGTGTGTGGATTGGAGAGGAAATTCCGGCAGAAACTTTGGAGCCTCTTCGGTGGCATAAGATTGTGAATTCTGCAAAAGATAAATCTCAAATGCAGGAAAATAAATCTGGAAAAGATATTGCTGGTAAAATATCAGAAAAACAGACAGAGACAGAAAAGATTATTCCAGATAAGATGTCAGAAAAACAAAAAGTATCAACAAGAAATATTACTGATGAGATGTTACAGGAGCAACAAGAATCAGAGGAAAATATTTTAGAAGAAAAAGGTCAGATAAACACAGAGAGTTTTGAGGAAAAGGATTTTCAAAAGAGAGCTGAGAATAAGATAGAGAACATAAAATCAGAGGAAAACTTGCCTGATTCAGAAAATGATATAGCACATAGCAATAATACAAATATAGAAGAAAGTGTTAAAATAAAAGAATTTTCAGAAGATAGTATTGAATCAAAAAATAAATCTGAACTAGAACTAAAATCAGAGTTAAAGACAGATTCTGAACTAGAATCAAAATCAGAGTTGAAGACAGATTCTGAACTAGAATCAAAATCAGAGTTAAAGACTGATGCTGAAATGGAATCAAAATCAGAGTTGAAGATTGACTCCGAAATAGAACCCCAAATAAAAATAGAAGCAGAAACTGAGCCAGAAGCCACTTCTGTTGTTGATAATTTTGAAAAAATGTGGATAAATGCAATGAAAAAGAACCCTTCTGTGGACAATATTTTTAATACCGCTTTTTATGAAGGATGCAGGATTTCAACCACGGATTTGGCACAGTTTGGGGAAGAAGCCAGCGTACTTAAAAGCAATCAGTTCCTTTTGAAAGGATATGGGAGATATCATCATATTCTGGCAGGAAAAGTAAGGTACGCAGGAGAAGAACGCTACTGTATCGGTGTGCCGGGAATTTATGAGAATCGGGAAAAATATATGGCAGAAATTTATCAGTTTCCAGTATTTTTATCACTTACAGAGAATCGTATGAAAACTGGAAGTTTTGGATACTGGTTGTATCTGCTGAGAGACGGAATATAAATCGACAGTTTGGCAGATTATTGCAAACGTATTTTTTGATGTGATTATGGTGATTTTATTGGGGGAAGGGAAGCTCCCATCTGTAGGCAGGAGGATATCACAAAATATTGAAATAAGTACGTCGCTATTTTACGGGACTATGAGTTTCATAAATGGGAGAATATTTTATGAGAAAATATACAGAAGACGAAAAATTTATGAAAGAGGCAATTAAGCAGGCAAAAAAAGCAGAGGCGATTGGTGATGTGCCAATTGGCTGTGTTATTGTTCATGATGGAAAAATAATTGCCAGAGGATATAATAAGCGGAATAGGGATAAGACTGTGCTTGCACATGCAGAACTTCTTGCGATGAAAAAAGCATGTAAAAAGCTTGGAGACTGGCGATTGGAAGACTGTACGATGTACATCACTTTGGAGCCTTGCCAGATGTGTGCCGGAGCAATTGTGCAGGCGAGAGTGACGAGAGTCGTTATTGGCAGCATGAACGCGAAAGCTGGTTGTGGCGGCTCAATACTTAATCTTCTTGAAATGCAGGAATTTAATCACCAGGCAGAGGTAGAAAGAGGCGTTCTTCAAGAAGAATGCTCGGAAATGCTCTCAGCATTTTTTAGAAAATTAAGAGAATCCTTTAATACTTGAATAGACATATTTTCTCCTTCGGGTTTACAGTCAGACATGCAATGACTGCATCCCATTTTACAAGCGTATGTGAGGTCAATGATCATGACTTATTACTCCTTTCAATTCGCATCTTCTCCATCTTCCCAATTATCAGGCGTATCAATTATAATTATTGCTTTCTCCATTATTTATTCTTCTGTAATAATTCTTTATTGTCGAAAATGTTTCCTCTGACATAAGCTTTTTTACACCAGAAACCAAGCTCATGTCGATAATAAGAATCTTCTGAAAATGCTGCGTAAAATCCTTGATTGTAATTACCGATTGCAAAACCTGTATTATAGAATCCAAATTTAACCTGTGCATATTCACCAGACCACGTTTTTAAAATGTCATTTTCCCATATCTGTCACAAAGTCCCGTGAACTGGCAGAGGGTTTCTAGATTAATTTTCGTGTATTTCCATACCGTATGACTATCTACATGGAAGATTAAATGTTCTTCGTTTCCTAAAAAGTTATATCTTTTCTGGTAATATCCCTCGACCCATTCATCGTCTCCAACCTGCTTTGCCTTGAAAAGAATTTCTCTCATTCAACTCCACCACCTTTCACGATTTCGATTAATCCATCAATAAGTGCATCTGAACAATCTTCACTACATATTGTTTTTTCATCATCATTGTATTTACATAATTTACAATCAAAATTTGCTCTTCTATATTCAATCTGCTCAATAACCTTGTCCACATCATAGGCGGTGGGTTGTTCATCAAAATCACAAAGAGCAACTATATCTCCAATATTTTCTTCTCTTTCATATTTTGTATTTTTTGTATCCGAGACTTTTTCTTATCATATAAACGATATTCCATTTGTTTACTTTCGTTTTTTATGTCCGCAAATGGACCTGGTTGCAATCTCATATAATGCTTTCATATCTCCATTTCATATTCTTTTCCTTTCCATTTTTCTATTCCTCTTTGTTTTGTAATAAAATCGTTCAGACTTCATGATATCTGAAAGTATTCTCGAATGTATTTATATGGAAATGGAATAACCGTATACTGTTCATTTCTTACAAATGTTGCTGTTAGCATTGGCAGAATTTCTTCTGCTTTTAAGGTTTTTCCAATAATCTTTCGAATAGGATTGCTTCTTGCAACACTCCCATTGAGAGCTTTGGCGGAACCCACAAAATATTTGACAAGTTCACCAGACGAATCGC
>OGOH01002887.1_pt1 | contig 10291 bp, 10 predicted proteins | sample 1552571 | NCBI WGS metagenome assembly OGOH01 (sample SAMEA2580170, study PRJEB22360) | human gut metagenome | biome: human gut; feature: human-associated habitat; material: faeces | place: Denmark | collected 2008/2010
TGCCATAAATGGTACACCTCCTTATAGATTTATACCGCCGCGTCATAAAAAAAGCCTTACTGCATAACGACAGTAAGGTCTCATGTAATCTCATATAGAATACTAAGTCCTCGGTAGGCGTTGTGATCCTTATGCCTTACGGCACCTACTGTCTTCGGCAGCGTTCTGTGATAGAATAGCATATTCTTTTTTATATGTCAAGTATTTTTTTAGCAAAATAGCAAAATATTTTGTCAGTCGAAAAATGTTTAAATTTTATTAATATTATGTTATAATTATGTTACTTACAAAACTTTAACCACAGATTATATTGGAGGAATTATGAAAATCAAATCACATACATCTGATTCATCCTTTTCCTGGATCAACGGAAACCTCTCTGTTTATATTTCAGCTCTTTCCTCTACGAAAGTGACTTTGAAATTCACAGACTTTTCTGCCGGAGCTTTTTCTTCTTATCGTTTCCTTGCACGGAATCCTAAGACAAAAGAAGATATTTCCATTCCTTTTACGCAGATTGATCCCTGTACATTCCAGTTGGACCTGCTGCCTTTTCAGGAATATTTCCAGTTCAAACGACATTCGGAGTTTATTCTCACTTTAAGCTGTGTGGCTTCTGATAACAGCCATACCTTATATGCTCTCCGTCCGGATAATAATTTTAATAAGAAATATCACATTTTTGCCAAAGATATTTATTTCCCGGAAGATACTTCTTCTGAGCCTGCAGAATATATCGGTATATTTACTGCCAGATTAGATAATCTTCTTATTATAGATTTATGCAGCCGGACATATTTTATGGAAAATCTTCTGACCTGTGCCTACCACAGTCTTAAGATGAGCCATGGAGTTCTCCGGATATCTTTCGACCTTGAAAAAAGCAGGCACAAATATATAAAAACCGGACTTTTTTTCCGAAGCAAGCTTGCCGAAGATGCCGTAACTTATGATTTCACCACCAAAAGCATAAAATCCAACGGAAATCTTCAGCGAATAACCGTTTCCCTGAACCTTCGCTCTATTGAATGGAAGAGCCTGTACTGGGATATTTTTGTTCTGGTTCGAAATGCAGATACCGGAGATGTTTCCAGAATTCCGATTTTTATGACCGCTCTGCAGCGAATGCAGCAAAAATTCCTTTCCAATGTTGCCTACAAGACAGACGAAAATTTTTACTTTTATCCATATTATACAAGTAAACAGACTCTCGCATTTGTAAACCGTCAGAGAGAAAAATATGACGGCATGGATATCATCTTCAAGGAATTCCTCTCCGTTTTCCTTTATCGTGTCGCCAGACCTTACTGGAAACGGAAGCACATCTGCCTGGTATGCGAGAAATTTTCTTCCATGGCACAGGACAATGGTTATTACTTTTTCAAACACTGCATGGAACAGGACGAGGAAGCTTTCCTTAATAAAAAAATCTACTATATCATAGATAAGGATTCTCCGGACCGTTCCAAAGTGGAACCTTATAAGAATCGGATTCTGGATTTTATGTCCATCCGGCACATGGTTTATCTGCTCGCGGCAGATCTTATCGTCAGCTCCGATTCCAGATACCATACCTATGCCATGCAGTCCCGCCACAGTATTTTTAACCGTTATATCAAAAAAATTCCTTTTGTCTTCCTCCAGCATGGAGTTATCGCTCTGAAACGTGTTGATAACTTCTACGGCAAAGGCAAAAAGGGTGGCTGCGATCTCTTCGTCGTATCCACCAACAAGGAAAAACAGACAATTGTTGAGAATTTTGAATATGAACCTGACGAAGTCATCAACACCGGACTTCCACGATGGGATGTACTCAAAGATAAATCCCAGGGCAAACGTGAAATTCTGATCATGCCAACCTGGAGAAACTGGCTGGATTCCGTACCGGATAAAGATTTCGAAGAAAGTGATTATTTCCGCCATTATATGGGGCTCCTGAATTCTGAACGTCTGAATCAGATTCTGGAAAAATATGATCTTGAAGTCAACTTCTATCTGCATGCAAAATTTCAGGAATATGCAGATACCTTCAAATCAATCAGTAAACGGATCCATCTGATCTCTTTTGGTGAAGTTGCCGTAAATGAAATGCTGATGCGCTGCCGTATGCTTATCACGGATTATTCCAGTGTATGTTGGGATATTCTTTATCAGGATAAACCAAGTCTGTTTTATCAGTTTGATATTGAGAAATACAACGAAGCACATGGAAGTTATATTGATATGGAAACAGAACTTTTTGGCGACAGGGCAGCAACTCAGGAACAGCTTCTTGACTATCTGGAAGAAACCGTACAAAATGACTTCCACTTAAAACCGGAATACGAAAAAATGCGCGGAGAATATCTCCAGTTTAAGGATCACGAACACAGCAGACATATCTGCGAGGAAATCAAAAAAAGATTCCATTAAAATAGCAAACGCAGTAACCGGAACCTGATTTATTTCAGATTCGGTACTGCGTTTTTTATCTGTTTTATAAAGTACGATCTGCCCAGCTTATGATGCTGTTACTGATCCATGCAGAAAATTTATCAAATCGTATGATTTTCTGCACAACGCCAAGCAAAATAGAAAGTGCGAGACTCACAACCAGAATAAACAGCCATATCACTGCCGCATGTCCAAGAGAATAGGTAGGATCTCTCAGCCATACTGCTCTTATAAATGTATGGATATAAAAAATATTTGCAGAATGTTTTCCTATAAACTGCAGAATCTGGCGAATCCCCGGAATTCCGATCACAAACTCATAAGACCAGTAAACGATCAGCACCGGAATCACACCGTTGAGTGCAAATTCAAAATGATCAATTCCCCACTGCGTATTAAACATTTTGCAGAGGACATACAATGCACCTGTGCTCAAAATAAATTTCAGCAGTTTATTTAATACTGCGTTTTTTACAATATGAAATTCTCTGAGCCTTTCCAAAACATTCTGATCTGCAAAGCAGACTGCCAGCGGAGCTACAAGTAAATACTTTGTAAGATGCACATGCTTTTCCAGCATAAAGCTTCCGATGAGCAGGAACATGAAGACCATCAGCCACCCGTACCGCTTATAAAATCTGACCAGAAAAGGCATAAAAAAGATCAGCAGAATCTCAAGGCTCAAATACCACCAGGTATTGATCTGCATCTGCGTCCCAAAGAGATGTCCCAACCCGAGGAAATCCATTCCGGCATTGATCAGATTAATCGGAAATCCATCACTGTAGCGGGATGTATGTGTCAGGTAAGTTACCCCCATGCAGAACAGAAATGGCAGGGTAAAAGAAAGCACAAGTTTCACATACCGTTTCAGAACAAACAATGTTGCCTCATGTCCTGTAAACTCATATTCATGATACTGGGCTTTCATCGACAGAGTAAGACCATACACTGACAGGAATGCAAAAATTCCAACGCACTGAACCATCACACGGCAGACTGCCATTGCCTTTGCCTCCGACAGCGGCCAGAAGCTTACCGGATACCCATACAGCCGGCTTTTTATTGAAAAGCCATGATAAAGAATCAAAAATATAATCGCAATTCCTTTCACCGCAGCCGTATCTGCTTTGGTAAATTTAAATTTTCTCTCCATTTACGTTTCCTCATAAATTTTTGTTATCACTGTGTATTGTTTCATTCTATCTCAGGTTCTTATCGATTGTCAATCAAAGGAATATCACAATTCCACCGGACAAAACCCATTGCAAATCTTTCCTCCGTTCTGTATAATTTCTGTAACTATAATAAAAACATCACAAGGACAGGAAGTTTTTCATGGAACATTCATTACATGTAACCCATATAAAAATAAAAAGATCACAGCTTTATCTCACAATACAGCTCCCCAGACCGGATATGAAGATTCAGGCAGAACTTTTTTATCAGAATTCTTCACAAAATTTCCGGCATCAGCTCCGCTGTGTTTCCAGAAATCCACAGAACCTGATCTTTCAGATCGATGTCTCTGTTCTGGAACCTGGTGAAAACGACTGGAACCTGCGGCTGTATTCAGACGACTGTCCAGACTCCTGGATGCCTGTTATTGGCAGCCGTCTTCGCATGCAGCTTATTCTCGGCAGCTACTCTGTAAAAAAAGACACATGTCTGTTTTTCCCGATGGGGAGTACCGGGCATCGTTTTATCCTGCGGAGCCGTCCACTGCGGTCATACGACAGTCCTCTTTTTCATTTTAAAGAACTCGCCGCTTTTGGTCTTGGCAAACTGATGAACCCACTCTTTAAGAAACGGCATATCTGGCTGATCTATGAAAAAAACTGTATTTCTGCTCAGGACAATGGTTTTTATTTTTTCCAGTATTGTATGAAACATCTTCCAGCAGAAGAAAAGAAAAACATTTTCTTTATATTGGACAAATCTTCCCCACAATGGAAGGCCACACGGAAGTATCGTTCCAATGTCATTCCATTCCTGAGTTTCTGCCATCTTCTGTACCTCATGACAGCCCGGCTGTATATTGCTTCTGACAGCCGGCTTCATGCCTTTGCGTGGAAACCGATGCCAAACCTTATCTCCCGGGAGATCAACAAACATGATATTTATTTTCTCCAGCACGGTGTTCTGGCATTGAAGCGGGTAGAGAATCTTTTTGGAGCCAGCGGCACAAGTTCCATGACTTATTTCACAGCTTCTTCCGAAATGGAAAAAGCGATCATCGAGCAGGACTTCGGATACAGACCAGAACAGATCCCTGTGACCGGTCTCAGCCGCTGGGATGTTCTGAAAGACAGATCAGATCTTTCGCATCCTTCCATCCTTGTTATGCCAACATGGCGAAGCTGGCTGGAAGACCAGAGTGATGAAACCTTCCGGCAGAGCAGTTATTACAGAGAATATGCTGCCCTTCTGAATGATCCGAAACTCCGGGAATTTCTGCATCAGACGCATACCGAACTGATCTTTTATATCCATCCGAAACTCCGGGAGTACATCTCTGCTTTTCATGCAGATGATCCGCTGATAAGGCTGATCCCATTTGGCAGTGTTCCGCTGAACCAACTTATTATGAAATGTTCCATGCTGATCACCGATTATTCCAGTGTATCGTGGGATGTTTATTATCTTGGCAAACCGATACTTTTTTATCAGTTTGATCTGGACAAATACAATGAAACAAATGGAAGCTATATCGACATGGAAAAAGATCTCTTCGGCGAACGCTGCCTTACCAGAGAGGAACTGCTTCCGAAGATTCACGAATACTATGAAAATGGTTTTAAAGAAAAGACTGCATACGCAGAAATGCGAAAGAAATATCTCGCTTATCACGACCACAACAATCGCAGACGAACTTATGAATTTATAAAAGACCAGGGCTATTAACGCCCCGGTCTTTCTTCTTATCCTATCAATTCTGTTAATACTTTTATGAAAAAGATCACGATCACAACCACGATGATCGGCTTAACGATCTTGCTTCCATTACTTGTAAAGCAATGGCTTCCCAGATAATTTCCTATCATATTACAGCACCCTGCTGCAAGTCCCAGCGGAATATACGCAGCCCCGTTGAACAGAAATACTGCAAGTGCCGAAATGTTTGTAGTCAGGTTGATCGCTTTTGTTGTCCCTGCCGCATCATGCAGAGAAAGATGACAAAAAGCTGTAAAAAGCAGCATCAGGAATGTGCCTGTTCCCGGTCCATAGATTCCGTCATAAATTCCAACTGCAAATGCGATAACGATACATTTCATGATCAGATTCGGAGTTACTTTATCTACCACTTCGTAATCTGGATTTTCCTGTAGTGCTTTGCTTCGAAGCACATAAAAAAGAATGATCGGCAGCACGATCAGCATGGCGATCTTCAGTACTTTCTCATCAATCATCAGTGTGATCCTTGCCCCAAGTGCAGATCCTATAAAGGCCGCTACAATGGATGGTGCACAGATCTTCCATTTCATAAATCCCTGACGCAGATAATAAAAAGATGATACTGCTGTTCCCATACTGCTGCTGATCTTATTTGTTGCGATCGCTGTATGCGCCGGCAGACCTACGATCATATAGGCCGGAAGTGAAATCAGCCCGCCTCCGCCTGCGATCGAATCCACAAAACCTGCCAGAAATACAAAAAAGCATACAACCAGATAGACTAAAACAATGTGTTCTCCCATAACTCTCCCCTTGTTCCTTGTTTATTTTATCTCTCAGAAATCAGAGTAGGACGCAGCATCTGCACATACTCTTCATCCAGAACTTCTCTCAGAAAATCCACATACTCCTGAAAAGACAGTTCCCCATCCGGTGTGAGGATTTCAAAATCTGTATGATATACATTCGCAGACAGCCCGGTCTCTTTCAGACCATTTCTCAGGTAAAAAGCTTTTCTCCGTCTACGATCCTCTGCATTTTCCGCTTTCTCATCCTGTGTCTCGATCTCAAAGATATATTTCTGGTTCTCAAAATGCGCAAGAAGGACTTCCAGCCCCTTACTTCCATAGCCACAGCTCCGCTTCTCCGGTGCTATCGCATAGTAATCCAGAAGCACACGATCCCCGCTGATCATATTGATGGCAAGTCCTACAAACTCATCTTCATCCACCATCGCAAGCATTTCCATTTTGCCGTCATTGACAAGCTGCTCCATTACATGCAGCGGCTTTTTTTCCTGCTCCGCTTTCAGTGTTTTTAAAAGTTCCTGTATTTTTTCTCTTACTTCTGTTTTGGTTGTGTTTTTTTCCATACTATACTCCTGTTTTCCACATACCGGTTGGAAATCGTGATTTTTTCCACCGTCCACTCCTGGTTTTCCACTCCGTCTTCTATCGTAAGCACTGCCAATGTCAAAGGTGCGCCGAACCGCAGTCTGCCGCAGCTTCCCGGATTCAGCCAGAGTCTTCCATCGATTTCTTCCACGGTAAACTTATGACTGTGCCCGAAGACAACCACCTGTACACCGTCCAGGTCCCAGGAAACATCTTTTCTGTCATGCACCATGAAAAAGGAAACACCAGCCTGACAAAACCGTTGTGTTTTCGCGATGCGCTCCGCCCATCCCCGGTCGTTATTTCCACGTACCAGATAAAAAGGGGCATTTGGTTTCAGATGCATCCAGAGCTGGTCCAGTGTCTGACTGTTATCCACATCTCCGACATGCAGGACCACATCGCAGGAAGCGATCAGCTCCAGAACCGGTGGATGTAATTTTCCATGAGTGTCCGATATGATCCCGATTTTCATTCTTCCATCCTCCTGTCTCCTATACCACTGAAAATTTCCTTATTGATCTTTAACAAATACTATCAAGTATATCGATTTTCTACTCTACACCCATCTTTTTGCAGATATCGTTCAGGCAACAGCGATCACAGTACGGTTTGGTTCTTGCCGTGCAGATCTCTCTTCCATGCATCACCAGCCGATGACAGAAATCGCTTCCCTCTTCCGGCGGAACTATCTTCCATAATGCCATCTCAACTTTTTTTGGCTCTTTTTCGTCTTTTACAAGACCAATTCTGTTTGACAGCCTTATGCAATGTGTATCCGTTACTATAGCAGGCTTCCCAAACACATCTCCCATTATAAGATTGGCACTCTTTCTTCCTACCCCCGGCAGCTTTAAAAGTAAATCAAAATCATCCGGTACTCTGTCATTAAACTGTTCATGTAGCATTTTCATACATGCACTTATGTCTTTTGCTTTACTTTTGCCGAGTCCGCATGGATGAACTATTTTTTCAATATCATCAACATCTGCCCCGGCAAGTGCTGCCACTGACGGATATTTTTCAAATAATCCGGCAACAACCACGTTGACTCTCGCGTCAGTACACTGTGCCGCAAGCCTTACACTTACAAGCAGCTTCCATGCTTCATCATAATCGAGTGTACAGCCTGCATCCGGATATTCTTTTTTTAGTCTATCTATAACTTCAAGTGCTAACTGTTTTTTAGTCATAACAAGTAATACTACTCCTTTATGCGATTACCGCTTTCCTGTCTTTTTAAGTTTATCACGCATATAGATAAAACTCAATAACAAAAGCTGGCAGGTTTTTGATACCTGTACACCGATATCAGAAACCTGCCAGACAATTAAGATAAATAAATTATTTATTCCATTCTGTAACTTTTTCTTTAAGCCAGTTACACCATTCGTCTACTCCCTCACCTGTTTTTGCGGAAATAGGGAATATTTTAAGATTCGGATTGCGTTTGTACGCATACTCACGCACTTTTTCCATATCAAAATCAAAATAATCGCAGACATCAATTTTGTTGATTATCATTGCATCGCAAATTGTAAACATAAGCGGATATTTAAGCGGCTTATCATCACCCTCAGGCACTGACAATATACATACATTCATTGATGCACCTGTGTCAAATTCAGCCGGACAGACAAGATTTCCTACATTTTCAAGGATTGCAAGGTCAAGGTCTTTTGTATCAAGTTCCTTAACGCCCTGTCTTGTCATATCGGCATCAAGATGACACATTCCGCCTGTATGAAGCTGTATTGACTTTGCATTGGTCTTTTCGGCTATTGTATATGCATCTACATCTGAATCTATATCAGCTTCCATAACTCCGATTTTTAAATCTTTTTCAAGACGGTTTATCGTCTGTACAAGCGTTGTTGTTTTTCCGCTTCCCGGTGCCGACATAAGATTTAAAAGAAATGTCTTTTCACTTTTTAACTCTTTTCTCAGCTTTTCAGCATCCGCATCATTATCTGCAAATACACTCTGCTTAACTTCAATAATCTTCATTTTGTCTGTCATTACATATTGCTCCTGTCTGCTGCTGCTTTATAATATCTGAAATCCGTAAAAATTTCACCCTTATACGGATTTGTCTTAGTCTTTACTGACTTATAAATGATGTATGCAAGTGCAATTACATTAACAATGAGTGCTGTAGCAGATACTATTGTCATTGCTGTAGGGTCAGCATTTACTGATGTTCCCGCTGCAATTCCGTTTAATGTTCCGTCAGCATACTGCTTTGTAAGTGTTGCCCATGGATAAATCTGTGTTCCGTCTGACATTGTTTCCTGGAAAAGAGGGAACACCTGTGCAAACATACACCATACACACAATGTGTTTGCCCTGTTCATAATCCAGCCACCCTTGTTCCAGCAAAGTGCTGCAATTGTAGGTGCAAGTAAAAGTGCTACACCACAGAACCATGAATGTGTTGGGAGACAGTTGTATGTATAAGCAAAATTCCATACATCGTAAACAAGGATATATACCCATATCATATCAGGCCATATCATATCTTTTTTATCTTTTGATGAATATACTGCCCCCCAGCCAGTCATACAGAATATGTTAATCAGACCTGCAATACCATTCATTACATTGTGCCATCCACCATAAAGCCATACATCTTCTGATGAAAGCCACCACTTATACCATCCGTTGATTGCTGATTCAAAATCACTTGCAACAGCAATAAGAATATTAATTGCAACTATTACAAACGGATATGCCTTAAACCAATGTGTCTTACCGATTCCCCAGCCATACTTTATCATCATAAAACCAATACAACCTGCAAGTGATGCATAAAGCTTCATATAGTGGAACCAGCCGTTCATATAAACATGTGTCTGGTTTTCAACAGCCCATGTCTGTCCTGCTGCCGCACATGCTGCAATGACAATAAAATATATTGTAAGCACAACCGGTACAGCACCAAATATTATAAGGCCACCAAGCTTTGTACGTCTTGCAACCTCATTTAAAAGTATAAGTCCTACAAGGACTAAAATCATTGCTCCCCATTGATAGAGAGCATTTCCTCCGTAAACATGAAATAACATAGATTTCTCCTCCTTTGTTTATCAGCACGCTTCGATTTCTTTTATATTGCACTCATTTCCTACCGCAAGCCACGTATTATAACCTTTACAGTATGGACATTGTCTTCCATATTGCACTGTAGGATAAGTCTTTTCACAGTCATCGCAATACGTAACCGCCTCTATTTTTTCAATTATCAACTTTGAATCTTCAATAAGTTCATCCAGGTCAATATTCCAAAATCTTTGATTTAACAAAGAAACCGCTACTTCATATTTTTCAAAGCTTGTATTTTCTTCTTTTGTTAAAATTTCCTGAAAAAATTGCTTGGCTCTATATTGATTATCACAATGAACTAAACAGTCGGCATACAAATATAAAAAATGTTTAAGGAGGGATAAATTTGTAAAATAATTTTAAGATTATATTAATATTATTGTAACAAAATTGACAAATTAATATAGTATAATTTTTATAATAGAGGTGATTTTATATGGAACAATATTATGTACTAAAAAAGAAAT
>OGOH01002892.1_pt1 | contig 10272 bp, 10 predicted proteins | sample 1552571 | NCBI WGS metagenome assembly OGOH01 (sample SAMEA2580170, study PRJEB22360) | human gut metagenome | biome: human gut; feature: human-associated habitat; material: faeces | place: Denmark | collected 2008/2010
TTCTATCTTCTTTCCTGTATTTTCACTTTTATTTTTTGCTTTAAAACGTTAAACAGCTGTATAAGTATAGCATTAACGTGGTATAAAGTCGAGAGGGTTTTGGTGATTTTCACAAAAAAATATATAATTCGAGCAATTTTGTGGGCGGATATAGCTAAATCCAGCGGATTTTGGGCCATAAAACATTGAAATATCTGAAATGGGTGTTTATTTGCGCTCAATAATGAGATGCTTATATATAAAAAAAGTCTGAATTCCATCTTACGTTTCTTTTACGTAAGCTGAAGTTCAGACTTTTTTTCGGTTTTATTTTTCTATTAACATAAGCATCCCGCTTATCAGGCTGTTTTCTTTGTCAGAAAAGATACAAATCTCACATGACGATCCAGCTCATCCCCTATTAATCCGATCACTTTTCCCATAGTAAAAGCCGCAAGGATCGTACCGATCCCAAGTCCGTCCAGATGACCAAAGATAATGCCTGTCATAAGTCCGGTTACTGCAAGACAGGTAACATCAAAGCTGACCTTAATTTGGGAATATTTGAATTTCGTGATATCCGAAAGTTCTCTCGGAAACAGATCGGTTGGGATGATCGGCAGACCGCACCGGTTGGAAAGAGCAATTCCAAAACAGATCAGAAGATAGCTGATCACAAAATAAAGCACTCTGAATCCCATTGCCGTCGGCAGTATATTGATCTCCGATTCATAGAGATCCAGCATCTCGCTGAATGCAAATCCCACAACAAAACTGAACAAATATGGTACCACAAATTTTTTCCGCATGATCATCAGTGATAAGATCAGAAGTCCCTGAAAAATATACGTCCAGGTTCCAAGTGTAACATGTGGAAATACTTCCGAAAAAGCATAAGGCACACTTGATATCGCTGAAATGCCCGACCCGGAATAAAGCATAAGCACTACTCCCAGGCTGTTGATCAGAATCACGATTACCAGAGCCAGTTCTCCTCTGATCACCGGTAATTTTTTGTTACTTTGCAAATGACTGTCCTCCGCTACTCCAGACATTTTAAAAAGCCTCCATTCTTTATGTGAAATATTTGATTATTTTTCTCATATAATTTAAGACTTTTTTTCAGGAAAGTCAATGAGCCGGCAACAAATGCGGATAAAATATCTACATTCGCCACCGGCTCATATATTATTTTGCATAAAAAATATTTTTTATTTCTTCAGATAAAATTCCATGTATACAGGATCGTGATCGGAATAGGAATATCCGGTATTTACATTTTCATATTTTGTACATTCCACATTATCTGAAATAATAAATCCGTCCAGCGTCACGGTATACGTCTCACCGGGTACATATTCCATATCTGCGTTGCGGGCACTGTTCCAGAGATCTTTTTTTTCATCTTCGGACAGCTGATCCAGACAAAAGGAAAAATGCTCCGGGAGTTCTGACCGCGGAAATGGGTAGGCCCAGGATTCAGGTTCTGCTTCCTCTGAATCGTCAGTATCTGCCTGCGTATCGCTGCTTTCGTTGGCTTCATCTGATTCTTTCGATTCTGCAGATTGCGTATCCGCAGCCTTCAGATCATGGTTGAAATCCCCACCGCAGATCACATAATTCCCAGCCTCATACTCTTTCTGCATATCTTCACTGAGCATCCGGATCTGGCCTTCCCGGATAGCATCGCTGTTTCCGTAAGCAGACATATGCAGTTCAAAGATCACCAGTTCTTTTCCGTTATCCACCGGCACCCTTGATCGTTTCCTTTACACTGTCCTTGCTTTTCGCCCAGGAGGATTTTTCGCCATCCATAAAGAAGCTGAAATCCGGGGTGTAGGCACCAAAACCGATATTATATGTAAGTGCGGAGTATTTTTCCCCGGTTGTAATGGCATCACCTAATGATGTGTTGTCTGAAATTGTCTCAACCTGCAGTTCCTGGTTGTCCTCGATGCGGTGGTAGCTGGCATAAAGATAGATAATGTACACCGCCAGGATCAGCACGATCGCAAGAATGATAATGCCGATCACTTTCAGGATTTTTCTTTGCTTTTGTGTTCATGGTTCACCTGCTTTCTTTATATCTGTTAATAACTCTTTTAACATATTTTTCCAATAAGCGGATAAAATCATCCGCATTCGCTGCTTGCTCATAACCGAATAACTTTTCCGCAGTTTATATAAAAAATATGTACGCCTAAGCCATTGCTTATATTTCTTCACAATTGTAGCAGTAACCCTTCCTAGTTCGGTTAGAAAGTTATGGACTGTTTGTGATCGGTCTTCCAAAAGGAAGTCTCTGGAAATACAGTCTTTATAATTCTCCGGAAGTCCTACGCGATATAGCCCATAACGTTCCTATGATGTTTCTGAGCTTGCTGCTTTTGGGACTGATCTTCTGTCTCTGGCTTGGATGGCGCGGGACAAAACGCTTGAAAATTGTGGCAACGGGATTAGATTCCCTTGCAGAAGGACAGACAGTACAACTGCCAACGAACGGCTTCACCGGAGAACTGGCTGAAAAATTAAACCAGACCAGTGCGCAGCTGCAAAAAAGAAATGAAATGCTTACAAGACGTGATAATACAAGAACACAGTGGATCGCAGGTGTCAGTCACGATATCCGCACACCTCTGGCCCTGATCCTTGGATGTGGAGAACAGCTGGAGCATGATGTTGCGCTCCCTGATGCCGCCCGTCAGAAAGCTGCCGATATCCGCACCCAGTGCGAAAAATTACGCAGCCTGATTGATGATCTGAACCTGACCAGCAAGCTGGAATACGGCGCACAGCCTCTCAGAAAAGAAGCTTTTGCTGCCGGTCCATTATTCCGTAATCTGATCGCACAGTTTTATGACACCCCTCTGGCTGAAAACTGCGAAATTTCTCTGGTACAGTCCGATGCTGCTGAACACGCACAACTTTCCGCAGACCGCGCCCTTCTCAGTCGCCTGCTGGAAAATCTTCTGAATAACAGCATCCGGCATAATACTGATCTTATAGAAATTTCTGGTCTTGTGGAAATTTCTGTTCACACAGAGATAGAAATAGCAGAGAATCTTTTCCGCCTGACAGTAACAGATAACGGAAAAGGCTATCCTCCGGAAGTTCTCGCAACTCTTCATTCTGACGAAACACCCGATAATACACCGCACATTCTGGGGCTCCACGTCGTAGAACAGATTGCCACAGCCCACGGTGGAAAGACCCTCTTCTGCCAGAATGTCCCTGCTGGTGCGAAAGCGGTTGTGTGGCTGCCGGTGGAATAACATCCGTTGCCGCCACCAATACCAACATTATTTCTATATATTTTTCAATCAAACAGCTCCGTATAAAACAGCTGCTTAGGACTTTTAGGTTTATCTGGTATACTCATTTTTATTATTCCTTTATCAACTAAAGGCATTATATGCGTTTGAATTGCATAAGTAACAGAACTTAAACCTAAATAATTACATATTTCTTTTCTTGTTCGCGGCGTTTTACAAAAAAGAATTAATTCCCTATTTTCTACTGATTCAGGAATATTTTTTTCTTCTCCATATTTATACAGTTTTACAATAAAACAACCTCTTTCATCTAAAAATTCAGGTTGTGGTAAATTGTACTCCTGCATCGTTCTGCGAATTGTTGGAATTCCAGAATATCGATTTTCTGTAATTTTCATCACCTCTAATTCCGAGGCAATTACTGGATTTCTGGTATCTGGTTGCACTTTTCCCAACTGATCAATTCGTATTCTTCCATACAATCCACCTGGATTTTTGATTTCAATTCTATCCTCATACATTATTAATTGTATCGGCATGCCCTCTGTATGAATACTATAATCACGGTGTACTAAAGCATTTAATATTGCTTCTCTAATTGCTGTAATTGGGTAGTCCGTTCGATCCTCACGTTTTCCTGTCAAAGGATTAATAATGGTCTTCATTCGCATATTTCTACTTACAAACTTCATTGCTCCCTCAAGCATGTCCGATATATTTCCTTCTATTCTTTGATTATCTAAAAATCTCTCTCCTTGCTCACCGATTTCTCCCATCTCTTTTCCTGGAATAACTGTTGCAATAATACATAATTGAGGAAAATAAGCTTGGGGATATGGGCTAAAATTCATTACAGAACTTAATGTAATCCCATCATTCCGTTTTATACTCATCAACTCATAAATCTCATTGTCTGGTATAACTGCCAAGCGTGCTTTTCCTTTCTTCAATAATCCAATATATTCTGCTAATAGCACCTGATCCAATGAAGCAAATGAAGCCCTCTCAATTACCCTTATATCATCCTGATATTTTTTTCTATAAGCCTCATAACTATATACTTCATATTCTGTCATAGGCTCGTCACTGTCTCCTACACGTATAAACGAGCCCTTTACTCTTCCCCTTCCACGATAAAAAACCGGTCTATCTGAAATATCTGCACCAGGTATTTCAGCAGAAACAAAATATTTTCCATTTTTTTCTGCAACTGTAAGCTGTGGTCTAACAACTGGTTCCATCTGCAAACATTGCTCATTTATTTTCTTCTGGATATCTTGCGGATCATATACTCCCACTTCTTTAAAATTTTGCTTTTCATCCACACCAAAAATAATAATTCCTCCATCATCCTGATTGGAAAAACTAGACAATGAATCATACAAATGTTTGGGGCACCCTTGTTCTGCACTTTTTATCTCTAATGTAGGAGTTTCACACTTAAATTTCTGAATCAATTCTAATTTTTCAATTAATTCTTCGTTTGTCATTTTAGTTCCTCCATTTTTTTCATATTCTAACATTATATTTAAGTTTATTCAAGGAACTCAAATATTATTCAAGAAACTAAAATAGGAACTCAAATCATTTAGGTTCCTATTATATACTTATCTGCATTTATTTTCGAATTGCATAATATATCCATGCCAAATTTTTCTTATCTACTAGGATTTCATAATACTACTTCCCCTGCCTTGCAAAACCAGACTAATGTATTGTATGGTATGCACATAGTTCTTTTCCTGTTCTCATGCTATTTACTTTCTGAAAAAAGACGCATCGCATTATCAAACTCTCCGCATTGTAAAGTATCTTTTTCAATCTCAACTTTCATTATACTTTTCATCAACCAAGAACACATCCTATTAGTTTGTGATCTTTGTTTAATTTTCTCTGTATCGAGTCCCATATCCCTTAAGCTTATGATTCTATACAATTCCTTACACAGACTGGCAACATTCAATAAATCATCAAATTTCATTGTCACCGGTACTCTATTAGAAGAATGAGTATAAAAATTCCTATCATTCACAATATCATTTATAAGTTTTTCCTTTTCCCCTACAAATTTAGTTTTAGATATTTCTATAAAACAATTGCAACCTTTATATAAATAATCTTTCACCGCTTTTCTAAATGATATACCTGAATATCCAAGCCCCTTTTCAACCAATTCTTTTTCGTCTTCATTTTCAAGTTTACTCATTAATTCTTTCTTCTTTTCTTCAAATTCTTTAATTTCTTTTTCCTCATCTGTATATGCCTGAGTATACCCTTCAATCAATTGCATTGCAGCTAAAAATTTGTTTATTGTTACAATTTTCACATCTTCATCAAGTAGAATTCTTCCATACGCTTGCTGTGCATTATATATTTTTCTATAATTAGAGAACCAATACTTCATTGCTTGCTCTAAATTTTGAAAATCTGTTATCTTATATAAACTACTCCTTTTAAAAGATATAGAATCCATCGTATCATTTTTCAATACATTTAGCTTTTCTTTCGGAAAATTACAAATTCCTATAACTTCTACCATTTTATTACTTTCAGTACAATTTAAAGAATTAACAGTAACATTTTCTCCTGCCAATACCGAAAAAAAGTCCACTATTATATATAAATTTCTTTTTATCTCCTCCATATCTATAGCTGAATTAAACTTCCATATAATATAATGTGCAAATCCAATGGAAAAAGATTCTTTTCTATATTGATATCTCGGATAAACACAAAATGTTAATTCCCCGTTTTCTAACTGCACAACTTTATTTTCTATATTAATTGGTATATCAATTTTATGATAAAATAAAATATCCATATAATTTTTATTCATGTCATACGGGCATAAACCAATTAACTCATTTCCCTCCGTTATTTCAAAGCGAATCTCTTGAAATTTAGATGTATTTGTATAAGCCCTTTCACCCTTAAACAATATATCTGCCTGCAGTTCAAGTTTAAAATAATTATCCATTCCTCCTGACGCTGATTTGAAATTCAATCCAACTGCCGTTATCATTTCTCCTTCTTCTAATTCAATTACCAAATATTGGTTTATTTCTTCTCTCACCAAATTTACAATATCTCTTGAAACTCTGTAAAGCGTAATCATACCTTGATAAAATTTATTAATACTTATTTCTGCCCTACTATCCATTTCTACTTTATTTATATAAAGAAGCTTTCCTGAAAAGCCAGTTTTTGATTTTATACTCATATTACCCCTCTGTTATATAAACTCTCTAGCACCAAATATATTTAACAGCATTCTCTCCAAACAATATTAAATATTATAAATATTCTCTTCTTTACCTAGATTTTTAAATATACTTTTTTATTTTAGCATATTTTATAGAACAGAAAAACCCCGGAAATCTTACGGTTCCGAGGGTCTTCTTAATAATCATCTTTTTATTCTTCATTTTTTACGCCCAACTCTTCTACTGATCAATTTTTTATACTCTATCGAACTAACACGTATCCATTCCTGCTGCTCTCTACAATATTGAGAAATTATCATGCAATATGAATCAAATTCTTCTAACAGTTCCTTTCCTGTTCTATGATATTCAATAATGTAATCCTCTGTATTTTCTATTGCTGCTCTTTCCAAATATCCACAGCCTTTTAAATTCATTAATGTATCAAACAAGTCAACTTGAATTGTATATACAACTAAAATTTTTTGAATAGAATTTATTATTTCTTCTCTTATCTCATAATCCTTAGCCAAATCATTATTATAATTTTCCCTTAGTTTAAAACATGGTGTTATAACATATCGGTAAAGTTCCTGGCATAGTGCCTCATTCACTGCTGGAGCCTTTTTATACTCTGGTATGATAACCTGAAAAATAAAAAATATTTCTGCAGCAATTAAAGAAATAGCTATATTAAAAAGAAATTCTCCCACATCCCACAACCAATTTACAACATTGAAAGCACTAATTATTGAGCTGCATTTGAATATTAAATATATCACGCAATATAATATGGCTACTACTCCAACAATAAAAACCTTTCGATACATTTTTCCAAAATATATCAGAATATTTTCCTGTGGTCTTTTCACCATATAATCATCTCTTCCGCCACCTCTAAACTCTAGCTTTTTCATATTTTCTCTCCCTCAACAATCTTCATTATATCATCTGTCTTTTCGTAAAAGAAAGCTTTATTTTATGTAAATGATAGGAATCAAAATACCTTGACAAATGCAGGACATGAAACTTGAGATAATGTCATTAAAACGTATAATCTGACATAATCCTTAATCACATTTCTGCTTCATAGGTAAATCTACTCTCTCTATTATTGGATTTGCGAAAAATATTTATCCTTCCAACAGAAAAACCCGTAGAACCGAAGTTCTACGGGCATCTTACGCTTGGACACAATGTACCTAACGGTACGCAATATATATTAAATAAGGATGTTATACTAATTAACGATTACTCGATGATTGTAGCAACACGTCCTGATCCTACAGTACGTCCACCTTCACGATATCAGACTGGCGTATTGCGGTGTGCAAATGATGATTTTTCGTGTGATTTGTGGGGGAAAGTCCGGATTTTCCACTGTATCCGTGTGGTTTTTGGGGATTTTGTTATCATGGTGTTATCACTGACTTATCTTTTATAAACGACAATTCCCTTATTATTAAATTTTCTTATTCCATCCCTTTCTTGCTGGAAAACTCTTACTTCATTAAAATTATCTCTTCCTCCAAGTTTAAAAGCACTGCTGGCAATATTCTTTGTATTTAATGGATTAGTTGTGGCATAAACATTTACTTTTTTTATATTATTATTTAAGCTCCTGACTTCATTAACAACGCACCTTACTAATTCAGGACTATCATATCTGTTAACATCATTAGTATTATTACGCGATATTAATAATGTCGGTATATTTTTCTTTATTTCCGGTAATTGGCTCAATGAAAGAGGATATGTATCAGAAATCATTACATTCACTTCATCTGTTTCATGCGAAAAATTTGATTTACTTACTGAAATGGTATCATTTTCTTTTTTATCAAACTCTCCGCAATTATATTTATCGAACGTATCATTCAGCACCAGTTTAAATTGCATATATATCGGCACCTGAATAAGGTTACATTCCGAGTACCCCAATATCTTTGAACATATCCGATACCACCCATATCTGTACTGTTTATAATAGTTTCCTCTATTAAACATATATGTTTTATTCCACTTTCTAATTATAAACAATACTACTATTAAAAAGAAAACACCAATTGCCCAATCTCCACCTTTCCAGGCAAAGTAAAAAATATAATCACATATTTTTTGTGACGCTTCCAGCTTAGGCGGGGTCTTTATTAACTCTGTAATTTTAAATATTCTCGGAGCAAAGAACACACCAACAAGCAACAGAAGTTGTAATATTGGTCTGATATTATTTTTTATCCTTTCATAAATTGATTTCATTCCATTTTACCTCACATATTTTTTTCGGGCAAAGCTTTCCTTTTTGCATTCTCCATATGCTGAATGCTTTACGTCCGGCAATGATATGATATTGTACCCCTTTAGGATCTTCTTTACCAATACGTTTCCAATTTTTTAAATCTATAATTGAATAATGTGGTATATCTTCCGGATGTGTATGCCATTCCCCCCAATATGCATACACACCATTATTTTCATTATACAATTTTTCAAAATATTTTAAATGCCCTTCATCTTTTCTGGTATATCTGGTTCTGGTACATATATCATTTTTTAATGGTTTAGATATATACTCAAGAATTATATTTTCATTATTCAGATTTTCCCGTCCGACTATAATTCCACCTTTCTCTGGATCATAATCATTCTTCTGGATCTGACTATATATTTCTTCCAATATTTGATCGCATATCTTTATTTTTCTGTTTTTACTTTCCGTTACAATCATTACATACACCACAATTAATATTTACAAATTGCTTACCAGTCAATATTTTAATCTGTTCCTGTTGTCGCAAATATCGGCCAGATGTTTCCAGATTATGTTTTTCCAGATAGTCACTATCTCCTTTTAAAGATATCAGTAAATTGTCATCGAGGTTTTCTTCAAAAATATTTTTGACCATCTTTAAACAAAGTAACATTGTTTTTAGTGAAACCAAATTTCCATATGGCACGTAAGTCTTTCCACACCCTCCCGCACTTTCCGTTATAATCTGTCCCCTCATGCAGTACGATGTTTTGTCATATAGTTCTCCTGTTTCTTCATCCCGGTCAAAAAAACATTCATAACATCCACAATTTCCATATTTTATATATGCAGCATGATTTCCAATACCATATACTTCATTCCACAAATAAACAACCGGCACTTTAAAGATGCAACCGGCATTTTGATTTTTTTATTTTGTATCCATGAATTAATCCAACGATTTAAATTATGATTTCCTGCCGCTGAGATAATCAGATTATAGTCTTCAAAATTAATATCTTCTTCTGTAATTGCATCTTCAATTCTTTCCGCCAACGTCGTTATCTTTACTTCCGGAATATTTTTTTGTATATATGTGTTCAAAGCTTCGCACTTGTAACGATTAACATATTCCATTCCCAACACATGCCTGAATATATTTTCTTCCGTCAACTTCTCATAATCAACAATAGTAAGATCCTCATATCCTGCTTTTGCGAGCTCGCATATAACATGTCCACCAATCGAACCGCAGCCTATTATAAGTATTCTTTTTTTATAGTTTTCGCTGTCCTGTTCTGTTACACGCTTCATCAAAAACTTTTTATCAGCTCTTTCCATAAGCAACGGCTGCAATTCTTCTACTTTTTCCAGAGAAGTCTCTTTTAACATGCCACCTTTTATATACATTCCTACAAAATGTGTCTGTCCTGATGGCTGATGAATTTCAAACACAATAATTCTATCTTGTCGAGAACGTGGCATAATTGAAGCAAGTTCTCCCTCCGGCACAAAATGTAAAAGAGCATTCAAATAATCTATCGACAGTTTTTTTCTTATGTCCGGT
>OGOH01002897.1_pt1 | contig 10252 bp, 7 predicted proteins | sample 1552571 | NCBI WGS metagenome assembly OGOH01 (sample SAMEA2580170, study PRJEB22360) | human gut metagenome | biome: human gut; feature: human-associated habitat; material: faeces | place: Denmark | collected 2008/2010
GGACCTTCAGATCGGCGTACGAGAAAACGCCGTGCGCATCCCGCAGAAGGCCGTGCGCCAAGAACCCGACGGCACTTACACGGTCTTCGTGTACCAGGACGGCAAAGCCAGGCTCCGGCCCGTCAAGCTCGACCGCTGGGACGGTCCCGACTGGATCGCCACCTCGGGCCTCGCCACGGGCGACCGCGGGATCACCCACTCGGCGCCGTGATCACCAACCAGCTTCTAAAGCTTCGTGACGGCTCCGCCGTGCAGCCCGCCGAAGCTTCCAAGACGGCCAAGTAGGATCCTGCGCCATGCTCAGCCAGTTCTGCATCCGCCGCCCGATCTTCGCGACGGTCCTCTCAATCATCATCGTGCTCGCGGGCCTCATCGCGCTGCGCGTTCTTCCGCTCTCCCAGTATCCGGACATCTCGCCTCCGACGGTGCGCATCTCGACCACCTACGACGGCGCCGACGCCCAGACGCTCGCCCGCACCGTGGCCGCTCCAATCGAGGACCAGCTCTCGGGCATCACAGGCCTGCTCTACTACACGACGAACATCCGAAGCAACGGCGACATGTCGATTTCCTGCGTCTTTGACGTCGGCACCGACGCCAACGACGCCATGCTCGAAATCAACAACCGCGTCCGCACGGCCGAACGCAGACTGCCAGACGTCGTGCGCAATCAGGGCGTGAGCGTGCGAAAGCGCTCCGAGGAAAACCTCCTCATGGTCGCGCTCTTCTCGCCCGACGGCAGCATGGCCGCCATCCACTGCACCGCCGACCTTGAGACGGGCAACGGCAATCCCGCCGACGGTCGCAAGGTCAAGGGCACCATCCATTGGGTGAGTGCCGCCCATGCCGTGGATGCCGAGGTGCGCCTGTACGACAAGCTGTTCACCGAGGCCAACATGAACGCCATCCCCGAGGGCAGCGATTACAAGGACTACCTGAACCCGGAAAGCGTTGTTGTGTGCAAGGGTTGCAAGCTGGAAGAAAGCCTGAAGGACGCAAAGCCCGGTGAGAAGTTCCAGTTCGTGCGCACCGGCTTCTTTACGCCGGACTCCAAGAACCCCGGCGTTTACAACCGCGTCGTCACCCTGCGCGACAGCTTCAAACCCGCAAAGTAAAAAATATATCATGTCAAAAGGGAGCATTTGATCTTTTATGAAGAAACTCACCCGGAATGTTATCATCATGGCTGTTGTCACTGTCATTATGGCAGTTGTGCTCGGCCTGTACATCAAGTACACCGGCACTGTGCCCGCTGCCGACAACGCCGCCAGCCTGACGGATGGCATCTATACGTCCAGCGCTCAGGGCTGCCTGAGTGATGTGACTGTCAAGGTCACGGTCACCGGCGGCCGGGTGACCGGTGTGGAGATCGATGCATCCGGCGAGACTCCCGAACTGGGCGGCATCGCTGCTGAAACTCTGGCAGACCAGCTGACCAAGGCCGGTTCCACCAGCGGTGTGGACGCTGTTGCCGGTGCTACCATGACCAGCGACGCTGTGTTCACCGCCATGGACGACTGCCTGAGTCAGGCAGAGTAAAGACCCGAAAGACCGGCATGGCTCACAGCTCTGCCGGTCTTTTTTCTTAAAATACAGCACAAGGAGAGGGAACATTATGGGCGTATTATCCAATCTGGAACCAGCTTCGGTTTTTTATTACTTTGAGGAGATCTGCAGCATTCCGCACACCTCCCACCACGAAAAGGCACTGAGCGACTACTGCGTGCAGTTCGCCAAGGCCCACGGCCTTGCCTGCCGTCAGGACGAGATGGGCAATGTGCTCATCAAGGCACCGGCCACACCCGGATACGAGAAGGAGCCGGGCCTGATCCTGCAGGGCCATCTGGACATGGTGGGCGACAAGACCGTTGCCTGCCCGCTGGATCTGGAAAAGGATGCCATCCAGCTGGTGGTGGACGGCGATTATGTCCGCGCCGAGGGCACTACGCTGGGCGGCGACGACGGCATTGCCGTGGCCTACGCACTGGCTGTGCTGGACGCAAAGGACATCCCCCACCCTGCGCTGGAGGTCGTGCTGACCGTCTGCGAGGAGGTGGGCCTGCTGGGTGCATCTGCCATGGATTTTTCCGACCTTGAGGGCCGGATGCTGGTGAACATCGACTCCGAGGAAGAGGGGGTGTTGACCGCAGGCTGTGCAGGCGGACGCCGCGTTGAATGCCATCTGCCCATTGCCCGTGTTCCTGTGACCGGCACCGCCGTAAAGGCGGATGTGATCGGCCTTGTGGGCGGACACTCCGGCACCGAGATCCACAAGGGCCGTGCCAACGCCATTGCTCTGCTGGGGCGCTACCTGACCCTGCTGTCTGACCACGGTGCAGAGTACGCTGTGCTCACCCTCTCCGGCGGTGCAAAGGAAAACGTCATCCCGAAAGAAAGCAGCGTTACGCTGGTGCTGCCCGCCGGTATCACCGAAGCCGTGCGCGCTGCCGGGGCAGACTTTACCGCGCAGATGAAAGCAGAATTCGGCACTGCTGACCCGGGCATCCGCCTGCAGCTCACCGAGGAGGGCTGCGGCGCGTTCAGCGCATTGGATGCCGATTCCACCCAGCGCCTGCGCAAGGCCCTGCTGCTGATGCCATGGGGCGTGCAGGCCATGAGCATGGATGTGCCGGGCCTTGTGGAGACCTCGCTGAACCTCGGCGTTGCCGAGCTGGACGACAGCGAAGCCATCCTGCGCTTCTCCCTGCGCAGCTCGGTGCCCTCGGCGAAGGAGCTGCTGAGCTGCAAACTGCAGACCCTGACCGAGCTGCTGGGCGGCAGCGTGCGGTTCCACGGCGACTATCCCGCTTGGACCTACGCCCGCGAAAGCGCCCTGCGCGACCGCTGCGTTGCTGTGTACGAGGCGCAGTACGGTGCAAAGCCCCAGATCGTTGCCATTCATGCGGGCCTGGAATGCGGTATCCTCTCGGGCAAGATCGAAGGGCTGGACTGCATCTCCTTCGGCCCGAACCTGCTGCACGTCCACACCCCCAATGAGCGCGCCGACATTGCATCGGTGGCCCGTGTGTGGGAATACCTGAAGGCTATTCTGGCTTACAAAGAGTAAAACCCTCTCAGTCACAGCTTGCGCTGTGCCAGCTCCCCCGAAAGGGGGAGCTTTCTTTGTGCTGACTGTAAAGACGCAAAAAGCTCCCCCTTTCGGGGGAGCTGCTGAACGAAGTGAAGCTGAGAGGGTCAGTCCAAATACTTGATCTTGCCCGGCTCAATGCCCTTGATGCCAAGGCCCGGCTCGTTGGAAACAGTGATGTCTTTTTCGTTGAACACTGCACCGCCGAGGATGGGGTCCTCACTGCACAGCACGGGGCCGTCCAGATCCACGCGGGTGATGATCTGCTTTGCGCAGGCCAGATGCACGGCGGCATTCACGCTGATCTTGGCTTCCAGCATACAGCCGATCATGCACTCCACGCCGTACACCTCGGCAGCGGATGCGATCTTGAGGGCGTTGTACAGGCCGCCGCACTTCATCAGTTTGATGTTCACAAGGTCTGCGGCTCCCATCTGCATAATGGTCAGTGCGTCCTGCGGGGAGAACACGCTCTCGTCGGCCAGCACCGGCACATAGGAGCGCTCGGTAACATACTTCAGGCCTTCAAAATCGTGGGCCTTGACCGGCTGCTCCACGAATTCGAGATCAAGGCCCTTCTCCTGCATTCCGTTCAGGATGCGCACGGCTTCCTTGGGGGTCCAGCCCTGATTTGCGTCGATGCGGATGCAGGTCTCCTTGGGCACAGCACCGCGGATGGCGCTCAGGCGTGCGATATCCTTTTCCGGCTCCTTGCCCACCTTGACCTTCAGGCAGTCGTAGCCGCGGTCGATGGCGTTCAGGGCATCGCGCACCATCTCTTCGGGGTCGTTGACGCTGATGGTGATGTCGGTGACGATGGACTTCTTTGCGCCGCCCATCAGCTTGTACACAGGGATTTTGTACAGCTGGCCGTACAGATCCCACAGGGCCATATCCACAGCAGCCTTGGCGCTGGTGTTCTTCTGGATGCAGGCATTCAGTGCGATCATCAGGTCTTCAAAGTCGTCCACATCGCGGCCGATGATGGTCTTTGCGATATGGTCGCGGATGGCACCGATGATGGCACCGGTGGTGTCGCCGGTGATCACACCGGTGGGAGGTGCCTCACCATAACCCACAGCGCCGGTGTCGGTGTGGATCTCTACGATCACATCCTCCACGCTGCTGACCGAGCGCAGAGCCGTCTTAAAAGGCACGCGCAGCGGCACAGAGATCAGACCGAGACGTACTTCCGTGATTTTCATGCAAAAACCTACCCCTTTCGATAAAAAAATATTGCCAGATTATGAAATCTATGGTAGTATTGTATACAAAATTGTCGATATTGTAAAGACAATTGTCCGCAAAAAATTGCACAAAAAGAAAGGGGATTGGGTTCATGATCACAAACGGTTTCACCTACATCGCCGTGCTGGTGTTCATTGCCGCACTGCTGGTGTGGCTGCAACGCTACACGAAGTCGAAATTCTTCGACTATGCACCACCTATCGTTCTGCTGTACCTCATTACCATGATTCTCTGCACGCTGGGTGCATGGGACATGGAGGCCACCAAGCCTGCCTACTCCGTGCTGAAAAACAACCTGCTGTATGCAATGATCTTCCTGATGCTGCTGCGCTGCGACATCCGCAAGATCATCAAGCTGGGTCCCAAGATGCTGGGCGGCTTCTTTGCCGCTTCCGTCTCCATCTCGGTGGCCTTCATTGCCACCTTCGCCATCATGAAGGGGCCCCTTGGCTCCGAAGCATGGAAGGCACTGGGCGCTCTGTGCGGCAGCTGGATGGGCGGCTCCGGCAACATGGTCGCCGTGCAGGCTGCGCTGGACATCGGCGAAGCTGACATGGCCTACGCACTGGTGGTGGACTCCATCGACTACTCCATCTGGGTCATGTTCCTGCTGTGGGCCATCAATCTGGCTCCCAAGTTCAACAAGTGGGTCAAGGCCGACACCACCACGCTGGATGAAGTGTCCCGCCGCCTGGAAGAGGACGCAAAGGGCAACGAGGATAAGGCCAGCTTTGTCAACCTGATCTTCCTGCTGGGTCTGGCTCTGGTGATCTCCGCCTTCGGTCAGGATATCGGCGCAGCCCTGAACAGCGCAATGCCCTTCCTGGACAAGGCCACCTGGACCGTCCTGCTCATCACGTTGTCCGGCCTGATCGGCGCTGTCACCCCCGTGGGCCGCATGGCAGGCAGCACCGAGCTGTCCAACCTGCTGCTGTACTCCGTGGTGGCATTGCTTGCCTCCCGCGCAAGCTTCCTGGAGCTGACCGATGCACCCGCATGGATCCTGGCAGGCTTTATGATCCTGGCCATCCACGGCATCATTCTGGTGCTGCTGGCAAAGATCTTCCATCTGGATATGTTCACCTGCGGTGTTGCATCTCTGGCAAACATCGGCGGTTCCGCATCCGCTCCCATTCTGGCTGGTGCCTACAGCGGCGCTCTGGTGCCCGTTGGCGTTCTGATGGCTCTGATGGGTTACGTTATCGGCACGGCAGGCGGCCTGATCACCGCAAACATCATGTCGCTGCTGGCATAATGTCTCCGGCTTATAACGCAGTCCATGGCCGTTGAAACCAACGCAGCCTCCGTTTACAACAAAAAAAGAACTCGCCAATTATGCACAGCTCCCACTCCATATTCTTTCTTTGTCGCTCTCTCATCTTTCGATGCGTGGTTTCATTCAGCCTCTTCCGATACAGCATTTTTCAGTTTGCTTGCTTGAGACAGCAACGCCAGTGCTTGATGATCTGAAAGCTGCAATTAATGATTTTGAATGCACCTGCATGCGCGACTTTACAAAAGAAGAGAGCTGCCTTTACAGACAGCTCTCAGAACGGATTCACGAAAATGTATTAGAAAGTCTTCGCTGATCCAAATATAGTATTTTTTAGACACCATGTGCTCATTGCAGTACATGGTGTTTTTTAATTATTCGATCTCGTCAGTCTCAATGATGAATTTAACAGAACCATTCATGCTGTCACTTCTGCCGCTGTAGGTATCATATGAAATCTCATCTGAGGTCAGAGCCTTTAAGCGGTCAAGAATTACTGTCAGATCCTCATCAGCCATATCCTTGATCTTGCTGATTCCTTCATCATAAAACTCCTGCATACCGTCCTTTAAATCCTCTGCGCCATCCTTAAGCTCGCTGATTCCATCTACTACATCATCACTTGCATCTGATAACGTATCTGCACCATCCTTAAGATCACTAACGCCATCTGCTAACGTCTGTGCACCACTCTTTAAGTCAAGTGTTCCCTTTCTCAAATCATTAGTTCCAGACTTCAATGTATCAGCACCACTGCTAAGTGCACTTGTACCAGACTTTAATGTGTTAATTCCGCTTTGTAATGTACCAGCACCACTCTTTAAGGTATCTGCACCTGTCTTTAAAGTATCAGTTCCGCCCTTTAAAGTGTCAGTTCCGCTCTTTAAGGTGTCAATTCCGTTCTTTGCACTGTCGATGCCGCCCTTTAAGGTTGCTGCACCATCACGTAATGTCTGACTGTTTGCTGCAAGCTGTCCTGCTCCTTCTGTCATCTGTGTGCTTAACTGATTTAATCCTTCGATCAGCTGTCCTGCTCCAGTCTGGAGTGCTGCTGCGCCGCTTGTAAGAGATGCACTGTTTGCCTTTAACTGTGCTGCACCACCTGTAAGTGTTTCGTTGTTTGCATCAAGCTGTGCAAAACCATCTAACAGCTGTTTGATACCTGCCGAAGCCTGCGTGTTTAATGTAGCAACTTGTGTTGAAAGATTACCCATTTCTGCATTGAAATCTTGCATATTAGAGTCAAGTAAATCAACACCCGTGCTAAGCGCAGTGACATCTTCCGCCGGAATCTGATCCTTCATAGAAGTAATACTGTCGATCTTCTCCTTCATAGTGCCAACAGTTCCTAACAAGCCATTCGCGTTATCTACAATTGTCTGAATCTGAGTAGGAAGTGCTGCAAGTCCATTCATTAGTGCCTGCAGTGTTTCTGTATTCAAAGGTGTCACATCACCAACAGAAGCCGTTATATATGGTACACTAGCAGTAACAGATGAAACCTCTGGAATCTGATTTGCTGCTGTTTCAAGTGCTGTTGCCAGTGCTTCATCTCCATTTTGTCTTGCTGCCGCTGCCTGAGTCAAAAGAGATTGTTTTGCACTTGCAATCTGACCATTTGCTGTTGCTATTTGATCATTTGCTGTTTTGATCTGACCATTTGCCGCATCAACCTGATCATTTGCTGCTTTGACTTGGGCATTGATGTTATTTACTACACTCTGAAGACCTGCAACATATTGCTGAATTGCACCTAACTGTGCACTTAACTGATCCTTTAAGCCAGTTGCTTGCTTCATCATAGTATTAACTGGATCTACAATCTGTGTCTGCATAGCCGCTGGCAAATCACTTGCTTCTGTGATCAGCTCATTTCCAGTTGTCAGCATGCTGTCTAACAGAGTCATTAACTGTTTGGTCTCATCAGTTCCTAAGGAAGCCTTTAATGATGCTGTTCCCTGTGCCAGTGCATTTGATGCTGCGACAAGATCCTCTGTCGTCTCTCCCTCTCCATCAAGTGCTGCAGTAAGTGTGCTTAACGCACCTTGAATCTGAGTCAGTGCCTGTGCACCCTGTGAAAGCTGCTGTTCGCCTGCAACATATGCACTTACGCCATCTGCTAAAGAATCTGTTCCTGCTGTGTAGCTGTTAACACCAGCTGCCAGTGTGTTGATTCCTTGGGCAAACTGAGAAACCTTTGTGTTTAATTCACTGTCACTTGACAGATTTGCCTGAATACCTGCATTTAACAGATCGACACCAGATGTATAATCATTGATTCCACTCTGTAATGTACCTGCACCACTCTGTAACTGTGCTGCTCCGCTTTGCAACTGTCCTGCACCGCTCTGTAACTGACCTGCTCCACTCTGAAGTGAAGTTGCACCACTTGCAAGCTGACTCACACCACTTGCAAGATCCTTAGAACCACTCTGAAGCTTTCCAGCTCCATCGTCAAGCGTCTTTGCTCCGCTTGCGAGATCACCTGCTCCGCTTTGTAACTGCTTTGCTCCAGCTGCAAGTTTATTTACACCATCTGTCAGATCACCAACGCCATCCGAAAGATCATGTGTGCCATCTCTTAATTCCTTAACACCATCATCAAACTCGCCATACTTCTCGTCAAGTTCCTCCACACCATCATACAGATCAGAGGTTCCATCAACAAGCTGTGTTGCTGCATCTGTAAGATCATCGAGCGCATCCTTGATGTCATCCAATGCACTGTCATCATCAAAATCAATATCCTTTAACAGATCAGACAATGCAACTGTCAGAGAAGAACTCATTGAGAAATCTGTTACATCAGCTTCAATCGATACGCTGTCTGGAATGTCAATATCAAGCGTTTTGTCTTCGCTGTTCTTGTCTTCGTCATCTGTAGAAAGAGAAAGTGTATCAAGCTTTAAGCTATCCTTAAGACCAGGCATTCCGACACCCACAACAATATTTCTGCTTCCATCGGAAATTACCTTTCCGTTGTCGATGGTGACATTAGAGAATGTATCATCTGGAAGTATCATTGCAGTCAGCATTACAAATGGACTGTAGATAGTCTCATTCTTTCCATCTACCTTTGCACTCTTCTTCTCGTTGTTAGTATACTGAATCTTGATCTGAAGATGACCGCTCTTGCCAACAAGATCCTGCGGCTGCATCTCTTGTCCATCTAATAAGTATGTAAACTTTACAGATACCGGAAGATCCTTATTGCTCTGACCCTGATAATAAATATCGCTGCCATCTGTATTCCATGTCAGGCTGTCACCATTTTCACTAAAAGTCTCATCACCTTTTACATTCTTTATATTTGTCAGATCAGACTGATCCTCAACGCTGCTTTCACTGCCTGCATTCTTTAACCAGTTAGATACTGTGATCTCCTGTGGATTTCCAGATGCATCTGCATTTACATAGACGGTTTCCTCTTTTGATACACTGCTTGATGAATCCTTTGTATTTTCATGATCAATCCTCCCACCCCCTCAATTTTATTTATATTTACTATATCTAAAATCACAATAGCCTGCACCTTCAGCAATTGTCTTTGTTCTTACTAATTTCATATGCATAATATCCGCTAATACATAATCCATTTGACATAAATAAGCGGCAAGATGGGGGCATCTTTCATCTTGACAAAGTTTACATATTCCACATTCATGATAATCATATCCTAAATCATATTCATCATTACCTGGTAAAATATCAACGACCCAATCATTTTCATAAATGTGTTCATGACTTTCTTTTGACCATTGTAGTCTCCCTGCCATTTTCTTAGAATCTAAATAACTCTCAGCATCTCCCATAACTTTATGAAATAATTTAGAGGCATAAAGTCCATCACGAAATATTTCATAATTTTCTTTTGGCGGTTTCCCTGTGCTTCGATTCATTGCAATAAAATAACTTCCCATAATATATGAACTTAATAATCTTGAATTTCCAATATCTTTTGCACGTTGAATAATTTTATGATGCTCTTCACCTATTTTTCTTGCAACATCTTTCGGAAAGCCTCTTCTTTTCAATTCAGCTTTTACCACATGATGATAAAAATGGTAGATTATTTTTACATTTAATATTTCTTTCATTTTCTTCATTCCTTTCAATACTTTTATATCAGTTAAATTATAATTCTATTTTAGCACAAAAAAAGAAAAACTAAGAAACCTTCATACCTCTTATATTTTTCTATTTTACTGTTTCAAAACAATAGTGTTTTATTTCTCTACCACACAATAACAAACACCTTCAGGTGCCTTTATAGGATCATCTTTATAATAGGCATTATAATTAGATATGTATTTTTCTGTTACTGTTTGATGATTTTCATGTTGAATAATTGTGAGATGACATTGATTTAATATCTCTTTAAGTTCAGCAAAACTGTATTTTGCTTTCATTGATTCATCAGCTTCTTTTGCCAACATTTCATTGATTTTTGTTTCTTTACTTTCTTGAATACTTGGGTAATCAAAAACAAGACGACTTCCTTTTAAGAGATATTTAGATAATTGTTTTAACATCTTTTTAAATTCATCTTTTGTAAGATAATAGCTTAGTCCTAACATACTACTGATTGAAAGCTGGTCTTCTTGATAATCACCTTGTAATAAAGTATTAATCCAATTTTCTTG
>OGOH01002899.1_pt1 | contig 10243 bp, 4 predicted proteins | sample 1552571 | NCBI WGS metagenome assembly OGOH01 (sample SAMEA2580170, study PRJEB22360) | human gut metagenome | biome: human gut; feature: human-associated habitat; material: faeces | place: Denmark | collected 2008/2010
TTAGCTAGGCCATCCTCTTCCCTTATAATAGGACATCCTATTATTTCAATATCAATATTTAAATCTCTAACCATCCTTTTAATTACAGCTAATTGTTGTGCATCCTTTTCTCCAAAATATGCTCTATCTGGAGCAACTATATTAAATAGCTTAGTTACAACAGTACATACTCCCCTAAAATGTATAGGCCTGCTTTTACCACATAACCCTTTTGTTAATCCATTCATATCTACAAATGTAGAAAAATCATTAAAATACATTTCCTCATTTTCAGGATGGAATATAAGATCAGTACCAGCCTTTTCACATACTTCACTATCTCTTTTTAAATCCCTTGGATAGCTTGCTAAATCTTCTTTTGGTCCAAATTGCATAGGATTTACAAATATACTTACAACTACTTTATCATTTTCTTCATAAGCCCTTTTTATAAGGCTTTCATGACCTTCATGTAAATATCCCATAGTTGGAACAAAGCCCACTGTTAACCCTTGCTTCTTCCATTCCTTTACTTGGTTTCTTACATCATTTATTTTTCCTACAATTCTCATTTTTTCTTCCCCTTTTAATATAACTTTTCAATTACTTCATCACTTATTTTAAAAGAATGTTCTTCTGCTGGGAAAACTCCATCTTTAACCTCTTCAATATATTTTCTAAATGCTATATTCATTTTTTCACCTAAGTTTTCATATTTTTTAACAAACTTAGGTGTAAAATCGCTAAATAATCCTAACATATCTTGATAAACAAGGATTTGACCATCACAATTTACTCCTGCTCCTATTCCTATTGTTGGAATGGATAATTTTTCACTTATTATTGCTGCTAATTTAGCTGGAACACATTCTAATACAACTGCAAAAGCTCCCGCCTTTTCTATTGCTAAAGCTTCATCAATAAGCTTTTTAGCTGCTTCTTCACCTTTTCCTTGAACTTTAAATCCACCAAATGCATTAACTGATTGTGGTGTTAATCCAATATGCCCCATAACAGGTATTGACGCTTTTACTATTGCTTCTATTTTGTCACAAACTTCAATTCCACCTTCTAATTTAACTGCTTGTGCTCGTCCTTCTTTAATTAGTCTTCCTGCATTAACTACAGCATCATAAACGCATGTCTGGTAAGACATAAAAGGCATATCTGCAACCACTAAAGTATTTTTAGCACCTCTAGTTACTGCACTAGTATGATGTATCATATCTTCCATTGTAACTGATAAGGTATCTTCATATCCTAAACAAACCATTCCTAAAGAATCCCCTACTAAAATTCCATTTATCCCTGCTTCATCAATTATTTTTGCTGTTGAATAATCATATGCCGTAAGCATAGAAAGTTTCTCATTTTTTTGTTTAGCTTCTTTAAAAGTAACTACTGTATTTTTCATAATCATTCTCCCAAATATTCTTCTAAATTTTTATAATCCCTATTTAAGTTTTTTACTTTTGCTATTTTTAATATATTTCTTGATAATAATCTACAATTCCCTCAATTTTCTCTTAAAAAGAAGCTATATCCATTTTGCATTATTTGTTTACTGAATATTTTGAAACGTACGGAATATTATGGTAAGTTCGCCTCGAAAACCTTGACGTAGTGTGAGTTTTATTGTATGATAATACTGAATATTTTCAGTGATGCGAATCGAAAAATCGTATTACTGAACAACTTGGGGAGATTTCGGAGGGGAATATCCCCACTTTTAGTCAGTTAAGGAGGAAAAGCATGAGAAGAAAAAGCAGCAAACAGTTGTTTTCTGTACTGATGGCAACCGCTATGGTTATGTCCGGCATCAGCGTTCCGGTTATGGCATCACCGGTTGACGATGCTATGGTACAGTCTGCTCTGGCAGAAGCCGGCGTAGAGACATCTGAAAGCAGAGAAATCAATTTCAACAAAGGCTGGAAGTTCCACTTTGGAGATGTAACCGGTGCAGAAACAAAGGATTACGATGATTCCAAGGCAGATGAATGGGGAGACTTAAATCTTCCGCACGACTTCAGTATCGCACAGAAGCCGTCCAACTCCAACGAAGCAGAGTCCGGATTCATGCCGGGTGGTACAGGATGGTACCGCAAGAGCTTTACCCTGCCGAGTGATTACGCAGGCAAGAGTGTTGTCCTGAACTTTGACGGATCTTATAATCATACATATGTATATGTAAATGGCACAAAAGTAGGCGAAAACCATTATGGATATAATGATTTCGCATTTGATATTTCAAAATACCTGACCTGCGACGGCACCACAGAGAACGTGATCAGCGTAAAAGTGGTACATCAGACTCCGTCCAGCCGCTGGTATTCAGGATCCGGTATCTACCGTGACGTAGAGCTGATCGTTACCGATGCCGTTCATGTTTCCAGAAACGGCACATACGTGACTACACCAAATCTGGCGACAGAAAAAGACGGCGATGTTACCGTTAAAGTACAGACCGATGTCCAGAATGACAGCAGTGCACAGGCAGCAGCCCAGATCCGCACAACAGTCCTGGATGCAGAGGGCAAAGCAGTTTCTGAGGCAGTAACCACAGATGTGACACTGGCAGCAAACAGCACAGCAGAAAAAGAACAGACCCTGAAAGTAAACAAACCGGCACTGTGGAGCACAGAAAATCCGAACCTGTACTATGTACAGACCGAAGTTCTGGTAGACGGAAAAGTAAAAGACACTTACAAGACAACCTACGGTTTCCGTTACATCAATTTTGATGCAAATACCGGTTTCAGCCTGAACGGCAAAAATGTAAAACTCAAAGGTGTATGTATGCACCATGACCAGGGTGCACTCGGAGCCGCATCAGAACGTGATGCAGTATACCGTCAGGTTAAAAAGCTCAAAGAAATGGGATGTAATGCGATCCGTACCTCTCACAACACACCGTCTTCTGTACTGCTTGAAGCATGCAACGAGCTGGGTATGATGGTTATGGATGAGACGTTTGACGGATGGGCATTCCCGAAAAACGGCAACAGCCAGGACTTCAGCACACACTTCAACCAGACCATCAGTGCAGACAACAAGCTGCTTGGTGCAACGACAGGCGATACCTGGTACAAATTTATTCTGGAATCCAATATTGAACGTGATAAAAACGATCCGTCCGTTATCATCTGGGATATCGGAAATGAGCTGAACTTCGGTGTTACCGATTCCAGCCAGTACGAGCAGTACGCAAAGAACATGAAGAGCTACATCGAAGCAATCGATAAGACAAGACCGATCACAGTTGGTGATAACAATCCAAATGGTCTTCAGAATGCCAATACACAGGAGTTCCGTAACAAAGTATCTACTGTTCTGGCGAAGAACGGTGAGGGACTTGCAGGAGCCAACTATTCTATGGGATCTATGGCAGGTATCCATAAGACACATCCGGACTGGAAGATCATTGCTACAGAGTCAGCTTCTCCAAGCAACAGCCGTGGTATCTACAATACACTGTCTCAGTACAACAAGACAGGTGACTATCAGTGTACCGCATACGATACCAACGCCGTATCCTGGGGCAACACAGCACGTGAGTCCTGGTGGTACACGATCAAAGATGACTTTGTATCCGGTGAGTTTATCTGGACCGGATTTGACTACATCGGCGAGCCGACACCGTGGAACGGAACGGATAAAGGAAGTGTCAGCGGTGATAAACTGGCAGTACCGAACTCCTCTTACTTTGGTGTGATCGACACCGCAGGCTTTGAGAAAGATTCTTTCTATTTCTACACCAGCCAGTGGAGAGAGGATAAAAAGACACTGCATGTCGTACCGCAGAGCTGGAATGCAGAAGACTTAAGCATCTCCGGCGGCAAAGTACCGGTATACGTTTATTCAAACGCAGCAAAAGTAGAACTCTACTTGAACGACAAGCTGATCGGTACTTCCACAAGAACCCCGATCACAACAGCAGCCGGTCATGAATGGGCTACTTACAGCAATGTATCAAACGATGCAGATCAGTGTACAGCAGTCAACGAATCACATCAGTGGAAAGCTCAGGCTATCCAGTTCAACGTAAAATATGCAGAAGGTACGCTCAGTGCAAAAGCCTATGATGAAAGTGGGAACGAGATCAAAGACACCCTTGGTTCTGCTTCCGTTACGACAAACAGCGACAAAGGCAGCAGCCTTGCAGTTACTGCAGAGAAGACAGAAATTCAGGCTGACGGAAGCAGTTTAAGCTACATCGATATTGATGTAAATGACAAAGACGGACGTTTTGTAAGCTCCGCAGACAACAGCATCCGCTTTACCTTAACAGGTAACGGAACGATCGTTGGTGTGGATAACGGAAATCCATCTACCGTAGATAAATTCCAGCAGAAATCCGTTCTGAAAAGCGACAAGACCGCAAACATCAAGGCGTTCAGCGGAAAAGCACTCGTTATCGTACGCAGCACCGAAGGTGCAGGCGGTTTCGTACTGAAAGCAGAATCCGCAGGTCTGAAAGGGGATTCTGTATTTGTAAGTACCGTAGGTGACAAAAAGGGTGAAGTATTCCTGAAAGATTACAAGATTGAATCAGAATACACCGTTACCATGGGAACCAAACCACAGCTTCAGACAGCCGTAACCGGTATCATGAGTGATGATTCCACACAGAAAGGTACGATCACCTGGAATCTGACAGATGAGATGTACAACACTCCTGGCGAAAAAGTCCTGAACGGAACACTGAAAGTTGGAAACGAAGAAGTAGCAGTATCTGCAAACCTTCATGTAAAACCGATCATCGTGGCAGTACAGAACTACACAAGAGCAACCGTAAAAAATCTGGTTCCGACCCTGCCTTCAACTGTAGCCGGTATCCTTCCGGATGGCACAGCTTATGGTGCGTATGCAGTTACCTGGGAGTCTATCAAAGCAACGGATCTGGCAAACGTCGGTGATGTTGTAACAGTAAATGGTAAAGTTGACGTAGACGGCACAGAGATGACTGCAACGGCAACCGTACGTGTCGCAGAAGGCGAAGTAAAAGAAGCAGTCAACGTAGCAAAGGAATATAAGACTCTGACAGAGAGCTGCGGACAGCCTGCAGATAACCTGCTCTCCATCGTAGATGGTGTAAACAATGTTCTGGATAAGCCGAATATGCGATGGACAAACTGGAACGACCATCTGCTGAACTCTTCACCGGTTATTACGTTTACATGGGATGAAGTTTACGAACTGGCAAGCATCAATGCATGGTTCTTCGGTGATACGTTCGTATCCGCACCGGAAAGCGTAACCATCGCAGTGTCCGAAGATGGTGAAAACTTCAAAGAAGTTGCATTTACCAAGGGAGATTACCAGGTAAACCAGAAGAACGAACTGGTATTTGAAGATGTCCAGAAAGCAAAAGCACTGAAATTTACCATGAAACAGCAGGGAACAGGCTATGTTGGTCTGACTGAGCTGGAGATCTGGACAAGCACAAACGGTTATACATCCAACAGCACAGCGGAACTGAGTGATCTGAAAGTAAACGGAACAGCAGTAGCCGGCTTTGCAGCAGACAAACTGGATGGTTATACCGTAAACGTAGACAGAGCAGACAAAGTGCGTGTAGAAGCAACTGCAAAAGACAATGCATCTGTAACAGTAGTACCATTTGATAAAGATGACGTTGTAAAGATAATCGTTACCTCCGAAGATGGTAAGAAGACCAATACTTACAAGATCAAACTGAATGCAACGGTAAAAGTAGCAGACAAAGAAACGATCGAAAAAATTCAGGGTGAGATCAAGCTGGCAGAAACAATTGAGAAAGCAGAGTACACAGCAAGCTCTTATGCAGCATATAAAGCAGCTCTGGAAGAAGCTCAGAAAATCGTAAAGAAAGACGGAGCTACAAGAGAAGAAGTAAACAAAGCACTTGCAAAACTGCAGACAGCAAGAGCAAATCTTATAAAAGGCGTTGATCCGACACCGGAACCGAAGCCAGAACCGAAGCCAGAACCGACACCAAACCCGACACCAAACCCGACACCGAACCCGACTCCGGCCAACGATGTTCCGGCAAAAGGTGCTACGATCAAGTACAAAAACGCTACTTACAAGGTGACAAAATCTGCAGCAAAGGGTGGTACGGTAACACTTGTTAAGAGAAATAACAAGAAGACAGCCTTTACTGTTCCGGCAACCGTTAAGAGTGCGAACGGCAAATACACCTTCAAGGTAACTGCGATCGCAAACAAAGCATTCAAGGGCGATAAGAAACTGAAAAAAGTTGTGATCGGCAAAAACGTTCAGACCATCGGCAAGAGTGCGTTTGAAAAAGCAACAAACCTGAAGAGCATCACGATCAAATCCACTTCTCTGAAGAAAGTCGGCAAAAAAGCATTCAAGGGTATCCATGCGAAAGCAAAGATCAAAGTACCGGCTAAGAAGCTGAGATCTTACAAAAGACTGCTGAAAGGAAAAGGACAGAAAGCAGGCGTTAAGATCACAAAATAAGCACATAGAAAAGCGGATACAAAGACAGCCCGATCGGAACTTATAACCATCGGAAAATCGTCCCCGGCAGTGAAAAACTGCCGGGGCGGTTTTTTTACTTGTAAAATATGTAAAAAATGGATAAGATATATAGGATGCCAAAAGCGGTCTGTTTTTACCATTTTGGTATAAAAGAGAAAGTTTCTTTCAAATTGCAGTGAGAACGGAAAGGAGAAATTTTGAAAAAACTTCTGATATATCTTCGCGACTATAAAAAAGAGAGCATTCTTGCCCCGGCGTTCAAAATGCTGGAGGCAACGTTTGACCTTCTGGTTCCTCTTGTTATGGCTGCGATCATCAACACAGGAATTGCAAACAAAGACAAAGGGTATATTCTGTCACACTGCGGACTTCTGATCCTGCTTGGAGTGATCGGTCTGACCTGCAGTATCACCGCACAGTATTTTGCGGCGAAAGCATCCGTTGGATTTTGTACGAAGGTGCGGCATGTGCTGTTCTCACATATCCAGTCCCTTGGATTTGCGGAGATGGACAAGCTGGGTACTTCCACACTGATCACGCGAATGACGAGTGATATCAACCAGGTGCAGAGCGGACTGAATCTCTTCCTGAGACTGTTCCTGAGATCTCCGTTTATTGTATTCGGAAGCATTGTCATGGCATTTATCGTAAGTCCGAAGGCGGCGGTTATTTTTGTTGTAACGATCCCACTGCTTTCCATCGTTGTCTTTGGTATTATGTTGATCACGATGCCGCTTTACCGTAAGGTACAGGGCAGCCTTGACGGGATCCTGGGGATCACCAGGGAGAATCTGACCGGTGTGCGTGTGATCCGTGCTTTCGGAAGAGAGGAGCAGGAGAAGGATCGCTTTGAGGAGAACAACGGACTTCTGGTACGCAGCCAGCTTCTGGTCGGAAAGATCTCCGCACTGATGAATCCGCTGACTTACGTGATGATCAACCTTGCGGTTGTTGTGATCTTAAATACGGGAGCAGTACAGATCCATCTTGGAAATATGCAGCAGGGCGATGTGGTAGCCCTTGTGAATTATATGAACCAGATTCTGATCGAGCTGGTCAAGCTGGCAAACCTGATCATTCAGGTGACAAAAGCAATGGCGTGTGCAGAGCGTGTTGCTTCTGTTCTGAACGTAGAGCTGGAAATGGAGTTTTCCTGTCCGGAAAACAATGCAAAAAACAGAAAAACAGGCACTTCAGATGAAGAAGTGGCATTTGACCATGTATCGTTCACTTACGGCGGTGCCGGTGCAGAAACGCTCTCCAATATTCATTTTACGGTAAAAAAAGGACAGACCGTGGGTATCATCGGCGGAACCGGAAGCGGAAAATCCACGCTGGTAAATCTGCTGGCACGTTTTTATGATGCAACGGACGGACAGATCCGCATCGGCGGTCACGATATCAGAAGCTATTCAAGAGAAGAGCTGCGTGGCAAGATTGGTATGGTCATGCAAAAAGCACAGCTGTTTTCCGGTACGATCCGTTCGAACCTTCTTTGGGGCAATCCAGGAGCGACCGATGAGATGCTCTGGGCAGCTCTTGAGACTGCACAGGCAGCCGAATTTGTACAGAAAAAAGAGAAACAGCTGGATGAACCGGTGGAGCAGGGAGGACGCAATCTGTCCGGAGGTCAGAAACAGCGTCTGACGATCGCCCGTGCTCTGGTGGAAGATCCGGAGATCCTGATCCTGGATGACAGTGCAAGTGCACTGGATTTTGCAACGGATGCGGCACTTCGAAAAGCAATCCGTGAGTTGGATAAAGAGATGACGGTATTTATCGTCAGCCAAAGAACGTCCAGTCTGATGCATGCCGATCTGATCCTGGTGCTGGATGACGGCAAGACCGTCGGCATGGGCACGCATGAAGAACTGCTCGGAAACTGCCCGGTTTATCAGGAAATTTATGAAAGTCAGTTTGGAAAGGCAGGTGAGACGGCATGATCATGAGAATCTGGAAACATATTCGAAAATACTGGTTTTATATTGTATGCAGTCTGATTTTTGCCGCTCTTTCTGTTGCATCCCAGCTCTATGTGCCGATCCTGACCGGAAATGCCATTGACCATATGATCGGAGTCGGAAAAGTAGATTTTGTGGGCGTGGCGGCGATCGTAAGAGTGATCGTGGCAGCCACTGCCGTGACGGCGATCTCCCAGTGGATCTTTGGTATTTGCAATAACAAGATCACTTATAATGTCAGTCGTGACCTGAGAAATGCAGCGATCGGCAAGATCCAGAGACTGCCGGTTTCTTATCTGGATGCACATCCGACCGGAGATCTGGTCAGCCGTGTGATCGCCGATGTAGAGCAGTTTGCAGACGGACTTTTGATGGGATTTACCCAGTTTTTTACCGGAGTTCTGACGATCTTCGGAACACTGGTTTTTATGCTGTATGTCAATGTGCCGATCACGCTCGTCGTTGTGTGCGTCACACCGCTCAGCTTTATAGTGGCAGGTTTTATCGCAAAGAAAACGTATCGTAATTTCCATATGCAGACCGAAGTCCGCGGCGAGCAGACTGCATTTATCAATGAGATGATCGAAGGACAGAAAGTGGTACAGGCATTCTGTCATGAAAAAGAAAATGTGGATCAGTTTGATGAGATGAACGAGCGTCTTCAGAAGGCGAGCCTGAAAGCCATCTTTTTCAGCAGCATCACAAACCCGGCCACCCGTTTTGTCAACAACGTGGTTTATGCCGGTGTGGCTCTTGTCGGAGCACTGTTTGCCGTGTCCGGCGGCATCAGCGTCGGTCAGCTGTCCTGCTTTTTAAGTTATGCAAACCAGTACACAAAACCGTTTAATGAAATTTCAGGTGTTGTCACAGAGCTTCAGAATGCCATGGCATGTGCGAGCCGCATTTTTGAACTGCTCGATGAAGAAGAACGCACTCCGGACAAAGCAGATGCGAGAGTACTGACGGAAGAACAGGTTGACGGAACCGTAGAGATTTCCGATGTTTCCTTCAGCTATGTGCCGGACCGCAAACTGATCGAGCATTTCAATCTCTCCGTAAAACCGGGCGAGCGAGTGGCGATCGTAGGACCGACCGGCTGCGGAAAAACGACGATGATCAATCTGCTGATGCGTTTCTATGATGTAGATGCCGGCAAGATCTGTGTTTCCGGAACGGATATCCGTGATATCAGCCGCATTTCCCTTCGCAGAAGTTACGGCATGGTGCTCCAGGATACCTGGCTGAAATCAGGAACGATTTATGAAAATATTGCCTACGGCAGGCCGGATGCCACAAAAGAACAGGTCATCGAAGCTGCCAAAGCGGCTCATGCCCACAGCTTTATCAAGCGACTGCCGGACGGCTATGACACCGTGATCTCAGAAGACGGAGGCAATATCAGCCAGGGACAGAAACAGCTGCTGTGTATCGCCAGAGTCATGCTCTGCCTGCCGCCGATGCTGATCCTGGATGAGGCAACCTCCAGCATCGATACCCGTACCGAGATCAAGATCCAGCAGGCCTTTGCCAGCATGATGAAAGGCCGCACCAGCTTTATCGTGGCACATCGTCTCTCGACGATACGTGAGGCAGATATTATTCTTGTGATGGACAGTGGAAAAGTTATAGAACAGGGAACACACGAAGAGTTGCTGGCGGAAAAAGGATTTTATGCAAAATTATACAACAGTCAGTATGAATTGTGATAGTTTTGTAAAGTAGTGTCCTTGTTTTGTAAAGAATTTCTGATATGATTATATCTGATGATGCCAGGGTCAAAAGGTCTAAATCCACATGAGCTTGCTCATAGGTGGATG
>OGOH01002901.1_pt1 | contig 10241 bp, 9 predicted proteins | sample 1552571 | NCBI WGS metagenome assembly OGOH01 (sample SAMEA2580170, study PRJEB22360) | human gut metagenome | biome: human gut; feature: human-associated habitat; material: faeces | place: Denmark | collected 2008/2010
TATCTATCAGCCTATCAATAAATAATAAATTATATGTAAAGACAGTACAAAAAGGAACTGCAAACAACTAAGCAATCCTTTTAAAATCCAGCTATTTTTTCTTCAATTCATCCCTTCGCTTCTTCAAGATCCGGCACAACTGTCCAAATTCTCTTACATGCTCACGAGGCATCATCTTAGGGAATGCACGCAAGATACGACGAGATGTGAATGTAGGAAGCTTTGCCATGTTTTCATATCTAGTGCGAAGTTCAAATGCACGTTGCTTCATAGAATCCATACGAGCTTTGACTTCTTCAGCATTTTCCTGTTTCACTTCATCTACTTTCTCACGAATAACATCCGCACGAGCTTTCAATCGATCCTGAGCTCCCAAGCCATCCATCATACTGTCATAAATATTCTCACCGATCTGATCAGAAATATTACGCAATTCTTTCGCAATATCCTCCATAAGAGCCAGACGTTTGTTGAACTTTAAAATACCCTGAACAGTAATACAAACATCAACGAAAATCGTGATCGTTAATAATACAAGCAGGAATTTACCAAACCATACTGGAAGAAATGAAACCAGTTTATCCGTAAAAGGATAAATAAGCTTCACGATCAACACACAAGCGACACCCCAGATCGCAGAAAATAAAGGACATACATAACCGCCAATATTCAAAGGCAGCTCAGAATAATCCCACCATCTATGATGAAATAACTTCTCAAGCAGAAATCCAGTCAGCCATTCAAGAAATGTAACAAGAATGGTAGAAGTAATATAAAGTAAGATCAGATTCCCAACATAAGGTTGCAACAAAGCAACGACAACGGTCACGCCAATCCCATAGATCGGACAAATCGGACCATTTAAGAATCCACGGTTTACAAAAGAATGTTGTTTAAAAGCAGCATATGCAACTTCGGTACACCAACCAAGAAAACCATAGATAAAGAAACTAAATAAAATATCATAATAAGTCATAGAAATCTCCTTCTAAATCTTTTCAGATTAAAAGTGGTATCCAAATCATTTTAACAAATTATCATATAAAAGACCAGATATACATGAGGAGATCAGAAAAATCTTGACTTAAACCCTGCTCCAAGGATTAAAATAAACTCAGAAATAAGTAGAAAGGAGCAAGCAATACTATGACGATTAAAGAAGTAGCAGAAAAATATGATATCTCTGCAGATACCTTAAGATATTACGAAAGAGTCGGAATGATCCCAAAAGTAACGAGAAGGCCAAATGGAATCAGAGACTATCAGGAATCAGACCTGGGATGGGTAGAATTAGCCATTTGTATGAGAAGTGCAGGACTTCCAATAGAGGTTATGATCGAGTATGTAAAATTATATAAAGAAGGAGATAATACGATTCCTGCAAGATTAGAGTTATTGCAGGAGCAGATGAATGCTTTGAAAGAACAAAAAGCACAGATTGAAAGTACGGTGGAGAGATTAGCTTATAAGATATCGAAGTATGAAGAAGCTATGGAGACTGGGGTATTGGTTTGGAATGAAAGTGGAGATTGTCATGATTAGATTTTAACTTGTAAAAACAGAGGTGTATTGAGTATAAATAGAAAATTTCTATCTGTCCGAAAGATGACCAAAATTCAGAAAAATATTTAATATACTCAAAGTCTATGTTTGACCAATTACTGTCCACGGATTGCAGACAAAGCTTTCTTAAATTGAACAGAAAATAAGATTGCTGTAAATGTCACCGCAATAAAATCAGCAACTGGTTCTGCCATGTAAACAGCCGTTGTCTGATCAGCTGTGAAAATATGTGGCATGATATAAATGAGTGGAATCAAAAGCACAAACTTTCTCATAACCGCAACAACAATAGAAGAAATTGCTTTTCCAAGAGAGTTAAATGCCATCTGGCATGAAATCTGAATTCCGAACATGAACATGACTGCCATATAAACACGAAGTGCATTTTTGGTAAATGCAACTAATGCAGGATTGGAAGTAAAGATACCTGCAAATATCTGAGGAAATACCATGACAAGTACCCATAAGATCACAGAATAAGTCAAACTTGCCTTTAATAAAAGGAAGAAAGTGCTCTTTACACGATCTGCATTTTTGGCACCATAATTATAACTCATGATTGGCTGTGCACCCTGTCCAAGTCCCTGAAGAGGAAGCATTGCAAACTGCATGACACTTGTAAGGATCGTCATTGCACCAACTGCAACATCTCCACCATATTTTAATAAGGAAGAATTAAAACATACAGAGATAATGCTTTCACTTGCCTGCATGATAAATAGGGAAAGCCCAAGAGCCAGACAAGGCAAGATCACCGGAGCACTCAAAGGCATATGCTGTTTCTTGATACGAAGTGTAGATTTTGGCCCAAATAAGAAACTCAACACCCAGATACAAGAACAAGCCTGAGAAATGATCGTAGCCAGTGCAGCACCACGAACACCCATATGGCATGCAAAGATAAAAATTGGATCTAGAATAATATTGATCACAGCCCCGATCAAAACAGAATACATTCCAGTCTTTGCAAATCCCTGTGCCGTGATAAATGCATTCATTCCAAGTGTTAACTGCACAAAGATCGTACCAAGTGAATAAATATTCATATAACTGACTGCATATTCGATCGTATTCTCACTGGCTCCAAATGCCATCAAAAATGTACGGTTGCCAAAAAACATGATCAAAGTTAAGATCACAGAGATAATGATCTGCATCGTAAAACAATTTCCAAGAATATTTTCCGCAGAATCAAGATCTTTCTTACCCATCAAGATCGAAGCACGAGGGGCACCACCATTTCCAACAAGAGCGGCAAATGCCGAAATGATCATGATCAGCGGCATACAAACTCCAACTCCAGTCAGAGCTAAAGCGCCACTTCCAGGAATATGTCCAATATAAATACGGTCAATAATATTGTAAAGCATATTGATCATCTGAGCGGCCAAAGTCGGAATTGCCAGTCTTAAAAGCAGTTTCCCAATGGGTTCCGTTGCTAAAAATTCTTTATCATTATTCATAATAAAATTACCAAATCCTTTCTTAAGCATAAAAATTCATTTTATCACAAAAATCCGTAAAATGTATACATATATATGTATTGTGCCAAATTTAATCGTTGATTTTTTGAAAAATAACAAGTAATATAGTTCTTTAGAACAAAAAAAGGACGTGAAATAAATATGCAGATCATAGAGACATACGGAAAATATATCGAGAAATGGGCAAATACAAATCCAGACAGAGCAAGAGTATTATTAAAACTTGGATGGGAAGCTCAGAACTTAAAATATAAATTTACACCAGACAAACGATTACTGCCAGCAGATAGATATCTCGCGCATCTGATGATGAACACGATGCTGATGCCACTTAAGAATCCTCAGGAATGTGCGATCGTCAGTATCTTTACACCATGTGAGATCTTACACGAAGCAGGATTACATCCATATAATGTAGAAGCATTTTCCTGCTATCTTTCCGCATCAAATGCAGAACGAGCATTTTTACAGCAGGCAGAGAACACAGGAATTTCAGAAACACTATGCAGCTATCATAAGACATTTTTGGGAGCGGCACAGAAGAAGATCCTTCCAAAGCCCAAATGTATCGTATACACAAACCTTACTTGCGATGCAAATCTGCTAACATTCAAAACATTAGCAAAACTATATGATGTACCAGCATTTGCGATCGATGTACCAATGCAGCAAAATGAAGATAACGTCAAATATGTCGCAGATCAGATCAGAGATCTGAAAGTATTTTTAGAAAAATGTACTGGAAAGACGATTACAGAAGATGGACTAAAAGAACGAATGAGACGAAGCAAACGTACGATGGATAAGTTCATTGAATGTCAGAAAAAATCCGCAGATAAAGATATCAAAACAGATCTTGTCACACCGCTTTTTGCAGGAATGACAAATAATATTTTGTTGGGAACAAAAGAAGAAGAGAAATATGTGGATCAGTTATTAAAAGATATCGAAAAAGCACCAAAGAAAAAAGGAAAGAAGATCTACTGGATGCACACGATCCCATTCTGGTCAGGTGCAGTACAGGAAGCACTGGCATTTAATGAGAATGCACAGATCGCAGGATGCGAGTTAAGTCGTACATTCGAACCTGATTTTGATCCAGAAGATCCATACGATGCGATGGCGAGAAGAATGGTCTATCATGGATTAAATGGAAGTGCGGTAAGAAGAATTGAAGCCGGAATCCGCCATGCAAAAGATGTGAAAGCAGATGGAGCTGTCTGGTTTGGACACTGGGGATGTAAACATACACTTGGAGCAGCACAGCTTGCCAAGAAGAAGTTTGAAGAAGCAGGAATTCCAATGCTGTTATTAGACGGAGATGGATGTGACCGAAGCCACGGCGGAGAAGGACAGACTTCAACAAGACTAGGAGCATTTTTAGAGATGCTTGGAGCTGAAGAAATGGAAGGTGGACAAGATGAGTAAGACATATTACGTTTGTAAATATACACCAATTGAATTATTGCAGGCATTTGGCGGGGAATGTGAGAATTTAAACCAGATGCCGGAAGGATTTGATCTCGCAGATCAGATCGCACATCCAAATATCTGTGGATTTGGAAAAGCTGTTTTAGAAGCAGTTATGACTGGGAAAGTAAAAGAACTGGTTTTAGTAAACTGCTGTGATACGATCCGAAGTGTCTATGATATTCTGGAAGACAGTGGAAAACTTGATTTTTTATATATGATCGATATGCTGCACTGTGACGGAGAATGCAGCAGGGAACGAACTGTTTTACAGTTAAAAGGACTTGCAAGAGCCTATGGAGCCTACAAAGGATCTGAATTTGATCAAAAGAAATTTGTTGAAGCATTTAAAGAACCAGAAAAGCAGAAAGAACCATATATCAGTGTTCTTGGGGCAAGAATGGGAAATGAATTATATGAAATGGTCAAAGAATCCATGCCATATTCAGTGGAGAACGATACTTGTGTCAATAACCGAAGCGTCGGTGAAGTAAAGCCACCAAAGACAGATGATTTTAATGAATTAATGGAATGGTATGCAGCAGAACTTTTAGGACAGACACCTTGTATGCGTATGATGGATAACAGCGGAAGAAAACGTTTGTATAATGATCCAAACTTAAAAGGGATCATTTATCATACGGTCAAATTTTGTGATTTCTACAGTTTTGAGTATGCACAGGTAAAACAAAACATTACAGTGCCATTATTAAAGATCGAGTCAGACTATACGGTGCAGAGCAGCGGACAGTTACTGACAAGATTAGAAGCATTTGCAGAAAGCATGAATATGGACAATTTAGAAAGTGGTGAGAAGAAAATGGGAAAAGGATATTTTGCAGGAATCGACAGCGGATCTACAAGTACAGACGTTGTTATTTTGAATAAAGATGGAGAAATCGTGACAGGAATCATTCTGCCAACAGGTGCTGGAGCAGCGATGGGAGCAGAACGAGCTTTGGAAGAGGCCCTAAAACAGGCAAAACTTCAGAGAGAAGATATCGATGCTATGGTAACAACAGGATATGGAAGAACGGCAATCACCGATGGAGATAAAAGTATCACAGAGATCACATGCCATGCAAGAGGAGCACATTTCTTAAATCCAGAAGTGAGAACGGTCATTGATATCGGTGGACAGGACAGCAAGGTCATTCGTCTTGACGAAAATGGAGCGGTTGCAAACTTTGTTATGAATGATAAATGTGCAGCTGGAACCGGACGATTTTTAGAGATGATGGCGAGAACAATGGAAATGGATCTGGACCAGATGAGTGAAGCAGGACTTACATACAAAGAAGATATCACAATCTCCAGTATGTGCACGGTATTTGCAGAATCAGAAGTCGTATCCTTGATCGCGCAGAACAAAGAAACCGATGACATTGTTCACGGATTAAATAAAGCCGTTGCATCCAAAACAGCAGCTCTTGCAAAACGAGTTGGAGGAGAAGAACGCTATATGATGACAGGTGGTGTATCTAAGAATAAAGGTCTGGTAAAGACACTGGAAGAAAAACTTGGAACAACTCTTGTGATCAGTGATAAAGCTCAGTTATGCGGGGCACTTGGAGCAGCCTTATTTGCAATGGATATGGTTCAGAAGTAACAAAAGTATGCTATGATAAAGAAAAATAGCTTTGAGAGAAAAGAGTGAATCATAGATGAAAGAATACTACCGAATCGGTGAGACGGCAAGTCTGGTTTGGAAAACAGTCTGCATTATCTTTCGAAGAATATGCATATAGCTACATGAAAGCAGGAGCAAGTGCAGTCGGAGGATGCTGTACGACGGTTGCGAAACATGTGGAAGAAGTTGTGAGAGCAAAAGAGGAGACTTACAAATGCAATCGGCATATATACATTTATATCTGATCATTATAAATATTATAACATTTGCCTTATACGGCCTAGATAAATGGAGAGCGATGACAAGACAATGGCGCATCAGAGAGAAAAAACTGATCGGTTTAGCACTGATCGGCGGTTCGATAGGAGCCATGATCGGGATGACAGTCTTTCATCATAAGACAAGAAAATGGTATTTTAAATTAGGGATTCCTGGAATCTTCGTATTACAGATCATGTTTGCCATACATTTTATATTGAAATCATGATTCCAAAATTGTTTTTAGAATGATATACTAAAATACATAGGGGAAAACATAAAATTTCAAGGGGAATATTAGAATTGGAGATATAAGGCTGCCATATGTGTCTGTTGGTTATGCAAGATTTGACCCGAAGGAAACTATCATAAAAAGCAAGAAGAGAAGAAAGAGTGGGGGAAATGATTCAATATAATATGGACTTTTTGATCGCAGGATTGATATTTCTCTTGATCCTTTTTGTTCATTTTGTAAGATACAAACAATTAACAGGAATTAGTGGAAAGCTTTTCTGGATCTTTATCGTTGGAGCTGCGCTATGCAGTATTTCAGATCTGGTCAGCTGTATGTTGATCCAGAAGAGGAATCCAGCATATAATTCGCTGATCATTGGGGTTACGACATTTTTATATCTGATGGAAGTATTGATCCCATATGTGTTTTATGGGTTGATACAAATCTTGAGATATTGTGAGCATAAGATGAAAAAAAGAAATCATGCTTGGTATGATTCCAGTCATTTTTATGGAGTCTCTTGTGATCCTTAATATCTTTCATGGGCAGTTTTTTTATTGTAATACAAATGGAGAATATTTATATGGGCCATGGTATTTGATGATATATGTCTATACGTTCTTTTTTGTTGTGATAGCAATGTATAATTTCATTTTCCATCAAGATGAGTATGGGAAAAATGAACTTCGTGCTGTTTGGGAATTTGTTGTAGTTGGATTCGTATGTACAGCGATCGAGGCTGTTTATTCACAATATTTGTTGACGGAATTTGGTCTGATCATTGGTATTTTTATTATATTTTGGACACTTTATAATCCACAGACAGTTGTTGATAGTCTAACGGGCGTATTTGCCAAAGGATATTTAAATCAGTGGATTCCAGAACAGATGAAACGAGAACAGAAATTCCATGTATTACAGATCAGTATATGGAAGTTAAAACAAGTGAATAAATTATATGGAAACAGTGTAGGAGACAAGTTGCTGATCGATGTTGCAGATGAATTAAATCAGATTACAGAGGGAAATTATATTTTTCGAATTCATGGGAATCAGTTTTTGATCTTTTCTATGAGTCAAGCAGATTATGAAAAAACAAAACAAGAAGTAATGGAGTTGTTTCAGACACCATTTGATATTGGAGATGAGATGATTGATTTTCCAGCAACGATCTGTGGAATAACAGATGCTGAAGAGCTTGTGGACAATGATATGATGTTGGCATACCTTGAATATCTGATCTTGTTAAAACCAAAATCAGATAAGACAACGTTGATAGAGAATAGCGAAACAACAAGACAGGGATTCTTATATGAACAGCGTGTGAAGAAATATATGAATACTGCGATTGAGGATGATCTGTTCGAAGTATATTATCAGCCATTATATTCGGTAAAAGATGGCCATTATGTGACAATGGAGGCATTAAGTCGTTTAAAACATCCAACCTTGGGAATGATCCCGCCAGATATCTTTATTAATCTTGCAGAGAAGAATGGACAGATCATTGAACTTGGAAAGCTGCAATTTCGAAGAATCTGTCGCTTTATGAAGAGTCATACGGCACTTATGAAACAGATTGGAAGCATCAAGATCAATCTTTCACCATTAGAGTTGTTGAAAACTGGATATAGTCAGGAACTGTTTAAGATCATCAATGAATTAGAACTTCCATACAGCTGGTTTCAGTTTGAAGTGACAGAAACAGTTGCAACAGAGTACAGTGAGGAATTATACAAGACAATTTCAGATTTTCGAGAAGTTGGAATCGAAATCTGTCTGGACGATTTCGGATCAGGGTATGCGAATTTGAATACTATTTTGAAATTGCCATTTTCAACAGTGAAACTTGATCGTTCTATGTTAGATGGTATTTGTGAAGACCAGCAGATCGCATTATTATACAAGAATATGGTATCGATCTTGCAGAATCTTGGGCATAAAGTTGTTGCAGAAGGTGTAGAGACACAAAAAGAAGTTGCACTATTAGAAGAATGGGGTGTAGACTTGATTCAAGGATATTATTATACAAGACCGTTAAGTAGAGATGATCTTCTTTCATTTAAATTAAGTTAAAAAGAAGTTTTATCATGTTTTCCAAGTATAAATATATTGATTTCACAAGATGATTATGATAAAATCATCAAGGAAAAATGCAAAAAATAAGGCATTGCAATGGAGCAGTGCCTTATTTTTGAGTTTAAAATTTTTGAGCCTATTAAATTTTTGAGTTTAGAAAGAGAGATACTATGAAAGAAAAGAAAAAAATGTCTTTGGCAATGCAGATTTTCATTGCGTTAGTCTTAGCTATCGCAGCAGGACTTCTGATGCAGAATCATGCAACATTTGCAAACACGTATATCAAACCATTCGGAACAATCTTCCTGAATCTTGTAAAATTCATCGTCGTTCCAATCGTATTATTCTCTATTATGTGTGGAATCATTTCTATGCGTGATATCAAGAAGGTTGGATCTATCGGATTAAAAACAGTTGTATATTATATGTGTACAACAGCATTTGCGATCACGATCGGTCTGATCGGGGGAAACCTTTTTAAAGGAATGTTCCCAGTTATCGCAACAACAAACTTGTCTTATAAAATGGGAGAAACAACATCTTTAATGGATACACTTGTAAATATCTTCCCATCAAACTTTGTATCACCAATGGTTGAAGCCAATATGTTACAGGTTATCGTTATGGCGGTTTTACTTGGATTCGGAATCATCCTGATCGGAGAAGAACAGAACCATCGTCTGGTTACAGCATTTAACGATCTGAATGCAGTCTTCATGAAATGTATGGAAATGATCTTAAAATTATCACCAATCGGTGTATTTTGCTTATTATGTCCAGTAATCGCTGAAAACGGAGCAATGATCATCGGATCTTTAGCAATGGTATTATTAGCAGCATATATCTGCTATATCGTACATGCAGTTGTTGTTTACTCTATGGCAGTCAAAACAATGGGTGGATTAAGTCCATTACAGTTCTTCAAAGGAATGTTACCAGCAATCATGTTCGCATTTTCCAGTGCATCATCTGTAGGAACACTTCCGATCAACTTAGAATGTGTAGAAAAATTAGGATCAGATCGTGAGATCGCATCTTTTGTACTTCCATTAGGAGCAACGATCAATATGGACGGAACAGCCATTTATCAGGGCGTTTGTGCAATTTTCATTGCATCTTGTTACGGAATTAACTTAACGCTATCTCAGATGTTAACAGTCATTTTAACAGCAACTTTAGCATCCATCGGAACAGCAGGAGTTCCAGGAGCTGGAATGGTCATGCTGGCTATGGTATTAACATCTGTAGGACTTCCAGTAGATGGTATTGCGTTAGTTGCAGGAGTTGACCGTATTTTTGATATGGGACGTACTACTGTTAATATTACTGGAGATGCTAGTTGTAGTATTATTGTTTCTAATTTAGAGAAGCGACGTGAAGCTAAATTAGCTAAGAAATTATAATTTGTATCTTGGTCAACTGAAGTTTTTCAGTATATGATAAAAAATTTTAAAAAAATTAGCACTCACCACTTGATAATGGAAGTCGATTTTTGTCCTGTCTTGTGTATCCTAGAAGTGCC
>OGOH01002902.1_pt1 | contig 10239 bp, 7 predicted proteins | sample 1552571 | NCBI WGS metagenome assembly OGOH01 (sample SAMEA2580170, study PRJEB22360) | human gut metagenome | biome: human gut; feature: human-associated habitat; material: faeces | place: Denmark | collected 2008/2010
GGCGGGCAGCCACGTAGGCGGCGATGCGGTTGCAGCCGGCGCTGTCGCTCTCGCCCCAATCCAGAGCGCGCAATCGCTCGAGCAGCCCCTCGTCGGGAAGCGTCAGAAACAGCGAGCTGAGAAGGTCGAGCAGGGCAATCCTCTGCTCAAGCTCGACTTCACGTGCCTCTCTCATGGAAAACTACCTCCTACCCCGCGTGATGCGGTTCTCTCGCCCCGCGTCCCAACCGTTGAGGGCGCGCGGGCCATTTCGTCCTTGGCAAGGGGCCGGCCGGCCGGAAGGAAGAAGGGAAGGCCGGCCCCGCGAACACCTGCAACTGAGCTCTTAGGCTTCCACCAGCTCAAGCTCGTCGAGCTGCGGCTTGGCAACAGCCGCCTTCGGCGCCGGCTCGGTCTCCTCCACCGTGCAGCGGACGGCGATCAGCCGCTGGGAGAGCACCATGAACGCCAGGGCCCCCAGCGCGATCACCCCCACAAGGATGACCAGCTCGGGAACGGTGGGCGCATAGAAGGCACCCAGCCCCGTCGCCGAAAGCGCATCCCCGCCGTGGGCCCAGGACATCACGACCGGCGATCCCTCGGCGTAAGGGGCCACGAAGCCCGTGAACAGAAGCCAGATGCGCTTGCACGCCACACCTGCGATGACGAGCACGCTCGAGAGCGCCACCAACCCGCGCTTGCCGCGGTTTTTCGCCACCACAAGGATGGCGAAGGGAACAATCAGGCCGCCGACGATCTCGAACCAGAAGTAGGGGGCGCCCGCGCCCGACAGGATCACGGAGAGGGCCTGGGCCTCGTCGGCGCCGGGATACCCCATGGTCAGAAGCTCGCAGACCAGAAGGAAGGCGTCGACCGCCAGGAAGGTGGCCAGAAGCCCCGCCAGGCTCTTCATCAAGGCCTCGCCGGCATGGAAGATGTTGGCGCGCTCGAGCCACATAAGGCCCAGAAGCAGCAGTGCAAGGCCGGAGTCGCAGGCGCTCACGATGAAGATGGGGGCCATGATGGCCGTGTACCACATGCGCGCCACCTGCAGGGCGAAGATCCACGCGGTCACGGAGTGAACCAGGATGGCGCAGGGAAGCGCGAACCAGGACAGGACCGTCACCTTGCGCTCGTCACCGCGCACGATGAAGACGATGTCGATGATGTTGATGATCAGGTAAATCGAGATGATGCACACGTCCCACGTCAGAGGCGAGAACGGATTCGGACCGGTGAACAGGCGCCACATCTTCTCGGGGCTGCGCAAGTCGACGATGACGAACGCGGCCGCCACGCAGATGCACACCGTCGACATGATGACGGCGGGAAGCGCCACCTTCTTGAAGCGCTCGATGCCGAACACGTGGGCGGAGCTGGCCACAATAAGGCCGCCAGCCGACAGGCCCACGAAGGTCATGAAGGCCACGATGTAGGAGCCCCACGGGCTCACGTTGGACACGCCGCCGATCTCGACGGGCGCCATAAGCTGGTAGCCCCAAAAGCCCAGCGCCACGGCCACCACCACGGCCAGGGCAATCATGAGTCCCTTCGAGAACCCGGCTTTCCGAGCACCTTGCTTGCTCTTCGACATTTCCATCTCAGCTCCTCCTTATTCACCCAGGCCGGCGTAGAACACGCTCGGGCAGGTGCCGTACTCGGGCATGAGCGGGCGCGCGCCCAGCTCCGCGATCTTCTTGCAGATCTCGCTGTCCGGATCGTCCAAGTCACCGAACCAGCGCGACTTCGTGATGCACGTCTGCACGCAGGCGGGATCCTTCCCCTCGGCCGTGCGGCCGTGGCACATCACGCACTTCTCCACCACCCCCTGTGGGTGCTCGGCGGCGCGCAGCTGCTCGTAGGGCGTCTGCTCGAAGCCCTCGTAGTAGGGGTGCTCGGCCGGATCGGCCCAGTTGCACGAGCGGGCCTCGTAGGGGCAGGCCGCCATGCAGTTGCGGCAGCCGATGCACTTGTCGTAGTCCACCTGCACGTTGCCGTTCTCGTCGTAGTGGCTGGCGCCCGTAGGGCAGGCGCGCACGCAGGGGGCGTTGGTGCAGTGCTGGCAGCTGATGGGAAGCACCGTCTGCCCCGAGTTGGGGTAGGTGCCGTACTCCCCCATCAGCACCTTGCACCAGTACATGCCGTGCGGCGTGGCGTTTTGGTACTTGCACGCCATGGTGCAGGCGTTGCAGCCGGCGCACGTGGCGACGTCAATGAGCATTCCGTAATGAGTCATCGTGGCCCTCCTTATGCCTTGTAGACCTTGACGCGCACGGTGTCGATCACGCCGCCGTGAATCGGGTCGATGTAGCCGAAATCGCCGGACATCAGGTCGTTCATGTTCGTGTCTTCCAAAAGCTCCTTGCCCATCCAGGAGGTCTTGCGCCCGCGGGCACCACCGATGGCCACCGTGTCGGGGCGGATCGTCTCGGTGAGGTGCGCCCGGCCCTTGGTTGATCCGAAGGGCGACTCGACCACCATCTGGTCGCCTTCCACAAGGCCCTTCTCGGCGGCCGTGGCCGGGTTGATCAGCACGGCGTTCGCATCGGGCTGGTAGCGGGCCGAGTAGTCGCGGCGGATGGGATCCTGGTCCATGTTCGCGAGGCGGAACATGTAGAACGGCGTGCGGTAGTTGCAGGCGAACAGGTCGAACTCCGCGGGCTGGTTGTCAATCTGGCGATGCTCGGGCCAGTAGGGCACGGCGCAGTAGCGGCGGCGCAGCTCGTCGATGGAGTACTTGATCGTGCCCTCCAGATCGAAGCCGCTCTCCTGCACCTCGCGCAGCTTCGGAATGAGGAAGTCACCCGAGCGCTTCTGGGCCTCCAAATACACCGTGAAGCGGATGTCCTGGTTGCGGTAGGAGGGGTACACGTCGGCGCCGTAGAAGCCGTTGTAGGGCATCATCTTCACCTGATCGAGGTAGTCGAGCCCCTTATCGTCGCCGAACGCCGACTTCAGGCAGCGGTCGAACATCTCCTCGGCGGTGTATTTCACGCCCGGCTCGAGCTTCCACTTCGGATCCTCGAACTGCACGGCGGCCGGGGGCACCTGGCCGAAGTCGGTCAGCGCCGCATAGCCGATGCAGCCGTTGTGGTTGGCCGTCTCGTTCCACAAATCGATGAGACCCATACGGTCGAAGATCTCGATGAGCTGATCGTTGCCGTCCATGGTGTTGTACAGCGGCTTCATGCCCTTGCGCACTACCACGCCGCGATTGGAGGCCGCGAAGTTCGGGTCGGTGTTGGTGGCCGAGCCCTCGTTGCCGGGGAACAAATGGCAGGTATGCGTCTCGAGCGAGGCGTGCTCGGGCAAAAGCAGGTCGGACAGCATGGCCATCTCGTCGAGGTGGTAGCAGCCCTGGTAGATCACGTAATCGACGCTCTTCATCGCCTCCTCGGCTACCTCCGGGTCGGCCGTGACGGTGATGGGGTTCGAACCGCACGACACCACCACGGAGGGCTTGTAGTCGAAGCCGTACTTCTCCGGGTCGCACATGGTGCGCATCATGAGCGTATTGGTGGAATGGCGGTGCGGGAACACGTCGGAGTAGTCCAGCGCCTGGGGCGGCCAGTTGAAGCTCGTGCAGGTCTTCGCCTCGAAGTAGGGCTCGGTGGTGCCGTCCAGCTCGTTGGGCAGGTAGTTGCAGTACATGTTGGAGATGATGCCGCCGGGATAGCCGATGTTGCCCAGAAGCATGTTCAGCACGCGGCTGTAAATGTCGGTGAGCGTTCCGTCCTCCTGGTTGGTGACGCCGCGACCGATGATGACGGCGGCCGGGCGCAGTGGCATCTCGTGGCCGTCGATCTCGATGGTCGATCCGAAGGCGGCGTACTTCACCAGGTTGTTGGCGATCTCGCGGATCTTGTCGGCGGGAACGCTGCTGTAGGACTCGGCCCATTCGGGCGTGAAGTCCTTGAGAGATTCCTTGAAGGCCTGGAAGGCCGGCTGGCACGGCGTGCCATTTACGTCATAATTTCCAAAGAGAGCAGGATCAGCCAGCGATGCGTCATCCCAAGTCTTGGCGGAGTTGGAGGAGGCATCCCAGATCAGCGGCTTACCCTCGGCGCTGCGGACGTAATCGCCCTCGGCGTTAATAAGGTAGGGCGAGTTGGTCCTGTTCTTGATGAACGGCTCGTCGAAGCCGTTCTCTATTTCGTAGAGCATGCAGTGCATCCACGAGTAGACGAGCGACAGATCGCTGCCCAGGCGCGCAGGCACCCATTCGCCGCGTGTCGCCTCCATGGAAGCGCGCGGGCCGACGGTGACGTACTTCAGGCCGCGGCGGACGCCATCGGCGAACGAGCGGGCGTCACCCCCGGCAAGCCCAGAGTCGTAGCCGACCGACTTGCCCAAAATGACGAGGTAGTTGCAGTTCACCACGTCGTAGTTCACCGTGGGGAAGGCCGAAAGCGTATAGCATCCGCCGTAGTGGATGGCGCACATCTGGCCTTTGGTGGAGCTGGAATTCGGCGTGCCGAGAGCATGGGCCCAAAGCCCGATGCCCAGCGTCGCATGGCCCGATTCGTAGGGCGCGAAGCTGTACATCTGCACGAGCTTGCGGATGTCGGTGTCGTAGCATTCGCGGATCTTCTCGGCGGCGATGTCAAGCGCCTCGTCCCAGCTGATCTCCACCCAGCCCGGGTCGATTTCCATGCCCTTCTCGGGATTGGTGCGCTTCATGGGCGCTTTGATGCGGTTGGGGTTGTACACGTTCATGATGGCGCTCTTGCCGCGCGGGCACAGCGTGCCGGCGTTGTTCGCGCGATCGGGGTCGCCCTCGATGTTGACGACCACGCCGTCCTTCATCGTGGCGACGAAGCTGCAGCTGCCGCAGAGCATGCACATGCGGCAGTGCCCGTACACCTCGCCCTGCTCGCCGGCGTCGGCGGCGTTGGCGGGCACCTCGGCGAACGCCTGCACCGGCTTGTTGACCAGCGCCCCGGCAAGGGCCGCGCCGGCCGCCAAGGCGCCGGCTCCCTTGATGAAGCCGCGCCGCGACAGCGTCGTCGGCATCTTCGCACTGTTCGTACTCACATTCATCTCCTTTGCTCTCGTTTCAGATACGTTCGTACCCATTGCATTCGCGTTCGTTTTCCTCTTTCGAGATGGGCGCCTCATGGCGGCGCCACCTGGACTTTCCTCGCCGTTTTACGTTCTCGCGGCGCCCACGCCCCCTCCTTTCTCGATGGCGTTTCAAAACACGTGACCCGTCTCCTCCTCTCTCGCGCATCGCCATCAGGGCGCACGATGCCGAGCACCGCTCGCTGCACGGTGCGACCTCATGGCGGATGCAAGTATCCAGACCCGTCTTCGCGGGCTTTTCGAAAGCGCACATTCCCGAAGGACGGCGCATCCTCTCGACTCTCGATGTTGTCTGTGGATTGTTTTACTTGCGAACGGGGCTCGCCTTCCGCGCGGTGCGGCATTCAGCCTGGGGGCTTTCACCCCGGCATCGTCCGCAAAACGCGAGCGCCCCTTGCGCGCTAGGGCTTAAGCTTCCTCAATGCTTCGCAGCCTCCCCTCGAACAGCACGTCCAACTTTTCCCTGAAGCGCAGCTCGTAGGGATAATCGTTGCGATAGATTCCCTTGTCGAACTCGCTGAAGAAAATGGCGACAATGATTTGGGCGCAGGTGTAGGAATCGAACTCCAGATCGATCTCGCCGCGCTCCTTGCCGCGCTCGATGACCGACGCGTAGATGGACGCCAGTTCCGAGCGGGTGGCAAGCTCGATGTCGAGATGCTCCTTGCTCGCGTAAATCTCGTAGCTGTAGGCGAGGCGGATGTCGTTGGCGGGACGATCGGCGTCCTGTCCATCGGCGCCGAAGAAGATGGGACGCGTGCCCTCGATGTCCTCGAGCATGATGGCGAGAATGCTGTCGTACAGGCCGCGAGAATCATCCAGCGCGGCCGCGAACTCCTTCAAGCGCTCGACCGACTGCTTGCCGATTTCCACAAGGAAGTCGCCCTTGAGCGGATAGTGCCGATAAAGCGTGCTCGTGGAGATGTCCGCCGCCTTCGCGATGTCGCTCAAGGTCGTGGCCTCGTAGCCTTGGGACAGGAACAGATCGGTCGCCACCTTGAAGATGCGCTGCTTGGTTTTCGAACTGCATACGTACTTGCGGGCCGACACCGTTGTGCTCCTCTCAATCGCCGCAGAGCGCTCACCCCGCGGCCTCCCCTTGCTTTTTTTCCTCAAATTGGAGTGTTAACTCGAAATGAAGTGCACACTCGATTTTTGATGAGGTCATCATAGTACGCGCCCACGCGAATGTCAACGGGTTGCAGCAAGTTTTCTCGATGGGGAATTATTCGCTCATGAACAGGGAAAACAAAGAGCCGCCCCCAAGGACGGCCCTTTGCTCGATTAAATTATGCGCGCGGGAAGCTGACACGGGAAGCTGGCGCGCCCTAGTCGATGTGTTTCCCGTAGCGCTCCTCGGTGATCTCGTCGAGGGTGCGGCCCTGGGTGTTGGGGCACCAGATGACGCCCACCACGAGCGACACCAGAAGGAAGCCACACATGATGATGCCGGCAGTCACGAAGCCCGCAGGGGTTTCCACGCCGAGGCCCGCCACGGCCACGAGCGACCAGATGCCCAAAACGCCGCGCACCAAAAAGAACATGATGCCCTGCACGCCGCCGCGATACAGCGTCGGGAACAGCTCCGTCGACCACAGCGCATAGAAGCACTGGGCCGAGAAGCCGGCTGAGATGCCCCACAGCGCCACGAACACCCACAGAAGCCAGCCCCAGCTATCGGCCGTGCCCGCTTCCAGCTGCATGCCGAAGAACACCATGACCACCCAGGCCGCCAGCGCCATCACGGCCGTGGCCGCGAACAGGATGCGATGCGGGATCTTGTCGCCGAACTTCGAGAAGATGGCAAGCGAACCCACCGCCGTGAGGATCCACATGACCGCCTGTAGAAGTGAGATGGTCGTGTCGTCCAAATGCCCGGCCGCCGCGTACATGTAGGGCATGAACTGGCCCATGGTGCCGGCCACGATGTTCCACGTCAGGTACACCGCCACCAGGAACACGATAGACTTCACGTTCACCGAATTGGTCAGCGCGCGGCCCATCATCTGGATGAAGGTGTCGCGCTTGCCCTCAGCTGCGGACTGCTTTTCCGTCCAGTCCTTCGACTCCTCCAGCTTGCGCTGCAGATTCCACGCGATAAGTGCCACCACGAACAGGATGAGGAACAGCAGACGCATGGCGAACAGGCCGTCGAAGGGCCCATAGGTGCCCGCCGGCAGAAGCGCGCCGTCCGGCCCGAAGGTCGGGAAGATGAACGAGAACAGAAGCGCGATGAGGAAGACGACCGCCGGACCGCAGGACCAGGCGAACTGGCTGATGCCGATGTTGGCGGCGCGGCTCGTGGAGGAGGACATCTCGGAGATGTAGCTCCACGACGACGGCACGCCGGCGCCCACGGACAGGCCGGAAATGACGATGCCGGCGCAGAGCATCGGCAGGTTCACCGCGCACATGATGAGGAAGACGCCCGTGGCGTACACGAGCAGGTTGTAGGTGTAGATGAACTTGCGCCCGAAGCGGTCGGCCAGAAAGCCGCCGATGAGCGCGCCCACCGCCGCGCCGAAGGCATTCGCGCCCACGGCGCCCAAGATGGACACCCACACGTTGTCGAAGTTGAAGGCAATCGCCCAGGCCGCCAGCGCCACACCCGAGGCCACGATGCAGCCGGAGTCGAGGAAGTTGGTGAGTGATACGGCGATGGTGCCTTTTTTCTCTTGGGACAGAGCCATAGTTTTGCAGACCCTTTCTTAGTTGCTTAGTTGTCGGTCGCCGAAGCCGCGGGGAAATCCAGCATGGCCTCGTTGATCTTGACGTTGAACTCGCGGCCGATCTGCCGCAACCCCTCGTCGGTGATGGTGTTCAGGAATTCGCCCGAGCCGCCGTTCATGGCGCGGGCGCGCCCGTAGATGTCGGCGGCCTTCTCGATGGTGTGCAGAAGCCCGAAGGTGGAATCGAAGTCGGCGCCGGAGACGAACAGGCCGTGACTCGCCCACACCACCGCGTCGAAGGTCTTCATCTGCTCGGAGGTGGCCCGGGCGATGTCGGCGCCGCCGGGCACCATCCAGGGCACCACGCCGACGCCAGCCGGGAACACGACGACGCACTCGGTCATGGCCTTCCACAGCACGCGCGTGAACGTGCGCGCGTCCAGCGGCAACAGGTAGGAAAGCGCGATGATGTTGGTGGGATGCGCATGGTAGATGACGCGGCAGGCGCCGTCGGTGGCCGCGGCGCGCACGGCATGGTTCATGACATGGGTCGGGAACTCGGACGTGGGGCGTCCCCCCTCGTCGAGGCCCCACACGATGCGGTAGGCGTCGCCGGCAGCGGACAGCTCCACGATGCCGATGTTGCGAGAGGGATCGGACGCCACATTGCGCATGTAGTTGCCGGTGCCAGTGACGAGGAAGTACACACCGCCCATGGTGGGCGCCTCAACGCCGAGGGACGTCCAAGGACGCGGCTCCTTGTCAAAGAACTTGCGGGCGGTATCCACATCCTCGGGACGCAGGCGGTAGCTGAGGTTGCCGCCGTTGCGCTCGTGCCAGCCCTGCTCCCAGCCATCGTTGCACAGGCGCACGAACCCGCGCACGAACCCCAGCTGCTCCATGGCCACGCCGGACACCGCCCCGCGCGCCGTGTCGATGCCTTGGGAAAGCATCTCCTGTGCCTGATCGAAAAATGCCATATCGTTGCTCCTTGCTTGAAACTCCTCGGGGGCGAGACCTTGGTTGAGCTACACGCGCTCGGGCAGGACTTTGGCCTCGTAGGCGACCACGGCCGGGTACAGCTCGCCATCGAGCGGGCAGCCGGCGCGGCGGCAGTACTCGTCCCACACGGCACCGAAGGGCATGCTCTTCGCCTGCTCGGCCAGCATCATCTTCTCGGTGAACTGGTAGGTGTCCTGCAGCTCTTTCAGGCGCTCGCCCGGCTGCAGCAGCGCGTAGAGCAGCGACTTTTCCATGGCGCGCGTACCCGTGGCCCAGGCGCCCACGCGGTTGATGGAGGCGTCGAAGAAGTCGAGGCCGATGATGACCTTCTCCCACGCGCCCGGGATGTGGGCGATCTCCATGGCCACTTCCTTGGTGGGGTCGTCGAAGAGCACCACGTGGTCGGAGTCCCAGCGCACCGGGCGCGTCACGTGCAACGGCACCTTGTCGAAGAACAGCAGCAGGGCCGAGAGCTTGTCAGCCACGTTCTCAGTGGGATGGAAGTGACCCAGATCCAGCAGATCGTACACGCCGGGGTGCGTGGCGGCGTAGGCCAGGTAGAACTCGTTGGAACCCACGGTCATCGATTCCAATCCGATGCCGAACACCTTCGATTCGCAGGAGTCGATGACGCGGTCGTACTTCTCGGCGTAAATCTCGTCGAGGGAATCGCGCAGGCGCTCGCGCAGGCCAAAGCGGTCGCCGGGCACGTCCTTCAGGCCGTCGGGAATCCAGATGTTGCAGAGCGTCTGGTCATCGAGCGCCTCGCCGATCTGCTGGGATATCTTGCGGCAGGCCTTGCAGTGGCGGATCCAGAAGTCGCGCGTCGCCGCATCAGGCGAGGACAGCGACAGCTCGTTGTTCATCATGGGGTGGCCGAAGATGGTGGGGTTAAAATCGATGCCGTAGCCGTGCGCCTTCGCCCACGCGACCCAGGGCTCGAAGTGCTTGTACTCGATGGCGTCGCGGTCGACCCAGGGGTTCTCGTCGGTGAAGACGGCGTAGGAGGCGTGCAGGTTGATGCGCTTGGCGCCGGGCACGAGGGCCATGGCGGCCTCGAAGTCACAGGTCAGCTCCTCGAAGGTGCGAGCGCGGCCAGGGTAGTTGCCCGTGGTCTGGATGCCGCCGGAGAGGCCCCCTTCCTGATCGAAGCCGAGCACGTCGTCGCCCTGCCAGCAGTGCACCGAGATGGGCTTGGCGGCCAGCTTCTCCATCACCGCCTCGGTGTCGATGCCGAGGGCGGCGTACTCCTCGCGGGCCAAATCGTACATGGTAGTCATCGGGTTTCCTTTCTGTTGCTTCTGCTTGTTGGTTCGGTCGATTCGAATGGTTGCTTTCGTTGCCGTATCAAGAAACTACTCGTTCGCGCACAAAAATCGCTAGGGTTCCACCTTCTGCACGTCGAAGGACTCCGCGATGGCGGCGCGGACGGCCTTGAGGTGCGGGAACACCCCGTCGGCGAGCATCTGCACGACCTCGGGATACAGCACGTGCTCAATCGCGTGGA
>OGOH01002904.1_pt1 | contig 10231 bp, 5 predicted proteins | sample 1552571 | NCBI WGS metagenome assembly OGOH01 (sample SAMEA2580170, study PRJEB22360) | human gut metagenome | biome: human gut; feature: human-associated habitat; material: faeces | place: Denmark | collected 2008/2010
AATTGTTTGTCCAAGACAAATACCATTTTGGCTGGCCATTACCGATCACAGTTTTATCATCATCATAAATCTGGTCTGCCGATACTTTTTCACCCTCCTTGTTATAAAACAACCATTCACCGCTTTCATCGAATCCAGCAAAACGTTTGCCATAAAAATCACCGATATTACTACCTTTATACAGCCTTACTGCATTTCCTAAAGAACCATATCCGCCAATACCACCGAATTCAAGGAAGTCCGCACTACTGTAAGAGAATTCTTCCAGTTTGTTGGAAAAGACTTTAGACAAAGCAACTGTACTTTTCCATTGAAAATCTTTTCTTACAATTGGTATTGCATTCAACGTCAATTCTAAACCAGAACTGGTTATACTACCTATATTCAATGTACTAGATGAGTGGATATTTGCAGGAGAAGGCACCTTAACACTTGTCATCAACAAATTGTCAGCCTTACGTTTATATACATCCAATGAACCAGTAATTCGGTTTGTCAATACGCCAAAATCCACACCGAAGTTCCATTCCTTCTTCATTTCCCATTTCAAATTCGGATTCGGATTACGGCTCGGTCCCCAAGTTTGCAGCCATTGACCACTCGGATTCAGATACGGATCACCGATACCCAATGTAACCATTGACTGATAAGGATCGATACCTGAATTACCTGTCACACCATATCCGACACGAAGTTTCAAGTTAGATAAAACAGTCTGTTCTTGCATGAAATCTTCGTTTGAAACATTCCAAGCCACTGACGCAGATGGAAAATTTCCCCATTTATTATTCGGACCGAACTTGGAAGACCCTTCACGACGAATGGAAAACTGAGCGACATAACGATCTTTGAACACATAATTAATACGACCAAAGAAAGCAATCAAGGTTTCATCCTCCTTCTTACTGCCCATACCGGCCTTAATAGAAGCATCGCCATTCAAACCACTACCCGATCCTAAATTATTATCTTCTACTGAATTATTCAAGAAGCCGTTGTTATGCGCTTCGAACTGTTCATAAACCTGATATTGATAACTATAACCAGCAATCGCATTAATTTTGTGGTTATCAAGGAATGTTTTCGTATATTCAATGGTCGGTTCAAAGGTCTGAGTAGTCTTCATATAAGACTTTTTCCAAGCATATCCACCACTATTATAATCATTATAAGAAATACGGGAATCTACATCATAAAAACGACGTTCTTTCTGATCATCACGTGTATAACTTACAAAAATAGACCCTTTCAAGTCTTTGATCGGTTCGAAAATCAACTTACCGTCAAAAGAACTCGTCGTCTGCTGCTTATCATACTGCTGTTGGTTCAAACGAGCAACCTTATTTTCATCTTTTGCATAATCCTCATAATAAGTACCATCCTCATTATAAATCGGATTCGTTGGATTTGAACGTAAAGCAGATTCCCATTCTCCATCACCTCCCAGTAAATTCATGTTTCCATAATTCAAGCTCAGATTCGTCTGAAAAGTCAACATATTATTCAAAGCCCTTGTTTCCAAAGACATTCTACCACCATACTGTTCACGATCTGTCGCTTTTCCAATACCTTCCAAATCACTATAGTATAAAGATGCACGATAAAGTGTCGATTCACCACCACCAGAAATAGACAAGTTATGGCTATGAGATACATTACCTTTTTTTAGCAAAGTATCAAACCAATCCGTGTCACTACCTCTATCTGTCATGTAAGACGGATTGTTAAATTTACTCATAGCATTACGCCAATCCGTCGCATTCATAAAGTCAGGACGTTCTACTCCCCAATAATGCGTCAAATAAGTAGAATAATCTACCGATGTTTTTCCTTTTGAACCGCGCTTGGTCGTTATCAAAATAACGCCGGCATTCGCACGGGAACCGTAAATAGCCGCAGCGGAACCATCTTTCAATACATCAATCGATTCAATATCTTCACTGCGTAACAAATCCAGGTTCCCTCCTGGTATACCATCAATTACGACAAGAGGAGCAATATCGCCATTAACAGATACAACACCACGCATCTGAACAGCAACACCATTATTCGGGTTACTACCATTTGTTCGTGTAATAGACAATCCTGCAACTTTACCATCCAACAACTGGCGAACATCCCGGCTATTTGCCCCTGCTAAGTTCATATCCTCAGGCTTTACAGAAGATATGGCCGTAGCCACATCTGAACGTTTCATTGAACCATAACCAACAACAACAACTTCATCCAGCATTTCGGTATCTTCCGACAGAACAATATTCAGATCTGTCTGCCCTTTTAAAGCCACCTCCTGCGATTTAAAACCGATAAAAGAAAATGCCAATGTAACGTTATTGGCAGGGGGAATCAAAGTAAAGATTTCATCCCGATCAGCATTGAATTCAATGTAAAGTTTCCATCCAGATCAGTAGTAGTCCCCACAGTAGTTCCTTTCACCACTATACTTACACCACCCAGTGGCTCTCCCAACTGGTCCTTTACAATACCTTTTACAATATATCCTTTTTGTGCTAATACATGAACTTCTGCTTGCTTTAACGTATTGTCAACTTCAGAAGATCCAAATGCATAAGACTGCGTGAGCATTAAGGATAAACAAAGTAATGCTTCTTTTCTCATAATCTTATTCATTTAATTTTTGTAATTCAATGGCAATATTAGCCGATCTTAACACAATCACAGTAACACAGGGCAGCAAAAAGAGTATCATATTCAACCAATGAGCGATTATGACACTCTTTTGCACAATCAGGACACTACACAAAAACAATAAAAGATATCAGTTAGAACATAAGCAAATACCGAAACAGCTACTTGCACGAGCACTTCTTTATTCCAGCTCCTTATTGTAAATAAAAGATTATTTCACATTTGTACAGTCTGTCGGCAGGCCAATCGGTATTTTGTAAAGCTTTTGATGTAAACGGGACGTAACCCGACTTCGTCCGCAGATATTCGATTCTCCCGAAGTTAAAGATCACATTGTCACGTTTTTCCATTTATAATGACAGATCAACCCCTGCATCCAAATGACACACCAAACACTTGACATATAATGTCACTCCAAAATCGGAAAGACAAGAAAAATGACAATTCAAGACGAACCGAGATTTCAACAGAAATAGAAATATGGCCAAAAAGGGGTTATTGTCTACTTTAATCCTATTATATCGGATAAACCGAATAAAGACTACGAATAAAAATAGGTTATGGAAACAGCCCTATTGCATCCTTCGATACTCTCCCGGCGTAACTCCGTATTTGGCTGAAAACTCACGATAAAAATAGGACTTGTTAGAGATTCCGACCTGATAGATGATTTCTTGCACACTCAGGTTCGTCGTGACTAAAAGCCGGGCAGCATGCATCATGCGGTAGTCCTTGATGAAATCACTCGGTGTCAACGGTGAAATCTTTTTGAAACGGCGATACAAGGCACGGGTATTCATGCCTAATTTGTCGGCTATAAGTTCAGGACGCAACGTATCCTGAGCAAGGTTTTCCTTAATTATAGCTGTCACGGAATCCATAAACTCCTTATCTTCCTGATGGATCAACTGACCGCCGGACTGCTCATAAGCGCTTTCCGGAGAATAATAGTAGTCTTTCAGTTCTTTTTTATTCGCCATCAATCGGTTCACAACGGAATGGAGCACTACGGATGAGAATGGCTTGGTCAGGTATACATCGGCACCCAGATCCAATCCTTCCGCCTGTTCGTTTTCCGAGACTTTTGCCGATACTACGATCAAAGGTATATGCCGGGTGAACTTATCAGACTTGATACGGCTGATCAACGCAAACCCATCCATACTCGGCATCATGATATCCGTAATAATCAAATCAGGAGTTTGCTGGTCCATCAAGGCCAAAGCCTCTTCTGCATTAAATGCCTCCCGAACGGCATATTCGGACGATAAAGTTTCCTTAATCAGCCAAACGATATCCCGGTTATCATCAACCACCAAGATAACCGGATTACCGATATTCCCGGAGGTTTCGGCAGCTACTGCCGAAACCTCCGGTTGCACAACCGGAACCTCTTCATCGGCTTGTTCGTCTAAATCCATCTCCTCGACCTCCAGATAAGGCAACGTAACGATAAATCCGGCAGATTCCCCCTCCTTGCTTTCCACATTTATCTCACCACGAAGCAGCTGGACCATACTATGGCAGATGAAAAGTCCTAATCCGTTTCTGGAAGTCATCTGAGTATAATTATTTCCATCCAAATCTCCTAAGATATGAAAACGGTCGAAAATCGTTTTCAAGTCAGCTTCCGCTATCCCCTTACCCGTATTATATACCTTTATTATCAGAGACTCATTTTCTATCCGGACAGAAACATCAATCGTACCTTTCTGTTCCGTGTACTTGAATGCATTCGACACCAAATTGCGTATAATCTTTTTCAAACTGGGTACATCCGTATTCCAATAAACCGGTTTATCAACATCACTGAAGGTAAAATTGATCCCGTTCTGCTCCGCAACAGGTATAAACGATTCGCATTGCTTCCGGATCAAACTGCTTACGGATACCCGTTTGATCTGTATATGACTGAATCCGACCTCCTCGATCTTTCTAATATCCAAAATTTCCTGGATCAACTCATTCAGATTTGTGACATTCTCACCCAGGATACGGGCATACTTCTCCAATTTCCCATCAGCCAATCGGTCAGCAGATATCTTGATATAATCATTCACACCATTAATCAAAGTCAAAGGCGTACAAAGCTCATGCGTGATGTTGGCAAAGAAATTCAACTTCGCTTCATATAGTTTTTCTTTTTGCTCTTCTCTGATTTTCCGGGCGACTTCGGCCTGTTTTTCCACAATCCGGCGGCGCAGCCAATACACGATGCCCGAACATATGGTCGCCAGTACCAAACCATAGGCAATCATGGCCCAAGAACCGCGATACCAGGGAGGCAACACCCGTATATGCAAAAAATACTCCTTGGCATCCGAATCGAACACATCATTCTTGTAACGGACTTTCAAAACATAATTGCCATAAGGTAACTTCGTAAAAACAACCTCATTATCTTTCTGCAGTTCGGTCCATGATGTATTATAGTTTTCCAATAAGTACGAATACTCATAGTTTTCCCCGTGTATATAGTCGGTCGCCACAAAAGAAATCGAAAATGTGGATATGTTGGGGGGAATGGTCACATATCCGGTTTTCTGATCCGTATAGTCATACAAACTATGCGTTTCATGCCCCATCTTCATTTCAAAAAAATGTAAGGCCGGCTTATAATTCTCCTGCCGGTCGTTTTGCGGATCTACCCATATCACCCCGTTAATCCCACCGAAGAACAGTTTTCCTGTGTAAGGGCACTTCCAATAAGCATCATCCGAAAATTCCGTCACATCCAGATCGGGACTTTCATAATTATGAAAAAAACGATTGTGAGGATTGTATTTGGTAAGTCCCTTATTTGTACTCAGCCAGACACAGCCGTCAGAATCTTCAAGAATACCATGAACCATATCATTCTTGATACCGTCGATCCTGCTATATTGGCGTACTTCCGCCGGATTCCCTGAATGTAATTTCATCTGTGTCATACCAGAACTCGCCCCCAGATAAAAAGTAGAATCCTTACTATAACACATACAAAGCACATCCCCTACCGCCCGGTTACCTGCATTATTCATCGGAATAAATTCGTATTTCTTAGTCAACAGATTAAAACAAACCAATCCATATCCCCCACGGCTCCCTAAATAAAGAAGAGAAGCCTCATCATCATAACTCATAGAATGGAACTCATTACAAACCTTTCCATCCTTTTCAAGGATAAAAGACTTTACATATTTAATCACAAGCTCCCCCCCCTTTCTACCAATAACAACTTCCAGCAAACCATCTCCGGTCGTTGCCATCCACAACGTCGAATCATTCACTTCACGGATGGCATGGACATATCTAATCTTTGTATCAACAAGACTTGCCATCGTATGGACTTGCTTGTCCACTAAGGAATAATATGACACCCCCGGTCCTTCTGTCCCGATCCACACCCAGGGATAATAGTTACTTTTACGGAAACAATAGACGCGATCGCTAGACAAGCCGTTCGATGTTGTGAAATGTTTGACCTTCTCAGCTGGTATTTTTTCTTTTTCATAGGAATCATAATCTTCCACACGCACAAAACCATTTCCTTTAGTTCCGAACCAGATTGTTTTCTCATCTTCGGTATAGATCGAACGGACCGGATTCCGCACGACAATCGGCAAACTCTTGAGTTGAATCCCAGAAAATCGGTTATACTTGTCATAATACATCCGGACTCCCTGCCCGTCCGTACCAACCCATAGGATATCCTGCTTCCGGTCAGGCAAAACACAGAATAGCCCGACATCAAACCTCAATGCCTCTTCCTGATTATCGATGTTTAGCAAAAGCCCGTTCCTGAAAACCAAGTAGGGGACGGAATGAAACAAAGCGATACGAGAAAGCTTTCCATATTGATCCATCCAGCTGGTAAGGTCGGCCAGATACTCTTTCCTGCGATCTTTCATCCGGTAAGAATAAAAGTGGTTTTCCATATCCACATAATACAAAGTGCCATTGAGGTAATAAGCACGGTCAATTTCCTTTTCATGAATCGGAGTTTTCTTTATGTCCAATACCAAGGGAAAAGACTCAAAATCTGGACAAATCTCAAGCAGGCAGCCTTCGGCGTCAAGAATAAAGAATTGCCTTTCTCCGTTTGCAAACAAGACTCTGGATACTTCTTCATTCATTCCCTGTACATGTACATCCTGGAAAGAGCCAGTTTTGGGAGAATAGCAGGAGATAAAATCTTTTTGCTTTATGAGCAGTGTATTACCAGCCGAATCAGACACCACATTCAAACATTCGGGATATTCCGTGTAGGACTCCGTCACCTTCCGGTCTTTCAGCGAGAACCGATTCAATCCCATAGAAGTCGATACCCACAGAAATCCGTCCCCACCATACACGATTTTATTGATGATATTACTGCATAAGGTATTCTTGTTGTTCGGTTCAAAGCGAAATACATATGTATTCTTGCCGTTATACAGATTCAAACCGTCGTAAGTACCGATCCACATATAACCGTTCTCATCCTGATACATGTCAAGGATAGCATTATTTGACAAATCTATATTATTTGCCATATGCAGGGAAATCCCCGCAGACACCGGACAAGAAAACAGAAACAAACAGACAATAACAGCCCCCACAAAACGGAAAAATGCCGCATATCTGGTATCTATATAGGATAAATTCATAATAACGGTTATTAGGCCACAAATATAGCAAATAATGTGTCAATTTTTTCTTACTTTTGCACCAAACGTCTGTAACTAATAAAGTATTAATCGTTTTAATACAATTTAAATATATGAAAAAGTATCTTCCTATCGCCGCTTCCGTTCTGCTTCTCGCAGCCTGTAGCGAAAAACCGGGTTACGAAATTACCGGTACCGTTTCAAACAATAATTTGAATGGTAAGTATGTATATCTCTATGAATATGGAGTAAAAGATGCTGCACCACTGGACAGCGCCTTAGTACAAAACGGAACTTTTGCCTTGAAAGGTACACAAAACTCCCCAGTCCTCCGTACTCTCCGTTTTTCGGAAGAAGTGGTTGAACCGGTGCGTGTCGCTCCCGGAGAAAACGCTCCGTTCATGGCAACATTCGTACTTGAAAACGGAAAATTAGCAGTCGTGCTGGATTCGACTTCCACTGTTAGCGGTACTCCCGAAAATGACGCACAAAAAGAATTACAGTCCAAAATCAAAGACTTACGCTCTGGTATAGACAAATTGGTCGCCGATATGAAGTCGGGCGATGAAAATCTGATAAAACAGGCGGAAGCCAAATATGAAGAGATCGACCGTAAGATTACGGAAACCGTTGTCAACTACATCCTGGCTCATACAGATAAACAGTCTGCCGCCAAGAACCTCTACGATTTCCGTTACAACATCGACGAAGAGCAGCAAAACGAAATCATCTCCAAAGCGGATTCTTCTTTCAAATCCGTTCCGGGAATCAGCTATATGATCGATCATCTGAATGTTTTGAAAAAGGTAGCCATAGGACAGAAGTTCACTGATTTTGAAATGCCGAACGCTAAAGGCGAAGTGCACAAACTTTCCGAATACGTCGGCAACGGCAAAGTCGTCCTGATTGATTTCTGGGCATCCTGGTGTCCTCCCTGCCGTGCAGAAATGCCGAATCTGGTCAAAGCCTACAAAGATTACAAGGACAAAGGATTCGATATCATCGGTATCTCGTTAGACAGCAAAGCCGATGCGTGGGCCAAAGGCGTAAAAGACCTGAACATCACCTGGACACAACTGTCCGACTTGAAAGGCTGGCAGAACAGCGGTGCCGCTCTTTATGGTGTCAACAGCATCCCTCATACCGTACTGGTTGACAAAGACGGTACAATCATCGCCAAGAACCTGCACGGTCAGGAGTTGGAAGATAAAATTAAAGAAGTTTTGAAATAATCAGTCCTGTTGCACGGCTGAATTTTAAATTTTATCTTTGTGCGGTCTTTTAAAAGCGATCTTACATTAAAATTAGCATAAAGTTTTATTATCACTTTAATATAATAAATTAGCGATTATGATTTATTCACATGAAGTTCAACACATGTGTGTTGTAAAGAAGGGAGCTAACCACCAGTGTGCTCCGATTCCTGAAGAAGGAAAGTGGGTTAGAGCAACTCAGATTTCTGATATTTCTGGTTTGACTCACGGTATCGGTTGGTGTGCACCGAAACAGGGTGGATGTAAGCTGACTCTGAACGTTAAAGAAGGAATTATCCAGGAAGCACTTGTAGAAACTATCGGTTGTTCCGGTATGACTCACTCTGCTGCTATGGCTTCAGAAATCCTGCCGGGCAAAACACTGTTGGAAGCATTGAACACTGACCTTGTTTGTGACGCTATCAACACTGCAATGCGCGAATTGTTCCTGCAGATCGTTTACGGTCGTACACAGTCTGCTTTCTCTGAAGGTGGTCTGCCGGTCGGTGCCGGTCTGGAAGACTTGGGTAAAGGTCTGCGCAGCCAAGTAGGAACCATGTTCGGTACATTGGCAAAAGGTCCTCGTTACTTGGAAATGGCAGAAGGTTACTGTACTCGTATGGCTCTCGATGCTGACGATGAAGTAATCGGTTATGAATTTATCCACTTAGGTAAATTCATGGATATGGTGAAGAAGGGTATGGATGCTAACGAAGCACTGGAAAAAGCTAAAGGCTCTTACGGTCGTTTCAAAGAAGCTGTAAAATATATCGATCCTCGTAATGAATAAGAAGACACTGACACGCGTCCTTCTCGGGCTGATCGCTATCACCACAGTGGCAACGGTTATCGCTTACTTCGTGATTAAAGCGGACCGTCCCTGGATGGCTTTTTATGTGGCCTGCTGCGGCGGTGTACTTGTTTTCAATTTTCTGATATCTTTATTTCTGGTAAATAAGAATTTAAAAAAGTAAAAAATAATATGGCTTTATTTGAAAGTTATGACCGTCGTATTGATCATATCAACGCGGTATTAAACGAATATGGTATCAACGGTATCGAAGACGCAAAGGCTATCTGCGATGCTAAGGGTATCGACCCTTATACAATGTGTAAGGAAACTCAACCGATCTGTTTCGAGAACGCTTGCTGGGCTTACGTAGTAGGTGCCGCTATCGCTATCAAGAAAGGTTGTACGAACGCTGCCGAGGCTGCCGAGGCTATCGGTATCGGTTTACAGGCATTCTGTATCGCTGGTTCTGTTGCGGATGACCGTAAGGTGGGTATCGGCCACGGTAACTTGGCCGCTCGTTTGCTTCGCGAGGAGACTAAGTGTTTCGCTTTCTTGGCTGGCCACGAGTCTTTCGCCGCAGCTGAGGGTGCTATCAAGATCGCCGAGATGGCAAACAAGGTTCGTAAAGAGCCTTTGCGTGTTATCTTGAACGGTTTAGGTAAGGATGCCGCTAAGATCATCTCTCGTATCAACGGTTTCACGTATGTACAGACTCAGTTCGACTACATGACAGGTGAGGTGAACGTTATCGAGGAGAAAGCTTACTCTAACGGTCTTCGTGCGAAAGTTAAGTGCTACGGCGCTGACGACGTTCGCGAGGGTGTGGCTATCATGCGTAAGGAAGGTGTTGACGTATCTATCACGGGTAACTCTACGAACCCGACTCGTTTCCAACACCCGGTAGCCGG
>OGOH01002914.1_pt1 | contig 10200 bp, 7 predicted proteins | sample 1552571 | NCBI WGS metagenome assembly OGOH01 (sample SAMEA2580170, study PRJEB22360) | human gut metagenome | biome: human gut; feature: human-associated habitat; material: faeces | place: Denmark | collected 2008/2010
AATACAGATTTATGCTTAAATTCCATATCCGTCTCCTGTGGGATTTCTACCTGCGCTATGCTCAAATGACGATTCCAATGTTCTGCATGCTCTCCGCAATGCTGTCCATGTCATCATAATTGCAATTCTCGCTCCACTTCTCCTTGCTCCATACCTCAATCCGGTTCAGATTACCCGTAAGCACCACATCCTTCTCCAGACCAGCGAATTGGCGCAGCGTCTGCGGCACCAGAATTCTCCCCTGCTTATCCAGTTGGCATGTCGTAGCTCCGGCTACAAAGAAACGTGAAAAGGTTCTTGCGTCTTTATTTGTAAGTGGTAATGCTCGGAGTTTCTCTTCAAAAGCAACCCATTCATCCATCGGATAAATAGAAAGGCAACCATCCAACCCTCTTGTCAGTACGAACTCTTCCCCTAAGAGTTCCCTGAACCTGGAAGGGATGATCAGACGCCCCTTCGCGTCGATCGTATGATTATACTCGCCCATGAACATGAAACCCACCTACTCTCGTGAAACACGATTCTCCCCTTCGTGCTTCCAGGGTGCAAATGGTGTATTCTGCCACTCATCCCCATTCGCTACCACTATTCACCACTTTCTACCACTTATGTAATCATTCTAAACTATTTACCATGAAAAAACAAGTGCATATCCAAGTTTTTTTTCATTTCATGAAATATCCACAGGTTTTTTTTCAACCTGTTTATTTTCTGTGCATTATTATGAAATGAAAAAGCTTCCGGACAGTCGCCGGAAGCTTTTTTCTGACTTTATGTTCTGTTATTTTATGACATTTTAAAGGCCTTTGAACACAAAGGAAAATTTCATCTTTTCATTGGTATCCAGAAGGTATTCCGGATGGGTGCGGGCACCCCAGCTGTCATCTCCTCCAACACCCATCTGCGCCTTTGCGGCACGGACAACGGTATAATGGATTGCCGGAAGCTCATAGGGATGCATGGCATTTTCCATTTCATGAGGAGTATATGGAAGTGCCGAGAACATCATCGGGCCGTTTTCTTTATCCATCTCAAAGAGCATTCCTCTGCCCTTTCTGTCTGTGATCTTTGCCCAGCGTACTTCCTCCTTGTTTCCGCATTCCTGCGGCACAAGATAGCGTGCCATATTGTCTGTCACGAGATTCTCATAAATGCCGAGCTTTGCGCCATGCTTCCGGTCTGCATAAGTCTCTGCCGGTCCCAGGCCGTACCACTGAACATGATCATAATCCGCATTGAATTTAAAGAGTACTCCGAACTCCGGCATATCGCCCAGCTCTTTTACAGGATCATAGGTCAGCGTTGTCTTTACTCTTCCATCTCCGGTTACCTCATAGGCAAGGCGGCATTCACTGGCAGGCGTAGTTGGCAGGATGTAGGTAAAAGCAACCTCCACGCTGTTTTCGTGAACCGTTGTTTCCGGAGCATTGGCCGGACCATACATGCCTTTTCGGTAATCCTTATGACTTGCGTACATGCTGGCGATCTTCCACTGTGCATAGCGCATCTGCATCAGACTTCCGCAATCATTATCTGTAGGTGCTCTCCAGAAGTTGGGCTTCGGAATCGCTTCGATCATTTCTCTTCCTGCATATTTATACGAAACCAGGCCACCATTGAGAACGGAAAACAGCACTTCAAAATTTTCCCCGCGGACACCGATGTTATGAAGGCTTCTCACAAGCTCCACGCCACACGCAGGAGCTTCCGGTGTTCCTTCCACCTGATAAACATACTGGCCGAAAGCAACCTCATGTCCTGCCTCTGCCCAAAGTGTTTTTTCTCTGAGAAGGAAAGCTACGGTTACCGTATATTCGCCCGGGCGCTGCTGTTTTCCAAATGGAAGTCTGTAGGTCTGTTGACTTAAAGGCTCCACCGCTGTATCCAGTGTCTCTGTGCGGAGAACATGACCGTTCTTTGCAAGAGTTACTTCACATCGGAATGTGTCCGTATTTACAAAAAGATTTTTGTTGATGATCTTAACAGAATCCTCACTTACCTGCGCAGTGATATTCTGGTAGTTGAATTTTACCTCCTGCATCTTTGGTGAAGCATCTCTGTCTCCGCCGTATGCGATACCGTTTCCACTGAAATTATAATCTGTAGGACGTTCACCGAAGTCTCCGCCGTATGCCTGGAATTCTTTACCGTAACGGTCTTTTTTGTAAATAGACTGATCAATGTAATCCCAGATAAAGCCACCCTGATATTTCGGTTCTGTATCTGTAAGATCTGTATATTTATGCATTGCACCGCAGGAATTTCCCATTGCATGGGTATACTCACAGCAAATAAACGGCTTGCTGTCATCCTTTGCAAGGAACTCCCGGATCGCTTCTACGGAAGGATACATCTGGCTTTCCATGTCACTGGTGGCATTGTAGCTGCGGTCATGGAAAACCCCCTCATAATGTACCAGTCTTGTAGGATCATTCTTGTGGTAGAACTCAGACATCTCAAAGATATCTTTTCCACCAAAGGATTCATTTCCACAGGACCAGATCAGGATCGCCGGGTGGTTCTTGTCACGCTGATACATGGAATTTACACGGTCCAGCATCATGCCCAGCCATTCCGGTTTGTTGTGCGGAACGATATCCGTGTGATCTCCGGTAAATTCTGCTATATCCCAGGTTCCGTGAGACTCCAGATTGTTTTCTGCGATCATGTAAATACCATATTCATCACAGAGACGGTAGATCGGAGATGCATCCGGATAATGACAGGTACGGATCGCATTGATGTTGTTCTGTTTCATGGTCACGATGTCTTTGAGCAGTTCCTCCCGGGACACATGTCTTCCTGTGACAGAGCTGAACTCATGGCGGTTCACACCCTTGAATACGATACGTTTTCCGTTAAGGGTCATGATACCATCCTTCATTTCAAAACGGCGGAAACCGACTTTCTCCGGGATGATCTCCTGGAGCTTTCCGCTTTCATCACTGATCTCCAGCTCCAGATCATAGAGATTCGGCTCTTCTGCACTCCAGAGAAGGGGATCCTGAATCTCCCAGGTACAGGTATCCTCTCCGTTCAGAGATCTTTCCTCCTGCAAAAGGATCTCTCCCTTTCCGGAAAGTGTAAGCTTCATTTTTCCTTTTCCCCAGGTACTGGTCACGATCTCAAGCTCGGCTTTTTTGAGAGTTTCATCCGGAATGGCACGGATCCTGAGATCATATACATGGACATCCGGTACCGTAAACAGATAAACATCTCTGTAAATTCCGGAAAAACGGTAAAAATCCTGATCCTCGCACCAGCTGCTGGCTGTCCATTTAAACACCTGTGCCGCCAGCTTGTTCTCGCCGTCCTTCAGATATTCCGTAAGCTCGAATTCTGACGGAGTAAAAGAATCTTCACTGTATCCCACAAATTTTCCATTGAGCCACAGAGCCAGGCCGCTCTCTGCTCCCTGGAATGAAACAAATACTCTTTTTCCTTTCATGCTCTCCGGCACATGGAAATATCTCACATAGCTTGCCACCGGGTTAAAACGTTCCGGGATCTGTCCCGGATGAAGTTCTTCATGGCCTTCCCACGGATACTGGACATTGGCATACTGCGGTGCATCATATCCTTCCATCTGGATATGTGCCGGCACATAAATGTCCTCCCAGTCCTTACAGGAATATGCTTCTTCCTCAAAGCCTGGGATAGCAGATGCATAATTCCGTGCATAATGGAACTTCCAGAGACCATTCAGACTGTGACGGAAAGAAGTTTTCCCATCTTCTCTCTCTTCCTCACAGCGATAATATGCATGATCTGAGTGGGCATCCATTCTTCCGTCGCTGAAATACCGTGGATCTTTTAACAGAGAATGATCAAATTTTTTCATTTTTTCCTCCTGCCCGGCAGATTCTGTTTTTTCTGCCGGATCCTTCGTTTTTTATGCTATGATCATTATAGTATAATCCACCGGATTATGGTATAATATGTTTCGCCAAAATATATAACATTTAGAAACAGGTGAATATCATGTCGATCTATTTCAGAAACACTCCGGTCAGTGCTCCCTTCATGTTTGAATCTCTTGGGAACCACTGGAATCAGGTTAATATCTTCCGTCCGGACGGATATCCGTATTATCATTACCTCCAGACTGAAAAGGGTACCGGACGCATTGAAGTCCGTGGAAAATTTTATACTCTCGGAGCCAACGAGGGCATCCTCATCGCCCCCGGTGTCCCTCATTCCTATCACAGGGAGTCTACCTCCTGGACCACGATGTTTGCCACCTTCACAGGAACACTGGCAGGCAGCATTCCTTCCATGACAGACAACCAGGAAGTGATCCTTATCGAAAAGGAACAGGGGGCCAGTATCCGGAAAATGATTTCTTCTACCTTGCGTAAATATCATCAGCCCACACCGGATATGAAATCTCTTTCTTCCGACTGCTATAATTTTCTTATGAATTTTACAGACTGTGCAGCTTCTCCGAAGATACAGGATAATCCTCTCTACCAGAGATATGTGATCCCGGTAATAAAAGAAATCGAAACCGGTTATCAGCAGGATATCACTGCAGCGCAGCTGAGCCGGAGCGTTTTTGTCTCTCCGCAGTATCTTTCCCGTCTGTTCCGCCGTTTTATGGGCTGCTCGGTTTACGAGTACGTTACCATGTACCGCATCAGCCGCGCACGTGAGCTTCTGCTTTCCAGACCGGATATGAAGATCCAGGATGTTGCCGGTGCTTCCGGATTTTCCGATGCCAGCCACTTTATCGCCATGTTCCGTAAAGTCACAGGCACAACTCCTCTGGATTTCCGAAAGATGTACTGATATATTCCTACTGCACAGCACAAAAACTGCCCTGCCGGAAACGTCGTAGAAGACGTTTTCCTGCAGGGCAGTTTTCTGCTGCTCTTATCAGCCAAATGCCGGTATCCTATATCTGTTTGATCTCAGTTTCCGTAATATAATTCCAGAATACGATCAACTCTTTGGCTGGCCTCCAGATTCTTCAGAAGATCGCTCCTGCTCCTGATCTGGCTGTCCAGCTTCTTCCGTTCCTCCTGCAGCTGCTGCAAAAGTGACGCTTTCCGAAGAGCTTCCTCTTTCTTCTGTATCTCGTTCTGATCCATTTTTTTCTCCCTGTACAGTCTCTGTTTCCAGATTCTCTGCTACATTTTCCCGTTGCTGTTCCGCTTCTTTCTCTGCCTGCTGATCTTTCTCGATCCTTCTCATCCGTACTTTTGCCCGCTTTCTGGACATCACGCGTTTCACTGCAACTACCACGGTGCAAAGAACAAAAAGTATTACCGAGATCACCAGTGAAACATCCACGCCGGTTCCCGGAAACAGTATTTTATCTGTGCGGAACCACTGGAGCACTGTTCTTCCCAGACCATAGCCTGCCAGATATCTCAGAAAGATCTCTCCCTGAAATGCTTTTTTGCGAAGCAGCATCATAAGCATCAAAAGCACAAGCAGACACCAGAGACTTTCATAGAAAAACAAGGGCTGTACCAAAATCCAGGTACCACCGTCCACGGTTTGAAGCTTTTCACGCATAGCCGTGGTGACCTCTCCTGCCCGTACCGCAGTCAGCGGCAGCTGCATGGAAAAAATGTTGTCTGCATATTCCCCGAAAGATTCTCTGTTAAAAAAGCTTCCCCACTTTCCTATTATCTGCCCGATCAGAAGTCCCATGCAGGCAAGATCTGCCATCTGCCAGAAGGATTTCTTTCGGATCCTGCAGTAGACCGCACCACCCAGCACACCGCCCAGAAGTCCGCCATAAAACATAAGTCCTCCGGACCGTATATTCAGAAGCTGTCCCGGATCATTTTTATAAAGGCTCCAGGAAAAAGCCGCATAAAGCAGCCTTGCCCCTGCCACACCGGAAAGCAGCGTTATAATGGCCAGATCCAGATATGCATCCGGATCTTCATGATTTCTTCTGGCTTCCAGTACCACAAAAAAGATTCCCAGAAGCATTCCTATCGCGATCAGGACGCCATAGATCGTGATCTCAAAGCCAAAGATCTCAAAGGATCTCGGCACATGATCCAAAACCAGATTTAATCCGGGAAACCGAATTGACATATCCATAAAATCACCTGTTATAATTTTTCAGCTTACAGCCGGTATTTCACAGACGTTGGTGATCACACGTTAAATCTGAATAAGATCACATCTCCGTCCTGTACAACGTACTCTTTTCCTTCCATACGTACAAGGCCCTTCTCTCTGGCACCTGCATAGGAACCGCAATCCAGAAGATCCTGATAATTCACAACCTCTGCTTTGATAAATCCACGTTCAAAGTCTGTGTGGATCTTACCTGCTGCCTGCGGTGCCTTGGTTCCGATCTTGATGGTCCATGCTCTTGTCTCATCCTCTCCTGCTGTCAGGAAGCTCATAAGGCCAAGAAGGTGATAGCTTGCGCGCACCAGCTTCTCTAGGCCGGATTCTGTCAGTCCCAGATCCTCAAGGAACATCTTTCTCTCATCCTCATCCAGCTCGGAGATCTCCTCCTCGATCTGCGCACAGATCACAAATACCTCGCTGTTCTGTTTGGCAGCGTATTCACGTACTGCCTGTACATACTGATTGTTCGCCCCATCATCTGCGATATCATCCTCTGCAACGTTAGCCGCATAGATCACCGGTTTTGCAGTAAGAAGATTATAGGTTGCAAGCCATGCATCCTCATCTTCGTTCTCTGTTTCCAGAGTAATGGCAAGCTGTCCCTCTTCCAGATGCGTCTTTACTTTTTCAAGGAATGCAAGCTCTTTGGCAGCTTCCTTATCCATACGTGCAGTCTTGGTAACCTTGGCAATTCTTCTCTCGAGGATCTCAAGATCAGAGAAAACAAGCTCCAGATTAATAGTCTCGATATCGCGGAGCGGATCAATGCTTCCATCTACATGAACAACATTGGAATCCTCAAAGCAGCGTACTACGTGAACGATAGCATCTACCTCACGGATATTTGCAAGGAACTGGTTTCCAAGTCCCTCTCCCTTAGATGCGCCTTTTACAAGACCTGCAATATCGACGAATTCGATCACTGCCGGTGTTACTTTTTTTGATTTATAAAAATCTCCGAGAAGATTCAGTCTCTCATCCGGAACGGTTACAACACCCACATTGGGGTCGATAGTACAGAACGGATAGTTTGCGGATTCTGCTCCGGCTTTTGTCAGTGAATTGAATAATGTACTTTTTCCTACGTTAGGAAGACCTACGATTCCTAATTTCATCTCTCTATATACGTCCTTTCGATATATTTATTTACAGTATTTTTCAGATACTCTTTAAACAGGCCTTTCCGTTTTTCAGGCCATTCCTGTCCCATATTACCATACACAGCCTGAAATCGCAACTGTGAGGCATTTATTGTTACTGTCAGTCCCTGGACATGATCATCAGAAGCTGCCCGCTTTCATACAGGATCTCTGCGGTTTCTTCCGAAATCTCATTGCTGACGGTCAGGCCACTGTCTTCTACTGTCAGATGATATCCGTTCAGCGGATACTTAAATCCCTTCAGAGTGAGGCCTGTCACATCACCTCCCACAGTAAAGAATGAAACATATTTTCCAAACTGCTCCTCTCTGTGCAGTATGGTTCCGCTTTCTGCAAGTGTGATATAATTCCACTGATCTGCGATCGCAATACGAACGCCCTGTTCCTTACCCATAGAAAGCAGTCCCAGATTCGCCAGCACATGATCCAGCCTTGTGCCGGTAGCTCCCAGGATCAGGATATCCTTTGCACCCTTGCGGATCATCTGGTTTACCGCAGACTGTGTATCCGAATCATCCTTCTCTGGCTTCAGCCTGATGATCTCCGGTCCCTTCAGGCTTTCCATATATTTTTGGCCTTCTTCGGAAAGACTGTCAAAATCCCCAATTGCAAGATCCGGAATAAATTCCCGGTTTTTCATAAACCATTCCATCCCCTTATCTGCAGCAACAAGAGTGATTTTCTCTCCTCGGCTTTCTTCTATTCTTTTTTTTAAAAAATCGAGGGCAAAACCATTCTGGATATTGCCCCCGCTGATTATTATTGTATCAATCATTTTCAGTCCAGCTTTTCTTTGATATCGTGAATCCGCTCTGTGATATGTCTTACATTGGCTGCCACATCGCCCTTAAATACCCAGGAACCTGCGACCATGAGGTTTGCACCGGCACGCATAACCGTCTCCAGTGTATCATCATTGATACCACCATCTACCTGGATATCAACATCCAGCTCTTCTTCATCAATAAGCTCACGAAGCTCCTGGATCTTCTCCGTGCATTCGTCCATGTATTTCTGTCCGCCAAATCCTGGCTGAACAGTCATTATCAGCACCATATCCACATCTTCAAGAAGATGGCTGATGTCATTTACCGGTGTGGATGGCTTGATCGAAACTGCCGCCTTTACCCCTGCTGCCCTGATCTGCTCCAGTGTACGCTCCAGATCCTCACATGCCTCCGCATGTACAGTAATGGAATCTGCTCCGCATTCTACAAAATCGCGGATATATCTTTCCGGTTCTGTTACCATCAAATGTACGTCGAAAAACATGTTGGATTCTTTCCGGATCGATTTGATCACCGGCATTCCAAAAGAAATGCTCGGGACAAAATCTCCATCCATAACATCAATATGAAGCCATTCAACTCCTGCTTTTTCCAAAGTCTGAATCTGTTCGCCCAAACGGTTAAAGTCCGCCGACAAAATTGAGGGGCACAATCGATACTCCATTTAATATCTCCTTTTCTCTTTTAATTCTTCATATAAACTAAGATAATCTTCATATCGGATGCTGCTGATCTTTCCGTCCTCGAGTGCTTCTTTTACTCTGCATCCCGGTTCATGAATATGCCTGCATCCCTGAAATCTGCATTCTTCATCATATTTTCGAAACTCCGGAAAATAATCTTTCAGATCCTGCTCTTCCATATCTGTCAGATACAGGGAAGAAAATCCCGGTGTATCCATAAGAAACGTATCTTCTCCGACAGGAATAACCTGCGAGTGGCGTGTCGTATGACGTCCTCTTTTCAGTTTCTTACTGATCTCACCCGTCTCCATCTGCACCTCTCCCTGTAAAAGATTGGTCAATGATGATTTTCCGACTCCGGACGGTCCGGCAACTACAGTTGTCTTTCCTTTCAGAATCTCATGGATTTCCTCCAGTCCCTCCTTTTCGAGGGCACTGGACAGAATCACATGATAACCGCAGTTTTTGTAAGTTTCATAAAGCTCTGTCACTTCCTGCTCCGATGCAAGATCTTTTTTATTAAAACAAATCACTGCCGGAACATCTGACTGTTCCATCATGATCAGGAAACGGTCCAGAAGCATAAAATTCGGTTTTGGATTTTCCATTGCAAAAATCACAAATGCCTGATCCACATTGGCAACTGCCGGGCGGATCAGGGAATTTTTGCGGGGGAGGATCCTGGTCAGGTTCCCCTCCCGTTCCTGTTCATTCAATACTGTAATCTCTACATTATCACCAACCAGCGGTTTCTGATTATCCTTTCGGAAAATACCCTTGGCTTTACATTCATAAAGCACTTCGTTCTCTCCGTAAACATAATAAAACCCGGCAATTCCTTTGATAATTTTACCCTGCATGAATTACTCTGCTTTCTTGAAAGTCAGTGGATAAGAACCAAGCTGCTGGAAGTTTCCGTCAATCAGCTCTGATACATACAATGTTCCTTCGCTGACTCCTGACGCACCTGTAATATCCAACGTATACGGGAATGTAATCGCCTCTCCGTCAACCACTTTAGTAGAAGTTGTTTCTCCGTTTACTTCCTGGATCAGTTCCAGACGAATTGCACCACCCTGATATCCATTTGGAGTATTCAGTGTCTGCGTACATTTCCATACTTCGCCGTTTGCAGCAGCTGTGCTCTGCTGCGCCGTATCTGCTGTGGAAGCACTGTCTGTTGTTGTATCTGTTGTAGTTGTTGTATCTGCCGGAGCCTGATTGCCGCTGCTTACTACGATAGAGATCGTTTCATCCGGATTGCCGTATGCGGTGTCCCCATCCTCTGAAGTTGCAGATGGATCCTGTGAGATGACCTGTCCTGCCGGCACTTCACTGCTCTGCTGTTCTGTAATCTGAATGTCTGCCCATTTACCAAGTGCAGTGATCGCTTCATTCTTAGTCATTCCTAATACATCCGGAATCTGTGCAGTATCACCATAATCCAGACCACGGCTGACAACCAGTGTA
>OGOH01002915.1_pt1 | contig 10200 bp, 11 predicted proteins | sample 1552571 | NCBI WGS metagenome assembly OGOH01 (sample SAMEA2580170, study PRJEB22360) | human gut metagenome | biome: human gut; feature: human-associated habitat; material: faeces | place: Denmark | collected 2008/2010
ATATTAATAATTCAGGGAAATATTTTTAAGCAAAATAGAGGGTTGAAATCTTTGCTTTAAAAATCATAAACCATAACTATTGATCAAGCTTTTCTTTTAACATTTCTATTTCCAAACTTTGTCTTTCGAGTTTATTATTTTGTTCTTCCAGTTTAGCTAACAACAAGCGAATTTTTTCATCCTGCTCAGCTATGTTAGCGTCTACCTCTTTACGGCTGTAAAGTATATCCCTCGGCTCTTTTGTTCTGTCTCTGGAACGGTCCAAGGCAAAGTTCACACCGAAGTTGCCCATTTTGCGGCCGCCTTCCGATACGCCAAGTCCCAGCGAGAACATTACTTTTTCATTGGGCGCGTAGAAGCCGCCCATCGCTACCGCGCTCTTGCCGCCGTAGCCGCCTACCGCCATTGCAAATTCTCCCTTGTTTCCATCCTGGAATCTCGGGTGCAGTCCGGCCATCGCCGCCGATAACGCGCCGACGCTGTCGATCTCGTCGCCCAGCTTGCTGATGTCGTTATTGATGCTGCTGATGTCCTGCTTGACTGCGTGCAGCTGGCTGCCGTTTACCGCATCAGTCGACGTGGCGCTTACTTCTCCTGCCGCTACGTTAGTGATCGTCGTGCCGCCACTGCCGCCCAGTGTGATTTTGCTGTTATCAACATTACCACTGCTGTCTATATCGTATTTGACTGCCGAGTCGGATACTGCTTTCAGCTGGTCTTCCGTTGCTCCCTGGCCGCTGGTGATATTGTCTGCGTCCCAGGTCGTATTGGTCAGACCGCCGATCGTTCCTGCGCCGCCGTCGATAGTCACGCTGCCGGCTGTGATGGTGTCGCTGCTGCCGTCAAGTTTGATATTTCCCGTGCTGATCGTGCTGTTTGCTCCGTCCATTACGATATTGCCATTGCCTAAATCGATCTTGCCTGCATTGCCGTCAATATTAACGTCGCTGCCTATCTGCAACTCGTCAGACAGTGCCAATTCATAATCAGTACCTTTATCTGCATTTTGTGTTTCTATGATTTTTATATTTCCATCTGTATTGGATACCGTGTTATGCGCTGCTGCCAGATCTGCAACATCAGCCAGTTCATCACTGATCGCTTTCAGCTGGTCTTCCGTTGCTGCCTGGCCGGTTACATAGTTGTCCGGATCCCAGTCAGTATTCGTCAGACCGCCGATCGTGCCTGCGTCACCGTCGATAGTGATCTTGTCTACGGTTATAGCATTGTTAGCGCCATCAATAACTATGTCGCCGGTAGTGATCGTTTTGTTATCGCCATCAATAACTACTCCGCCATTGCCTACGTCGATGCTGCTTGCTACTTCCAGATCATCAGCAAGCTTCACTTCATAATCAGTACCACCGCTGCTGTTAGTAGTAGGCGTAACAACGACGTTGCTGTCGCCGGCCGATACAGTGGCCTGCGCCGCAGCCTGCTGCGCTACTGCGTACAGCTGGCTGCCGTTTATGGCATCGGTCGACGTTGCGCTTACCGTGCCTGCCGCTACGTTTTGGATCTGGCGTGTTGAACCTGCCGCACCTACACTCACTACACCGACCACATCGTTGACGCCGGCCCATTTGCTGGAACTGCTATGGCCTGTGACGATGTTGATCGCTGACGCTTTAGAATTATTACCTAATGCAACACTGTCTTTTAGGGTAATGCTAATCTTATTGCCCAATGCAAAAGAGTCTATAGCACTGCTGTCTATGTTATTACTCTCTCCTATAGCGGTACTGCGAGCAGCTTTCACTGTATTTGCATAACCAAAAGCATTGGATCTGGCACCACTGACATTATTTAGAGCACCAAATGCGTTAGAAATCCCACCACTAGCAGTATTACCGCGACCAAAAGCACTGGCAAATTCACCACTGGCTGTATTATCAGCGCCAAAAGCACTGGAACTACGACCACTAGCAGTATTGTCACGACCAAAAGCACTGGCATAAACACCTGTCGCTTCATTTAGATAACCCACAGCGCTGGCACTTTCTCCGCTGGCTATATTTCTATAACCAAAGGCACTTGACTCCAGCCCACTGGCCGTATTGGTATAGCCAAAAGCGCTGGAATCATCCCCGCTGGCCGTATTGGTATAGCCAAAAGCACTGGCATAATCCCCGCTGGCCGTATTGGTATAGCCAAAAGCGCTGGAACCCTCCCCGCTGGCTGTATTATCAGCGCCAAAAGCGCTGGAATCATCCCCGCTGGCTTCATTGGTATAGCCAAAAGCGCTGGACGCTTCAGCACTTGCTGTATTTAAATAACCAAAAGCATTGGCATTTTCCCCTATAGCTTTATTAGTATGGCCAAAAGCGTTAGCATATCGAGCGCTTGCCGTATTGGTATAGCCAAAAGCGCTGGCACGGTTTCCACTGGCTTCATTGCTGTGGCCAAAAGCACTGGAACTCTGCTTACTGGCTGTGTTGCTGTAACCAAAAGCACTCGTAGTATTGCCTGACGCTGTATTCTTATGACCTACTGCGGCAGATATCTCATAAGTAGCCTTATTGCTTACTCCCAACGTGACAGAATATCGTCCCGACGAAACATTATTTCCGCCTACCGCTATAGCATATGTCTCACTCGCCGTATTTTTATAACCTGCTGCCAAACTGAATTGTCCTGTTGCATGATTATCGCTGCCAACAGCTGTAGCATGAGGCTCTGTTGCTTCACTTTCAAAACCAACAGCAGTAGAACTCATTCCTGACGCAATAAGACCTATTCCTGCAATAGTCGAATCGATCCCCGTTCCTGCTTTAAACACTGGTGCAGCTTGATAAGCTACACTTGTAAAATAAAACCCTGCTCCGGAAAAAACACATGTACTTAAAAAGATCGCTAATTGTTTTTTTAACTTATTTTTTTTAAAAGTTCTCATAACTATTCCCCTTTTTTAATTTTTTCATACATCATTCCCCTTTTATTTTTTATCCTTAATAGCCTGGAGATCCAAACTTTCTCCTCCGCGCTATGCAGAAACATCGCTTTTTCCTTCTTTGTGTTCATTTATATTCCTTATAGTTAATTAATTAAAGAATTTAAATTTATTATTGTCACGGTTATATTACCATATTTGTCCCCCCCCGCAAGACATTTTTGTTCTAAAATATTTTTTTTTCGTATGTCTTGCAACTGGTAACTTTTTCAGTATCCATTTTTTTCAAAAAAAATAAACCCATCGTTTTTCAAACGACGGGCTCGCCACAGATCCATTCATACTCAACCAAAATAATAAAATAAGCCTTTACACCAAACAGCCTGCTGCCTTAGTACAGCACAATTACCGGAACAGGCGGACACATATAAAAAAACAGGCCCTGCCTAAAGCAGGGCCTGTCACAGTGCTTATTAACTTTTACTGCTTAGTAATAATCCAGCTCGCGCTCGAAAATCACGCCGGTCGCAGGATTAAATTTTACCTCGCCTTTAAATTTTACTGTGGTAAATTCAGCTTCATAGTAAGAATTGTTGCCGTCTTTATCCATGCTGACCACAATATTACGCGCATCCGGATAAGTATCGAGCACAGCCAGTTTGATGTCATTTGGTGTTTTATTGATAATAGTGCTGCCTTTGACAAAAGTTGCGCCTTTAACTTCTATTTCTTTGATTTTAGAAGTCGCTGTAACTACCTTCACATAATAATATTCCAAAGTATCAGGATCTTGGAAGGTAATAAGGCTTTCGTCATCTTTAGTTGTATAACCAAGAAGATTACAGGTAGCAGGAATTTCCGCTTTAGCAACTTCGATCGCTTCCCTGCTTTGCCCAAGCTGACTGGGGACAGGAGCCGCCATGGCCATAGCGCCTACACACAAAACTGCTAACGCCGCCAGTACAGAAAAAATATTTTTCAATTTCATTTCACTTCACATCCTTAAATTATTTTGTCTTACTGCTTATATATATCATACAAAACATTTTTGTTAAATTCAACTGGGTACTATTGATTATTTGAATTTATTAATTAAATTAGCCTGTATTATGATTATTGCAAGCCTTGCTTTATCTCAACATCAATTTTAGATAAATTTAACGGCTTCGCTGACCTTGCACAAATCCTGCACTGATAAAAACAGACCACCAGGCACGATATGCCCGAGGCCTGCTGCTGTATCCGCTCTATTCTGCCGGCTGTTTTGCTTCTTCCTTACAGACCGTCGTCTCTTCATCTTTAAAAAAGTATTTCATCACGCCGCCGACCAGCCCCTGTACCAAAAGAAATTTGTATTCGTTTTCAATCCGTCTTACTTCCCGCTGTACTTCCCTTTTAATGATCCAGAAGGACAAAGCTACGCCCAGCATCGCCCCAAACAGCGCTCCAAAAAATGCGATCCAGATCGCAGGTATCGAAATATTGATCATTATTGCCACCGCCTGTCTGTTTTCTTTGACTTCAAAATATCACATTCGCCTGGGACTGTCAAATTAAAGAAAATTCCTGCTTTCTTCTCTTGCAACCAACAGGATAAATATTATATAATATTAAAACAGTTCCAATACTTTTAAAAGTGAAAGGGTTGTTACCAATGGAGAAAATTTATGAAGGCAAAACCAAAACAGTATATTCCCTGGAAAACGGCAATGTACTCTTAAAATTCAAAGATGACTGCACCGGCAAAGACGGTGTTTTTGATCCCGGTGAAAACAGCATCGGTCTGACTATCGAAGGTATCGGCAAGGCAAATCTCGAAACCTCTATCCACTTTTTCGAGATCCTCAAAAAAGAAGGCGTCAAAACCCACTATGTCAGCGCAGATATCGACAACGCTACTATGGAAGTCCTGCCTGCTAAAGTATTCGGCAAAGGCCTGGAAGTCATCTGCCGTTTGAAAGCAACCGGCAGCTTTATCCGCCGCTACGGCGATTACATTGCTGACGGCACTGTGCTTGAAGGCGGTTACGTGGAAGCAACTCTGAAAGACGACGCTAAAGGCGACCCGCTGATCACTTCCGAAGGTTTGGCTGCTCTCGGCATCATGAACCAGGAAATGTTCAACAGCATGAAGGAACAAACCCTGAAAATCACCAAAATCGTGGCTGCCGACCTTGCTAAAATGGGTCTGGATCTGTACGATATCAAATTCGAATTTGGTTACAACAACGACGAAGTAATCCTGATCGACGAGATCGCCAGTGGTAATATGCGCGTTTATAAAGACGGCAAATATGTTGACCCGATCGCCCTGACTTCGATCATCCTCGGTAAATAAATCCCTGTATCTAAAGGCACAGCTTCTGCTGTGCCTTTTTTGCTTCTTGGCGGCGTTGATGCTATAATTATTGCAAAGCGATTACAGTGCGCTTTAATTTTTAAGGCAAAGGAAAGATAGCTTATGAACAAATTAGACCCGCGCAAGATTTATGACGACTTACATCAAATTCCTGAACTTGGTTTCGAAGAGTTTAAAACCTCCGCCTATCTGGCAGATAAATTAGAAGCACTGGGCTATAAAGTTACCCGCAACGTTGGCGGCACCGGCGTTATCGGTGAGATCAAAGGCGCTGAACCCGGCCCTGTGCTGATGCTGCGTGCCGATATGGACGCATTGCCCTTTTTGATCGACGGCGTCAAGAAAAATATCCACGCCTGCGGTCACGACGCGCATTCCGCCATGCTTTTAGCCGCTGCCGCAGAGCTGGTCGACAAAGTTAAACGCGGTACGCTGCGCATCCTGTTTCAACAGGGTGAAGAAACTTTAAAAGGTGCTTTGGCAATCATCGATGCCGGTGTGCTTGAAGACGTCGATATCGCGCTTGGCCTGCATATCCGTCCGGTACAGGATATCGCTTTCGGCGAAATGTCGCCTGCCGTACGTCATGCTGCCAGCACTTTCGTCAACATCGTTATCAACGGTTTATCCAGTCACGGCGCCCGTCCGCATCTGGGCGTCAACGCCATTGAAGCTGCTGCCGTTGCCATTAACGCGATCACCGCTATCAAAATCAATCCCATCGTGCCCTGGTCCTGTAAAGTTACCGGCATCAAAGGCGGCGGCGTAGCTCCCAACATTATTCCAGATAAAGTCGAAATGATCGTTGATGCCCGCGCACAAACCAATGAAGCTATGACCGAATTGCTGGAAAAACTGCGCCGGGCAGTTACCAATGCAGCAGCCGCTCTTGGCGCTGCCGCTGAGGTCAGCACTCCCGGCGGAGTGATCCCCGCAGCCGAATATAACGACGAACTGACGGCGGAAGTTGCCGAATGTATCGTCGAAGTCGTCGGCAGAGAAAAACTGGCTAAAGAACTGGTCAACCCCGGCGGCGAAGATTTCCATTACTTCGTCAACAAATATCCGCATATCAAAACCGCTTACTTTGGTGTCGGCGCAGCCGCAGCACCAGGCCTGCACCATCAGGATATGCAGTTGAACAAAGAAGCTCTGCCCAGCGGCACCGCTGTCCTTGTCAAAATGGTTGAACGTAAATTAGGCTGATTCCTGTTTATTTCACGCTCCAGAATCATCTATATAACACAAAAACTCAGGCTTTCATAAATTATGAAAGCCTGAGTTTTTTATTGCCAGACTACGCCTCACTCATTTTCGTATACCTATTTAAGCTGCCTGTAAACATTCTGGTCCACGGGCTCCAGCCAGGTAGTGCCTGCTCCTTTACCCATAATGGACAGATGCTGAAACCAGCTGTTGCCAGCCGCGCCATGCCAGTGTTTTGTTCCTTCCGGGATCGTAACGCTTTCACCAGCACGCATTTCCACCGGTTCCTGACCCCAGATCTGATAGTAACCGCGGCCTGACACGCCTACCAGGACCTGACAGGAACCGCTGTGCGTATGCCAGTTATTGATACAGGAAGGCTCAAAGGTCACGTTAGACACATTTACAGTATCACTAGCAATGGGAAAAAGAAAGCTCTGTCCGGTAAAATATTTAGCGTAAGCCGCATTATCATTGCCAATAGGAAAGACCGTACCTCCTGTCTGCAGCAGGGAAGCACTTATGATTTTCGTCTGTGCCTCCGTCACAGGCTCACCGGCTGCCAATGCCGTACCGGCGCCGCCTGTGATCCCTAAAGTCAACACCAACGCCGCCATCAATACCTTAAAAGTCTTTTTGCAAAATTTCATCTGATTCTTCCTCCTTGTAATAATTTAAATTGTTTTAGTTCTCACTCATACTGCTATTGCTGTCCTTACAGCCTTTCTGTTCAGCAAAGCATACGTTTCCGGCTGTAAGACATGCTCATAATTACACAGCTGGTAATCTGCCAGTTCCACCACCAGCTGCAGGTTGTTGATTTTTTGGACCAGCGTTTCCCGCGCTTCTGCCAACAGATTTTTGCGTTCCTGGGCCGTAGCATCGCCCTTTTTGGCCAGCTGAATATAATCAATGATATGCTCCAGCGACATGCCGCTGGCTTTCAGCTTTTTAATAAAATTGATAAAATCTACAAAATATTCATCATAAGTACGTATCCCGGCCGCATTTCTTGGTACCGGAGGCAGCAGCCCGATCCTTTCATAATATCTTAAAGTATCCGTTGACATATTGGTTTTTGCGGCAACTTCCCGAATCGTCATGCTTGCTCCTCCTCACATTGCTTATTCCTGAGCTGATAAATACTGTAATCTACGTTATCCAGCAGCTGTTGTTTGAAATGAAGATCATCCAGCAGATAAAAACGCAGGTTTTTCAGTAGCCTGATTTTCTGTACCGCCGTAATATCACTGTGTTCAATAGCGCTTAAAGCTGCTTGCAGCCGTTCCGGACACTGCTCTGCTTCCTGCAGCAACTGCTGTAAACTTGCCTGCGTATATTTCTGCACCTTTTCCATAAATACTCAGCCTCACTAAAATCTGTCTTTTACAATTTTTTCATAACACGTGTTTCTGAACTGATTTCATTATAAAGCATTCATGCTTCCATGTATAATACCTGTTTTTAATATCCATCAATGCCTTTCAGGCATTGATATGTTTCTAAGCACAAACGTAAAAAAAGTGTAAGTACAGAGCACCAGACATGCCCTGCGCTTACACTTTTGAACCGTATTTTCTGCTCTAAATACAACTGCCTGAAAATACTTTTATCCTTACTGCTCTTTCTTGTTATAATCCTTTACAAAATTTTTGGCAAACTCAATAAATTTCGTCGTGGTAACACTAAAGGGCTGCCGCTTTTTCCAGGCCAGCACCGTCGTCGCCGCCAGTTCGGGTTCCAGCGGCAGCGAACAGACCTGCGTCCGATCAAGGAAAGGACGCGAACCCTCAATATGAAAAGCATACCCCAGTCCATTGCGCACCAGTATCGAAGCATTCGTACTCATATTGCAGGTATACGGAATCCTGACCTGCTGAAAGTAATCGCCAAACCAGCTGACCAGCTCATTTTGCACTTTTTGACGCGCGGGAAACAGCAATTCCTTACCTGCCAGATCTGCCGCTGTAACAAAGCCCTGCGCCACCAACGGGTCCTCTGCCGACATCAGCACGGCCCAGCGTTCCCTGACACCCAGACGGATAAAATCATACCTGTCAATATCCACCGGTTCCAGAAACAGCGCAATGTCCGACAAACCTTTTTCAATACGTTCCTTGGTATAATCGGCATTAGCCGCATATATTTCATAAGTTGCAGCGGGATACATTTCTTTAAAAGCCCGGAACATTTCCGCAATAACCTGTACGGAAGCCAGCTCGCCGCAGCCCACAGATACTACGCCGTTGACCAGCTCGTCACGCTCTGTCAGCTCTTTTTCCGTTTTATCGGCCAGATCAACGATTTCTTCAGCCCGGCGGCGCAGCAGCATGCCTGTGTCCGTCAACGTTACCTTGCGCGCACCGCGTGTAAACAACGCGACGCCAACGTCTTCCTCCAGCTGTGCCAGCTGTCGGCTCAGTGTCGGCTGTGTAATATGCAGCAGTTCAGCCGCTTTCGTAATATTTTCCTCACGGGCCACTGCCAGAAAATACCGCAGGATCCTTAATTCCATAGCCTTTACCTCCTTTTATCATGGTTCCCTGCATCTGTCTGTCTTTTCTTTCTATCATAAAGTATTTCTGCCCTGTCAGGCAAGTTTTATCTTTATAAAAAATACTAAAGGCATTGTTCCTTCAAGGGAACAATGCCTTTGCTTTATTATTTATTCAATCTCTGACCGATTTTCAGCATATACATCGGATCAACGTTCTGCCCGTCGACAAAAACCTCAAAATGGACATGCGGTCCGGTACTGTAACCGCTGCTGCCAACAAAGCCGATGATCTCGCCCTTGCGCACGCTTTGACCGGGCGCGACGGCAATACCGCTCATATGCCCGTAAGCCGTTTCATAGCCGTTGCCGTGATCGATACGCACATAGCGACCATAACCACCGTTCCAGCCGGCAACCTCCACCGTGCCCATCGCACTGGCATAAACGGGTTCGCCAAAATCAACGGCAATATCCACACCCGGATGCCAGTCATAACCGCCGCCGATCGGCCCCGTACGCCCGCCATAGGGAGAACTGACCGTACCGCCTTTAGTCGGCCACAGATCAGGAAAGACCGAACGTTTATTATTACGCCCTTCCAGCTCCGACAGCAATTCGTTCATCGAAGTTTTCTTCTCGTCGATCTGCTGGGCCATATTTTTGTTCTGTGCTGTCAGTACGCCCGCCATTTCTTTCACGCCCAAATTAGCCGGGCCGCCCTGTCCCAAATAACGGGGCGTATTGCCTGCGGCAGCCGTTTCCCCTGCCGCGCTGCTCAAATCGCTGCCCAGCTTAGTGCTGTCGGTATCGCGAATCAGGGCCCGGCGCAGTTTGGTTTCCAGCGTCGTGATCTCGGACATATCGCGCAGCATTTTTTCATTATCCTCCAGCAGACTTTGCAGCTGCGCTTCCAGCTCGCCTTTCTTAGCCTGATATTCTAAAAAATCAGCCCTTTCCTGACGGAACTGATAAAAATTGTAACCCATATAACCAAGCGCGCCCACCATACAGGCAGTACAGATCAAGACTGCCCCTGCCAGCATTTTAAAACGCCGGGCGCCAAAATGATACACCTTCTGCCCTGCTGCCTGCGGCACCGTAAAAGTATATTCTTCCTGTTCCTGTAAATCTTTTTCTTCCATGCCTTTTTACCTTCTTATTTAAAATACCCTAAACGCTGACCTGCGGTCAGCAGTCTGTGTCCAATAAACGGCAGACTTTCCAGATCATCTTTACCCATACCGCCAA
>OGOH01002916.1_pt1 | contig 10199 bp, 9 predicted proteins | sample 1552571 | NCBI WGS metagenome assembly OGOH01 (sample SAMEA2580170, study PRJEB22360) | human gut metagenome | biome: human gut; feature: human-associated habitat; material: faeces | place: Denmark | collected 2008/2010
AACTTTTTTCATCTTTTCCTCCCAAAATATTCGTCTCTATATTCTACCCGATTTTCTTTCGTTTGTCTATTAGAAATCATTCCGTTTCCAGGTGTGTTTTTCTCAACTATTCTTCCATTGATTATACTTATTTTTCAATTGTTGTTCCTGGATAGAACATTTGTAATATTTCCTGATAATTCTTCCCTGTTTTCGCCATTTCATTTGCTCCATTCTGGCTCATACCAATGCCATGACCGTATCCACCGCCTATGATTTTGAATATATTACCAGCCTTTTTCACTTTAAAAAATGCGCTTGGAAGCAGCGTACCACTTTGGGCAACTGTACCATCCTGTTTCTTTATTTCATATCCATTTCCCCCCAGCGCCTTTCGTATCTTATTCTCTGTATCAACTGTAATACTTCCCTTATCACCGACAGCTTTTATCTGCAGCGCGACACCTCCCGGTCCTGTTTTCGTTACTTCTAATGACTGTACCGTCCCGATATTCTTTTTTACATTCTCCGCCAAAAGTGCACTCAATATATCCTGATCTATATCAGCTTCCCACCGGTACCATGGAAGTAATTTTTCATAATCTCCATTCTTATCTTTTACTTCTACCGACTGAAGATATCCATTACTTTCATTTTCACTCGTTCCCCAGGCTTTCATGGTTGTTGTCTTTCCGCAAGATGTTGAATAATAATACGTTGTTACAATATTACCTTTATATTTTAACACCTCGCTGGCAGTTTCCCTTACCGCTTCTGTGGATGCATCCTGCTGTGCCGAATTATTATATACCTGATAATCTGTGCTGTCATTGACATGCGCCTGATATTCCGGATAAGCATAGTCTTCCATCTGGCGTTCCGCGTAATTTCTTGCGCAGACTGCCTGTGCCTTTAAGGCCTCTTTCTGATAGGATGCCGGCATTTCACTGGGAACAACTTTGCATAGATAACTTTCCACCGGAAGTTCATTGATAATTACTATTCCTTCTGATGTTGCATAAAGATCCAGTATTCCGGCATAAGAAGGATTTCCATATCCTCTCCTGATGCTTCTGACAACCATCTCTCCCCCATCTTTTGCTGTTACTCTGATTTTTCCATTCTGAAATCCGAAATCTTCCTTTGTGATCGTTATTTTCTCATTTTCTGCAGTCTCTTCCCTGGTACCAGTTTTTTCTATTATAAGACCTCCCGTTGCACTGACCTTTAATTCTTTATGTACAATCTGTTTATATCCATCGGTCATGAGCAATATCCTGATATTTTTCTGTGCTGCCTCCGTACTCTCTGATTTTTTCTGGTCTTTCTTTTTATCATTTTTCTTTTCAGATACAGATTTCAGTAATTCTTCCCATCTGCTCTGAATAGATATTTCAGAATGCGTTTGCTCTTTTCCCACAGCACTTTCTTCTATGCCTGCTTTCAAGCCTCCGATCACACACAATAACAGTAAAATCCATGCTATATAGATACTGTAATGCTTTTTATTCCGTCTCCGCAATTTTCTTTCCTTTCTTCCCGCCCTTTATACCCGAAAAAAGACAGCCGTAAAAACGACTGTCTTTTATCTTTTGTATATTCCCCAAAATGCCGGTTCCTGTATTCTGACTCCTAGCACCCAGCTAGGTGGGTATCCGCATCTGCTTTTCTGCCTTCCACTGCAAAATCGATGGCCTGACATATTACAGAGATGTAAGACTCCCGTTTAAAGTATTGTAGGTTCAAAACTACAGGAGTGTCGAACATTCCAGGTTTCCACTGCACTTATTATAACCCATTTACATGGATTTTACAACCCTATAACATTATCCGATTTTAATCAGATTCATTAGTGGATCTTATAACTGTGGTCCTGCTGAAACTAAAGCTTTACCTGCTTCATTTCCTTCATATTTAGCAAAGTTCTTGATGAATCTTGCAGCAAGATCTTTTGCCTTTTCTTCCCACTCAGATGCATCTGCATATGTGTCACGAGGATCAAGGATTCCTGTATCAACACCTGTAAGTTCTGTAGGTACTTCAAAGTTGAAGTATGGGATTGTCTTTGTTGGAACATTCTTGATATCTCCGTTCAGGATAGCATCGATGATTCCACGAGTATCTTTGATAGAGATACGTTTTCCTGTTCCGTTCCATCCTGTGTTAACAAGATAAGCTTTTGCACCGCTCTTCTCCATCTTCTTAACAAGTTCCTCTGCATATTTTGTAGGATGCAGTTCCAGGAATGCCTGTCCGAAGCAAGCTGAGAATGTTGGTGTAGGTTCTGTGATTCCACGCTCTGTACCAGCAAGTTTTGCTGTAAATCCTGACAGGAAGTAGTACTGTGTCTGTTCTGGTGTCAGTACAGATACCGGAGGAAGTACTCCGAATGCATCAGCAGAAAGGAAGATTACATTCTTAGCTGCAGGTGCTGAAGATACCGGACGTACAATATTTTCAATATGATTGATTGGGTAAGATACACGTGTATTCTCTGTTACACTCTTATCTGCGAAATCAATCTTTCCATTCTCATCAAGTGTTACGTTCTCAAGAAGAGCGTTACGTTTGATTGCGTTGTAGATATCTGGCTCAGATTCTTTGTCAAGGTTGATAACCTTAGCGTAGCATCCACCTTCAAAGTTGAATACTCCGTTGTCATCCCATCCGTGCTCATCATCACCGATCAGGAGACGCTTAGGATCTGTAGAAAGTGTTGTCTTTCCTGTTCCTGAAAGTCCGAAGAAGATTGCTGTATTCTCTCCGTTCAGGTCTGTGTTAGCTGAGCAGTGCATAGAAGCCATTCCCTTAAGTGGGAGGAAGTAGTTCATCATAGAGAACTCCGCCGTACCATGTATTCACGATAACCTGCTCTTTGCTTGTGATGTTGAACATTACTGCTGTCTCTGAGTTCAGTCCTAATTCTTTGTAATTTTCAACTTTTGCTTTAGAAGCATTGTATACTACGAAGTCTGGCTCAAAGTTTTCAAGCTCTTCTTCTGAAGGTTTGATGAACATATTTGTTACGAAATGAGCCTGCCATGCAACTTCTACGATGAAACGGATTGCCATACGTGTATCTTTGTTTGCTCCGCAGAATGCATCTACAACATAAAGTTTTTTGTCAGAAAGTTCTTTGATCGCAATATCTTTTACTGCTTTCCAAGCTTCCTGTGTTGCAGGATGGTTATCATTCTTATATTCATCAGATGTCCACCATACAGTATCTTTTGAATTCTCATCAACTACGATGAACTTATCTTTTGGAGAACGTCCAGTGTAGATACCTGTCATTACATTGACTGCACCAAGTTCACTTTCCTGTCCTTTTTCAAAACCTTCGAGTTCTGGTTTTGTCTCTTCCTCAAATAATAATTCATAAGAAGGATTGTGTACGATTTCTGTCGTTCCTGAAATGCCATACTTGCTTAAATCGATTTTAGCCATCTTCATTTAACCTCTTTTCTTTTATTTGCTGCTGTATATTTATAAATTCTAGTCTTGTTATATTCTCCCACAACAGCATTTGTTTTATTATTGCATTTTTCTACGCAAAAGTCAATACTTTAACAATCTTTTCACAATGTGTTTTTGCAAGTTCTTTCTCTAAAACTTTTATTTTTTATCCTATTTTTTGTTTTAAAAGCACAAAATGCAAGATTCCACACGAAATCTTGCATTTTATGTATTTTTATCAATACAGAAAATATATTTATCATTTTGTAAACGTTCTATACTTCCAGAATATTCTTCACTGTATCTTTCATCTTATCAGCATCACATTCCAGATCATGCAGAATATTTGCATTCAGGATATCTTTGATCGCCTGCGGCATCTCACGTCCTGATGTTTCTTCCAGAACCTTCAGAAGACTGAACTCATCCTGATCTGCATACTTCGGATCAATTGCACTCATGACACTCTTCACGAATTTATATGGACTTGCTGTTGATGCAATCACGCATTTCTTATTGTCTCCACTGTTCTTCTGATAACATTCACACACATAAGATGCTACACTTGTATGTGTATCCATCACATACCCTGTCTTATCATATACTTTCTTGATATTCTGCGCACACTCTTCTTCTGTCGCATATCCAGCTGCGAAATCATCAAGACGTGCCTTCATATCTTCTGTAATTGTATATTTTCCTGTGGATTTTAATGCTTCCATCATATCTTTTGTCTTCTGGTCATCATCTCCGCTGATCCGATAAAGCAGGCGTTCCAGGTTGCTTGAAATCAGGATATCCATAGATGGTGATGTTGTGAGGATAAACTCACGGTTTCTGTCATAATCACCTGTCTGGAAGAAGTCAAATAACACTTTATTGTCATTCGATGCACATACCAGTTTATCGATTGGGACTCCCATCTGTTTTGCATAGTATGCAGCCAGGATATTACCAAAGTTACCGGTCGGAACTACTACATTGATCTTCTCACCGTCTTCAATCTCTTCATTTTCCAGAAGTTTGGCATATGCATTGACATAATATACCACCTGTGGAACCAGACGTCCGATATTGATCGAGTTGGCTGATGAGAACTGATAGCCTTTCTTCGCAAGTTCTTCTGCAAGTTCTTTATCCTCGAACATGGCTTTTACACCACTCTGGGCATTATCGAAATTGCCATGGATCGCTACTACATTTACATTTTCGCCTCTCTGTGTCACCATCTGAAGTTCCTGCACTTTGCTGACTCCGTTCTTAGGATAGAATACGATGATCCTTGTTCCTTCCACATCTGCAAATCCTGCAAGTGCAGCTTTTCCTGTATCTCCGGATGTGGCAGTCAGGATTACGATTTCATTCTTTACATCATTCTTCTTTGCTGAAGTCGTCATCAGATGTGGCAGAATAGATAACGCCATATCTTTGAACGCGATCGTTGCACCATGGAATAATTCCATATAATAAGTATCATCTACTTTTACAAGCGGTGCGATCTCTTCTGTGTCAAATTTGCTGTCATAAGCTTTATCGATACAGCTTTTCAGTTCTTCTTCCGTAAAATCTGTCAGGAACTGTTTCATTACGAGATATGCGATCTCCTGATATGTCTTTCCTTTCAGATCCGACATTGATACATCCAGTTTCGGAAGTTCTGATGGTACAAAAAGTCCTCCGTCCGGGGCAAGTCCCTTCAGAATTGCTTCAGATGCTGTTACTTTCAGATTCGAATTTCTTGTACTTTTGTAATATAAACCCATGCCAATGCTCTCCTTATATGATTACTTTTTCTTGCTGTTTGTATATTTTACAAGTCCACCTGCAGCGATCAGTTTCTGCATGAATTCAGGGAAAGGCTGTCCCTGGAATTCCGTACCTTTTGTTCTGTCGTAAATCTTACCGCTGTCAAAGTCGATCTCTACTTCATCACCTGCTTCGATTGCTTTTGCCGCTTCCGGACACTCAATGATCGGAAGTCCGATATTGATCGCATTACGATAGAAGATTCTTGCAAACGTCTCTGCGATAACGCAGCTGACACCTGCTGTCTTAAGACATAATGGCGCATGTTCTCTTGAAGAACCGCATCCAAAGTTCTTGTTGGCAACAATAATATCTCCAGGCTGTACTTTATTTACAAATTCAGGGTCGATATCTGCCATTGCATGGCTTGCAAGTTCCTGTGCATCGAATGAATTCAGATATCTTGCAGGAATGATTACGTCTGTATCTACGTTATCTCCGTATTTAAAAACATGTCCTAAAGCTTTCATTATTTGTCACCTACTTTCTCTGGGTTAGCGATATATCCTGCGATTGCACTTGCTGCTGCTACTTCCGGTGATGCCAGATAAATCAGGGAATCTACATGCCCCATTCTTCCTACGAAATTACGGTTTGTTGTAGATACACATTTTTCTCCTGCTGCCATAACACCCATATGTCCACCCATACAAGGTCCACAGCTTGGTGTGTTGACTGCACATCCTGCGTCTACGAAGATTTCCAGAAGGCCTTCTCTGATACACTGTTTGTAGATCTTCTGTGTTGCCGGAACGACCATAACACGTACATCCGGATGAACAGTATGTCCCTGAAGAATGGCAGCTGCTTTTCTCATATCTTCCATTCTTCCGTTTGTACAGGATCCAATCACGACCTGATCAATCTTGATTGGTTCCATTGCTTCGATCTCGTCAATCGTCTTTGCATTGCCCGGAAGATGCGGGAATGCTACTGTTGGACGGACTTCGGAAAGATTGATCTCTACAACACTTTCATATTCTGCGTCCTCATCTGCTTCGTACACTTTATATTCTTTCTTTGTATGTTCTTTTAAGTATTCTTCTGTCTTTTCATCTACCGGGAATATTCCGTTCTTGGCTCCGGCTTCGATTGCCATGTTTGCCATTGTGAATCTGTCTGCCATAGAAAGATTCTTGATTCCGTCTCCGGTAAATTCCATGGATTTGTAAAGAGCTCCGTCCACACCGATCTTACCGATGATATGGATGATGATATCTTTACCACTTACATATTTGCCAGGCTTTCCTGTCAGTACGAACTTGATCGCACTCGGAACTTTGAACCACAGTTCTCCCATTGCCATACCTGTTGCAATATCGGTTGTTCCGACACCTGTTGAGAATGCACCCAACGCACCATATGTACAGGTATGAGAATCTGCGCCAATGATACATTCCCCTGCTGCAACAACTCCGGCCTCCGGAAGGATTGCATGTTCTACTCCTGATTTTCCCTGTTCAAAATACCAGCTAAGTCCCTGATTCTTTGCAAATTCACGGATCGATTTTGAGTTCTCTGCTGATTTGATATCTTTATTCGGTGTAAAGTGGTCTGGTACCAGTACCACCTTGTCTTTGTCAAATACTTTGTCTGCCATCTGTCTGAAGATTGGCAGAGCCATAGGACCTGTGATGTCATTTGCCATGACTACATCTAACTTTGCTTCTATTAACTGACCGGCTGTCACGCTGTCAAGACCTGCATGAGCTGCCAGTATCTTCTGTGTCATCGTCATTCCCATAACGAACCTGTACCTCCTTGATTTCTCATAGTATTTTAGCACAGTAAAAAAGGGCATGCAAGAAATTATAAATTTTAGTGCATAATTTTTCACTTCTGTTTCTTGATATTATGCAGGTATGGGATCTCAATCGGATCGATCGGAGTAGCCGGATTTTCAATTTTTCCCTTCAGAGTTCTTTTGTGTTTCTTAAGGAGCGCACCACCTTTGTTGTAGAACCAGAAAGAATATGTCAGAATTTTATGGGCCGGTCCCATCTTGTCTTTTGCCGTCTTTCCATCGAGCACTCCGCCTGCTTCAATCGCAGCTTTACTCCGTATCAATGCGATCAGCTCTGTCTCACAGGTAACTCTTTCCGGAAGAATCGTATAGCCTGTCCCGATGCAGTCCGGTCTGTGTGCATCGCTTCCCCCTATTCCCGGCTTTTTATATTTTTCCGCAAGCTTTCTTGCACCTTCGTTCGATTCTGCAGACTCACATGCATTAAAAGCCTCTATAAAGTCAAATCGCTTGATCAGTTCCGGTGACTTATAGAATCTGCTGGTATTCGTAAAGCTCAGGTACTTTTCTCCGCATGGATGTGCAGGTCCTAAGATTCCACCATGTCTGTGCACAAAGTCGATCAGCGCAGACACCGGAAGTCCCTTCACTTCCAGGAGACGCATCTTAACACCTTCCGGCATGATACAGATAATATGACCTGCATCCAGTGTATCATATTCGATTCCCTTCAGAACTACGAAGTCTTCATGTACCTTTCCTTTCATGTGATATTTCCAGTGACGATAGCCATGATAAGTGTCATGATCCGTGATCAGCATTCCGTCAAATCCTTTTTCTTTCAAGGTTGTGATGTATTCATCCAAGCTTACCCGGCTGTCCACTGAGCCTTCCCGCACATGGCAATGCATATCTATCTTCATAAGTAAGCCTCCTTAACTTTATTCTTAATAGTATTATATCACATCCCTCTTAAATTACAACGAAACTGCTTCCCGGCTTTCTTATATCTTTCTTAATCTGATCTGTCAAAATAATACATTCTGCCTGTAGGTAACAGTTTCTATTGCATATTTCGGTATAAAAAATACCTGATGCAGTTTTTAATTTTCTGCACCAGGTGTTTTTCTTATCACATTCGTATATAGAAATTACCGTCTGTGTCGGATTTTCTTCATTAATCAATATCGTCAGGATGAAAAACTACAACATCTGAATCATCTGTTTCAAAAATCTCCACATCATCTTCATCCAGAAATCCTTCTTCCGGCTCATCCGTTTTTTCAACTGTCACAACATCTTCATCGTCGTCCAGATTATCTTCATCTGGCTTCGTATCATCCAGATCAAATATTTCTGTCACAGTCTCTTCCTTATCTGTATCTTCAGCATTATCCGTTTTTTCTTTATCCCCGGCTGCTTCCATACTTTCTTCCGGCTCTCCATCATCTAAAAGCATTCTTGCTTTTTCAACCTCAGACTCCATAGATACCTGTTCTTTGATCTTCTTTGAGAATATCTTTTCTTTCTTTCCAATCTTTCTGGACTGCATCATCGTCTGAACTACAATTCCGATCACTGCAATTGCTGCACTCATCACATATCCGATCCAGCCAATCTTCGTCATTCCACACACAAACGGTAATGCCATTCCAGCCTCTACACCGCCCATGATGCCAGTCACAAATATAACAAAAAACTCAGCAAAAATTACCGTAAGTATCGCAACGATCAGAGCGATAACCGCACAAATAGCAAGTACTATCACTGACTTTGTTTCAAGCAGCGTAACAAATGTGCCGAAGGATCCGAAAAATGTCATAATAAAGATTCCAAATTTGCGAAGTGCCGCACACATAACGCATAATATTACCGCACACACTGCAACCGCCACAAGCATTTTTGTCATATCAAAGCCGGCAATCACTCCTACCGTTGCTCCAATAACTGCTCCCACAGCCAGTCCTACAAGTGCCGATAACACCCTTACAATTTTCAGTCCAAACAAAGCTATGATTACTCCTACCACAACTGTTGCAATCAAAGCCCCCATAATTTCCGGCGTCTTTCCTGCAGCAAAGATACTCGTGGGTCCGTCTGCCGATTTCAAAACTGATGTTACATTCTCCATATCCATACTCCTTTCTCTTATACCCCTCATTATACATAACCACCGCTGCCGGTTTTGTATTCTCAAAAGTATAAAAGGCTGTGTTTCCGAAGATTCACAGCCTCTGGTTCCATATCTGCCTTTAGAATGCTACTGCTCCCGTTGATGTTCCGTTAATTACATAATAAACAGCTGACTCTTCTGGCTTTATGTATAAATCCATTGTCTTGATATCTCCGATTTTGTTTCCAGAAGATGTCCATGCTTTTTTTACTCTTGCAATGATTTCTTTTTCTTCCACCTGTTTTCCATAGTATTCAACAAAAGCACTTACTTTAATCTCTTTCTTTGCTGTAGATTTCTTAGCTGTTGTTTTCTTTGTCGTTGTCTTCTTAGCTGTCGTCTTTTTAGCAGGTGCTTTTTCTTCTGCTTTTTTGGCAGTTATTTTTTTCTCTGCTGTTTTCTTTTCTGCTGCCTTAGGCTCGGTTTTCTTCTCTTCTGCTTTCTTCTCAGCCTTTTTTTCTTCCGGCTTAGCTTTTTCTTCTTTTACAATTGAGTTTACTGGCTCTGCCTTTGGAGCTGCGACTTCCTTCTCAGTCTCCTTCTCTATCTTCTTCGGCTCTGCTGCTGCCACTACCTTCACTGTCTCTGCTTTCTTTACTGTCTCTGCTTTTTCTGATGTCTTAGTTTCTGGTGCAGTTACTTTAGCAGTTACATCTTTTGTGGTTGCTGTTGTTACTTTTTTTGTAGCCATTTTATTTCCTCCTAAATCTCTCTAAGCCCTATTACCTAGTTGTCAATATTATAACACATTCTTCCAAAAATGCAATTCCACGCCATATTACATGCACATTACACACCAAACATCTCTAAAATCAGCCCTGCTGCCACAGCAATTCCATATAATACTGCAATAATCTTTACGTTTTCTTTCTTATCCGGATTTACCTTAAACAAAACGGCCAGACCAATTCCGGCCCCTGTACACAATCCCGCAATAACCGATGCAAATGAAATTGCTCCACTTAAATATAGCTGTGTCAGAATCACAGATGCCGCACAGTTAGGGAGCAATCCGATCAATGCTGCAATCACCGGCTGGGA